>Ga0315899_10000924_pt1 | contig 34344 bp, 29 predicted proteins | sample LakEriMetagenome_2_FD_203518 | JGI IMG/M metagenome (GOLD analysis project Ga0315899, IMG submission 203518) | Freshwater fungal communities from buoy surface, Lake Erie, Ohio, United States - Buoy 4 MA112 | ecosystem: Environmental > Aquatic > Freshwater > Lake | place: USA: Lake Erie, Ohio...
AGCTCGAGCAGGCGCTCAACGTCGACGACCTGCGGCGGATGGCGAAGCGCCGGCTGCCGAAGATCCTGTACGACTGCATCGAGTCGGGCGTCGAGGACGAGCGCGGCATCGTCCGCAACGAGCGCGCGTTCGGCGAGTTCCGGCTGCTGCCGCGCTACGGCATCGACGTCTCGCGCCGCGAGCTGGGCCTCGATCTCCTCGGGCGACGCTGGGGCCTGCCGTTCGGCATCGCGCCGACCGGCTTCGCCGGGCTCTTCCGTCACGGCGCCGACGGCATGCTCGCGCGCGCCGCGGCGAAGGCCGACGTGCCCTACGTGCTGTCGGGCGCGAGCGTCGCCGACATCGACGCGGTGGTCGCCGAGGCACCCGGGCACGTCTGGTACCACCTGTACGCCGCGAAGGACGTGCGCATCACCGACGACCTCGTCGCGCGCGCCGCCGCCGCGGGCGTGCAGCACCTGGTCGTCACCGTCGACAACCCGGTGCTGCCCAAGCGCGAGCGCGACATCCGCAACGGCTTCGCGCTGCCGCTCAAGCTGCGGCCGTCGATCCTCGCGGAGATGCTGACGCACCCGGCGTGGATCGTCGAATACCTGCGCGCAGGCGGCCTGCCGACGATGGGCGCGTGGGCGCGCTACGCGCCGGACCCGACCGACCCGGCCGCGGTCGGCGCGTTCTTCCGCACGCAGAGCCCGTCGGTGCAGACCTGGGCCGACCTCGAGCGGATCCGCTCGCGCTGGCCGGGCCGCTTCCTCGTCAAGGGCATCCAGCATCCCGACGACGCTCGCCGCGCGGTCGGCATCGGCGCCGACGCGGTGATCGTCTCGAACCACGGCGGCAAGGTGTTCGACCCGCTGCCTTCCCCGCTCGAGACGCTGCCCGCGGTACGCGCCGCGCTGCCGCGCTCGGTGCCGGTGCTGCTCGACAGCGGCGTGCGCCGCGGCACGGACGTGCTGATCGCGCTCGCGCTCGGCGCGGACTTCGTGTTCGTCGGACGGGCGACCCTCTACGGCGTCGTCGCCGGCGGCCAGCCCGGCGCAGAGCGTGCGATCGAGATCCTCGCCGACGAGGTCGACCGCGCGCTCGCGCTGGTCGGCTGCCCTCGCGCGGCGGATCTCGACGCGAGCCTGCTGCTGGGCGGCATCGGGGGCGGCCCGCGCCACGTCCCGCCGATGCCGCCGGCCGTCGACGCCACGTCGCAGGCGCGCGCCGCCGGCGACGATCCGCCGCTGCGCAGCGTCGGCCGCTGAGGCCGCGAGACCCGGCATCACCGCGCTCCGCTGGCGCGTTCGTTCAATACCCCCACGACCCGTTCCGGCGACGATCGGCCCCCACGACCACGGAGGCCGGGATGGACATCGACGTGAACGGGCGGCGCGAGCCGCTCGACGAGGCGTGGCGCGACGAGACGCTGCTCGCGGTGCTGCGCGAGGCGCTGGGGGCTCGTCGGCGCGAAGTACGGCAGCGGCACCGGCCTGTGCGGTGCCTGCACGGTGCTGCTCGACGGCCGCGCGGCGCGGTCCTGCACGCTCGCGGCGGCGACGCTCGCCGGCGCGCGGATCGAGACGGTCGAGGGGCTCGCCCGCGGCGACGCGCTGCATCCGGTGCAGCGGGCGTGGCTGGACGCGTCGGTGCCGCAGTGCGGCTACCGCCAGGCCCGACAGGTCGTCGCCGCCGTCGCGCTGCTGCGCGAGACCCCGCGTCCGACCGACGCCGACATCGACGCGGCGATGGCGGGCCACCTGTGCCGCTGCGGCACGCAGCAGAAGGCGAGCGTGGGCAGCGACTCGATCCGCGAGTTCGCGCTGCCGCTCGCGCAGGCCTGCGCGACGTGCCCGGCGCCCTGACCCGTCCGCCGCGCGGGTCTTGAATCCCGGTCAGGCCGTCCGTCCGAGGCGCGCCGCGACACCGCTACAGGGAGCTGCGCGGATGAACCGTTCCAACCGCGGCCCGATCGTCTCGATCGCACCGATCCTCGTGTCCGCCTTCGCCGTCGCGGGATGCGGCATGCTGGGCACCCACCGGATCCCCGACCCACCGGCCTCTGCTCGATCGTGCGCCGAGCTCAAGGGCCTCGAGATGCCCGCGTCCGCGATCGGCCTGCCCACGCGCGGCGCGGTCGTCACCGAGTCGACGGTCGTGACGCCCGCGGGTACCGGCACCGCCGCGCTGCCCGAGCACTGCAGGGTGCTCGGCGAGATCCGGCCGGTCGATCCGGCCGCGCCCTCGATCCGCTTCCAGGTGAACCTGCCCACGGCCTGGAACGGCAAGGCGATGATGTTCGGCGGCGGCGGCTACAACGGCATCCTCGCGACCGGCGTCGGCAACCTGCCGGCCGGGCCCGCCGACAAGCCGTTCCCGCTGGCCCGCGGCTACGCGACCTACGGCAGCGACTCCGGCCACCAGGCGGGCCCCGCCACCAGCCGCGACGGCTCGTTCGGCGCCAACGACGAGGCGCTTCGCAACTTCGCCGGCGACGCGCTCAAGAAGACCCGCGACGCCGCGACCATCGTGATCCAGCACCGCTACGCGAAGCGGCCGGCCCGCACGTACTTCGCCGGCGGCTCGACCGGCGGACGCGAGGCGCTGCTCGCGGTGGGCAACTGGCCGGCGGACTTCGACGGCGCGATCGTGCTGTACCCGGCGTGGAACGCCGCGGCGCTGAACCTGCACTTCGGACACTTCACCCGCGAGATGGCGAAGCCGGGCGCGTACCCGAGCCGCGCGAAGCGCCGCGCGCTGCTCGACGCGTCGCTCGAGGCGTGCGACGCGCTCGACGGCCTGGTCGACGGCGTGATCGCGAACCCGCGCGCATGCGACGCCCGCTTCGACCCGGCCACCGCGACGCTGCGCGGCCGGCCGCTGCGCTGCCCGGGCGGCGCGGACGCCGGTGACGACTGCCTGTCGGATCAGCAGATCGCCGCGCTGCAGGCGCTCGCGCGTCCGCTCGAGCTGCCCTACGCGCTCGCGAGCGGCGAGCGCGGCTATCCGGGGTTCACGGTCTGGGGCACCGACCTCGGCGTTCCGAACCCGCATCCGCTGCAGCCCACGGTGGTCACGCTCTCGCTCGGCACGCTCGCGCCCGCCCAGCCGATGCCGCCGGTCAAGCTGCCCGACAGCCCGCCGTACGGCAGCACGTTCTGGGAGCAGTGGATCAAGCACTTCGTCACGCGCGACCCGAATGCCGACGCGCTGGCGTTCGATCCGCGCGCACCCGGCCGCTGGCAGGCCCGCGTCGTCGAGCTCACCGGGATCCAGGACGCCAACCGGACCGACTACTCGGCGTTCGCCGCGCGCGGCGGGAAGATCCTGATGGCCCACGGCACCCACGACGCGCTGGTGAGTCCGCTCGCGACGCGCCGGCTGATGGAGCGCCTGCGCGCGTCGATGGGCGACGCGGCGCTGGCCGGCATGCTCCGCTACTACGAGATCCCGAGCTACGGCCACGCGGTCAGCACGACCTTCAACGCCGCCTGGGACTCGCTGACGACCCTCGAGGACTGGGTCGAGCGCGGCCGCGCCCCCGGGCCGCAGGTGGTCGCCGACACGGTCGGCGTGCCCGGCCGCACGCGCCCGCTGTGCGAGTGGCCGTCCTGGCCGCGCTACCGCGGCGGCGACGCGAACGCGGCGGCGAGCTTCGAGTGCGCGACGCGGTGACTGGGCAGTGACACGGTGAGGCGGCGCCCGGCGGGCCGACGCGCGATCGGCCCGATCAGCCGCCCGACCAGTCCACCACGCCGGTCCACGCGGTCGCGAGCACCACCAGCCCGAAGGCGATCCGGTACCACGCGAAGGGCACGAAGTCGTGCCGCGACACGTAGCGGATCAGCCAGTGCACGCAGGCGAGCGCCGAGAAGAACGAGACCACCATGCCCACCGCGAACAGCGGCACGTCGGCGAGCGACAGCAGGTGGCGGTACTTCACCGTCTGGTAGACGCCCGCGCCGATCAGCGTCGGGATCGCGAGGAAGAACGAGAACTCGGTCGCCGCGCGGCGCGACAGGCCGAACAGCATGCCGCCGATGATCGTCGCGCCCGAGCGGCTGGTGCCGGGGATCAGCGAGAACGCCTGCGCGAGACCGAGCTTGAGCGCGTCGGAGGGGGTGAGCGCGTCGACGTCGTCGACGCGCGGCGGCGCGACCGCGCGCTTGTGCCGGCGCTCGACCCACAGGATCACGAAGCCGCCGACGATGAACGCGAGCGCGACCGGCACCGGCTCGAACAGCACTTCCTTGATGTGCTTGCCGAACAGCACGCCGAGCACCGCGGCCGGCAGGAAGGCGATGACGACGTTGAGCGCGAAGCGGCGGGCGACCGGCTCGCCGCCGAGGCCGCCGACGACCTTCGCGATGCGGGCGCGGTAGTACCAGATCACCGCGGCCATCGCGCCGGTCTGGATCGCGACGTCGAAGACCTTGGCCTTGTCGTCGTGGAAGCCGAGCAGGCTGCCGGCGAGGATCAGGTGGCCGGTGCTGGAGATCGGCAGGAACTCGGTCAGCCCCTCGACGATGCCGAGGATCGCGGCCTTGACCAGCAGCGGCAGGGCGATGAGGAAGTCCATCGGGGCGCTTGGGGGCCCCGCGGTTCGCGCGGCCCGTTCGGAGGAGCGGCGATGGTACCGGGTTCTACCGGGGCCAGACGTTGTGGAAGTGATGCACCGGACCGTGACCCCGACCGACGGAGAGCTCGCCCGATCGGCGGATCGCCTCGGTCAGCCAGCGCTTCGCGTCGGCGACCGCTTCGGGCACCGAGCCGCGGCGCGGCAGCAGCGCGGCGATCGCGGCCGACAGCGAGCAGCCGGTGCCGTGGGTGTTCTTCGTCTCGATCCGGTGCTCGGGCAGCTCGATCATCGTATCGCCGTCGTGCAGCAGGTCGATCGCATCGCCCTGCAGGTGGCCGCCCTTGAGCAGCACCCACGCGTGGCGCCCGTCGGGCAGCAGGCGGCGCAGCCGCTCGGCGGCACGCCGCATCTCGCGCAGCGTGTCGGGCGCGCGCTCGCGCAGCAGCACGCCCGCCTCGGGCAGGTTCGGCGTGAGCACCGTCGCGAGCGGCAGGATCGCCTCGACGAGCATCGCGGTCGCGTCCTGCGTCAGCAGGCTGTCGCCGCTCTTGGCGACCATCACCGGGTCGACGACGACGTGCGCGGGCGCGCCGGCCGCGACCGGCTTCGCGAGCCCCTCGGCGACCGCGCGCGCGATCGGCGCCGTGCCGAGCATGCCGATCTTCGCGGTGTCGATGCGCACGTCGGCGAAGAGCGTGTCGAGCTGCAGCCGCACGAACTCCGGCGGCACGCCGTGGATGCCGGTGACCGCCTGCGTGTTCTGCGCGGTCAGCGCGGCGACCACGCCGCAGCCGTAGGCGCCGAGCGCGGAGAAGGCCTTCAGGTCCGCGTAGATGCCGGCGCCGCCGGACGGGTCGATGCCGGCGACGGTCAGGGCGTTGGGGATGGGGGTCGTCATGGGGCTCGCTCGCGTCACTCGTAACGCAGCGCGTCGATCGGCTGCAGCCGCGACGCCTTGCGTGCGGGATAGAAGCCGAAGAACACGCCGACCAGCGCGGCGAAGCCGAAGGCCATCACGATCGCGCTCGCGTCGATCTCGATGCGCCAGCCGGCCGACTGGCCGACCATCTCGGCGGCGACGACGCCGACGGCCACCCCGATCAGGCCGCCGATGCTCGACAGCGTGACCGCCTCGACGAGGAACTGCGACAGGATGTCGCCGCCGCGCGCGCCGACGGCCATCCGCAGCCCGATCTCGCGCGTGCGCTCGGTGACCGACACCAGCATGATGTTCATGATGCCGATGCCGCCGACGAGCAGGCTCACGCCGCCGATCGCGGCGAGCAGCATCGTCATCGCCCGGCTCGCCTCCTCCTGCGCCTTCATCGCCTCGTTCATGTTGCGCAGCACGAAGTCGTCCTCGGTGCCGGGCTGCAGCCGATGCCGCTGGCGCAGCAACGCCCGCACGTTCTCCTCGGCCACCTTCATGTCCTCGCCTTCGGCGACCTTGATCCAGATGTTGTTGACCCGCCGCAGCGTGCCCTGGGGCAGTCCGAAGAGCCGCGTGCGCGCGGTGTTCAGCGGCACGAAGACGATCTCGTCCTGGTCCTGTCCGACCGCGCTCTGGCCCTTCTTCGCCGCGATGCCGACGACGACCATCGGCACGCGCCGCACCCGCACCGTGCGGTCGATCATGTCCTCGGCCGGCGTGTCGGCGCCGAAGAGCCGCGTGGCGACCGTCCAGCCGAGGATCACCGCCTTGCCCGAGCTCGCGAGCTCGCCCGGCTCGAACATCCGGCCCGCCTCGAGCGGCCAGTTCCTCACCTCGAAGTAGCCGGGTGTGGCGCCCATCAGCGCCGCCCCGATGTTCTGGTTGCCGTAGATGATCTGCGACCAGCTCCGGAAGGCCGGCGCGGAGATCTCGACCTCGGGGATCTCGCGGCCGATCGCGATCGCGTCGTCCTCGGTCAGCGTCTGCGTGCTGCCGCTGCCGCTGCGTGCGCCCGCGGTGATCGTCGACGACGGGATCACCAGCAGCACGTTCGTGCCGAGGCTGCGGATCTGCTCCTCGACGCGCGTCTGCGCGCCCTTGCCGACGCCGAGCATCGCGATCACCGCGCCGACGCCGATCACGATGCCGAGCATGGTCAGCGCCGAGCGCAGCACGTTCGTGCGCAGCGCCCGCAGCGCGATCATGAAGGTGGAGAGGAAGTCCATCGCGGCGCCCGTCAGTCGCTGCCGACCTCGAGCTCGCGCAGCGCGCGCGCGGCGTCGTTCGGCTCGTTCGCAGTGTCGCGCACGACGCGGCCGTCGCGGAACGCGATGATCCGCGTGGCGAACGCGGCGACGTCGGGCTCGTGGGTGACGAGCACGATCGTGATGCCCTCGCGGTTCAGCGACTGCAGCAGCGCCATCACCTCGACGCTGGTGCGCGAGTCGAGCGCGCCGGTCGGCTCGTCGGCGAGGATCAGCGCCGGGTCGTTGACCAGCGCCCGCGCGATCGCGACGCGCTGCTGCTGCCCGCCCGACAGCTGTGCCGGATGGTGGTCGACCCGCTCGGCGAGGCCGACCTGCGAGAGCCGCTTCAGCGCCCGCTCGCGGCGCTGCGCGCGCGGTACGCCCGAGTACAGCAGCGGCAGCTCGACGTTGTCGACCGCGGTGGTGCGCGGCAGCAGGTTGAACTGCTGGAACACGAAGCCGATGCGCCGGTTGCGGATCGCGGCGAGCTGGTCGCGGTCCATCGCGTCGACCGCCTCGCCGCCGAGCCAGTAGCGGCCGCTCGACGGCCGGTCGAGGCAGCCGACGAGGTTCATGAAGGTGGACTTGCCGGAGCCGCTCGGCCCCATCACCGCGACGAACTCGCCCGGCTCGACCGACAGCGTCAGCTCGCGCAGCGCGTGCACCGTGCCGCCGCCGACCTCGTAGCGCTTGGCGAGCGCCTCGCAGCGGATCAGCGGCGCCGGGCCGGACGTCGGTGCGTCCATCGGTCGGGGGGCGCGCGCGCTCAGAGCCGCGGACCGCCGGGCCGTGCGGGTCCGGTCGTCGACGTGGACGAGATCACGCCGGTGTAGACGATGTCGCCCTCGGCGAGCTTCGCGTCGCCGGCGAAGCCGACGATCTCGGTGGCCGAGCCGTCGGACAGGCCGAGCCTCAGCTCGACCGGCATCGGCTTGCCATCAGGACCGGGCGCGAACACCCGGCCGCGCAGCACCGCGCGCCCCGACAGCTCGACCAGGATCTCGCCGTACTTCTTCTTCTGCGCCGGGTCGAGGATGTCGCCGATCCGCGCGCGCAACTCGGCGCGGTTGCGCTCGGCGAGCTTCGGGCGCTCGGACTCGGGCGCGTCGCGGATCGCCGCGAAGCGCTCGCGCATCGACGCGAAGATCTCGTCGAGCTGGGTCTTCTGCTGCGGCGTCACCGACAGCTCGCGCTCGAGGCGCTCGCGGAACGCGCGCATCTGCCCGCCGCCCTGCCCACCGACCTGCGCGGCCCCCTGCCCCGTGCCGGGTGCGGCCGCGCCCTGCGCGGGGCGCGCGGGCGGCGCCGTCTGCGCGATCGCCTCGGGCACCAGCGCCTCGAGCGCGGCACGCAGCGGCTCGGGAAGCGCGGCCGATTTCGGCGTGTCCGTCCAGCCCGGCGGCCTGAAGCGCAGCGCCGAATTCGGCACCTTCAGCACGTCGTTGCGCACGTCGGTCACGATCCGCACGTTCGCGGTCATGCCGGGCAGCAGGATCTGCGCGTCGTTGTCGGCCGACACCACCGCGGTGTAGGTGATGACGTTCTGCTCGTTCTTCGAGGCCTTGCGCACCTGCGTGACCACGCCCTCGAAGGTGCGCCCCGGAAACGCGTCGACGGTGAAGGTGGTGCGCTGCCCGACCCGCAGCCGCGCGACCTCGGCCTCGTCGATCGAGACCTCGACCTGCATGTCGCGCAGGTTCTGCGCGATCAGGAACATCTCGGGCGCCGCGAGGCTCACCGCCACCGTCTGCCCCGGCTCGATCGAGCGCTTGATGACGACGCCGTCGACCGGCGCGCGGATCACGGTGCGGCCGAGGTCGACGCGGGCGGAGGCGAGCTGCGCGTCGCGCTGCGCGACGGTCGAGCGCACGTTGCGCACCTGCGCCTCGGCGAGTTCGACCTGCGCGGTCGCGCTCGCGACGTCCTGCTCGAGCGCACGGGCGACCGAGTTCGCCTTGTCGCGCTCGGCCGGCGAGATGAAGTTGCGCGCAACCAGGTCCTGCTTGCGCTCGAGGTCCCGGCGCGCCTCCTCGAGGTTGATCCGCGCCCTCGACAGGTCGGAGCGCCGCGCCGCGACGGTGGCGAGCTGCACGCCGACCTGGGCGCGCGCGGCCTCGAGGTCGGCCTCGGCCTGGCGCACGCGGTACTCGAAGGTCTCGGGATCGAGCCGTGCGAGCACCTGCCCCTTGCGGACCTCGGCGTTGAAGTCGGCGAGCACCTCGCGGATCTGCCCGGACACCTGCGAGCTGACCTGTACCTGGACGGTCGCGGCGAGCGTGCCCGAGGCCGCGACGGCGGCGGTCAGCGTGCCCCGCTCGATCTTGGCCGTGCGGAACTGCGGCGCATCGCCGGTGCGCTGCTGCTGCCACCACCAGGCGCCGCCGCCGCCGAGGGCGACGAGCACGAGCAGCCAAGCGATGAGGGGACGGACTTTCATGGGGCGCTCAGTATATGCGGGCCCGGCGCTCGACGATGCGCACCTCCGCACGCCGCGGGGTCACGCGCGGCCGGCCCGCGCGGGGCCATCACGACCCCTCGTCGCGGGCCCCGGGCGCGGTCAGCCGCTCGAGCCGGTCGAGCCACGCGATCGCGTACCCGCGGTCCTCGCCGCACATCTCGGGCGACGGGCGCAGCCCGGCGCAGAAGGCCGGCCGCTCCGGACGCCCGAACAGCAGGCAGCGCATCGCCCCGTCGAGGTGCAGGCAGCGCGTGCCCGCGGGCTTGCCCCGGGGCATGCCGGGCATCGGCGTCGCGATCGACGGGGCGATGCAGCAGGCGCCGCAGCCGGGGCGGCAGGCCGGGTCGGACGGGCTTGGGGAGCGGTCGGGCACGGCCCGATCGTGCCACGGGCCGGCTCCGGAGGCGTCGGTGGTCGCGCGGGCGGGGGAGGGTTCGAGCGTCGAGGGGCCGGTCGGCCTTCCGGCCGGGCCCCCGGCCTGCCGCCCGCCGTTCCATGCGCCCGCGGGGGGCCGCCGCTCAGGCGGCGCGCCAGCGCCCGTCTTCGACCCGCACGCGACCGGCGGCGAGCAGCTCGTCCAGGTGCTGCCCGATCGTGCGCCGCTCGGCACAGTCGATCCAGACCTCCTCGTAGCCCTCGGGGTACAGCAGCCGCATCGCGACCAGCTCGTCGAGCGTGCGCGCGCCGTCGCCGATCATCCCGAGCAGCTTCGCCTCTCGCGCCCCGAGCGTCGCCTCGAACGCACGCAGCGCGGTCTCGAAGGCCGCGCGCTCGGTGTACACGCCCTTGTGGTGGGAGGTGACCCACGTGCGCGCGGGGATCTCGGCGACCCGGCGCAGCGTGCGGCGAAAGGCGCCGAGGTCGGAGGTCGCGTCGCCGTAGTAGGGCCCGAAGCCGGACAGGTCGATGTCGCCGATGAACGCGACGCCCTCGGGCTCGACGAGCAGCACGCTGTGCCCGGCGGTGTGGCCGGGCATGTGGATCGCGCTGACCGACACGCCGCCGCCGAGCTCCCAGCGCGCCCCGTCGGCGTAGGCGATCGCGTCCGGCCGCGGCGCGTAGTCGAAGTCGCGCTCGATCTTCGCGCGCAGCGGCCCGAGCACCGACTCCGGGTAGCCGTAGTGCCGTGACAGGCCCGCCCAGCTGCGCGCCGCGTCGACGTCGGCCTCGTGGACGTGGACCGCCGCGCGCGGGATCCGACGCAGTCCGGCCATGTGGTCCTCGTGGACGTGGCCCAGGATCGCGAGGTCGGCGGCGTCGAACGCGTCGCCGATCCGCTGCGCGACCTGCGGCGTGTCGAACACCGCGAGCGTGTCGGCGCCGCGCACGACGACCTGGTTGCCGTCGGGATACTTGCCGTTCTTCTCGCCGAAGAACACGGTGACCGGGCCGAAGGTGGCGCTGGGGGCGTCGGGGTTCATCGCGGGGCGTCGGGTCGGGGGCGGCCGCCATCGTACCCGGCGGCGGGCGCAGGCGCGCGCCGCGGCCACAGGCCGAGCGTCAGCGCTGTACCGGCGAGGATCACCGCGCAGCCGGCCGCCATCCGCGGCGTGACCGCCTCGCCGAGGTAGACGGTGGCCGAGGCCATCGCGACGATCGGGTTCAGGAAGGTCACCGAGGTCGCGCGCACCGGGCCGATCGCGCGCAGCAGCCGGAAGTACAGCAGGAACCCGAGACCGGACGACGCAACGCCGAGGAACGCCACCTCGGCCCAGGCCTTGGCGCCCGGATCGTGCGCGGGCCAGGTCGCCCACGCGAAGGGCGCGAGCACGAGCGCGGCGATGCCGAGGCTGCCGGTGGTCAGCGCGAGCGGGTCGACGGCGGCGAGCTTGACGCGCGCGTAGTTCGACGACACGCCCCAGAGCATCGTCACCGCGATCGTCGCGAGGATCGCGAGCCCCGCCTGCTCCCGCACGCCGATGCGGTCCCAGGTCAGCAGCGCGACGCCGGCGAGGCCCACCGCCAGGCCGATCGCGCGCATGCGGCCGATCCGCTCCCCGAGCCACAGGTGCGCGACGATCGCGGCGAACATCGGCGCCGACGACTGCAGCACCGCGAGCAGCCCGGCCGAGATCGACAGCGCCGCGAAGCCGAGCCCTGCGAACGGCAGCGCGGTGAAGGCGATGCCGAAGACGGCGATCTCGCGCCAGTGCCGGCGGATCGGCCCGAAGCCCGAGCGCCAGAGCGTCAGCGGCAGCAGCACCAGCAGGCTCGCGAGCGCCATCCGCAGGAACACCATCGGCATCGCGCCGAACGCGGGCGCGGAGGACCGCATGAACAGGTAGGCGCCGCCCCACAGCAGGGACAGCAGCACGAGCTGGGCGACGTGGACGGGACGCATCGGGTGCGCAGTATCGCCGCGCCCGCCCGGAGGCGCCTGCGGGCGTCGCGGTTCCTGGAGCGCGACCGTATCCTTGCGCAATGGCCCGCGCCGAACGCCTGCTCGACCTGATCCAGTTGCTGCGCCTGCACCGGCGCCCGGTGACCGGCGAGGCGCTGGCCGCCGAACTGGGCGTGAGCCTGCGCACGCTGTATCGCGACGTCGCAACGCTCCAGGCGCAGGGTGCGCGCATCGACGGCGCGCCGGGGCTCGGCTACCTGCTGCACGAGGGCTTCGTGCTGCCGCCGCTGATGTTCACGTCCGACGAGGTCGAGGCGCTGGTGCTCGGCTCGCGCTGGGTCGCCGACCGCGGCGATACGCGGCTCGCGGCCGCCGCGCGCGACGCGCTCGACGCGCGAGCGCCGCGCCGGCGCCAGGCGTTGATGCGCGAATGGCGCGCCCAACAGGGGCTGCCCGAGCCGGACGCGCGCTGCTGACGGTTCCTGACAGGGCCGGGCGCGATCCTCCTCGGCACGTCGCGGGCGCGGTGCCCGCGCGACGATCCGACAGGAGCCCGCCGTGCACGACCCGAACTTCGTCATCCTCTACGTCAGCGACGCCGCCGCCAGCGCGTCGTTCTACGCCCGCCTGCTCGGTCGGCCGCCCGCCGAGGCCTCACCGGGCTTCGCGATGTTCGCGCTCGACGGCGGCACGATGCTCGGGCTCTGGCGCGCCGACGGCGTCGCGCCGCCGGCGACCCCGCCCGGCGGCGCCGAGCTCGCGTTCACCGTGGGCGACGACGGTACGGTGCGCGCGACCCACGCGGACTGGCTCGCGCGCGGCCTCGATGTGCTGCAGCCCCCGACCCCGATGGACTTCGGGTTCACGTTCACCGCCGGCGATCCCGACGGCCATCGGCTGCGCGTGTTCGCGCCCGCGCGATGAACCGCGCCTGGATCGCCATCGCGTCGGCCGAGCACGTGCGGCGCGGGGTCGCCGGCGGCTTCGCGCAGGTCTGCCACGGCAAGGCCGCGCCGCTGCGGCGGCTCGCGCCCGGCGACGCGATCGCGTACTACTCGCCGACCTCGAGCTTCGGCGGACGCGACGCGCTGCGCGCGTTCACCGCCGTCGGCACGGTCCGCGACGGCGCGCCGTACGCGGTCGACATGGGTGGCGGCTTCGTGCCGTTCCGGCGCGACGTCGACTGGCTCGAAGCCGTCCCGGCGCCGATCGCCCCGCTGCTGCCGCGGCTGTCGTTCGCCGCCGGAACGCCCCACTGGGGCGCACGGCTGCGGTTCGGGCTGCTGGAGGTCGACCCGGACGACCTCGCGGTCGTCCGCGACGCGATGCGGGCGTGCGCCGCCGGGGGCTGAACCCGGCGGCGAACGGCGGCGCGACGGCTTCGTCGCCGCGCTCGCGGCCGGCCGAGGAGCCGCGCCGCGGCCCCTCCAGCGCGCGTCGATTGACCCCGGCGGACCCTGCCCCTATACTTACTGACCATCCAGTCATTAATCGATGACCCCGCCCGTACCCGCGCCCGCCGCGCCCCACGTCCCCCGCTGGGAGCGCCGCAAGGAGAGCCGTCCCGCCGAGCTGCTCGACGCCGCCCTCGACCTGTTCGTCGAGCGCGGCTACGCGGCGACGCGCCTGGACGACATCGCGTCGCGTGCCGGCGTCTCGAAGGGCACGCTCTACCTGTACTTCGCGAACAAGGAAGACCTGTTCAAGGCCCTCGTGCGCGAGAACATCGTGCGCCTGCTCGACCGGTTCCGCGCGGAGATCGACGATTCGGACGCGCCGGCCTCGGACCTGGTCGACGCGTTCATGCGCACCTGGTGGCGCGATTTCGGCGGCACCCGCCTCGCGGGGCTCTGCAAGCTGATCATGTCCGAGGCGGGCAACTTCCCCGAAGTCGCCCGCTTCTTCCACGACGAGGTGATCCGGCCGAACAACGACCTGTTCGCCTCGATCCTCGAGCGCGGCATCGCGAGCGGCGAGTTCCGCGCGATCGACGCCGAGACCGCCGCGCACCTGTGGATCTCGCCGCTGGTGATGAAGGCGATGTGGACGCACTCGTTCGACCTGTGCGGGCTGACGGGCGCCTCGGTCGACCCGGAGCGCATGCTCGACACTCACGTCGAACTGATCCTTGCCGCGCTGCGGCCCGAGCCACGGTGAGGCGCGCCGTCGTCGGGGCGCTCGTCGTCGCCGCGCTCGCGGCCGGCGGCGGATGGTGGTGGCGGCAGCAGACGCCGTCGACGCAGACCGCGGCCTCGGCCGTCAAGGCGCCCGCGCCGGCGCCCGCCGAGCAGCCGATCGAGTTCGCCGCCGGCGACATCGCGACCGTCGCCGCGGTGACGATCCACCGCAGCGTGCCGCTCACCGGCACGCTGAAGCCGGTCGAGCAGACGGTCGTGAAGATGAAGGTCCCCGGCGAGCTGCGCGAGGTCGTCGCGCGCGAAGGCATGGCGGTGCGCCGCGGCCAGGCGGTCGCGCGCGTCGAGGCGCTGGAGTACGACGTGCGCGTGCGCGAGCGCGACGCGCAGCTCAAGGCCGCCGCCTCGCAGGTCGACCAGGCGAAGCGCACGCTCGACAACACGCGCCAGCTCAAGGAGCGCAACTTCGTGTCGCAGAGCGCGCTCGACCAGGCGCAGTCGGCCTGGGAGGTGGCCGTCGGCAACCGCGACGCCGCGGCCGCGCAGCTCGCGCTCGCGCGCAAGGCGCTCGCCGACACCGTGCTCGTCTCCCCGATCGACGGCATCGTCGCCGAGCGCTTCGCACAGCCCGGCGAGAAGCTGCCGGTGGACGGCCGCGTGATGTCGATCGTCGACCTCTCGCGCATGGAGATCGAGGCCCCGGTGCCCGCGGCCGAGATCGGCGCGGTCCGCGTCGGCCAGCCGGTCGAGCTGCGCATCGAGGGCGTGGCACGGCCGCAGCTCGGGCGGATCGTGCGCATCGCCCCCTCGACGCAGGCCGGCACGCGCTCGGTGCCGGTGTACATCGCGCTCGACAACCGCGACCCGTCGGTGCGCGCCGGGCTGTTCGCGCAGGGCGACCTGAAGGTCCAGACCCGCGAGGGCGTGCTCGCGGTGCCGCAGTCGGCGATCCGCGACGCCGGCGGGCGCACCTTCGTCTACGCGATCGTCGACGGCCGCCTCGTCGAGCGCGACGTGAAGCTCGGCCTGCGTGACGCCTCGCCGGGCGGGGCGCGCGTCGAGGTGCTCGAGGGCCTCGCCGCGGGCGAGCGCATCGTCGCGTCGAACCTCGGCGCACTGCGCATCGGCGCGCCGGTCCGCATCCAGCCCGGCGCGGGCCCCGGCAACGCGTCGACCGGCGCGACCGCGTCGGCCGCCCCGCCGCCCGCGGTGCGCTGAGCCGCCGGAGCCGCGCGCGATGTGGTTCACGCGGATCTCGATCGGCAACCCGGTGCTGGCCACGATGATGATGGCCGCGTTCGTCGTGCTCGGCCTGTTCTCGTACCAGCGCCTCGCGATCGACCAGTTCCCGGACATCAGCTTCCCGGTCGTGCTCGTGCAGACCGAGTACCCGGGCGCCTCGCCGGAGATCGTCGAGACCGACGTGACCCGCAAGATCGAGGAGCAGGTCAACACCGTCAGCGGCATCAACAAGGTGTCGTCGCGCTCGTACGAGGGACAGTCGGTCGTCATCGTCGAGTTCGACCTGGTGACCGAGCCGGCGCGCGCCGCGCAGGACGTGCGCGAGAAGGTCGCGCTGGTGCGCGCGGCGTTCAAGAAGGAGGTCAAGGAGCCGATCGTCCTGCGGTTCAACCCGGACGACCAGCCGGTGCTCTCGCTCGCGGTGCAGTCGCCGACGCGCGACGCGCGCGAGCTCACCACGCTCGCCGACCAGGTGGTCAAGCGCCGGATCGAGAACGCGCGCGGCGTCGGCCGGGTGAGCGTCGTCGGTGGGGTCAAGCGCGAGGTGCAGGTCGTGCTGCGGCCGGCCGAGATGGAGGCGCTGAAGGTCGGCGTCGACCAGATACTGACCGCGCTGCGCAACGAGAACCAGGAGCTGCCCGCGGGCAGCATCGTGACCCGGGAGCGCGAGCAGTCGGTGCAGGTGCGCGGCCGGCTGAAGTCGGTCGCCGACTTCGAGCGGATCGTCGTCGCGCGCCGCGGCGGGCAGCCGGTCTACCTCGGCCAGGTCGCGCGGGTCGTCGACGGGCAGGAGGAGCGCGAGTCGCTCGCGCTGGTCGACGGCGAGCGCGCGATCTCGCTCGACATCGTCAAGGCGCAGGGCGAGAACACCATCGCCGTCGTCGACAACGTGCGCCGGATCGCGGCCGAGCTGCAGAAGCAGCTGCCGCCCGACGTGAAGATCGTCACCGTGCGCGACCAGTCGACCGCGATCCGCAACTCGGTCAAGAGCGTGCAGCGCAACATCGTCGAGGGCGCGATCCTGACGGTGGTGATCGTCTTCCTGTTCCTGTCGTCGTGGCGCTCGACGGTGATCACCGGGCTCACGCTGCCGATCTCGCTGATCGGCACGTTCCTCGTGATGTACGCGATGGGCTTCACGATCAACCTGGTCACGCTGCTCGCCCTGTCGATCTGCGTCGGCCTGCTGATCGACGACGCGATCGTCGTGCGCGAGAACATCGTGCGCCACCAGGCGATGGGCAAGCACCATCGCGTCGCCGCGCTCGAGGGCACGCGCGAGATCGGCCTGGCCGTCACCGCGACCACCTTCACGATCGTCGCGGTGTTCCTGCCGGTCGGGTTCATGGGCGGCATCATCGGCAAGTTCTTCAAGCAGTTCGGCGTGACGGTCGCGTTCGCGGTGATGCTGTCGATGTTCATCAGCTTCACGCTCGACCCGATGCTCTCGTCGGTGTGGAACGACCCGGACGCGCACGGCGCGCGCGGCAACGGGCCCGTCGCGCGGCTGCTGCGCGGCTTCGAGCGGCTGATGCGCCGGCTCGAGGACGGCTACGTCGCGGTGCTGCGCTGGGGCCTCGCGCACCGCTGGACGACGGTCGCCGGCGCGGTGCTGACGCTGGTCGCGGCGCTCGGCCTGGCCCGCTCGGTCGGCTCCGAGTTCGTGCCGCAGCCCGACAACAACGAGATGTACCTGCAGTTCTACACGCCGGTCGGCTCCTCGCTCGAGCTGACCGCCGACAAGACGCGCCAGGTCGAGTCGGCGCTGCGCGAGTTCCCCGAGGTGGTGTTCACCTATGCAACGGTGAACACCGGCGCCGTGCAGGGCAAGAACTACGCGACGGTGTTCGTGCGGCTGAAGGACCGCACGCAGCGCGCGATGTCGGTCAAGCAGCTCGTGGCACCGGTGCGCGAGCGGCTCGAACGGATCGCCGGGATCACGATCACCAACCTCGGCGTCTTCAGCACCTTCGGCAGCAAGCAGATCGAGGTCAGCGTCCAGGGCGCCGACCAGAAGCAGATCGAGGCGCTCGCGGCGCTCGCGGTCGAGGCGATCCGCCGGATCCCCGGCGTCGTCGACCTCGACACCAGCTCCAAGCCGGCGAAGCCGACGGTCGCCGTCGAGGTCGACCGTGCGGTCGCCTCCGACCTCGGCATCGGCGTCGCGCAGGTCGGCGCCGCGCTGCGGCCGCTGCTCGCCGGCGAGGTCGCGACCACCTGGAAGGCGCCCGACGACGAGAACTACGACGTGCGGATCCGCCTGCCGATGGAGGGCCGGCGCGACATCGAGGACCTCGCGCGACTGACGGTCGCCTCCGCGCAGCTCGACGCCGACGGCGCGCCCCGGCTGGTGCCGCTGCGCCAGGTCGCGAAGCTCGTGCCCACCGAGGGCCCGACGCAGATCAACCGCAAGAACCTGACGCGCGAGGTGATGATCACCGCGAACGTCTATGGCGCGCCCCCAGGCACCGTGGGCCTCGAGATCCAGCGGCAGCTCAAGGAAATCCCGGTTCCGCCCGGCTTCGCGTTCGTCACCGGCGGCGCGACCAAGGACATGCAGGAGAGCTTCGGCTACGCGCTGCAGGCGCTGCTGCTCGCGGTGGTGTTCATCTACATGATCCTCGCCTCGCAGTTCCGCAGCTTCATCCAGCCGGTGTCGATCATGGCCTCGCTGCCGCTGTCGCTGATCGGCGTGATGGTGGCGCTGCTCGCCTGGCGCTCGACGCTGAACATGTTCTCGGTCATCGGCTTCATCATGCTGATGGGCCTGGTGACCAAGAACGCGATCCTGCTGATCGACTTCGCGAACCAGCAGCGGCGCGCCGGCGTGGAGCGCGGGCAGGCGCTGCTCGCCGCCGCCGAGATCCGGCTGCGACCCATCCTGATGACGACGCTGGCGATGGTCTTCGGCATGCTGCCGCTCGCCGTCTCGACCAGCGAGGGCGCCGAGCAGCGCGCGCCGATGGCCCACGCGGTGATCGGCGGCGTGATCGCCTCGACGCTGCTGACGCTGCTGGTCGTGCCGGTGCTATACGCCCTGCTCGACGACCTCGCCCAGGCGCTCGCCCGGCGCCGTCGGCGGGCGGGCGAGCCGGTAGAATCCGCTCCTCCGGCCTGAGGGAGAAGAAGACAATGGACTTCGAACGCGCCCGCTACAACATGATCGAGCAGCAGATCCGCACCTGGAGCGTGCTCGACCAGGACGTGCTCGACCTGCTGTCGGTCGTGCGCCGCGAGGACTTCGTGCCGCCGGCGTACCGCCAGATGGCGTTCACCGACATGGAGATCCCGCTGACGATCGGCGGCCGCGCGACCGGCGAGTCGATGCTCGCCCCGAAGGTCGAGGCGCGGATCCTGCAGGAGCTCGCCGTGCGCCGGCACGAGTCGGTGCTGGAGATCGGCGCGGGCTCCGGCCACATGGCGGCGCTGCTCGCGCACCGTGGCAAGCACGTCGACACGCTCGAGATCGACGCCGACCTCTCCCGCTTCGCGACCGAGAACCTCGCGCGCGCGGGCGTCTCGAACGCGACGGTGCGTCACGCCGACGGCGCGGACCCCTCGATCAACCTGCCCAACTACGACGTGATCGTGCTGTCGGGCTCGGTGCCGGTCGTGCCCGAGCGGCTGCTCGCGAAGCTGTCGGCCGGCGGCCGGCTCGCCGCGATCGTCGGCGAGCTGCCGGTGATGCAGGCGCAGATCGTCACCCGCGCGCAGGCCGGCGGCTCGACCTCGAAGGTGCTGTTCGAGACGGTCGCCAAGCCGCTGCGCGGCTTCCCGGCCAAGAGCGGCTTCCGCTTCTGACCCGGGACGTCGCCGCGATGCGCCCGCTGACGCCCACCGAGCTCGCCGCCTGGCTCGCCGACCCGGCCCGCCCGGCGCCGCTGCTGCTCGACGTCCGCGAGCCCTGGGAGGTCGCGATCGCGTCGCTGCCCGGCGCGACCCCGATCCCGATGGGCCGCATCGTCGCCGACGCCGACGCGCTCGACGCCTCACGCCCGGTCGTGTGCGTGTGCCACCACGGGATGCGCAGCATGCAGGTCGCCGCGTACCTGGCGCGCCGCGGCTTCGACGACGTCTGGAACCTGACCGGCGGCATCGACGCCTGGGCACGACAGGTCGACCCCTCCTGCCCGACGTACTGACCGACACGCCGCCCTTCACGACCCGGAGCCTCCGCCCATGCGCCGCCGCCTCCTCGCCCTCGCCCTCGCCGCCGCGTTCGCCGCCCCCGGCACGCCGGCCTTCGCGATGGACCTGATCTCGGCGGTGCGCGCCGCGGCCGAGATCGACCCGGTGCTCGCCTCCGCGCGCGCGCAGCTCGCCGCGACCCGCGAGCGGGTGCCGCAGGCGCAGGCCGGCCTGAAACCGACGGTCAACGCCACCGCGAACGCGAACTACAACGTCGTCGACACCAGCATCGCGCCGACCCGCGACTTCGACTCGCAGTCCCTCGGCATGCTCGCGTCGGTGCCGATCTACCGGCCCGCGAACCGCGAGGCGCTCGCGCAGAGCGAGCTCGCGGCGCGGTCGGCGGAGCTCGCGCTCTCGCAGGCCAGACAGGACATGATCCTGCGCGTCGCGACCGCCTACTTCGACGTGCTCGCCGCGCAGGACAGCCTGTCGGTGGTGCGCGCCCAGAAGCAGGCGTTCACCGAGCAGTACGAGTCGGCGCGCCGGAACTTCGAGGTCGGCACGGCGACGATCACCGACCAGCAGGAGGCGCAGTCGCGGCTCGACCTGACCCGCGCGCAGGAAGCGGGCATCGAGAACGACCTCGAGGTGCGCCGCGCGCTGCTCGCGCAGCTGGTCGGCAAGCCGGTGACCGAGCTGTTCTCGCTGCGGCGGGAGGTGCCGGTGCTCGCGCCCGACGCGTCGCGCGAGGGCGAGTGGGCACAGGTCGCGCGCGCGCAGAACTACGGTGTCCGGCAGGCCGAGCTGTCGGGCGAGATCGCCAAGCGCGAGATCGATCGGCAGCGCTTCGGCCACTACCCGACGCTCGACGGCGTCGTGCAGGGCACCTACGGCCGCAGCACCAACGCCGCGCTGAACGCCGCGCTGTCGGGCGTGCGCACCGCGACCGGCATCGTCGGCCTGCAGTTCTCGATGCCGATCTACACCGGCGGCGCGGTCGACGCCCGGGTGCGCGAGGCGATCGCGCTGCAGGACCGCGCCCAGTTCGACCTCGAGAACGCGCGGCGCGTCGCCGAGCAGGGTGCGCGGCAGACCTTCCTCGGCGTCAAGAGCGGTCTCGAGCAGGTCCGCGCCCTGGAGGCCGCGCAGAAGTCGAGCCAGCTCGCGCTCGAATCCAACCAGCTCGGCTACCAGGTCGGCGTGCGGATCAACATCGACGTGCTGAACGCCGCGCAGCAGCTGTTCTCCACGCAACGGGACCTCGCGCGGGCGCGCTACGACGTGCTGCTGAACGGCCTGCGCCTGAAGAACACCGCGGGCGACCTGACCGAGGTCGACGTCGAACGCATCAACGGGCTGCTCGAGCCGTACCGGCCGCCGGAGCCGCCGAAGCCCGCGCCGTCGCCGTCGGGGTCCGCGCGGCCCTCGGCCCCGTCGTCGTCGCCGTCGGGCGCGGCCCCGGCCGCACCGGCCGCGCGTCCTGCGGCGCCTGCGGGCGGTTCGGCGCCGGCGGTCCGCGGAGGGCGCTCCTCGCAGCCGGTCGCGCCGCGCTGAGGCGGGTCGTGGCGCGCTGACGCGGGTCTGGCGCCGCCGCCGAGGCCGGCCGGGCGGCGCTTGAGCCAGCCGGGTCGCGCCGGATCCGCGTCCGGGACCCGGGGACGCGAACGACGCGCCGCGCGCCCCGGTCAGCCCTCCCGGGGCGTGCGGGCCGGTGCGCCGAGCGCCCGCCCGAGCAGCGGCGCCAGCGCCTCCAGCGTGCGCCGCGTCGCGCCCCGGTGCGTCGCCGCGAAGCGCGCGCCCGCCTCACCCATCGCGCGTGCCGCCTCGCCGTCGGCGAGCAGCCGCAGCCCCGTCTCGATCGCCGCGCCCGCATCGGCCACCGACCGTGCGGCGCCCGCCTCGACCGCCTGCGAGGCGGCCTCGGCGAAGTTGAACGTGCTCGGGCCGACGAGCACCGGGCAACCGGCCGCGCAGGCCTCGATCAGGTTCTGCGAGCCGAACGGCTTCAGCGAGCCGCCGATGATCGCGCAGCCGGCGAGCGCGTACCAGGCGTCCATCTCGCCCATCGAGTCGCCGACCAGCACGTCGACGCCCGACCAGTCGAACGCCGGATCGTCGAGCGCCGCGCGCCGCGCGACCGAGAAGCCGGCCGCGGCCACGTCGCGCGCGACCTCGTCGAAGCGCTGCGGATGGCGCGGCACGATCGCGAGCAGCGGGCGCGGCGAGCCGCCGCCCGGGCCATCGACCCGCTGTGCACGCATGGGCGCCGCGCCCTCGCCTCCGGGCGCCCCGAGCGCGCGCCGCCACGCGTCCCACAGCAGCGGCTCCTCGCCGTCGCGCGTGCTCGCGGCGACCAGCACCGGCCGGCCGATCCGCGCCCGCCAGCCGGTGCCGAGCGCGAGCAGCGGCGCCTTCGGCGCGTTGTCGAACTTCAGGTTGCCGGTGACCGCATCGGCCTCGCGGCCGAGCGTGGCGATCCGCGCGGCGTCCTCGCTCGACTGCGCGAGCACCGCCGCCAGCCGGCGCGCCGCCGGCGCGATGAGCGCCCGCGTGCGCTCGCCGCGCGCGAGCGAGCGCGCCGACAGCCGCGCGTTGACCAGCGCGACCGGCACCCGCTCGCGCTCCGCCGCGGCCATCAGGTTCGGCCACAGCTCGGTCTCCATCACCAGCCCGATCGACGGCCGCCAGGCGCGCAGGAAGCGCCGCGGCGCGCCCGCGTAGTCGTACGGCAGGTAGGCCTGCGCGAAGCGCGCGCCGAGCGGCTTCGCGTACAGCTCGCGCGCGGTCTCGCGGCCGGTCGGCGTCATCGCGGTGACGAGGATCCGCGCCTGCGGATACGCGGCGGCGAGCGCCGAGACCAGCGGCTGCGCGGCCCGGGTCTCGCCCACCGAGACCGCGTGGATCCAGATCAGCGGCGCCCGGTCGGCGCGGCGCGGGTGCAGCCCGAAGCGCTCGGCCCAGTGCGCGCGGTACTCGGGCTGGCGGCGCCCGCGCCACAGCAGGTAGGCGACGACCAGCGGGGTCGCGAGCAGCCAGCCGATCGAGTACAGGACGCGCACGCCCGGATCATAGGTCAAGCCGCCTCCGGGACCCGTTCTGCTACCATGACATGGCCGCAGCGGGCCCTGACCCGCCCACCGGAACGATGCGGCCGCCGGCCCACTCCGCGCTCAAAGGCTCATGGAATCGTACCTTCCCGATCTGCCAGGACTGTCGACGGGCGCCCGGCGCGGTCGCAACGTCTACGAGGGCTACCAGCGCGGCTGGGGGCTCCAGTTCGCCGACCTGGCGCAGAAGATCCTCGCCGACCCGCTCTATCGCGATGCGTACGCGGTCGCAGCGGACCGCACGATCATGAGCGAAACCAACCGCATGAACATCTACCTGATCATGCGGTTCTTCTTGAGCCGGATCCCGACCGGACACGTCGTCGAGTACGGCAGCTACCGCGGCGGCAGCGCGATCTTCATGGCCTACGTCGCGCGGCAGCTCTACCCCGGGGTCCGCGTCTACGCGATGGACACCTTCGAGGGGATGCCCGAGACCGACAAGTCGGTCGACGCGCACAACGCGGGCGATTTCTCCGACGCGGACCTGGACTCGCTGCGGCGCCGGGTCGCCGAGCTCGGCCTGGACAACCTCGAGCTGGTCAAGGGCCGCTTCGAGGACACCAATGCCGGGGTCATGGCCAGGGCGGGCCGGATCGCGCTCGCGCACATCGACTGCGACATCGCCCCGGCGGTGCGTTATGCGTACCTGGGCGTGCGGCCGCACATGGTCCAGGGCGGCTACCTCGTGTTCGACGACGCCACGGTCTCGAGCTGCATCGGCGCGACCGAGGTGGTGGAGGAAACGCTGATCCGGGGCGACGGCCTGCATTCGGAGCAGATCTGGCCGCACTACGTGTTCCGCGCGTAAGGCACGCCGGGCCTGGGCCAGAAGGCACGCGCGGCGCCGGAACGGCTGTGCGCCGGGCGCTAGCCCCCGTCAGAACGGGATCGTCGCCTGCGGCGCGACCGCCCTGATCGCGGAGCGGAATGCCGCCTGGATCCGCGCGAGCGCCTCGGGCGAGTCGGCCTCGAAGCGCGTGACGACCACCGGCGTGGTGTTCGACGCCCTCGCGAGCCCGAAGCCGTCGGGGTACTCGACGCGCACGCCGTCGATCGTGATGACCTCGGTCGCGCCCTCGAACTTCGCGGTCTTCTGCAGCGCCTCGACCAGCCGGAAGTTCTCGCCCTCGGCGGTGCGGATCTGGATCTCGGGCGTCGCCGACGCGTCCGGCAGCGCCTCGAGCACCGCGCTCGGGTCCGCGGTGCGCGCGAGGATCTCGAGCAGCCGCGCGCCGGTGTACAGGCCGTCGTCGAAGCCGTACCAGCGGTCGTTGAAGAACACGTGGCCGCTCATCTCGCCGGCGAGCGGCGCGCCGGTCTCCTTGAGCTTCGCCTTGATCAGCGAGTGGCCGGTGCGCCACATCAGCGGCTCGCCGCCGTGCTTGCGGATCCACGGCGCGAGGTTCCGCGTGCACTTGACGTCGTAGATGATCTGGCCGCCCGGGCGGTGCGCGAGCACGTCCTGCGCGTAGAGCATCAGCTGGCGGTCCGGCCAGATGATCTCGCCGCGCTTGGTCACGACGCCGAGCCGGTCGCCGTCGCCATCGAAGGCAAGCCCGATCTCGCAGTCGGTCTCGCGCAGGCAGCGGACCAGGTCCTCGAGGTTCTCGGGGTGCGCCGGGTCCGGGTGGTGGTTCGGGAAGGTGCCGTCGACCTCGGTGAACAGCTCCACGACCTCGCAGCCGAGCGAGCGGTAGAGCGTCGGCGCGAGCGCGCCCGCGACGCCGTTGCCGCAATCGATCGCGATCTTCATCGGCCGCGCGAGCTTCACGTCGCCGAGGATCCGGGCGAGGTACTCGTCGGACACCGGGCGGCTGACGACCTTGCCGCGCGTGGCCGCCGCCGCGCGCTGCGCGAAGCCTGGCGCGACGATCGCGTCGTACAGCGCGCGGATCGAGTCGCCGTGCAGCGTCGCGCCGCCGAGCATCATCTTCAGGCCGTTGTATTCGGGCGGGTTGTGGCTGCCGGTGACCGCGACGCCCGAGCCGGTGCCGGTCAGCGCGGTCGCGTAGTAGACGACCGGCGTGGGTACCATGCCGACGTCGATCGCGTCGACGCCCGCCGAGGTGATGCCGTCGGTCAGCGCCGCGATCAGCCGCGGCCCGGACAGCCGCCCGTCGCGGCCGACCACGATCGCCGCGATCCCCGCCTCGCGGGCCCGCACGGCGAGCGCGGCGCCGATCGAGCGCACCGCCTCGTCGGTCAGCGTGACCCGGGCGGGGTCGCCGTCGACGATCCCGCGGATGTCGTAGGCCTTGAAGATCGATGCGGAGAGCGTGTTCGGGGACATCGGCGCGATCCTTGGGGGCGCCCCCGCGACGGAGGCGAACGCCGGATGGTAGCGGATCGCTCCCCGTGGGGCACCGCCGCGGCACGGGCCTCGGGCACGAGCGGGCGGGGCGGCGAGTGGCCCGTCCGGTCAAGTCGGTCGTCCGAGCGGGAAGGTTATAATGACAGGTTATGTATTGGAATCCGACCCGCGCCAGCCGGGCGTCCGCGGTGCCGCACCGGGTCGCGCCCGGCCGCCCGCGATGCTGAACCCGCACGCCCGCCTGCCGGCCACGCCGGGGGCGATGCTCCGCTCGCTCGGGCAGCACGCCGGACTGATCGGCCAGATGGCGCAGCGCGAGGCCGTGGGGCGCTACAAGGGCTCGATCCTCGGGCTCGCATGGTCGTTCTTCCACCCGCTGCTGATGCTGGTGGTGTACACGGTGGTGTTCAGCGTCATCTTCCGCGCCCGCTGGGGGGCGGACCCGAACGAGACGCGCACCGACTTCGCGCTGATCCTGTTCGTCGGGATGATCGTCCACGGGCTGTTTGCGGAGGTGATCAACCGCGCGCCCGGGCTGATCCTCGGCAATTCGAGCTACGTGCGGCGGGTCGTCTTCCCGCTCGAGATCCTCGTGCCGGTGAGCCTGCTGAGCGCGCTCGCCCACACCGGCATCGGCCTGACGGTGCTGCTGGCGGCGCTGCTGCTGCTCAAGGGCACCCTGATGCCGACGGTGCTGCTGCTGCCGCTCGTGCTGCTGCCCCTGGTGCTGCTGACGCTGGGGCTGGGCTGGATCCTCGCCTCCCTCGGGGTCTACGTCCGCGACATCGGCCACGCCGTCGGCATCGTCACGACGGTGATGCTGTTCCTGTCCCCGATGTTCTACCCGATCGAGGCCGTCCCCGAGTCGTTCCGCGGGTTCATCCACGTGAACCCGCTGACGCTGATCATGGAGGAGAGCCGCAAGGTCCTGATCTGGGGCAGGATGCCCGACTGGGCGGGCCTCGCGCTGTACGCGGTGGTCGCCGCCGCGGTGGCGTCGGTGGGGTTCTGGTGGTTCCAGCGCACGCGCAAGGGCTTCGCCGATGTCATCTAGCGAGGTCGTCATCCGCGCCAGCGGCCTGGGCAAGTGCTATTCGATCTACGACAGCCCCCGGGACCGGCTCAAGCAGTTCGTGATGCCGCGGGCCCGCCGCGCGCTCGGCTTCGCGCCGAAGCAGTACTACCGCGAGTTCTGGGCGCTGCGCGACGTCGACTTCGAGGTCCGGCGGGGCGAGACCTTCGGCATCGTCGGCCGCAACGGGTCGGGCAAGTCGACGCTGCTCCAGCTGCTGTGCGGCACGCTGCCGCCCACGCTCGGCGAGGTCAGCATCGCGGGACGCGTGGCGGCGCTCCTCGAGCTGGGTGCCGGCTTCAATCCCGAGTTCTCGGGTCGCGAGAACGTCTACATGAACGGGCAGGTGCTCGGCCTGAGCCGCGAGCAGGTCGACGCCCGGTTCGACGCGATCGCCGCGTTCGCCGACATCGGGGACTTCATCGAACAGCCGGTGAAGACGTATTCGAGCGGCATGTACGTGCGCCTCGCCTTCGCGGTCGTCGCCCACGTGGACGCGGACATCCTGGTGGTCGACGAGGCGCTGTCGGTCGGCGACGCGTACTTCGTCCAGAAGTGCATGCGCTTCCTTCGCGGCTTCATGGAGCGCGGCACGCTGCTGTTCGTCAGCCACGACGTCGGCGCCGTCCTGAACCTGTGCAGCCGGGCGATCCTGCTCGAGCGCGGCCGGCTCACGATGAGCGGCGCGCCCAAGCGGGTGACCGAGCACTACCTGGCGTCGCTCTACGACGAGATCCGCGGCGAGCACGCGGCCGGCGCATCGAACCCGGTCGAGCCCGACGCCCCCGCGTCCCCGGAGACCGGAACGCAGGCGGCCGAGACGACCCCCGGCGGCACGGTGACGGCCGGGGCCGCCAACGACGCCGGCGTCCACCGGATCGCCGACGCCGGCCCGGCCGCCCCGTCCGAGCGCGACGTCCGCGCGGACCTGATCGATCGCTCCACGCTGCGCAACGACATCGAGGTCTTCCGCTTCCAGCCGGACGCCCGCGGTTTCGGCACGCGCCAGGCGATGATCGCCTCGGCGCGCCTGACCGACGAGCACGGCCAGCCGCTCGCCTGGGTCGTCGGCGGCGAGATCGTGCGGCTCGAGATCCGCTGCGACGCGCGCGAGCCGATCGACAGCCCGATCGTGGGCTTCCTGTTCAAGGACCGTCTCGGGCAGACGATCTTCGGCGACAACACCTACCTGTCGTACCGTGACGACGCGCCGCGCGTCCCCGAGGGCGGCTCGATCGTCGCGACGTTCGAGTTCCGCATGCCGGTGCTGCCGGTCGGCGACTACAGCCTGTCGATCGCGCTGGCCGACGGCACGCAGGAGGCGCACGTCCAGCACCACTGGATCCACGAGGCGCTGATCGTCCGGGCGCATGCGAGCGCGACGGTCTTCGGGCTCGTCGGCGTGCCGATGCGGCGCATCACGCTGGAGGCCGCGTGAACGGGCGCATCGCCCCGTCCTGCCCCGTCTGCGGGCATCGCGACTACGTCGATCGGCGGGTGCTGTGGCCCGAGCTGATCAGCGCCTGGGCGCTCGCGCCCCACGAGGTCGACTACATCGACCGGCAGCAGGGACGGTGCTGCACGCGGTGCGGCAACAACCTGCGCTCGCTCGCGCTCGCCCACGCGCTGCTGCGATCGCTGCGGCTGGACGGCCCGCTCGAGCGCGCGGCGAGCGCGCCCGGCGTGGCCTCGCTGCGGCTGCTCGAGATCAATCCCGCGGGCGCCCTCACCCCGTGGCTCGCGAGGTTCCCCGGGCACCGGCTGGTCGCCTATCCGGAGGTCGACCTGATGGCGCTGGCCTTCGCGGACGGAACCTGGGACGTCGTCGTGCACTCCGACACCCTCGAGCACGTGCCCGACCCGACGCGCGCCCTGAGCGAGTGCCGTCGGATCCTCGCGCCCGGGGGGCGCTGCGTCTTCACGGTGCCGATCGTCTGGCAGCGGCTGGGCCGCAGCCGAGAGGGCCTCGCGCCGAGCTGGCACGGCAATGCCGCCGACGTCTCCGACGACCTGATGGTGAGGACCGAATTCGGCGCCGACGCGTGGGCCATCGTGCTGCAGGCCGGCTTCTCCACGTGCACCTTCCACTGCCTCGAGTTCCCCGCGGGGCTTGCGATCGAGGCGTCGACCCCGGACGCGACACCGTCCGCACCGCGCCCCATTTCCTCATGAACGCACCGAACCCGACCGTCGCCGTGCCCGACGAATCGTTGCCCTGGACCGGGGAGCGGTTCATCCCGTCGCTCGGCGGACAGATCCGCCACGAGCACCTCCACCGGTACGCGCTGTGCCTGGAGATCGTCCGCGACCGCGACGTGCTGGACATCGCGTGCGGTGAAGGCTATGGCAGCGCCATCCTCGCGAAGACCGCCCGCAGCGTCGTCGGCGTCGACATCGCCGAGCAGGCCGTCGACCACGCCCGTCGCGCCTACGGCGACCTGCGCGGGCTGCGGTTCGCCGCCGGGCGCGCCGACGCGATCCCGCTGCCCGACGCGAGCGTCGACGTGGTGGTCTCGTTCGAGACGATCGAGCACCACGACCGGCACGAGGAGATGCTGGCCGAGATCCACCGGGTGCTGCGCCCGGGCGGACGGCTCGTGATCTCCTCGCCCGACCGCCCGGTCTATTCGGCGAGCGCGACCGAGCGCAACGAGTACCACGTCAAGGAGCTCGACCGGGCCGAGTTCGAGGCGCTGCTGCGCCGGTACTTCAGGCACGTCGGCCTGTCGGGCCAGCGGATCGGCAGCGGTTCCTTCGTGTACCCGATCGACGGCACCGCCGCGTCCGCGAGCTACGGCGCCTGGAGCGTGGATGCGTCCGGCAGGACCGAGCGCGGCACGGTCGGGCTCGCGGACCCGGTCTACCTGATCGCCCTGTGCAGCGATGCGCCCGTCGAGCCCCTGGCGCCGTCGGTGTTCGTCGATCCGGCGTCGGACCTGTTCGCCGATCACGAGCGGATCTCGCGCTGGGCCCAGACGCTTCACGCGGAGCACGCCGCGCTGGGCGCCCAGCGCGAGGTCCTCCTCGGCGAGCGGCAGGCGGCCGCGACCCGCATCGCGCAGGTGCAGCAGCAGCTGGACTCGGTCACCACCGAACACCGTGCCGTCGCGACCGAGCTGGCCGACGCCCGACGACGCGCGGCCGAGGAGGCCGAGGCCGCGCAGCGGCAGCTCGAGGCGCTGCGCCACCAGGCCGAGGCGGCCCGATCGGCGCTCGACGCCACGCGCGCCTCGACCTCCTGGCGCGTGACCGCTCCCCTTCGCGGCCTGTCGCGCGCCCTGTCGGCCGCGCTCGGCGGACGATCGCCGAGCGGGACCGCGTTCGGTGCGATGCGCCGGGCGTACCACGGCCTGCCGATCTCCGCGCATACCCGCGCGCAGCTGATGACGGCCGCCTACACGCGGTTCCCGGGCATCTTCGGGCAGCTGCCGTCGTACGCGCTCTGGAAGGCCCGCCAGGACCTGCTCAAGGGCCTGGCGCCGCGCACCGGCGACGCATCGTCGAACCCGGCCTTCGATCCGGCGGCGGCGCCCGACCTCAGCCCGCCGGGCATGCTGCCGACCTCGCTCGAGCCGCAGGTGTCGATCGTGATCCCGGTCTACGGGAAGGTCGACTACACCTTGCGCTGCCTGCGCTCGATCGAACGGCATCCCCAGTCGACCCGATTCGAGGTGATCGTCGTCGACGACTGCTCGCCGGACGGCAGTGCGGACCGCCTCGAGGGGATCCCCGGGCTCGGGCTGGTCCGCAACGCGACCAACCTCGGTTTCATCCGCAGCTGCAACCGCGGCGCCGAGCTCGCACGCGGCGACTACGTGCTGATGCTGAACAACGACACCGAGGTGCACCCCGGCTGGCTCGACGAGCTCGTGCGCACGTTCGAGACATTTCCGGACGCGGGTCTGGTGGGCTCGAAGCTGGTCTACCCCGACGGCAGGCTGCAGGAGTCGGGCGGCATCATCTGGCGCGACGGCAGCGGCTGGAACTTCGGACGGCTCCAGGATCCGGCCGCGCCCGAGTACAACTACGCGCGCGACGTCGACTACTGCTCGGGCGCGGCGATCATCGTCCCGACCCCGCTGTGGCGGCGGCTCGGCGGCTTCGACGAGCACTACGTGCCGGCCTACGGCGAGGACTCCGACCTCGCGTTCAGGGTGCGCGCCGCCGGCCTTCGCACGATGGTCCAGCCGGCCTCGATGGTGACCCACTTCGAGGGCATCTCGTCCGGCACCGACCTCGCGAGCGGCGTGAAGTCGTACCAGGTCGTCAACGCGAAGAAGCTGAAGGAGCGCTGGAAGGAGCGGCTCGCCGAGCACCATCCGCCCGGCGAGAATGTCGATGCGGCCAAGGACGCCGGCGTTCGGCTTCGGGCGCTGGTCCTCGACCACTGCACGCCGACGCCGGACCGCGACGCCGGCTCGATCACTGCGCTGAACATGATGCTGCTGCTGCGGCAGGCCGGCGTGCACGTGACCTTCGTGCCGGAGGACAACTTCCTCTACATGCCCGGCTACACCGTCGCGATGCAGCGTGCCGGCATCGAGGTGCTCTACGCCCCCCACGTCACCTCGGTGGCCGCGCACCTCGCCGACCACGGCGCGCGCTACGACCTCGTGGTGATCTTCCGGCCGCTCGTCGCGCGGCGCCACCTCGACACGGTGCGCGCGCGCTGCCCCCGGGCGCGCGTCGTCTACCACACCTCCGACCTGCACTTCCTGCGCATGGAGCGCGAAGCCTCGCTCGGCACCGACCCGAAGGTCGCCGTGCAGGCGGCGTCGATGCGCGAGCACGAGCTCGCCGTGATGCGCGACGCCGATGCAGTCATCGTCCACAGCACCGCCGAGCAGGCGCTGCTCGCCGAGCACCTCCCGCCCGACCGGATCCACGTGTTCGCGTGGGCGATCCCGATCCGCGGCAGTCGCGTCGGCTTCGCCGCGCGCCAGGGCATCGCGTTCGTCGGCGGCTACCAGCACGCGCCGAACGTGGATGCGGTCAGGTTCTTCGTCGCCGAGGTGATGCCGCTGCTGCGTGCGCGGCTGCCCGGCGTGCGGTTCCATGCGATCGGCGCCAACGCGCCGGAGGAGCTGCGTGCGCTGGCCGGCCCCGACGTCGAGATCACCGGGTTCGTCGAGGATCTCGGCGGCGCGCTGGACCGCATCCGCGTCGCGGTCGCGCCGCTGCGGTACGGCGCCGGCATCAAGGGCAAGCTGGCGTCGTCGATGAGCCTGGGCATCCCGTCGGTGGCCACCTCGATCGCGGTCGAGGGCATGGAGCTGCGCGGCGGCGAAGAGGTGCTGGTCGCGGACGACCCGGCGGCGATCGCCGACGCGATCGTCCGTCTGTACCAGGACCGCGCGCTGTGGGAGCACGTGTCGGCGGCCGGGCTGAGGTTCGCCTCGGACGCCTACGGTCCGGGTCGAGGCCGGGACACGATGCGCACGATCCTCGAGGCGGTCGGGCTGCGGCTGCCGCCGCCGTGCGCCGCATCCGGGCTGGTCGGTCCGGGCACCGCTCTCGACGCCGCGCAGGCCGAACGCCTCGAGCCGCTCGGGCGCTGCCGGTCGCGACGCGATTACGACGCGCTGACGGCGACGCCCGAATGGACGCGCGGCCGGGAGATCGAGGCGATGCTGAACGCCGGGCACCGCGACGGCGCGCCCTACGCGGTGCCGGGCCGATGCCTCGCCTGCGCACGCCACGTTCCGTTCCTGGTCGACATGCTGTCCGGGGGACGGGAGACGCCTGAAGGCTGGATCCCCAACTTCCGCGAGCGCCTGGAGTGTCCGGCCTGCCGGCTGAACAACCGGCAGCGGGTCATCGCGGCGCTGATGCGCAGCCGCCTCGACGACCGCGGCGAGCCGGCCGACGTCTACCTCATGGAAGCGGTCACGCCGGTCTATCACTGGGCGACCGCGACGTTCTCGGCACACCGTGTGCGGGGCTCCGAGTACCTGTCGCCGACCGCACCGAGCGGCACGGTGATCGCCGGCATCCGGCACGAGGACATCCAGGCGATGAGCTTCGCCGACGGCAGCCTCGAGCTGATCGTCAGCAACGACGTGTTCGAGCACGTGCCCGACCCGTGGCAGGGCCTGCGCGAGTGCCGCCGCGTGCTGCGTCGCGGCGGCGAGCTGCTGATGAGCATCCCGTTCGACCCGCAGGCCGACGAGAGCCGTCCGCGCGCGGTGCTGCGCGAGGGCGGGATCGAGCACCTCGCGCCGCCGCTGTACCACGGCAATCCGGTGTCGGCCGACGGGTCGCTGGTCTTCACCGACTTCGGCTGGGACGTGATCGCACGCCTGCACGACGCGGGCTTCGACGACGCCGCGGTCGAGTGCTTCGTCGCGCCCCGCTTCGGCCACCTCGGCGACGGACAGCTCGTGTTCCGCGCGACCGTGTCGGCCTGACCCCGACTCCGAGAACTCCAGGGATACCGATGAAAGAGTGCAGCAAGTCGATCTCCCGTCGACTCCAGCATCCGAACTTCCTCACCCGCTACTTCGTCGGCGACGGCATCGACATCGGCGGCAAGCCGGATCCGCTGTCGCTGTACCTCGAGCTGTTCCCGATGATGCGCTCCGTGCGGACCTGGGACCTCGAGGACGGGGACGCGCAGTTCCTGGAGACGGTCGCCGACTCGAGCCTCGACTTCGTGCACAGCAGCCACTGCCTCGAGCACCTGGTCGAACCGCGCGAGGGGCTGCGCAACTGGCTGCGCGTCGTGAAGCCGGGCGGACACGTGATCGTGACGGTGCCGGACGAGGACCTCTACGAGCAGGGCACGTTCCCGAGCACCTTCAACGCCGACCACAAGTGGACGTTCACGATGACGAAGCGGCGCTCGTGGAGCGAGCGCTCGATCGGCGTGCTCGAGATGCTCGCCGGGCTGGGCCCGGAGGCCGACACGGTGCGCGTCGAGCTGCTCGACCAGACCTACCGCTTCCGCCTGCCCCGCTACGACCAGTCGCAGACGCCGATCGCCGAATGCGGCATCGAGTTCGTGATCCGCAAGCGGACCGACGAGGAACTCGCCTTCGGCGGCCGTCCGGTGCGCACGTCGCGCGTCGAGGACCGCGAGATGCGCATCCACCTCAACCAGTACCGGGACGACCGCACGTCGCTCAAGCGCTCGAACGCGTCGCGCCCGCCGTTCACCAACGATGACGAACTCTGAGTTCCTCGACGCGCCCGGCGCGGGCGTGCGCGCACGGGCGCCCCTGCGGCTCGGACTGGCCGGAGGGGGCACCGACGTGTCGCCCTACTGCGACGAGCACGGCGGCCACGTGCTGAACGCGACGATCGACCTGTACGCCTATGCGTCGATCGTGCCGCGCACCGACGGTCGCCTGGTGATCCGCGCGACCGACATCGAGCAGGACGTCGACGTCGCGGCCGACGCGGACGTCGGCCAGGACGGCGCGCTCGGGCTGCACCGTGGCGTGTACAACCGCATCGTCAGGGACTTCCGCGGCGGCAAGCCGCTGCCGCTGACGCTCACGACCTACTCCGACGCACCGGCGGGCTCGGGCCTCGGCTCGTCGTCGACGCTGGTGGTCGCGATGGTCAAGGCCTTCGTCGAACTGCTGAACCTGCCCCTCGGCGAGTACGAGATCGCCCACCTCGCCTACGAGATCGAGCGCATCGACCTCGGGCTCAAGGGCGGCAAGCAGGACCAGTACGCGGCGGCCTTCGGCGGGTTCAACTTCATGGAGTTCTACGCCGACGATCGCGTGCTGGTGAACCCCCTGCGCGTCAAGAACTGGATCCTGTCCGAGCTCGAGTCGTCGCTGCTGCTGTACTACACGGGCGTGTCGCGCGAATCGGCGGCGATCATCGCCGAGCAGAGCGAGAACCTGCGCGCGGGTCGGGGACGCACGCTCGAGGCGATGCACGCGCTCAAGCGCGAGGCGACGACGATGAAGGAGAGCGTGCTGCGCGGCGACTTCGACGCCTTCGTGACCTCGATGAACGCGTCGTGGCGCTCGAAGCGCGACGCGGCGGCGGCCATCGCGAACCAGCGCATCGACGAGGTCTACGACGCCGCGCGCACCGCGGGCGCGCGCGCCGGCAAGGTCTCCGGCGCCGGCGGCGGCGGTTTCATGATGTTCTTCGTCGATCCGGACCGCCGGATGCAGGTCGTGAGGCGTCTCGCAGGCTTCGAGGGGCGCATCGTCAATTGCCATTTCACGAAGGCCGGCACGCAAGGCTGGCGACTGCCATGACCGACACGATCCGATCCGAGATGCTCGGCAGCGTCGCGGTGCTGACCGCGATGGCCGAGGACGCCTCGATCGCCGGCACGCTGCAGGCGATCGCCGACGCCTGCGTGCGTGCGCTGCGTGCGGGCGGCAAGGTCCTGTTCGCCGGCAACGGCGGCTCGGCCGCCGACGCCCAGCACCTGGCCGGCGAATTCGTCAGCCGGTTCAACTACGACCGGCCCGGGCTCGCGGGCATCGCGCTGACCACCGACACGTCGGTGCTGACCGCGATCGGCAACGACTACGGGTACGAGCACGTGTTCCGGCGCCAGGTCCAGGCGCTCGCCCGCCCCGGCGACGTGCTGCTCGGCCTGTCGACCTCGGGCAACTCGCCGAACGTCGTCGCCGCCCTCGAGCAGGCCCGCGCGGACGGCGTGGTGACCGTCGGCTTCACCGGGAACCGCAACGGCCGCATGGACGCGCTGTGCGACCACCTGCTGCGGGTGCCGTCGGGCGCGACACCCCGGATCCAGGAAGGCCACATCGTCGCCGGCCACACGCTGTGCGGCCTGGTCGAGCGGGCGATGTTCCCGAACGGGTGAGCGGG
>Ga0315899_10000925_pt1 | contig 34297 bp, 32 predicted proteins | sample LakEriMetagenome_2_FD_203518 | JGI IMG/M metagenome (GOLD analysis project Ga0315899, IMG submission 203518) | Freshwater fungal communities from buoy surface, Lake Erie, Ohio, United States - Buoy 4 MA112 | ecosystem: Environmental > Aquatic > Freshwater > Lake | place: USA: Lake Erie, Ohio...
CGAGGCTGGCGCACCGCACCGATGCCAACGACGAACGCGGTGGGCGAGACAACTAACAGGTGGCTAAACATGTAGAGGCCGGATCGGAAGCATCGCGGGACGCGGGTTCAATTCCCGCCGCCTCCATAAACAGCCAGTTTGCCATTCCAGGTGAACTGGCTTTTTTCATGGAATAACGCAGTTTTTCAAGCAATCCACTACATTCAAAGTGGTGTGATGGTCAGATAAGCGGTACGATAACGGTCAGATAGTGGATGGTTTTGGTCAGATAAGACCAATGCTTTCTGCCGATTTGGTTTTCTTAACTGACCTTTATCTGACCAATTGGACGCACTATGGAGACACGGCGCAAGTCCCGTAAATCGGACCCTAAACGTGGTGATCGACCCTACATCGGCTACCGCAAAGATGGCAAGCAACAACGATTCAGCCTGGGAGCCGATCCGCTTCAAGCCAAACTGCGGGAAGATCGAATTCGCCAGCTTTACCTAGAGAGCATTGCGGTCAGAAAGAGCTTCGGAGGCGAGCCAAGCTGGACCGAGGCTGCGCTTCATGCCGCCAAGCAAATTGCAAATGGCCTTCAGCATGTATCTTTGCCGTCACCCGATGTGATCAACGAAGCTATCCAGCGGACGGACTTGGAGATCGGCCAGTACAATGCTTGCTGGGACCCGAATAGCCCCCAGGCTCTCATCTGGAGTCATGCAGTAGCAAGCCGACACTATCCGAGCGTGCATTGGGTATTACCTATTGGTCCCGTTGGCCAAAACGCATTAGCGTTTGGGCAGGAGCTTTACAATGTAGAAGCTCGCCGCCAAGCTCGAATGCTAAATGCTACGCCCCCAGAAAACCCTGTTCACGGAACCTTCTACCAAGCGTTAGACAAGTACACCAAGTACCTCGAAGAAACTCTCGCGGAAAAGCTCTCACCCGGCTCCGCATTCAATCGCTTGCGGTACGTTAGCTACTTCAAGATAAGGCATGAGGACTTTCCGCTACTTTCTCTTGACTTCAATAAATGTGATGAACTTATTTCGTTCTGGCGGAATCGGCCAACACTCACAAAGAACGTAGGCAGCGATGATGAGTCGCCTGCGCGTTACATCCACAAAACTGCAAGGCAGATTCTTGCTGAGCTTGATCGGTTCTTTGACTGGCTTGATTTCCGGGGTGGATTTGGATGGTCTAAACCTCGTCACTTCGACAGTATTGATCGAACGGTTACGAAGGACCCTGTTAAGCGATCCATTAAACATCTGATTTCAAAGCCCACCTTCTCTGTCGAAGAACTTGCGAAGATCAATGTAGAGTGCGATACGCTTCAGCGGATGCTGTTGTATCTTGGCCTCAATTGTGCATTCGGTGCTTCGGAAGTGGGGCGAATTGAGTTTGATGATCTCTACCTTAGACAGCGCAATCCGCTGGAACACTGCTGGCACAATCAAAACTACAAGGCCGATCCGAACGAAAGCTGGATCGCATTCTTGCGACCCAAGACAGGTGTAGCTGGATGCTGGTGGTTGTTCCCAGAAACCGTTGAAGCCATTGAAGCATGGTTGAAGGTTAGACCGAAAACCGATGTTCAACGGATAGTCGTTTCGGAAGCCGGAACATCGTTGTATCGTGATCAAAGCAAGAATGCGCAAAGTGGTTTTGGCAATCACTGGCGGTTATTCATGAAGAAGGTCATCAAAAAATACCCGCGACTGAAAGACGGTAAAGCGTTTCAGCAACTCCCATTCGGAACGCTTCGCGATCAGTTGCCAGATTGGGCTGTTGCCAATGGTGAAAGTGAGTCGGGGTCAATTGCATTGGCACATGGTTGCCCGTTCAAAGATGATCTACTGACCTGCTATTCAAACAGGCCATTTCCAAGAATGTTCGACGTTCAACGACGATACCGAGAATTTCTAATGCCTGTTTTTGAAGCGGTGAAACAAGTGAGTTGAGACTTGATTACCATAGGTGGATCAGCTTTACCATCTCTGCAAAATTTGACAATGCTCGCATAGAGCCGTCAGCCCGCAGTTTTGCCCGAAATTAAACTGTGGTTTGGACCGATCATCACAGAACGCGGGGAAGCAACCACTAAAGTCATCACTTTTTTAAGCCACCATGCCACTGCAGCTTTTCGATTTGCTTGATCGGGGATACTTTCCAAGAGAGTTACCTCCACCTTTCACGAGTGCAGGGTTTGCGCAGGCTGTTGCCGGTCCTTCCGCTTCTGTTCCAGCAAGTACGTTTTCAAGCAAGCAATATTACTCCGAATGCTGCATTCACAACTTGGTCAGAACAGGTGGTCTACGTCGCAATCTTGGAATTCCAAATCCAAAGCACTTTTACAGGCTTGCGGAACACATTGTCAGGAATTGGGCTGACTACAAGTCGCACGTTGACCAGTCGCCTTTTTCTCTGACAAAGCCGGTTGATTCGACAGCAGACCGTGCAATATCTCCGGAGCATGACCTTGCCGAGCGAACGGACCATCGTGCAAGGTTAAGAGCTAGAGGGCGATTTTTGTTGAGGGCTGACATTCTTCGATTCTTTCCCTCGATTTACACACACTCCATCCCTTGGGCGTTGATGGGAAAGAGTGCGGCAAAAGCAGCAATGAGCGCGGGTACATTGAAGGGAACATGGCAGGACAATGCCGACATGCTTTCACGGTCGGTGAATAACAACCAGACTATTGGTATTCCAATTGGGCCGGACACGTCGAGATTGCTTGCCGAAGTTATTTTGTCGCACATAGACGTATCGCTTGCGGATAAATTCCGCCGTCTCGATGGTATTCGCTACATTGACGACTACGAGTTCATCTTTGCGTTTCGATCTGAGGCAGAAGAAGTATTAGGATACTTGCAGCACTTACTCAACGAGTTTGAGCTTGCGTTGAATCCGAGCAAAACAGCGATTGTAGAGTTGCCAGAATCGCTGGAGACGCCTTGGACCTCGCATATGCGTGTGTTTCCGTTTCGTGATCTTGCGACCGTAGGTCAGAAGCACGACCTTATTGCGTACTTCAACAAACTATTTGAACTTCTGAGGCAATTCCCTGAGGAGGGTGTCTTGAAATATGCGATTGCAAGATTGCGAAGCGAAGACGTTCATGAAGACAACTGGAAGTTCCTTGAAGACATATTGATACATTGTGTATTGGTTGAGCCTGCCTGCATTCCGCAAGTTTGTGATCAGGTCATGTATTACAAATCTCATCGCTATCCAATTCAAAAGACTCGTTGGTCTGAGTGTCTCAACAGAATTGTTTTAGAGCGAGTGCCGCTTGGGCAGTCGAGTGAAGCTGCCTGGGCTATGTGGATGATGAAGCTGCTCAAGATTAAATTACTCGCTCGTTCTGCCAAAGTCATCGGTGAAGATAGTGACTCTATGGTTGGACTTATGGCTCTTGGTTTAGCCGACTCTGGACTTGCTAGTAAAAAACACCTGAAGGGGCTGAACCGTTTTGCAAGTGCAACGGGCTTGCTCGAAAAGCATTGGCTTCTCTGTTACCAAGGCAACTTAATGGGCTGGCTTGGTTCCACAAGCAAGCGAGCAAACCTTAGAGGAGATTCGGCGTTCAATTTCCTCGAATCGAATAGCGTTTCGTTCTTCGACATCAGTGTTTCACCGCCAACGCCGATAAAGCACACAGCCAATATTACCACTGGAGGAGGCGGTGGTGGTTTGTATTGATCGCAGATGCCAGAGATGACTGCTTCTTACTCGTCATGATTATCAATGTAAGTCAGTACATCGTTGAGTTGTTCATCATCCAGTGTTGCCATCTTGCGAAAGACTTCTGGTCGCTCAAGAACGCGTTGCCGGATCGCGTCTGGAATCTTTTCCGCGAGCAGCATTAGCTCATCAGAATCGGCCTCCAGTGCTTTCGCCAGCTTGAGAATCATTTCCTCGCTGGGGAATTCGCCGTAGGAGAGTTTCTGGTTTTCGATCTTGCTCAAATAGGTGAACGTCACGTTGACATCTGCTGCCAAATCTCGAAGCGTCAGGTGTTTGCCCTGACGAAGTTCTCGTATTCGTTCGCCGAATGTCATCGGTTCTGTCCTGATATTCCGCACGCCGACCGGCAGGTTGGTCAAACCCAAACTCCGCTTGCTGTCCCTGCCCCAACATCGTAGGATAGTAGCACGAAACAGTCAACACGATTGGAAGGCGGGAGATGGTCTTCACGGTTCGGTGTTTTCTGTCGCTCTTTGGGCGATCCTTTGTTAACGAAACAGGCACCGTATGGAGACGTTCGGGTGAAGAATGTATTGGCGGACAACCGGAAAACAAAACAGCGAGAGATGCTGGGATTCCGCGATGGAACGTCAAGCGTTCACACTAGCCGCACAATGATGCTGAGTGAACTCACTCTGGTTCTTGAACATACCGATGCGAAGGCCACCAATTCAGAGTATCTCGAAGCGATAGTCGGAGAAAACGCTTTGGGGAAACCGACTCAATCGACGCGCGTTGAAACAGCCCGCAAGCTAACACAACTCTACACCCTTGATCCTGCTCGCCCCGTGTTCAGAATCTTCCGCCACTTCTGGGAAGCAGATGTGACGGCTCGCCCCATGCTGGCTTACCTTGCAGCAACAGCGCGTGATCCGTTGCTGAGAGAAGCAACCCTTTTTGTAAATTCCATCGCTCAGGGTAACACGGTTTCGCCATCCCAAATTTCTAAGTATCTCTCGGACACGTATCCCAAGCGATTCCAAGAGTCAACGGCCATCGCAACCGCACAGCGACTAGCATCGTCATGGAGCCAAGCTGGCTTCCTTACCGGCAAGGTCAATAAGATTCGCAGCAAACCAATCGTGAGTCCCGTGGTGGTGACTTATGCACTTGTGTTGGGCTATCTCAGTGGCTCTCGTGGCAAAATGCTACTCGATACCATTTGGACTAAAATACTCAACCGAAAAGTGAGTGAAATAGCTGATCTTGCAGCAGACGCTTCAAAGCAAGGCTGGATGAACTACAAAGCAATCGGTTCCGTCATTGAATTGACCTTCCCTGGATTGTTAACGCCGCTGGAGGAAAAGGCATCCAATGAACAGGATTGATGTCCTCAAGAAAAACTACCAACGATTGTGTGAGTATTCGTGGGATCGCAATGTTGCGGGCGCTCAACGGGTTTGGCTTGCCGTTTACGAAAAAGAAGACGAGAGAAAGTTACGGCTTCGGCTGGGGCTGTTTGAGGAAGCAACGCTTCACACTGGTCACAAATGGGTTGCCGTTGATTTGACCGACGACTTCGCAAATTGGATGTGTGGCCCAGAAAACATATCATTTGCAGAAAGCTATTTTGAATCGCCAGAACTGCTAGATGAAGCGGCACTCTTCGATATGAAGCAAGTGATCGTATCACGCATTCGTTCGATTCTGTCCACACTTGCTGATCCCGAAAACACAGTTCTTGCACTTTATGGTGTCGCATCTTTGTTTGGCTTCTTGAAGATTTCGGAGCTACTTCCGTTGATCGAGGCCGATGTCAAAGGCAGGCTGTTAGTTTTCTTCCCTGGCGTTTACGAACAAAACAACTACCGCCTTCTTGATGCACGAGATGGCTGGAATTATCACGCAGTTCCAATAAGCACGAGCGATGTAGAGGTCCGACCATCATGATGAATCTTGAGCTATACGAGAAAGACCCTCGCACACATACGCTGCTCAACCAAGGTGTTGCAAAAGTCACTAGCGGGCAATCCGCCTCTGAGCTTGAGACACTTCGATATGAACTCGCAAACTTCGTTTGTGATGGTCAGTATGCCGAGGGGCTAACGCGCATCCTTAGTACGTACTTGGGCCACTTGGATAAACCAGAACAACCCGGTGTTTGGGTGAGTGGTTTTTTCGGTTCAGGTAAGTCCCATCTAGTAAAGATGCTCCAATACCTTTGGACTGATTTTGAATTCTCTGATGGAGCCAAAGCTCGTGGACTACCGAAGAACTTACCCACAGGTCTAAAGGACTTATTGAAGGAGCTTTCGACTGCCGCCAAACGCATTGGTGGTTTGCACGCTGCTGCGGGTACGTTAGGTGCCGGCGCTGGTGAGAGTGTTCGTCTTGAATTGCTTGGCATTATTTTCAAATCGGTTGGTCTACCAGAGCAGTTCTCTCGTGCTTCTTTCATCATCTGGTTGCGGGACGAAGGACTCGAAGCCGACGTTCGTAAATTCGTAAAGGCTGCTGGGGGCGACTTCGATAAGGAGCTTGCGAATCTATATGTGTCAGACTTCATCGCTAAAGCGATTCTGGATGCTCGCCCTGGCTTCGCAAGCAAGCCAGCCGATGTACGACTCTCACTCCAAAAACAGTTCCCTCGTGTTACCGATGTTTCGATTGACGAAATGATCGTTAAGATCAAGCAAGCTCTAGGGGCGAAAGATAAGCTCCCCTGCACGCTTATTGTTCTTGACGAAGTACAGCAATACATCGGCGACGATGTAAATCGCTCCAAGGCCGTTCAGGACCTTCAAGAGCAGTGTTGCTCAAGGCTCGGTGCCAACTTCATGTTTGTGGCAACCGGACAAAATGCACTGTCAGGTGTTCCACTGCTCCAGCGATTACAGGGCCGTTTTCCTGTAACTGTCGAATTGCAAGACACTGACGTTGAACAAGTAACCCGTGAGGTAGTTCTCAAGAAGAAGCCATCAGCCGAATCATCGCTAAAGAAATTGCTCGACGACCATAGTGGCGAAATCGAGCGGCAACTTGCTAACACAAAAATTGCATTCTCAACAAGGGATCGTTCGCTACTGGTTCAGGACTATCCAATCCTTCCGGTTCGCCGTCGATTCTGGGAACGAGTTCTGCGATCAGTGGATAAAGCTGGCACTGGCGCTCAACTTCGTACGCAGCTATGGATTGTCTATGACGCAGTGAAAACAACTGCTGATTTCCCTGTCGGCACTGTGGTCAGTGGGGGCTTCCTTTACGAACATATCAAAACTCGCGTTCTTCAATCGGGCATATTGCTTCAAGAGATAGCAGAAACGATTGCAAGACAAAAGCAAGAGGATGATGGCGAATTGCGTTATCAGCTTTGTGCCTTGATCTTCTTGATTGGTCAGCTTCCACATCAAGGCCCTGCGGATGCTGGTATTCGTGCAGATGCAGACACATTGGCCGATTTGCTGGTTACTGATTTGACAGCAAGTAGCGCTGAGCTTCGCAAGAAGATACCGATTCTTCTTGAAGCTCTGGTGACATCTGGGGCGATCATGCAAGTCGATAATGAGTATCGAATGCAAACCCGTGAAGGTTCTGAATGGAACCAGATGTACCTGGAGGCTCGCAATAAACTTCTTAATGATCCCGGCAAGTTAGCCAGTGAACGCTCGCAGTTACTTAGATCACAATGCAGTGAAGTCCTCAAGAAGTTTAAGTTGCTTCATGGTGACAGCAAGGAATCCAGAAAGATCGAGCTTCACTTTGGAGACGTTGCACCATCGACTGATGGTTCTGTCATTCCTGTTTGGGTTCGTGATGGCTGGGAAGTTGAAGAAAAGACTGTAACCAACGACGCACGCGCCGCCAGCGACACAACGGCAATGGTCTATGGTTACATTCCGAAGAAGATGGCCGAAGAATTGAAACAGGCCATTGCGGGTTTCTACGCAGCTACCACAACACTGCAAGCGAAAGGTACTCCATCAGGCGATGAAGGAATCCATGCTCGTAAAGCAATGGAGACGCGACTAGAGCAGTCGGAAAAGCAGCGAGATACACTCATCACTGACGTTCTCAATGAGATGCAAGTCTACTTGGCAGGAGGTGATTCTGTTGGTGGGACACTCTTGAATCAGAAGATTCAAGATGCTGCGACGCTGTGCTTGGATCGGCTGTACCCTTTGTTTCATCAAGCCGACTCTGCGGATTGGCACAAGGTTATCGACCGTGCCAAGAAAGGCGATGGCGATGCACTTGTCGCAGTGGGACATAAAAGCGATCCAGAAAACCACGCGGTCTGTAAAGCAATCCTTGATTTTGTTGGCAGCGGCAAAAAAGGGACCGAGATCAGAAAGCAGTTCGGCGGGGCGAAATATGGTTGGCCGCAAGACGCAATCGACGCTTCGCTGATCGTTCTATTCAATTCAGGAGCTATTCAAGCACGAATCGGTGCCGAACCTGTTGCTAAGGGTAAGCTAGATCAAAAGAACATCACCGCTGCTGAGTTCCGTTGTGAAACAGTAACACTGTCAAAGGTCCAGTTGATTGCGATTCGTGGAGTTTACAAAGCCATCGGCCTAAATTCTCAACCTGGGCAGGAATCACTTCATGCACCAGATTTTCTGAATAGGCTCGTGCGACTGGCTGAAGCTGCTGGGGGCAATGCCCCGATGCCTAAGACTCCCGATGTCAGCCACATCACCGATATGGCTAACAAGGTAGGCAACGATCAGTTGAAGTCCATTTTTGATGCCAAGGATCAACTGACAAAACAAATTTTCGATTGGACTCGTGACCGTGAACTAATTGAACAACGATCACCACGTTGGACTCAATTGGTGGCTTTACTAAAGTTTGCCACAGAACTCCCTGTAGCTGCCGAAGTACAGCCTGAAGTCACTGCCATTGAAAAGGATCGCAAGCTATTGGCTGAACCAGATCCAGTTCCAGGGTTAGTGGAGAAGCTCACGAACGCTCTACGCGAGGCGCTAAATGATGCACAAGCAAAGTTTTCTTCGGACTATCAAGCTCGATTGGATTCATTGACGGAATCACCAGTTTGGAAGCAGATTACTCAACCACAGAGGCACGAGATACTCGGTGCGAATGGTGTTCGAGAAATGCCATCTATCTATGTTGGGTCTACGGAAGAGATTCTTGATACCTTGCGGCACACTAAGCTCAGTGAGTTGAGGGCAATGAGCGACGCGCTGCCGACTCGTTTCCAGAATGCTGCCTCCTCTGCTGCCAAGTTGCTAGAACCCAAGGCGCAGTACATCTCGCTTCCAGGCGGAACAATTAAAGACGAAATCGAACTGCAGGCATGGCTCGATGATGTCAAAGCTCGTGTAATAGCCAAACTCAAGGATGGCCCGGTGATCTTGTAATGGCAATTGCGAGGAGTTTTTCCATATGACACGAGTTGTAATTCCAGCATGGAATGCCAATGGCGTTATCCCTCCGGTGAATGCGACCGCGCCTACAAATGCAGATCGTTCGCCATACGTTGTTTCGTTATCGGAATTTGTCCTTCGATTCGCAACATCACCAAAGCGACAGCAGATACTCGCAGGTTTTTTGCGACACCGTAATCGCCTTCACACCGCTCGTCTGGTTCAAGGATTTCAATGGATCGACGGGAGTTTTTTGGAGAACATTGAGGTCACTGAAACTCGTGACCCAAATGACATCGACGTAGTTACTTTCTATTCAATGCCGGTTGGTCTGAATCAGTTGCAGGTGCAAGCGTTGGCACCCGACGCATTTCCAGTAACCATCGCAGAGCGTGCCGCATTTAAGGCAGCATTCCTGGTTGATCCATATTTCGTCTCATTAGGATCACGAGCGCAGTTGCTCGTACAGCAAAGCGCTTATTGGTACAGCATGTGGTCACATCGACGTGACACCACCTGGAAGGGTTTTTTGCAGATAGACCTTGATCCATCGGAAGATGCTCTCGCAGCCATTCAATTACGCACCCCAGCAATTTCAGGAGGAACGCCATGAACCGCCTGGAGTACCAACATCGACTTGCAGAAAAAGCAAGTCTGCAAAGATTGCTGGCAGAGATACCCGAAGAGGATGTGCTTGATCGAGCTAGTCTTCAATCTCGACTGGAGATGGTCGAACATGAATTGAATCAGGTGATCCCACCAAGCCGAGAGCCAGCACGCGCTCGCCTTACTTTTCGTGGAAAGCCAGTGGTTGGCCAGCATGGAATCTTTGCCGAGTTCGGTTCAAAAGCAACAACAGCATTTGCGGATACGGTATCAAAGATTGCGGCAAGTCTCTCCGGGCAATTGTCATCAATGGGACCCATCCCAAATCGTGATGAGTCTCGCCTATTGATAACTGGAACGGCAGTCGGTTCCTTCGGATTTGAACTTGAAGAAGCACCATTAGACAACCAACTTGATTTTGGCGGGGATACTATTGCAGGCCAAGCACTGGAACTAACCCAAAGCCTGCTTACAAGTACAGTTGGCAGCGACGATGATCTCGCCGATTCTGCTGCTAATACTGATCCTCGTGCCATTGGTGCCTTGCGATCATTTCTTGAACTACTTGCGACAAACGAAGCGGTTTGTGCTTTGCAATTCAACAACAAGGTATTTCAGTTCAAGGACGTAGGCGAAGTACGTCGCGGTATAGCACGACTTAGCAACGACAATCTTCATGAAGAAACGACGAATCTCAAGGGTGAGTTTCAGGGTGTCCTACCTAAGGCGCGCACTTTTGAGTTCAAGATTGCCGAGAGCGAAGAAGTAGTTCGTGGAAAGGTAAGCCCAGCGGTAGCAACACCTGACGAAATCAACGAACACTTACATCAGCAAGTCACAATAGAAGTTTTGGCGACTCGTGTTGGTAATGGCAGACCAAGGTACATGCTATTAACTATGCCAGTTTGGTCAGACGAATCAACCAACAACGAACCTGGAGAGTAGTAGATGGCGGCACTTGATTCAAAACTTCGAGATCAACTCGACACCGTGTGCAAGACGGCTCGTGAGTTGGCTGTTAGCTACGCTCGTTCATCGCTTGAAAAAAGGGCAGTTGATGCAGCCGAGCCACTGCCCCACTTTGGACCAAAAGAAAAAGACCTTCGTAATCGCTTACGCGCACGAGGTCGACAAGTTGGTGACACTCGAAATGATGACAAGACGCAATCCATCGACCAATTGACCCAGGAGCTTGCCTACGAATATTGGCATCGAATGCTCTTTGCAAGATTCTTGGCCGAGAACAATCTGCTCATGCACCCCGATGGTGTGGCGGTCAGTTTGGAAGAATGTGAAGAGTTAGCGCCGACTGCTGACCCGCCTGCGGCGAATGGATTTGTACTCGCAGCGAGATACGCTAGTTTGATGCTGCCGCAGATTTTTCGTGCAGATGATGTCTTACTTGAAATCGAGTTAGCACCTGAGCAAAGATTAGCGTTACAGAAATTACTAGCCAGCCTGCCAAAACAGACGTTCTTGGCTGACGACAGCCTCGGTTGGGTCTACCAGTTTTGGCAAACGGCGGAAAAAGAGAAAGTCAACAAAAGTGGTGACAAGATTGATGGCCATACGATTCCTGCTGTCACACAACTTTTCACTGAACAGTACATGGTCGACTTTCTTCTACAGAATACTATTGGAGCATGGTGGTGTTCTACGAATGCCAAAAAAGGAATTCCTGGAGGGGCAGGAACTTCTGTTGGCTCCAGCCCTGTTCCTATGCCGTATTTGCGATGGCGTGAAGATGGCAGTCCGGCGGCTAGCTATCCGGGTTGGCCCAGCACTCTTGCTGAATTTACAATGATTGATCCCTGTTGTGGCAGCGGTCATTTTCTAGTCTCTGCGTTCAATCTGCTCGTGCCTCTTAGAATGCACGATGAGCAGTTGTCCGCAAGAGCTGCTAGTGAGGCAGTCCTGCGTGAAAACCTATTCGGATTAGAACTCGATCCACGTTGTACTCAAATTGCGGCATTTGCACTCGCACTCGCAGCGTGGAAGTTTCCTGATGCTGGTGGGTATCGCCCTTTGCCACGACTCAACATCGCTTGTTCTGGACAAGACGTAACCGGAAAAAGGGAGGAATGGTCTGCGCTTTACGGTGAGAACAGCCGAATCCAAGAGGGGATAACTCGTCTCTTCGAGCTTTTTGGTCAATCGCCTCAATTGGGTTCATTGATCGACCCCCGCCACATTATGGGAGATATGTTTACAGCAGGGTTTCACGAACTATTGCCGCTTCTTGAACGCAAGAAACAAGCTATTCGCGACAGTGGCGATGCGGATTCATTGGCTGTTTGCGTAGCTGCACAGGACATCGTGATTGCTTGCGAATTCCTGTCACGTTCCTATCAATTGGTGGCGACAAACGTGCCTTACCTTGCAAGACGAAAGCACATTGAAGCACTTTGTGAATTCGCCGACGCCAATTGCTCTGACGCCAAGCAAAATTTAGCGACTATCTTCCTGGATCGTTGCATTAAGCTCTGCGATGAATGTGGCGTGATCTCTATCGTCAGTCCACAAGACTGGCTTTTTTTGGACGTTTACGAGTCGTTTCGCCGTAAGCTGCTAAAAGAAACAACGTGGAACATCGTTACGAAGCTCGGGACTAAAGCATTTCAAACTCCCATGTGGGATATGAACATTATGTTGTTCATAACAACGCGAACTGGTCCTCGCCCAGACCATTCCTTCATTGGGCTTGATGTCTCCACTGCGGAAACCACTTCGGAAAAATCGCCAGCGATTCTATCGAAAGTCCCTGAAGCAATTATTCAGAGAGAACAATTTAACAATCCTGACGCAAGAGTAGTATTTGGAGGGACTTCTGGTGGCTCCTTGCTCAAGGAGTATGCAACTGCATTGATGGGTGTGTCAGTTGGTGACTCAATAAGATTTGAGAGGTGTTTCTGGGAGGTTGAACCGCTGGGCGAAAAGTGGGAATTCATTCAAGGGACCGTTAGCTCTACCGTTCTTTTTGGCGGAAGGTCAGGAATTATCTTTTGGGAAAAAGAGCGAGGAGAAATGTATCGCTTGGCTCAAAGCGTAAAGCATTTGAATCATGCGGCCCAGAATTGGCTGCGAGGAAAACCATCATGGGGAAAGCTCGGAGTTGCTGTAAGCCAGATGGCTGACCTACCCTGTACCTTGTATACGGGCGAGATTTATGATTGCAATTGCTGTGCAATTATACCCAACGATGTAGAAAACCTTCCCGCATTGTGGGCGTTCTGTAGGTCCGACATTTTTTTAAACGAAGTGCGCAAGATCAATCAAGCCTTGAAGGTGCCGCCACATACGTTTTTAAAGATTCCATTCGACTTGGACTATTGGTCTGAAGTCGCGAGAAAGGAATTTCCAGATGGCCTTCCTTGTCAACATACCGAAGATATAACCCAGTGGGTTTTCGCTGGTAGCGTTTGCGAGAGCAACAATCCTCTTCAGGTAGGCGTAGCAAGGCTACTTGGATACTCGTGGCCCATGCAAGCAGCAGATGATGCTTTAAACGAGTTTTGCGACAGTGATGGTATTGTTTGTTTGCCTGGCGTTAGAGGCGAGGAACCGGCTTCGGAAAGACTACTTGAGCTATTGCGTAAGGCGTATGGAACAAAGTGGTCTGATTCAATACTACACAACCTTTTGAGAGAAGTGGGGTGCAAACCTAGCGTGTCTCTTGAAGACTGGTTGCGCAATCAGTTTTTCGAACAACATTGCAAGATTTTTTGCAATCGACCTTTCGTGTGGCACCTCTGGGATGGTCGTCGAGATGGTTTCTCAACGCTCATTAACTACCACAAGTTTACACATAAGGCGCTTGAGAATTTGACATTTTCGTATCTCGGTGACTGGATAACCTCCCAAAGTAAATCGGACAAGCCTGGGGCTGATCTTCGATTGGCAGCAGCGCAGTTACTTCAAGAGAAACTGAAAGCCATTCTAGCGGGAGAAGCCTATAAAAATCCAAATGAGCCTGACCAAAGGAAACGTGAGGTCAGTCAGTTCTTCGATATTTTTGTGCGCTGGAAGCCAGTTCATGAACAAGCGATAGGTTGGCATCCCGACCTGGACGACGGCGTGCGAGTTAACATCAGGCCATTTGTGGAAGCGGGAATACTTAGGAAGAATCCAAGCGTTAACTGGAACAAAGATCGTGGTAAGGAGCCATTCAGAGACAAATCTGACTTCCCCTGGTTTTGGAATGAGGATGAATTTTTGGGTGACAGACTGAACGATCTGCATTTAACCAATTTTGAGAAACAGATGGCGCGTGATCGCAAGAGCGAGGCGAAGTAATGTCGCTCTCGTCAAACACACAAACCGTTTTCGATACGCTTCTCGCAGCCATGAGCAAAGCTGCTGATTACAACCGCGATGACACTGTGCCACCCGCTGCCATTCTTTGGCCGGATGAAAAGCGGGAATGGGAAAAGCTCTCGCCACGATTTCGAGCAGTCCTACCGCAGTTCTTGACTTTTGGTCCCTACGATGCAACTCATCGAACTGGCCCAGCAATTTGGCTACGTTGTGTCTTGGCCGGAAAGATCGAATCTGCTTCGATTCCAAATGGAGTGGTTCCAATCATTTATATGCCCGGCGTAAGCCGCGCAACGCTTCGAGCCACTGAAGACTGCCCGCAGGATTTGAAGCCGCTTGCTGAGTTGCAATATCGTGGCGTTATCTGGTCGCAAGTTAACGCCAAAGATTGGACGATCTCGGCCTACCTTCAGACAGAGAAAGGTGGTTTGCACCTAACGGTCGCTAAAGATCAAGCGACATCGACTTCGCTTCGCCGAGCAATTGAAAAGTTAGCCGATGTTCCCGTATCGGAATTGCAGTCGAAATCCAAGGCGGGTGAACTGAACTCCAAGTTCTTTGACTCGTTGGTTAGTGATGATGTCGTTGATGATCTGCTTACATGGATGTCACAACCAAAGGAGACTCGTGCAAAGTGGGAATCAGGTCGCTGGGAAACACTTTGTAGTCGTTGCATTGCAGACTATGGATTCGATCCTGCTCGTGATGGCGAACTCGTGGCAGCGGAAAAATTGGGTTTACAACCCAAAGCAATTTGGAAAACCGTGTGGAAGAGATACGCGGTAGCTCCGGCCAGATACCCAGGACTGGAATCATTGCTGCGCAAGGCAAAGCCTGATCCTAAAGGTGGATTGCCATTCCTCAATTCCGGTGAAGAGTTTTGGCCGCAAGATAACGAGGCCGAAGAAGCGGAGCTTCGCACGGAACTGACCAATCTTGAATCGGTGCCTTTGGCGTCAGCACGTCAATCAATCCTTGCACTCGATAAGCGTCATGGATGCCGGCGCGATTGGGTATGGGCGAAACTAGGGCTTTCGCCGATGGCTTTTGCGGTTCAACATCTGGCAGCCTTGGCTACGACCACGACAACACCATTAACGGGCGGTACGCTCTCGGAGATGGTGAAGTCGTACACCGAAAGCGGTTGGAAGGCAGATGCGGCAGTTTTGAATGCACTTGCATCGGTTAACAAACCTCCTGATCAAGAGGCGGTCAGTACCGCGATTGCGCATGTTTACAAACCTTGGCTGAGGGATGCTGCAGAACTGTTCCAACAACGAGTATCGGAATCACCAATGCCGGGTAATGAAAAACCACGGCTTGATTCTGTGCCTGCTGGAACGTGTGTCTTGTTTGCCGATGGACTTCGATACGACGTAGGGCAACGCTTTCTTGAAATGCTTGTTGGACGTGTTGGCGAAGTGCAATCAAGTCATCACTTTGTTGCGTTGCCCTCTGTTACTCCGACTTCAAAACCGGCAGTATCTCCCGTTGCAGCCAAGATCAAAGGGTCATTGGCGGGTGAAGAGTTTCGACCATGCGTTGCGAATGACGGTAAGGACCTTACGCCAGATAGATTTCGCAAGTTGCTTGCCGATGATGGTATTCAATACCTGACATCACAAGAGGTTGGCGATCCTAGCGGAAGGGCTTGGACGGAATTTGGAAATTTGGATACGACTGGCCACAACGAAGGCAGTGGTATGGCTCGTAGAATTCCAGAACTACTGGCAACGCTTGTTCAACGTGTCGAGTCTTTGCTTGAATCTGGCTGGCAAGAAGTGCGCGTTGTTACCGATCACGGATGGCTGTTGATGCCCAAGGGACTTCCAAAGTCCGAGTTGCCGAAGTTCTTAACGGCAACGCGATGGCGGCGATGTGCGGTCGTCAAACCAAGTGCCTCGGTCGAGGTTCCAACCTTCTCATGGTTCTGGGCTGACAACGTAACGGTTGCCAGTCCACCTGGAATTGACTGCTTCATGGCTGGCGAGGAGTACAACCACGGAGGTCTTAGTTTGCAAGAGTGCGTGGTTCCCCAAATCTCCATTTTCCCCGGTGGTACGGCAACAGTATCCGCCAAAATCGAGTCGTACAAATGGGGTGGCTTGCGGTGTCGAATCAAGGTCAGCGGTGACTACGAAGGATGTTTGGTGGACTTGCGTGATAAAGCTGCTGATCCGGGAACGTCGCTGGTTAGTCCGAAATCAGTCGGCAAAGATGGCACGGTTGCCTTGGTCGTCACCAATGAAAGTCGGGAGGGGACCGCTACAATGTTGGTCCTATTGGATCAGGTCGGCAATGTACTGGATAAGTCACCAGTTACGGTGGGAGAATAGATGTCGGATACTCAACTAGACAATTTGGATCATGCCGCCGCTGATGGCTTCGATGGATACATCGTCCGTAAGGATTTGGTCCGCCGTTTTGCTCGCCAGTATCCAGTGCCAACTTATGTTTGCGAGTTTTTGCTTGGCCGTTACTGCGCCAGTACCAACGATGACGAAATCCAAGAAGGACTGAGTATTGTTGAACGTCAGTTGCGAGATCGAGCAGTACGCAGCGGCGAAGAAGAGTTGTTCAAGGCGCGCGCTCGTGAAACTGGCTCGGTCAAGTTGATCGACATCATATCGGCACGCCTGGATGCGAAGACGGACTCTTATGTTGCCACATTGCCCAGCCTGCAACTGAAAGATGTTGGGATTGATGACAAGCTCGTTCGCGATAATGAACGAATGCTGACGGGTGGATTCTACGCCGAGGTTGATCTCAGCTACGATGCTGTGATAGCTCAAGAGAAAAACGGCAGGCCGTTCTTGGTGTCATCACTTCGCCCCATTCAACTGTCCAAACGTGACGTGTTGGATGCTCTGTATGCTGGACGTAGAAAGTTCAGCACGGCAGATTGGAAATCGTTCTTGCTGCGTAGCGTGGGCCTAGAACCTTCGGCAATGTCAGAACGCAATCGTGATGCCATGCTGCTCCGCATGGTTCCATTTGTCGAGAACAACTACAACCTCGTTGAACTCGGTCCAAGAGGTACAGGTAAATCGCACCTGTACCAGCAGATTTCACCTTATGCCCATTTGGTATCAGGCGGCAAGGCGACTGTTGCACGAATGTTTGTGAACAACTCTAGCGGGCAACGCGGGCTTGTGTGCTTATACGATGTTGTGTGCTTCGATGAAGTTTCCGGCGTATCTTTCGATCAGAAAGATGGCGTCAACATCATGAAGGGCTACATGGAATCAGGCGAATTCAGTCGTGGCAAGGAAAGCATTCGGGCCTACGGCTCCATCGTCATGGTCGGCAACTTTGATGTTGATGTACAACACCAACAACGCATTGGTCATTTATTTGGTCCTATGCCAGCCGAGATGCGGAACGATACAGCACTCATGGATCGCATTCATTGCTACCTACCGGGCTGGGATGTCCCCAAGATTGCCGAGCCAATCAAGACGAATCATTTTGGGCTGGTATCGGATTACATCAGCGAATGTTGGACACGGCTTCGATCACAAAGCCGAGCTTCTGCCTTGCAAGGACGTGTTACCTTCGGCGGCGCTTTAAGCGGTCGTGATCAAAACGCAGTTGTGAAAACGATCAGTGGGCTTATCAAGCTCGTTCATCCTTCACCTGACGATCCAATTTCTGACGAGGACCTTGAATGGGCAGTTCGTCTGGCTCTGGAATGTCGGCGACGTGTGAAGGAGCAGCAAAAGAGAATCGGCTCGGCAGAATTTCGCAACACACAATTCAGCTATACCCTTGGTAAAGATGGCATCGAAAAATTCGTAGTCACACCTGAGCTTCAAAGTGAAGACCACATTGGACGTGATCCGCTTCCACCGGGTCAAGTTTGGACGATCAGTGCAGGCACGCAGGACGAAGGATCGGGGCTTTATCGAATCGAAGTCACCGAAGGCCCAGGCAGTGGTGTAAAGATTCTGAATCGACCATCTCCACCAGCTTTCTCCGAATCTGTGAAGTATGCCGAGGCCAATTTGTATTCCCGATCTACCGAACTCGTTGGTGATCGAAATCCGAGGGAACATGAATTCGCAGTTCAATTACGAGCTTATGACGCAGCCAAGGCAGGCCAATCGCTTGGAGTAGCCGCATTGATGGCGATGTGTAGCACTCTCATCAACCGCAGTTTACGGGGCGGGCTAGTTGTCGTTGGTGGACTAAACCTGGGTGGGTCATTGGAACTGATTCACAACGCCATAGATGTCGTGGAACTAGCTGTCGAAAAAGGAGCAAGCCTCGTGCTAATGCCCGTATCGGCACGAAAGCAACTGGTTGATCTATCCGACGAAATGGCAACTAAAGTCAACGTACTGTTCTATAGCGATGTTCGAGAAGCATTCGTCAAAGCCATCGCCGACTAATTCAAAAGAAACGTAGGGTTACACAATGGAATTCAAAATAGAACGGTTCGTCATCAAAGGGCTTCATCAAGCTAGGGATTATGACATCACGATTCGCGACAATCGCATTGTCATGGTCGGCGTCAATGGGCTTGGAAAAACCACAGTCGTAAATCTTCTCTACCTAGTCCTTAGTCGACAGTGGGATCGTGTGCTTGAATACAATTTCGATTCGTTGATCTTGAAAGTAAGCGGAACGGAATACACGTTAAAGCAAGAGAGAGATTCCGAAACAGCAGACCTTTCCATTGCAAGACGACTGCAATCTGAGTTGGCTCGTCTCATACCTCGTGAGCATTTTCACTCGATCGACTCCGAACTGTTTGAAGTGCTTGCTTCGGTCGCAACTAGACATGGCAGGGAAATTCTTGGACTCGAACTTGACCGCAACACAAGTATCCCGTCTTCGCTTTGTCGGCGATTCGCTGCATCATTTAATTTAGAACCGAAAGCCTTCAACAAAGAGCAATTCTCGTTACTTGACGATTGCCTCAAGAATCTAACGCGTGATTGCCAGATACTCTATCTGCCAACATACCGACGCATCGAGAAAGACCTTTCCCTGATATTTCCCGATCTTGAAGAGTCGACGCAGGCGTTCCAACGTCGCAAGGGTATGCTCTCCGCCGAGAAACGCCGTGATTTCATCGAGCTAGTTGAATTTGGAATGGAGGATGTTGAAGCAACATTTAAACGCGTGCAGTCTGACTTGGTACAAAAGGCACGGTCTGAGCTAAACACTTTGGCTGGTGGTTACCTCCGAGACGTTATTCGTGGTGAAGGCGACACTTACGACATCGACACATTCATTCAATTAGACAACTCCAGTATTGAGAGAGTGCTTAATCGCGTCGACGAACGAACGCTTCTTGACGAGCAGGACAAATCGCAATTACGCGCTGTAATAGACAAACTGCAAACGTCGGACGAGATCGAATCAAACGACCAGTATATAGCGCATTTCTTTTCCAAACTCGTTTCAGTCGACAAAGCACTAGCGAAACGTGAGCAGCAAATCGTTCGCTTCGCCGAAGTGTGCAACAAGTACCTAAGCGGAAAGGAAATGGCCTATAGCGATGTCGATTCTTCGATTGGCATTCGATTGCTTTCTACCGGAAACCCTCTACCGCTGCGGTCGCTTTCGTCCGGCGAAAAGCAAATTGTGTCTCTGTTCTCGCACCTATATCTTCGTGAACTCGGAAAGCTGTTCATTATTATAGATGAACCTGAACTTTCGCTATCGGTTACTTGGCAGGAGCAATTACTCCCTGACATTCTTGAAACTGGTAACTGCAATTTTTTGGCCGCTGTCACTCACTCACCTTTTATTTTCAAGAATAACCTTGACCCTTACGCCGTTGACCTCAGTGAATGTATTACGGAGGTCGCGAAGTGAGCTTTCTCGACAATCTTCGGACTCTACGCAGCGCACCACAATCAGTCTGGATGGAGTTCATAGGCGCTTATCGTGATTCTTCGTTTGATATTTATCTGTTCTTTGAAGGAAAAGACGACTTCGCATTTTACCAGCCTTTCCTCCGACAGCACTGGGGACAAAAAGGCGCGATAGTTGGATTCAATTGCGATGGGAAGGCAGAGGTAATTGCGATCATTCCGAAGATCAAACAGAAGCTAGACTACGAGTGGCGCGGATTGTTCTTTCTGGATAAAGACTTAGACGACTACTGTTGCGTGTCCCGAACAACGGATCGCTTCGTATACGAAACGGAACACTACGCAATAGAGAACTTCATCGTCTCTCCTTCAACCTTGTCAGTTATTTGGTCGGATTTGCTACAGTTACCACTGAATGATCCAAGGCACGAAGAGATGCAAGTTGCCTACGATGCAGCATATGCTACTTTTTGTGAGGGCATGAAACAGATTATGGCCTGGATCATCCATTTGCGGCGGAGCGGACGCAAGGTGAACTTGAGTGGCGTGAACATGAGCAAGTTGATTCAGTTGGACCAAGATTGCAAATGCTCTCTTGTCCCAGGCTGGGCCGAACACATTCTAGCTACATCGAGCCTGCACAGTATTTCCTTCGACCCTACTGCACATAGCGCAGTTGTCTCTGAGTTGGCTGGAGATGATCCCAAGAGGTACATCCGGGGAAAATTTGATCTGTGGTACTTCGCCAAATTTTTGAAATCAGTCCTCGATGCACTACGCGATGCGTCGGCAAGTTGCAGCATACAAATCGGGCAAACGAATGCTGTAGAAGTATTGTCTGCAAGAATCAAAATGCCCGACAGTTTGAAGACTTTCTTGACTAATGCACTTCCAACTTAAATGAGCGAGTCTGCGGAATTGCAGATACCAGCATACATTGGACAACGCATTCGACGGCCACCACCGTTGAACTCATCAGTCATTCCGGGAACAACGCCGGTTCTTTCGTTTGGTGATGCCCGGCGAGCCAGAGTGGCTACGCTGGGGCTTAATCCGAGTCGTGTTGAATTTCTCTATCAGAATGGAAATGAACTCACTGGCGACTCACGCCGACTTCGTGCGGCGGTGAGATTGGACGTCCCCAAGGACGAATGGGTTGCAATCAAGATCCTGGCCAACGTGCTTGAGGATTGGGTTGTTCTTCGGGACCAGCACTATTCAGCTTGAATCTACAGTATTCCGACATTTCCGTCTTTCCTTTGCAGTTGTGAGTGTATTCATATTGTCTGGCAAAGATCACTTTCCTTTCAAGGCATTCAAGTACATTTTCATTTCCTCGATTTCCTCCGTTGACATATCGAGGCTCTGCTGCAAGTCCTTCTCGGACCGACGCTTATCACGGATCGTTTCCACCATCTCGCGATCTAGGCCAACCTTGGCAATGGCGTGTTCGACAGAAAGCCCTCGCAGAACCCATCGGAGCGCCGCAGCTTGCTCCGATGCCAGAGGAAGTTTCTCGGCGATCTCAGCCGCCTCAATGGGCTTCAACTGTGTCAACGCTGGGAGCTTCAGATTCGAGTATTCGTCGCGTCCTGATCTCAGGGCTGCGAGTTCCAGTTCATCAATTCGGTCGATCATGGTTATGCCATCGCTCGCTTTATCAAAGTCAGGATGATCTTCCGCAGCGACCCATTGCGGCAGTTTGAGAAACTGTTTTCCATTCAGCATGTATACGATCTCTTCACCCTCCTCCTCATACGCGCCCTGGACGCAATCGAGAAGTTGTCCTTGGCCAGACCGAAAAATCCAGCGTTGAATGAAGCTATTAAGCGGGTCCTTACCGATCACATCGAAGGTCAGTTCTGGATAGTCCTCAGATAGTTTTTCAACCAGCGGAAGTGGGGGACCATTCCTTGATTCGCAACGGATGACAATCGCATCATCCTCTACAGTGATTCCATCGCCATTCTTAGCGTCACACAGAAGCACTGAACCAGATACATCCCAGGCATTACCAAAGCCTGTTGGCACCGACGATTTTTCAAACAACTCTTTGATCTCAAGACTACGATCACCAGTTACCTTGATGGTGCTTATTACTGTATTGCTCATATTGTTCCTTTTTCAATTGGTTTTGGAAAAAAACAGGGCGTATCAAACTGACTCCGAATCGTCAGCCATGTTGAATAGAGACGCTAAATCACTGAAATCCTGAGACTCAACAGGAACAATCTTGCCCCCGATAAAACCGAAGCCCCAAACAGCCGTTTGCTGATTTCGTTCCTTGCAGTCACCCTCGTCAATCGCGGTCACAACCAAATCAGGGCCACCGTCAATATTTTCGTCAACCATTTCCATCATCCGTTGGATAGCCTTTGACGGACTCGCTTCGATTTCGTCTATTTGCGCATGGGAGTACTTACCCTCGTCGATTAGTAGGCATACATGCTCAGAACGGTCAGAGTTACTAACACTAAGAAGCGAATGTCGGCATTTGCGTAATGCGGTGATTACACGCGGCATAACATTGCCAGTGCGCACCTTGTGGCATTTCGTGATCGACCATTCTCCGAGCGTGCGTGGGCCTGTAATTGGAGCCGTCATGACGTGCAGCACATTGCGTGGTACGCCGATCAGAAACAAACAGATTAGACTGCGGACCTCGCCCTCCGGGGCGCTGACACACGCGAAAGAAGCCGAAGACACTCCCGGCTTTGCCTCAATCACGCATTGCAGATGTGACTGGATGTCCCCAATACTCTGAACGTCCTCCGGCATTGGCGTCAAGAACATTCCATCCTCTGTCGTGTGGACCTCGATCATATTGCCGCACCCACCTTGAAGTCGGAACGAAAGCTCGGCAGAAATCAGGGCGTTCATAACATATGCGGGGAACGCGGGAGTCAGCTTCCCCATGCGTGCTGCGATTTTTGGAGCGAGCTTCCTCGCGAGTTTTTCCATCTTCTTGTTCATGTGTTTTTCTCCGATTGCGTTTTGTACTTGCCTGCCACAGCAGTGTTAGAAAGAATAAGTCGAGCCGCAGAAATGCCGTGGGACCTATCGAAGAACTTTCACAGAAATATGGCAGACATCTCGCTATGGAGCAGACAAATCGTCCAGTGCCTTGCGATCTTCTTCAGTTAACAGGTCAACATCACTGATTCGCGCCCTCAGACGGGCTTGCTCAATCACCAATTCAGCGATGTCTGCATCCAAAAGAATGTGGTGCGGTAATAATAGATCCATATCTATCTTTTCTCTTTGATAGTTAGGAACACTGATTAACTTGTGCTGTAACCCGTCACCGAGTCCATAACGGCGTGCCAATCCAGATGACTGACTCTTATCTGATTGCCTTGGATGCCAAGAACTTTCTGAAAGCAGCACGATCCAGTTGTGGTCCCTCAATAGTTTCATGACCTTTGTTGCTTTTCTATCTCGATTACTGCCCTTTTTAATGCCATGCTTAACCAAAAGGCGCTCGACAAACGTAATAGCAAGTTCACCATCATGACCGGCTACAATCCGAATTAGCTCCTTGACGCAAGCTGCAGTCTGGATTTCATCAGTGCGAAGAATAGTCTGAATCTGGTCGAGTACCGACTTGTCGCTTGGAGTCCAGTCGAAGTCCACGCCAAGTTTTAGCCCGCCTACACTGTTGGCCCAGGTTGATTTGTCGAATGGATTAAATCCTCGTTTTACCCAGGATTCAAAAGTGGCAATCAGTTTCGGGTTGAACTTAGATTTGGCAAATGCTTCTTTGACATTTCTCTTCACGACGCTGCTGACTGCGGCTCTTTTTCCAGATGTAAGGCGGCTCGAAACCTCAACATCGTCCAAGTCATCAATCATTTCCTCGACGGCGCTGATGGCTGAGTCACGACTGTCGTAATAAAATGGGGCAATATTGGCTAATAACAGTATTTGTCGGTTCAGCATTTTTGGCGGAGCGTCTTTACCGGACCAGAATGAAACAATTTTGTTTGCATATTGGCCTTTCACGTTATTACTCACGGACCCTTTGCTGCCCGAAGCCGTCGATTTCTGCTGTATTTGTTTATTAACTAGGGTTTTGTTGCTATTAACGCTTGCCTGTTCAACAGCATCCTGCCGAAGTCTGGTCGAGATATATTCATAAACTGCCTTGCGAGGCATATATGCTTTTGGCGTATTTACCCAGAAGATATACTTCTCGACATCGACAACGTATTTGCCCCGGACCAGTATCATGGCCACCGGCTTGTCGAGCAGCATGGTCCGTCCACAACAAAATGGAAGTCGTAGACCGTTCTTGACGTTCGGAAATATTTCCAGCTCGCCTAGCGACTTCATCCCGGCTTGTTTGGCTCGAATTGCGAGTTCAGGATATTTATGGTCGAGTGACTGTAATCTGGTACGCAGTGCTGCGCGGTACAATTTGTAATCCAGAGGCTCAGGGAATACCTGAAGGAAATGAACTCCCTGGGCATTTATATCGGCGACCTGAAAATGCCATCCTTCCCGCCCGTGGAATTCTTCGAGCAGGATACTCAATTGCTCCAGAAATATTGTGCGGTCGCCTTTATGCAAGTCGAGGTCAATTCCACCGAACCGAGTGCAGCGGCCATTTCCACGAACACCATATATGGCTTTATGGGAGATATGATCCAGGAATCGCTCGGCAGAAAGTCGCCCGTTACAAGTATTCCACTCTCCATCCGAGTACCACAGGTAATATTGGCTGCTGCTGTATCGCAGATAAACGCCAAGAAATTCTCGTAAGGCCAACGTCCTGGGTGATGGTCGAAACTTCTTGGTCTGCTCGAATGCGTACAGGCCGACTTCCCGCAATATCGTGACGGTTTCTGAAGCAGGAGCCTTCTCGCCGTCAGCGGACGCATCGCCGGTGTATTTCTTTCGAGTCAATTCATATACCTGAACTGCCTTGGGCTTCTCCCCCTTGAGTACCCTACGGTCGTCTCTTTCCCACCGCGATCTCGTCTCAAGTTCAGGCGGTTTTTCCCAGGTTCGCAACCGAGGAATTGCCGGGTCGTAATCCATCTTGTTTCTCCGAAAAGTCGTGTTCCTCGGAGTCTCGCATAGGTCACAGAAATGCCGTGGGATGCGATCCAGAAATCTGGTAAAAAAAGAAGTCGTTAGAACACACTGACTTTCGAGGATAGTTCGCGATCATGAACATCACTGACGCCACTTGTCGTGCCGGTCTTGAACGACTGATGGAGGAGTTTGCCTCGGCGTACTCTGATGAAACCTCTATTCGCCACCAGCGGCTTTCTGGGCTACGCGATCAGTCGTTGACCAAGGAGGCATGGGAAGATTTGCGAATCGCAAATCGGCCATTGTTTGAGCGACGGAAGAAGGACGAATGGGAAAAATGGGTTCCCCATCCAGACGGCTTGGTGTGCAGTCGATTTGTTGGCGTCGGCGACAAACGTGTCTTTGAGTTATTTCAACAACTTGCAAATACCGGCATGGCATTGCTGAGAGAAGCCTCCCTCAGTCCCGAATCGACCTTGAGTCTGGATTCACGGATCGCGGATAAGATCGAGTCGCCACCGACTATCGAGGCATATCTATATTGGCTGGAGTTGATGCACCTTACCGCCAAGGAATGCAGAACGCACCTACTCCACGTCGATGTCGGGAATTGGAACCACAAAGCGAATCCATTTGAATCAGTAGAGTTGGTCGCAAAGGCAATGTCGGAGCCTACGCCCTTCGGGATGGGTGCATTTCCGCTTCATCCCATTGTGGAAGACTTACAACATGATGTCTTTCGGTCGTCGGTGGAAGCTATCAAGGTATGGCTTGGGGCTACGGACGTGGTGCGCGTTGGCAAGTGGGCTGACCGACCGCCGTTTTATTTCCCTTTACACAAGAATGAGTCATCAGAGCCATCTGGCGGGATCGTATCGACGCCACAGGTAGCCCAACCGGAAGAGATTGATGAGGAGTCATCACCGCCAGCCCCTACTAAACTTGTAATTGACGACAAGACTACTGTGGTATCTTTTGGTGGAGTGAGCGAGCAATGGGGCGACACTGTACCATACAGACTCCTGAAGTCCTTGCACAGGCACAGGCAGTTTGGGGCGACAATTGACGATCTCAAGCAAGATGCCTGGGAACAAAGCGAAGCACCTGAAGACGCTTCAGTTATAAGACAGATAAGTAAGTTGCGAGAGCGGCTTAAAGACTACAAGTACAAGGGGATCATAATCGACGGCAAGACCGTCATGGGGCGATACAAGCTTGTTCTAACAACCCCTACTAATAGCGAGTAATGCCGCCATTTTATTGGCTAGTTTGATGTCTCTCGTTATTCTGCGTTCAGCCCCGCATATTCTATGGACTCTCGTCAAAAGTTGTCTCAAAAGCCGTTCGCAACGCAACACATGTAATACCAAGTAGTTACGGTCGATTGCGGGAAAATGCTGGGTGTTTTCGAGCATGTTGGCCTAGCCCGTCTATTCTTGCGCGGATGGTGGCCGTCGCAGGCTAATGGCCTTCGTTGTTTCAGCGAATGACATTCGGCCAGGGATTTTTTCCCATGCCGCTTCATGCGTCTCGTGGTCAACCGTGACTCGGCAATACGCGATCTTGTGTCAGTGTACCCTAGCAATGCGTGAAACCCTAAAACTAAGAGGAACACGCAATGTCACAAAGTCAAAAAGAGATTCAACAGTCCATCACGAACCGCCTTGTAGACTCGCTAAAGTCCGGCTCGAACATTCCTTGGCGTCGTCCGTGGCGAACAGTTGGCCCAAAGTTTCCAACCAATCACGTTACGGGTCGGGCGTACCACGGCATCAATGTTCTGACTCTCTGGCTCGCCGCTCAAGAGAAGAACTTCCCTGTCGATCTCTGGGCATCATATCAGCAATGGGCTTCCATCGGATGTCAGGTCAAGAAGGATGAAAAATCTGAGAGAATTGTTTTCTATTCTCCGGTGAAGAAGTTGAAGAAGGACGCGAACGGAATCGAGAAGGTTGAAACCTTTCCGATTCTCAAATCGTGGTCGGTCTTCAATGTCGCACAGGTCGAAGGGAAGGCAGTTGAAGAATTCCAAAGCCAACCATCTGGACTGAAATTCAGCGAACCTAATCGGGCCGAGTTCGATCTCGCAGTTGTGGCGACAGGGGCAGATATTCGCTTTGGCGGCAACCAAGCGTTTTACCGGCGACTACCTGATGACTTTGTGCAGGTTCCCAACGAAGAATTCTTCTTGAACTTTTCTTCGTTCGCTGAAACCTTGCTGCATGAGGTTGGAGGTCATTGGACGGAGCATCGCCTTGGCTGGACTGGCAGCTATGCAGAAGGTGAACTGCGAGCCGAAATCACCGCCTGCTTCCTTTCTGCGGCGCTCGGCATCCCTGACAGCGGCGACCTTGCGAACCATGCAAAATATCTTGAAGGCTGGCTCCAAGCGATCGAAGACGGCGACACAAAATTCATTTGGCGAGCGAGCAGTGCCGCCAGCAAAGCTGCTGAATACTTCCTGGCGTTCTCACAAGAGCAGGCAGCAGTCGTTGAAGAAGATGCCGAAGCAGTGCTTGCCTGACGAAACTAACTCTACCGAGCCAATAAAGGCTCGGTAGCGTCTTCGTCGCTTAGTCCAATTGTACCCTTGTGTGTGAAACACTCGCAGGGAGCCAACATGATCGTCAACGGCACAACGTACAAATCCTCACCTGAAGTCGCACAGATCATCGAGCGATGCAGATTGAGTGGGAAAAGATTCCGATTTCACCTGGGCGACCCGGAATCAGGGCGAGCCTGGGGTGACGTGGATATTGGAAAAATCGGCAGGAGTATGGGGCCGGTCAAGATTCCCATTGTCCTATCGAACCGTCGCAGCATCGGCGGGCATGGTCTGTTGGATCATTGTGTCATCAAGATCGAGTACGCGAATAAGTCCGATGGCGGCATTGTCTGGAAGCATCCGACGTATCAAACCAATGAGACACAGTGATTCATTAAGGGGCACGGTGAGTCTCATGAGAATTGAGACGGTCACAGTTTTGCCGAAGCAAAACACTGCATAACTGTCGATTTCGACGGGAGTTTTGGATTGCCCTTGGCAGTCGCAAGTCTCCCAAATCACCACGAGCCTTGAGATGGCTGATGAGACTAGCTTAGGAGAATGAGAAGTGGATGAGATGACTAAAGAACAACCCATCACGGTCCTGGAGGAACGGCAACAACTCCTATCGCACCATGTTCGGCTGATTGCGAGAAAAGTGAGCCACGCCTTGTTCGTTTTTGGCGCTCAGGGCGGGCTTGGCAAAAGCAGAACCATCCTTCGGACCTTGGAGGAAGAAGGCATCGAACCGATCCTGATCAACAGCCACGTCACGCCATTGAGTCTGTTCTCGACGCTGTTCCATCACCGCGATGATGCGGTCATCTTCTTTGACGATGTTGATTCGATGTTTGGGTCCATGCCACATCTTGGTCTGCTACGGTCAGCACTTTGGGGAAGTCCACGAGTCGTGACTTATGGCAGCAGTCAAATGCCAGATAACCTTCCATCGAGCTTTGAATTTTCGAGCCGGTGCATTTTTGCCGCAAACGTAATTCCGCAAAAGAATGATGCGTTCAAGGCTGTGCTTAGTCGTTGCGACATTTTCCAGTTGGAGGCCACCAATGAGGAAGTCATCGAGATGATGAGGAACATCGCGGCCAAGGGCTTTCACGGCATCACGCCGAATGAGGCCGAGACTGTCATCGACTTTATCGCCGACCATGCTCAGGACCGTCAGCTTTCATTGCGACTATTGGGACCATCGCTGCGCAAAATGAGTTACGCTCGTCAAGAAGGCGTAGACTGGCGGCCGCTGGTAGAGAGTCAGCTTCAGTCGCTTGGCAAGAAGAATGATGTCAGCAAGCGACTGGATAACAAGGGAAAAGATTCCAAGGTGATCAAGCAAGTAATCAGTCGATTCCCTGAATCTGTGAAGGACCAGATGACCAACTGGTGCCGGATCACTGGGAAGAGTCGGGCATCTTTTTACCGGGCGCTGAAGAACTTTGAGAACCAGTGAAACAACCCAATTTCGCATAAGGGTTGGTCCACGAAATAGAACCAGCCATTTCATCCAAATTGAGCATCTCACATGACCAAAAACACCGCCAGTTTCGCAACCCAAAACGGAAAAGCGAAATCACACATCGTCGCACAAATCGCAAGAATCGTTCGTAAGCATGGCCTGGACTACGAGGGCTGGCGGTACATATCGAAGCAAGTCAGGAATGAATGCGCCCTGCGACCGGCAAAGAAAGGCCGGAAACTCCCACGAATCCTGAACGCCGACGACTTCCGGCGATTCTATGAAATTGTGGATCGAGCCGACGATGTGCAACACGCTTTGATGCTGCGTCTCTTATTCCAGACGGCGGTGAGGGTCAGCGAACTGTGTGGCATTCAGATTGCGGACATCGACGTTGAGAATCACAAGATTCGGATCAACGCTGGGAAGGGCGATAAGGATCGGTACGTTTTGTTCGGCAAGACCTTTGCCACTGCGTTACGGACGCATATCGCGGCTCACCCGAACAACAGGTGGTTGTTCCAAACTCGCCGCAATACACGATATACGACGAGACGCGTGCAACAGATTGTGAAGGCATACGCGGCGAAAGCCGGTGTCACCGCAACGCCACACACCTTTCGGCATCAGGCAATTACTTGGTTGACTCGTCATTCCGGGTTAGCGGATGCAGAGTTGCAGATTCTCACTGGTCACGCGCGCCGTGAGACATTGGCGGTCTATCAGCATGTTGGGCTAGATACAGCACTGGAAGCAAAATACCAAGAAGCAATGAAGAAGGCTGATCTATAGTTTTGGGATTGGCTCGGTCAAACCGAGGTCCGTCCCTGCAAAGCTAATCGTTCCTCGGAGCGGCTGGCGACCTTGGCCACAACTTCATCAAGTCCCATGAACGCTTCCCAGGTTTCGATTCCTATGGCACTGGCTATTTGCTCAGCGATCTTCAACTCAAGGATTTCATTTCGTGAACCCTTCCAGCAGTTGTCAGCCAAGGCAACGAGCAAATCCTCCAAACCCAAAGTCGGCTCCTTATTCCAGGCTCCATGTGTGCGGGAAAAACGGGATCGCTCAATTGACACACCATGTTCCTGAAGCAATGCAGGTCCATCCTGCTCATGCCGATTTCCCGGCGTAGTTAACTCATGACGGTGTAGACATTTTCCGGCGTCGTGGGTCGCAGCCCCGAACAGTACGGCTTCAAGGTCGATCTTTAGATTGTGCCAACGAAGTCTGAGTTTATCCAGAATCTCAAAAGCCGCATCATGGACAAGAGCATGATGCGCGATCAGCCGTGGTGGTGCGTTGAGCTTCGCCAGGAGTTCTTTGGCGTCATCGGGTAAGTCACGAAGTTGCAAGTGGTATCCTTTGGAAAGATCGCGATAAACAGACGTGTCATTGTACCCATTGGTTCAACCTTTGAAGGTATTCAATATGAAACCAAGTGAACAATCGACAGCGCTAGTCGAGGCTATTTTTGATAACGAACTCTCGTTGGAAACTGCTCTGGCGCTACATCTTGAGGATGCCTCAGACCTGAATCCCATCTTCGCTGCTATTTGCTATTCAAACCTTGGACAGTTGGACCGGGTTATTGACCTTCCTGGTAATCCGACTGTTTCGGAGGTAATGGAGCAACGTCAACTTGGACCCTTTGCCCCACTCGTGAACGACCAATCTCTCGATAGGCACGATGAAGTCAGATTCCCATTCGGTACTCTCGTTGTTTTCGATGGTGACATTTGCAAAGTCATCGGACGGCGCAGAACTACATTATTGGCCTTGCCTGCCGACAATGCCTTCGAGCTTTTCTTAGAGTCGCAAGACGGCCAACCGATGTACTTCGTGGGCGAGTCGATGGTCACTGAGATTGAAGATGTCGGTTAGCGTTTAATGTAATTGTACCCTAGCAGTTATGAGCATCTCTTGGAGACGATTGCCTTGGGACAACTGTTGTTTGTTGTGGAGACATTATGACTGATGTAACAGAAACGGCGCGCCGCCAACGACTGAAAGAGATCAATCTAGCGCCAGGAAGTCGGGAAGCACTTGAGGCAACTTACGGCAAAGTCTGGTCCACGTCCGAGTTGACCGATGAATTCGAGGTTGTTGGGTTCCTGGCCCCATTCGTCGTAGCGATTCGTCGGTCGGACGGTCAAAAAGGGTCGCTGGAATTTCAAGCGAATCCTCGTTTCTACTTCAACTTTGCCCCACATGAGAAGTGATAAAACATGATCCAAATTCAACTTCCACGCTTTAATTTGGGCAGGATCGTCGCAACGCCCGATGCTTTGAAGGCGATTAGCAACGAAGGCAAAACGCCGTTTGTATTTGTAGCGAGGCACGCGGCAGGTGATTGGGGAGATGATTTATCAGAAGAAGACCGTCATCTCAATGACGAGGCGGTGAAGGACGGAAGCAGAATTCTGTCTGCATTCGTCTTGTCCAAGAGCCAAGAACGTCTTTGGTGCATTACTGAGGCAGAAGACGATCTTGGCCAGCGTGAGGCGACGACATTGTTATTGAGTTCGGAGTATTGATTGTCATCCGATGAACGACATTTACCGTGAGCTTCGTCGGCTAATTGACCTCAATTATCAAGAGCAATGGGTTCCCACCAATATCGCACTTCAACAACTCAACCAGTACAGGAGTCAAATAATCCCTGGCCTCGTTTCCGCACTTGATGATACTGATTCGGATATACGGCTTTTAGCGTTGAGTCTTCTTGATGAGGCAGGGATGCAATCAGCGCCAGGCATGTCTGCAATGATACAAATGCTTGCCGACGAAGATCGACCTGTCCGTGTAGCAGCAGCACAGTGCCTTCAAAAGTTTGGGCCAATGGCGATAGATGCGATACCACTTCTGTGTCCGTGGCTCAGTGACGATCACGAATACGTCAGGGTTTTAGCAGCGGTTACGATCTCGTCCATCAACCCAGCCATGAAGAACGAATTGTTGCCGGTGATAAAGGCAGCGTCAGGCAGCTACAACCCATTGGTGAAGCGGCCTGCACAAGAGTTCTTAGTCGAGCATTAGTCGAGCATTAGAGTCATTCTACCCTCCAAAAGCATCGCCTACGAACAACTTGCCAAGGAGAACACCACGCTGTCCGTTTACGGAAATGCAGTGTAAAGGGGAATTACATGGATACAGAGGAACGATTTGATGAGGTTGGTTTTCGTGCCGTTGTGGCAAGACACTGGCACTACCATCGTCCGGCTCGCAACAGACTTTGGGCAACGGAACAACTCGACAATGGCGTGATGCAGGTAGAAATTTCCCCGATATATCAAGAGGTTTTGGGAGGGGGTGTGGATGGACTACGTTTGTGGCCGGGTTTCTCCATGAACTTGACCAATTTCTTTGCGGAACCAGATGTGGAAGTCTCTGAGGTCGGCTTCCGCAGTCATTGTTCAGAATGTACCTCGATACCGTTTATTGGGATACGAGGGACGTACAAGCGAAAGCCGTTTATTGCGATGATTCACCTTGAGCCAGTGGAGTCAGAGCCAGTGGAAGTCATCGACACAACAACCCATGAGGTCCGGCGAAAGAGAAGTGCAAAATGAACGTAGCATATTCATATCTCTGGAGGCTTCATGCTGCGAGTGTTGAAGCTGCAAGAGGCATTGTCGAAGAACTGCGTCAATACGCGGTGAAGATGGGGGCTGAGTCGGTCGGCGATCTCATTGAGTTGACCGGCAACGATGCGCACATCGTCAGAACCGGAGCCTCCATTGTCATGATGTTCGATGCTGTGTTGCCCACCGTCAGGTCTGCAACTCTGTCTGCTGTCGGTATTGAGCAGTACGGGCTGGCATCGTCAGACGGAACATCGTGGGAGTGGTCGGGCATTGTTCGTGTCTCTGGCTTCCAGGAAATATCTAAGCTGATCCATGCAGCCGCCGAGTTTGGGATAGAAACGCAGCAGACGTTCTGTGGCATCGTCCGCTCTGCCAAGAGAAGCTCGACTGGCGAAGTCATTTACGACCAAAGGTATGCCCTTCAAATTGATCTGGAGAACTTCTAGGCGGTACACATGCAGTTGAACCCCAGCGCGGTAAAAGTCCAAAATTAAGAACTCAGAATTACAAAGCAAAAACCTCCCCGCCAGAAGGTTCCATCAGGCGTCACCGTACACCATGTCACTCTGTCTTTTTTTGTGTTCCTCCTGTGGAGCGAAATCAACGGCAAAATCGCAACTCAAAAAAATCTGCCGCACCATTTTTTGCTTTGGCGACAGGGAATTTTCACCGAATGACATTTAACCACCATGTACGACTTTCTGGATTTATCACGTCGAACCTTCATCCAATCTACGATTGCGGTATTGGCTTCAGCTTTCCTTCCCCGGAACCCCTCCAGGAAGCCCAAAAGATCGTCCTATTTTCTCCACGCCGACACAGGAGCATCTTGGAAAATTCCCGATCCGGTTGAGTGGTCGCTGGTGAACGTCAACCAACCGATCCTTGCACGCGCTTCGATGGGCCTTAGAGAATTGACCACAAGTGACGGCGACCGCATCATCAGGCTGGTCACTCGGCGATGCGGCCTTAACTTGATCGAACATTCGCGAGGAATAATCATCATCAGCTATTGGGGCCAGGACGGTTTGGCCGATGTCAGACCTTTCTTCAAGAAGCACAGGCTTGCGCGTAACGATCTCCTCGTTGTGTTGAATGACCGCAAGAAGGAAGTCGTGATCTCGCACACTGGTGACAATTTTCTGTTCGGGGAGAGACTGGTCCCTGACTGGCCGTTAGAGCTTTATGCGATGAAGTGGTTATCTCGGTTCATGAGTCAACCGGACGATTGGACTGCAGCGCCCTTTACGCGGTCTGGTTATGCTTGGTCGGGCATGGAGCCGAATCGCATTCCTTGGACCGCATTAAAGTCAGCATGGCGACGTGGGAATGCAATGCCGTGTCGGAACTGTGATTGGCCTATGATGCTTGTCAACTTCGGTGAACCTTGGACAAGCCTGTTCCAGCGATCCCCAATGTTCGACTATGTTTGCCACAAGTGTCATCGGTCCTTTCGAGATGAGTCAGTCAAGGATGTTGCAGACTGGATCGCGGCGAATCTCGATCCTGAAGTCAGGCCCGAATTCGTGATGAACTGGGACAGGAAAGCCACTTTTGGATAGTCGCAGGACAGGGGTTGGATTCTAGGTGACTCCAACCCTCTTCGTGATATACTCTATCTGACCAAGAACAAAAAATGGTCAGATAACTGGTCAGATAAGCAAATGCGGAAACGCCGTAAGTCCCTATTTTTCAATACTTACGGCTGGTCGCAAGGAGGCCCGCCGCCTCCATCACCCAGGCCACCGCAAGGTGACCAATGGCAATCAGACCCGCTGGACAACCCCAGCGGGTCTTTGCGTTTCTACCCAATAAAATCAAAGGGATAGCGAGTTAGCAAACTTTCC
>Ga0315899_10000928_pt1 | contig 34238 bp, 7 predicted proteins | sample LakEriMetagenome_2_FD_203518 | JGI IMG/M metagenome (GOLD analysis project Ga0315899, IMG submission 203518) | Freshwater fungal communities from buoy surface, Lake Erie, Ohio, United States - Buoy 4 MA112 | ecosystem: Environmental > Aquatic > Freshwater > Lake | place: USA: Lake Erie, Ohio...
ATATGTACTCTCTCTCTCTCTCTCTCTCTCACACACACACACACACACACAACACACACACACGTACCATGCTGCCTCCTCCTCTACACAATTTGCACTTTTCGCGCATCATCAGGTCGTCCTTTTCCGTGTCCACCATGCGTCCGTGCTGCGTTTGTTGTGTTTGTATGTGTGTGTGTGTGTGTGTGTGTGTCCACATGCGTCCGTGCTGTACATATATATGTATATATATATATATGTGTATAGACGTATGGTGGATACACACACACACACACACACACACACACAACAGGGGCGGGTGAATACCTGCCCACCCCACGGCACCCAGCTTGGCGGCTGCCCTCCCGCCTGCAGTAGCTTTTGTGTAAGTTGATGAATAATGCATGCTATGTACGCTTGTGTGTAAGTTGCATGTCATATGAGGAGGAGGATACATGTCATATGAGGAGGATGAATAATGCATGCTATGTACGCTTGTGTGTAAGTTGATGAATAATGCATGCTATCTACGCTAGCTAGTGTGTAAGTTCGTGAGTAATGCATGCTATCTGCATTAGCTAGTGTATAAGTTCGTGAATAATGCATGCTATATGTTATGTAAGTTCGTGAATAATGCACGCTATATACGCGTTCAAGGGCAGCCACCCACAGACGCACGCGCGCGCGCGCGCGAGCGCACGTGTGTATGCGTGCTTAGCACTGCGTGTGTACAACCCCCCGGGCGATGCCTGGAAGGACTACATATTTGAAAGTATTTGTATTTTGATGAAAGTATGCCGGATAGCGCTGCCAAACGCACAGGCTCACCGGGCGATGCCCTGGCTTAAAATACAATCAATTTTCATGAAAAAATGAGAAATTTTGCATGAGCACAGAGCGGTGCGCAGGGCTCTATGTACATGTGTGTATGTGCATATGCACATGTAAGTATGTATGTGTATGTATGTACGTATGTCTTGTATGTATGTATATGGATGTATGTGACAAGGCGCTCTCTGCTTCCATCACCTGGGCAGTGACTGTGATGCTGCGTCGAGCAGCACGCTTGCCCGATTCGCGGTCCTGCGTCCGCGCACCGGGTCAGTGTGTGTGTGTGTTTTTGTGTTTGTGTCTGTGTATATGTACAGCATGCACGGATGCACTGCGCGCGCACAGCACGCTCAGCCGGCGCGGACCTGACGTGGGATCTACAGCGCGGCCTAATCCCTGAACCCTAAACCCAAAACCTGCCGGATCTTCAACGTGGCGGGGACACTGCCCAATGCGCCTCGCCCAAGCCCCGCCGGAGCCCGCAGACAAAAGGCCGCCGGGCGTGTGTCCGCCGCCTGCTAGATCACACCGCAGCAGAGGGGTGCCCGAGTCAGAAACCACGAACGTGTGTGTGCGCGCGCACACACACAATACATCTGCACACACTCGCTCGTCCACATGGCCAACCACCATTGCTGCGCCCCGCAACAGCACGGGAGCTAACTTTGCGGTGATGGAGGGGCGTCTTACGAGATGCCCAAGCGCGCCTGGCGCACAGCACAGCAGGAACAGCGCCGCCCCCGCACACGCCCGACGCGCGTGCACGTGCGACATCGGGCTCCCGTGCTGTTGCGATTTGAAAAGGTGCATTGATATCACGAAGTTCGTGAGTAAGCTTACTGATCTAGGTCAAGGGTCATCGGAGCAGGTGTGCTTCGCACACTGCGCCCGTGCGTAACGTGGCACACTCACAAGGATGGACGCGAGCGAGCCGCGGGACCAGCCGGCCGCGCAGGGCACAAGCTGGTGGCGAGTCCGGACCCGACAGCGAAACGCTGGGATTCTGGGCGCAGGCGGCGGCAGCGACGGAGGCGGCAGCGCCGGAGGAGACCACGCGGGCTCGCGGCGCGCCAGCGCGCACGACGCAGCCCCAGCGGCCTCCCGCAGCCAGCAGCAGGACGCCATGCGCAGGATACGAGGTCGGAGCAAATCTGCAGCTGCAGTCATCTGCCTGCGGCTCGCGCTGGCGCTGGCAAACGTGTCTGGTGAGTGAGTGCTGTGCTCACGTGTCTGCTGCTCCGTGCGCGTGCACCGTGAACGTGGCAAAGCCAAAATCGCCGCACGCGAGCGCTAGAGGCCGCAACTCCCGTGGGAAACTGCGGCGGCGGCGCGATGGGCTGACGCCACAGGCGTGCACAGGGGAGAGTATAAGCGGGGTAGAGCCACGCGAGGCAGCGTCGAGTGGCGGGGCGCATGTTACATTATCTGGGACTTTCAACAGCACGGCGGCACACTCATGTCGGTTTGCGGATGTCCGCAACGCGTTGAATTCAATGACCGGTGTGCATGCGTTTCCTCTGCCCGCCTCTGTCGCTTGGCTGCTTTTTTCCATTCCCCTCGTCCTTTGTGAGGACCCTGACCGGACCCTAACATCACGGTTCCTCAACAGTTGCCGCGCGGTATTCTTCGGCAGGGGCAGGCCAGCTCGTCTGCGAGCTCCCTGCATGGCCATACTCCGAGACGGTGACCTCGGTGTCGGTTCTCAATCTGGACACGGGCAGCGTGCTTCCGTCGCAACCCGCGGACCAAACTTTTTTCTTGAACTTTCGAGGTGCCTCCCGCAGAGCGCCTGCGGCCGCATGCCTTTGACCGCTGTGGGCGTCTGTGCCCGCGGAAACACGCGGCTATTCTGCGTGCAGAGACGCTGCAAGGGTGCGCGATTTTGACGGTTCTGCGTTGCGCTGCGGAATCGCGTGGTGACAGGGAGCGTGTCCTCGCTTTCTCCAACGCATGGCGACGCAGTCGGTGGTTCCTTGGTTACTGTGGTAGGTGCAGGGTTCTCATCCAGCCGCTATGACTACAGTTGCAAATTCACCTGCGGAGGCCTGAGCGTCTCGTCAGCGCAGGTGTCGCCTGACTCTGGACAGGCACTCGTGTGCACCACCCCAGCATGGCCGGGGGAGACTTGCAAAACTACTGTTGAACTTTTCAAAGCTGCGTCCCGTTTGGGGGGCAGTGCAATATTCTATTACACGACTTTGTGGATGTCTGCCTCGCCCACGGTTGGACCGAACGGTGGAGGCACCACAATCCAGGTGACGGGCGGGGGTTTCAATAGCTCTGCAGCATACCTGTGTATTTTCAAGGGCGAGGATCCCAATACTCGCGCAACCATCCGATTGACCAGTGGAGCAACGTACTCAAGTCCCACAATTGTAATCTGTCTCAGTCCACAATGGCCAGTTACGCACTCCTCGTACGCCAGGATGACTCTCGAAACTCACGGCGTTGGAGTTAAGCTGCACGCCGCTGCGGATGTTGTGTTTGCATTCTCTGAGGGTGGATGGTCTTCAGCGTCGCCAGTAGCAGCGCTTGCGGGTTTGCCATTCAACATGTCTGTTGCCGGACAAAATTTCCTTGATTCAGGGTTGTATGAATTGCGACTAAGTGCTGCAGATCGTTTGTTGAAGAGCACACAATGCGCTGTGCGATCGCAGTTCACTTTATTATGCTCATTTTCAAGCTGGCCCTACGCGGAGGGCACCACTGATGTGCGTTTGTACAACAAGGGCGTGCCCGTGGGCAAGACGGGGGGGGGCTTAACTTTTGTTTTCCAACCATCGTGGTCGGACATTGACAATTATTCTGGCTCTGTTGCGGGTGGCAAGACACTGACAATCTCTGGGAAGGGATTCGATGTCTCACGAGTTGGCCACTACCAGTGCCGATTTAGTGGAGTTGATCGACTGGGCACTGCAGTTTCTCTCGAATCTGCAGCAGGGGCGCCAAGTTCAAGTCAACTGACGTGCTTATTACCAAACTGGGACGGCAGAGCAGAGCAACTGGTCGCAGTCTCGGTACTTCGAGAAGGACAAACGATTAATTTTGTCGGCTCTGTGGACAATGACCGTTTTATGTATGTTAGCTCCTGGGTGAACTACAGATCGTTGCCGGATTTGGAAGACACCTATGAGGCGTGGAGAAATGTCGATGAAGAAAACAAGCCCTACCGTGTCCTGTCCGCGTCGGGCGGAACGCAGATTACGATCTCGGGCATAGGATTCAGTCAGTCTTTCGGACACTCGTGTCGCTTCTTTCATGCGCCATCCTCAACAACCGAGGATGTCCCAGCCCAGCTTGTGGATGATTCACGATTTCTTACGTGCACGACCCCACCACTATCGATTCCGATGGGGCTGGGGTGGTACCACCCTCTCATTGAGGGGAGCCACATGAGCCTTAGCTTTTCGCTCATAATGATGGATGGCGAAAAGGAATACGAAATGACCCAGCTTGGTGAGCCCATTCAGGTTTATGTGACCAAAGCAGCCATAGACTTCGATCCCGCCCTCAAGTCTGGGCTGTCAGGATCACCTAAGGGTGGCGCAGCAATCACCATCACAGGCCATTCGTTCTGCCACGAGAAAACAGGAGATTTTCTTTCGGCGGCATGGTTCAATTCATGCAATAGCAGATTTATATGTCAATTCACTCAAGTCTCTGGGTCTGGCAGCATTGTAGTACGATCGCAGAGTTGCAATGGTGGATATTCAGCAGGTGCACTCTGCACGCGCAATTCTGACTGCCTGGGTGGGTTATGCTCAGAGATCATCACACAGAATGGGGTCAGCAGCTCAAGAATCATAGACGACCGACGAATTGTGTGTGCAGCACCCCCTTGGCCAGCCAGTGGAGCCACGACTGTGATTCAGTTGCTGGATGTCACGACCGTGGCAGACGGCATCCCAGTCGCGCTGATGAGCGCCCCTGGCTTCTTCGAGTATGTCTATAGTGTGGTCAGTGTACAGCCCTACAAAGTAGCGGCATCGCGAAGTCACCGCTTGACCGTGACGGGCACGGATTTCACCACAGAGGATAAGTATTATTGCAAGGTGACGCTGCATGGCAGATCAAAGCAGTCTGAACTGGTGTCACCTGACTCCGACACTACGCTGGTCTGCGTGCTTCCAGGCAAGACGAATGCGAATGCTTGCGAACCCGTTCATGTCTGCGCAGACATCATTTGCTTTGTGCTGACGTCATCTCAAAAAATTCTGCATTTGCCTGTCGTGTGTTGGCTAAATTTTTGCGGTTGTGCACGGTATTGATGCTAACTTACGAGATTTTTTATTCTTTCCGCAGCGTGGTATCAAGATACCGCAGCAGGAGCAGCCCTATTTGAATTACGGAACGACGTCTCAGGCTCAATAGGAGCAAACGCTGGCCAAGGCCTATCCTTAGTCAACGTCACTTTCCTCACACAGTGGGGCGGATTTGAAGATTGTGCCTCGACAAATTCTTTCGTGTGCACACCCAGTAGCGGATCGGCCTCGGGGGGAATCAATCTTAAAATTCGTGCATGGGGTTTGAAGCCGTTTCTCTCGTACACGGTGAAATTCAGTGACGTTCGTGGTAATGCCATGCAATTTCCGGTGACCCTGCGATACAGGCACTACTCGGTGACAGCACTCGATAGAGCCACGTGGCAGATGGTGACTATCAACAAAGTGGACAATTTTTCGCTTTCACTTGAGGAAAATTTCGGCTATTGGGGTGCAACACTGCCTGTCCATACGTGGAACTACGCTGCTGGGATTACAGACATATTCTTGTATGAGCAAGCAGCCACGGAGGTGCGCGGTACCTCCGAACAGGTTCCAGCAATGAACGCAAGTAGGGTCGAAATCTCCATATTGTCCGACTTGGGGGCCCGGCCTCGATTCGAAATCCTTCCTTGTAATTTTGATATTGTTAAGCACCCCGTTGCAGGATATAGTATGCCAATTACAGGGTGCTCGGGAGGTTGCTGGCCGTTTGAGATCATTGTGAAAGGGGCAGGGTTCGATACCCAGTCAGCGACTTGGCCGGACTTCCAAGGAAAACTTGATTTTACCGACTACAAATGCATACTGTATGCAGGAACAGAGACGATTTTCTCATCTGCTGTTTTCGTGCAGGATTCGACTACGATCATCTGCCAGATTGGGCAGCCCAATTCGCCCCCGCTTGTTTCCTCGCAGCTGTTCAAAGTCAACATCACTCAGAATAGGAGAATAATTGGCTGGGTACCCACCGGGAACAGCACAGTCTTTCTCGCAGATGCGTGGACTGGAACTGATTGCTCGATCAACGATATCTGCAAGGGTTATGCAGCTGGAAGCAATTCGACAATCAAAGTGCGGGGATTTGGGTTTCGGCGTGACGCTCACTACAAGTGCAATTTCAAACGAGGTTCCGATGAAGCTAACAGCACTGCACGATGGCTGGAGCCACGATTGCTTGAGTGCGTCGTGCCTGTGTGGAACTTTCCGGCGGGCGTCGCTAAATTTCGGATGCTCAAGGAAGGTTTCGGCGTAGTTGCATTCGAGGGTATAGGGGGGTTGGGCGCAGGCTACGCACACGAGTTTCGCTTCATTTCCACCTGGTGGTTGGCATGGCCTCAGAGGGGGTCAGTGGCTGGACATATTTCACCTTTGGTCCCTAGTGCGTTTGCGCTGGACCCAGGAGCTCCATTACTTACTGTGCGTGGCCGAGGATTTGATACGTCATTCACGTACCTAGTAAGGATCACGAATGGCTCCAACCAATCGATTCCAGATATCAGGTCCTTGTCGTTAGAATATCTTTCAAAATCGTACAACCCCGGAAACAGCTCTCACATGCATTTGGAGCTACGCGTCCCGCAGTATCTGGCACCTGAAAGCGTCGTTTCTGTCGACCTTTTCAAGTGTTCTGTTTCAGGCCATTCGATAGCCTGTGCGAATGTTGAGCGCGACAGTGGAACTGGTCTTGCGTTTTTGGCAGACGTTGCAGCAGATGCCACCAATGCATCGTCTAGTGCCCCGCAGTCGATGACGCATTACTTCACGTACCAATACGTGGCTACAGTTGCAGATATCACAATGGACCAGATTGCTGGTCTTCCCGGTCCGTTTACTTGCTTTCCATCAGGTTCCCAGCTATGCTGGGTCTCTAGTGACGGTGGGGACCATATTCAAGTCAGGGGCTTGGGGTTTGTGGCGAATCAGACGTACCAGTGCAGATTTTCATTCAACACAACAGAGAAATTTTCAGACCCTGTATTTGCATCTGATGGCTCACACATAAAGTGTGATGTGCCAAGATGGCCTACTCCTGGGGGTCCTGTAACTGTCTCTCTCGTGCGGACGGCAGATGGTACTTCCATGTTTCAACATACACTGTACGGGACACCTCGAATAATAGTAGAATCGCGGGTATATGAAATGTTACCAACAAGTGGGTTTGCTTCTGGAGTGGCAGTCACTGTGACGGGCACAGGTTTTAGCAGAAGAGAGAGAGAGTATGCATGCTTGTTTGCAGCTCCCAACGCGAGCGGCATCCCGGGATTTCCCGAACAACTGATAGCAAGCCCGGCGCAATTGGTCAACGTAAGTCTTGTGTGCAATGTAGTCTGGGGCGCTCATTACCCTGCTGGCAGAGCGACCTTGTACGTGGCTCTATTAGATGATAACACCACTGTTATAGAGCAACTTTCTGCTACCGGAGATCTGCTTACGGTCTCATGGTTCGATGGAGCACTCGATGTCTGGGATCGTAGGAATTACCTCAAACCAGGGTTGAAACTGAAAGTCGACAAGGAGCTGCTCTTAATTGACGCGGTCGACAGTCATGACAAGCTTCATATGCGTCTTAAGGTGCGAAGAGGACTAAACGGCACAGAGCCAACCATTCACTTTGTCGGTGAGCGTGTCTGGGTGTTGGTGCCGACCCTCTCGCAAAGCTTTGCAACGTTCACTTTCAATCCGACGTTCACCGGTTTGCATCCTGTGAATGCATCAACGTATGGAGGAGAGCTAATCACGTTGGCAGCATCTGGCTTCAACGCTACCCTCCTGCCCAGCCATTTAGTCCTTTCTACAGTCAAAGACCGTGGCACTAACTTGCAGACGCTTGCTACTTCATTCGACTCCTTTGGGAGAGCTGAGTATTATGCGATTGTCTTCGACATTTTTGTAAATCGAGCAGTCACCATTGCCAGCTTTGATGTGCATGGCTACGAGGCCAGCACAAACGAAACGTTCTGGTTGCTATCACGTGCTTCAACGTGCAACAACACCGACTGTGGGTACGAGGGACATCAAGAGGAGCTTGCAGCGTGGAAACCGGTCAACAACAAATCAGAGGGGTTCAAGGTCAGTTTGGATGCAGAAGCCCTTGGCAGGCTAAGCCTGGAATATCCAATAGAATTGGCCTTTGGTCAGCGCCTAGGCTTCATGCTTTTTGGGAAACGCGGCATAAGGTTCGAGGACAATACACACTCGGAAATTTCGTGCCTCCAAGGGAGGGGAATTTTGTGCACGGAGTTTTCCGACCCTTTCTTGAGGGTGCAGCCGGGGATTATAGTGCATGCAAGACTGTCTCAGGGAGGTTCGTATCCTCAGCATCTGGTCAATGTCCTCGGGACTGGCCGGTATCCCAGATTCTTCACTGGCAGCGTGCGTTATCAGAGTTCTGAGATAGTTGGTAGCAAATATAAATGCAGGTTCGAAGAAATTGGCGGACTGGACAGGCAGCAAGACACTGCAGAGACAAGGGCGTTTTCTCTCAACCATCGCTTTCCGGTGTTGAGCTCTGGAATTGTCTGCCCAATACCTAAGTGGAACCATGCAGAGACGTCTTTCAACTTAAAAGTCGTCCAAGATGACTCAGACCAAGTAATCCTTTACACCCCGCCGAAATCAGCAAAGGTCTTTTGCTCTGGGTCATGCCCCTGCCCTGATTCCAGCCCCGCCACTGAAGGGTTCATCGTCAGTGGCAGTGGTTCCCAAGTACCTGGGTACCTGAATAATGCAAATTGCCAATGGCGAATTTCGGCGAGCTTCGGCGTTCCAGTCATTCTGAATTTTCCACACTTTGATACAGAGGAAGGATTCGATTTCGTCTCTGTTTACAGCTGTTCTGATGCAGAATGTTCGTTAAAATCCCAACTTGAGCAGAAGATGTCTGGCCAGTCAGTCAGTAGCTCATTAACATTCTCGTCGACAACTCTGTTGGTGACATTCACGTCTGATGAATCCATTACACTGACAGGCTTTAAGGCTTCCTGGAAGACTGGGGATGTGGTGGATCTCAAGTACATGCGCAGGGCCATTTGGTGGTCTCTTTCTGGATCAACGTCTGGAAATTCAGCGGGTGGGGGGGTTCTGTTCGTGGGTGGCTTCGGCTTTGACCCTGGGGCTAGCTATGAAGTGGTTTTTTTCAATGCGGGGCATCAAGAGGTATCTCACTTGACAGTTATTAACGAGACGTATGCCACAGTGCAAACACCTTGGTGGCGCAATACGTTTTCAGTGACTAAGATCGACATAAGGCGCCATGATGGTTCACTCGTGGACTGGTCCGACCCCGTTCCCAACGAAAATGTGAATTACAGTTATAGTGTCGGCACTCCCGGGGCATATATGTGCACTGGACAACAATGTGCAGAAGGATGCTCTGGCAGTGACTGTGCTGCTGGTGTTGGGCCCGCATGCCTGGGGTATCCTTGCTCCCTTGTGACTTGGACTCCAGCGCGTAATAGCTACGCGGGCAGACAGTTCCAATTTCTGCAGCTGGTGTCTCACATTACTCCAACGCAAGGGCCGTCATTTGGAGGCTACAGTGTCACAGTATGGGGATCTGGGTTCGACAAATCTGGACTGCCCTATTGTGTTTTTGAAAACCTGCCTGGAAGCCCGGCCGCAAATTTGACTGTACCTGGATTCGTCAGTCTATATTCTGATTATCTCACATGCGTCACGCCGGAAAAGAATTATTCTTGGGCATACAGGTACGAGCACATACAGGACTTTTCTAAATCGGTCGCTGCCTCAACAGAGGTCAAGGTAATGGTCAAGTTAACGAGCACAAATTTTGCTCCTGGGCAGGCACTGTCTCGTACTGCCGGGGCAAACACTGAAGTACAACTAACGGACATACTACCCAATGGCACGACCCATCTGCGAATTGGAAATGAATTCATTTCAATTGCTCATCTCCCAGGGTCGACGAGGGTGGTTATACAAGCGCGTGGGCAGTTCAGCACACAGGCTGCGAGCCATGCGTCGAACCTCGTTGTAAATGGATACTACGCGATCCGCAAATACGATGCGTGGGAGGCCAGAAATACAAGCTATAGCTTCGTGTATCATAAATTTGATAATTTCTCCGTCAATGGCATTACCACTCAAGAGGGACATGCAGGAGGTGGGTACGACATTATTATTCACGGCTATGGGTTCAATGCCAAGGCAGATCCACCATACAATTGTACGTTTCATAGAGGAAATGAAATAATGTATTCCCCATCAGCGTACGTTGCTGCCCTTGAACGACTCGTATGCAGAGCTCCACGCTGGGGGACAACGTATGTAGGTGGAAAGGTCTATGCCAGAGTCGCTGGGGGAGGTCGAACTGTGCCATTGACAGACAATTTCGATGTAATCTGTTTCAACTGTACCATGTTCGATTTTTACACAGTCTCGACACTCGTGAACCCCAGCCGTGCTGGTTCTTCTGGAGGCATGGAGTTGCATATTGAGGGCTTTGGATTCAACAGCACGATTCCGAAGGTGAACGTGAAAAATGCCACAAATACCACAAATGCCACAGATTTCACAATGCCTGGCTCAGTGTCGAACTACCGCTGCCAGTTCTACAACAGTTCAGCCCACGTTGTGATGTCTGAAGTAGCAACACATGTCAGCCTGACCAAGCTCAAATGTATAGTGCCGTTCTGGGTCTATGGACCAGGATCCGCCCTGATGCAGCTTGTGGAAATGCAGAATGACACTGTTGTTCACGTGCGGGGGGAACTGCAGTTTTCATTTTTCTCGAGCTGGAGCTCGAAAAACGTTTCGACATCTCCTGCCATGGGTGGCATTGAAATGCATCTCGTTGTTGTCGGCATTGGTGACTCTCCGGGTGATACACCGTACAAATGCGTATTCAGTCGAGCGTCACGGACTGCTTATGGTGTCATAGAATCTGCGTCTTCGGTGCTCAAGTTCCTCACAAATACAACAGGCTCGTGCACAGTCCCTGTTTGGAATTATGAGCAGGGCACGGTAGATTTTTCAGTGAGGAGCATAGAAGCGGGAACCCCAGAGATTTTATTCGGAGGGAATACTAGCGCCCGCGCCGAAGCGATTCAATTTGAATTCACCACGTCCTGGCAGGGCTTCGGAAGACGTCCGGAAATTCTGAGCATGAAAGCTGATGTCCCTTCGTCTGGAAGCACAGAGCTCGAGATTGCTGCATATGGGCTCGATGACCGTGTCAAATACGAGTGCAGGTATAATCGAACGGACGAAAACGGCATTGCACAGGTCATGCTTGCACGGGCAGTGTTTGTCACTAGCCAACTTCTGCACTGCATTACGCCTCCGTGGGGTAAGCAATACGTGGGCGGATTTTGGGTGAATTCTTCTGCCCAACAGAGAACCGATTTTCAGATCTTGCAAGATGGCAAAGTCATGCCATTTGACTCCGAGGCAAGCGGACGGTCGTCTCTCTGCTCGCAATGCGTGCTTTTCTACACTAACATTGTCGTAGTCGAACCCAGTGAAGCCATCCCGAAAAGCTCGGTCCGCGTTGAAATTATCGGCGGAGGCTTCAACAGTACAGGCGACCGTTATGTTTGCCGCTGGGCCAACATGTCCAAAGATGATGATTTCTATGCAGATTCCAATCTTACGAAAGCAGAAAACCTGACGAACATTTACTGTAATTCACCCAAGTGGCCCAAAAGTGAAGAATACGTGTCGTTGACGGTTCACGATACCTTCTATAAACGCTCCGTAGGCGGGTCGCTTTTGTTCTACTTCGGTATCGGATGGGATGGGTTGAACATTTCCACTGGTCCTTCCCGAGGTTTACAGCCGATTATGATAATTGGGCTTGGCGTCAACTTGACAGATGAATATGAATGTGTCTTCAGAAACAGTACGTGGATGAAAAAGACTCTGGCCAAAGTGTTGAGTACGGAATATATGTACTGTCTCACTCCCGAGTGGGAGTTTCCCTTTGCGAGCCGAACCTCGGAACGAGTCGATTTGGAAGTGTACACGACCGCTGGAATATATTTCCCAAAGATTACTAGTGCACCGATGTTTCAATTTTTCGAAGGCTGGGACCAGATCGAAGAAAGCCAACCCAGATCGTTCCTGGCTTCTGGAGACAATACGCTCAGAATCAAGGGCTATGGATTCGATCCGAATTCTGTCGACAGTGCTTACACCTGTGTGTTCTCTGTTGGTCTATCCAATATTACATCCCCAGCCCATGCAGTGACTCAGAAGTTGCTTGTATGCGATGTGCCGTCGTGGGGTTCCAAATTCGTTGAGGACACTGTCAAAGTCAGCATCATGCATCTTGGCACTGTGCTCCCCTACACAAAGATTGATGGTTTTGTCCCTGTGATTTGTTCGGAATATGATGCTGCATGCGCTGTAACATTTGAGAAAGTCGTCGCTCGCGTCACCCCCCATGCTGGACCGGCAAGTGGGGGAGTGCGCGTTACAATCCAAGCATTCGGCCTCAATACGGCTGAGAAGTACCTGTGTAAATTCAAGTCGACACTCAATGCTTCTGTGATAGTGTATTCTGCAGCCAGCGCACCAGATAATCCGTCAACGCTGCGATGCATGCTACCCACATGGTGGTACTCAGATCCGCATACGCACGTGTTCGTGGTTGATCGTCAGGGGAAATCTATAGCGCAACTGTTTGTGCCAATGGTGTTCTCCTTCTCTGCCGATTGGACCTCGAAGAACCTTTCGAGCGCTCCAGCACGAGGGGGCACGATTCTGGGCCTGAATGCCTCGGGATTGTCAGCGAGCATTGAATACTGGTGCGAGCTGTCAAGGGAGAGCTATGTCATCAAGTCCCGCGTCGAAGTGCTCCATGACGGTAGCTCCTATTGCAAGTTGCCTTTTTGGGACCGGCCAGCTGGTTTAGTGGATTTCAGATTGCTCGCTGGAGAAGAGTTGCTTGAATATGTTGGAAGCGCGGGCCGTCAATACGAAGGTTTAGCATCAGACTTCAAAATGCTTTTGACAGACGGCTGGGACGAAATTTCCAGCACAACGAGAGTTTCAGCGGCAGGCGGGGAGAAGATAGATGTTCAAGGCTATGGGTTCGACAAAAATTCTAGTTATCAGTTCGTCCTTGAGCGAGGCACTGACAACATGCGCGTTAATGCTACAGCTCTGAACTCTACGTTGCTTCAGAGCACCCTGCCTGCATGGGGCTTGAACTATTATGGAGCTCTAGGCAATGGAGCAGGAGATGAAGTAACATTGTCTATCTTGAATTCCGGTGTGCTCGTGTCTTTTACAAGCGGGGGAAGTATTCCCGTCATATGCACCTACTCAACCTCGAAAACAAATCGGGCATGCAATATCGTCTTTTACACTGTTGTATTGTCTGTGCAACCAAATGTGCTGTCTGCTGCGGGTAATGTGCCTCTTCTAGTAAGCGGTTTTGGTTTTGATGACAGCACATATATCAAAGTAGCCTTGGAGGACCCAGGAGGCAGCAGAGACGAAAACGGGACCCTGTTAGCTGTTGCAGAAGCATTCACTGATGATATAGGCTTGACCCAGGTCAGGCTCATGGCGCCTCAATGGTTTCACCGGCCGGCCGCAGTGAAAATGACGTTGTACCAACGTGATATTGCCATCCCTTTCACCTTGCAATTTTCTTACATTGGTGCCTGGGTTGTGAAGTATTCTGACGGAGGCCCGGCGGAGTTCGGGCCTGCCAAAGGAGGCACAGCGATAGAAATCTATACAACAGGTGTTGAGCCTCTTGCCACAGACTATGTATGCTTCTTCAAAGTGATTGGCTCAGACATTGAATTGCAAGTTACAGCGTATCCAGACGCAGATGAGTTTATGATTCGTTGCACCACTCCTCCATGGCCATACCGTGCTCAGACAGTAAATTTTGGGCTTCGCCAGGGGTCGGTTGACTTTGGGTTTGCCGATGTTGGATTGGACATGTCTCCCTTTTTCACGTTTACCAAAGCGTGGGACATCGTCTCGTCGCCCCTGAACGGGATGGAGGACACTCCTGCTGTCATCCCGGCACGTGGAAATGTGTTTCCACATGTAAGCGGCTATGGCTTTGAGGCGGGTCAAAACTACACGTGCATTTTCAAACACATGGATGGCACAGTGCTGAATGCAAGCGCACGCGTCGAAAGCTCGATTAAATTGCAGTGTGTGCAACCTGCCTGGGGTTTGATCCACGGCGCTGGGGCTGTTGAGGGCGCAGCGTCGCTAGACCTCGTTGATGAGAAAGGGATGTTGATTCCGTACATGAATTTTGGGACCAAAGCTGTTGAGACGACTGCTTGCAAGAATGCTACAACCCCTGGGACATGCTCTGTTCAGTTCTTGTCCTCTTACAATTCTATGGAAATCCAAAAGCGAGATTGGCCTGCTGCGGGGAATATCGCGCTGCTGATAGCAGGTGCAGGCTTCAACAAAAACTACACTGGCGTGGAACGTAACGCCAATAAAACAATCATCAGATCGAGACCAGCTTACAACTGCACCTTCACCCTGCGTGGGGGTGATGGAACAATTCAATACCAAGTCAGTACGCAGGCGCGAGTCCTCAACTTCACGCATATCAACTGCACTGTGAATCCCTGGGGCCACAAGGAGGCTGCCAATGTGTCGTTTTCTTTGGATGGGCCAGACCGAGTTTTCGATACGGCACAGCTTATCGCTGGACAGAGCCCGGCCAAGTTCAGATTTTACCAGGTGTACTCGGCGATCAGTGTGACCAGAAATTCAGCTCTCGGAGGCGCTACTTTGTCCGTAACTGGCGCGGGATTTGACGGCAACCGAGATTATCGTTGCTTTTTTGTGCTAGCAAATATTTCGAACCTAACCATTGAGGATGGAGAAACTAGTTCTGCTCTCGTCAAGTCTTCGACGACGATTACCTGTACGATCCCGCCGTGGGACGGCTACGAATTTTCTGTACATTTCTACTTATCTTCTCAGGATTTGATTCTCTTTCCGGAGAAAGATGGAAAAGCTTTCAAATTGAGTTTCCTTTTCTTCCCAGAGTGGAGCACGCACACGCCAGTGTACGTGGACAGGATAGGAGGACTCAACGGAGGAAGATCGCCCTCGGTGACAATTTATGGTCAAGGATTCAATCCTAACTTCAAATACAAGTGTCGATGGCGCGGCACAGATTATCGAACCAACACCGTCAAGCAGGTGGACAGTATCGAGGTGCCTGCATTCGATCGTAATACGAAGGTGGCGTGCGTTCCACCGGTGTGGGACAACATTTCGCCTTGGGAAACATTTCGGAGTCCAACACTGGTCACTATTGAGGTACTGGAAAAGGTCAATGGTGTTTGGTCACCAGAACCCTATTACACTCTTAATGGATCGCACACTAAGAATGGATCGGTGCCATCTAGATTTGTAAACATCAACAGGGCTCCGAGCTTTGAGGGGTCCAATATTCAAGCAGTAGAGGGGTCCACCGCAAATATAAGGAACTGGGCGACGAATATTAGGCCTGGAGTAAATGAGGATGGCACCAATGCCACACTTGAGTGGAATCAGAAATACACCTTTGTTGTCCAGAATCTTGATGATGCTCCCTTTTCCAAACTGTTCACCTCAGCCCCAACAGTGCATGCAAATGGCACCATGACCTTTGTTGCAGGTAGTCAGACTGGCCTTGCCTCTATCGGAGTGACACTTCGAGATAATGGGGGCACTGCGTATGGGGGAGTCGACAGATCGCCCGAAAAGCATTTTATCATTGAAATTCAGCCAGGCCAAATTTCAAGCTCCTCTATCGTATCAAGGTCACAACAGAATGCGACAGTGAGAGTTCTCGAAGGGTCTGGTCGTACAATTGTGCGCCATGTTTTCTCGCTTGAGCTCATGTCTGCAGATAATTTGTTCGTGCAGCAAAACTTCTCTGTGAACATATCCGGGAATCATGCAAAATACTTTGCCGAGGGCCCAAAAATCTCGGATTCAGGAGAACTTACTTTCACACCTGCACTGTATGCCTTTGGTACCGGGATATTCACAATCAGCATGGATATTTACGATCCCGTTGCACAGCAAAGGACGTTGCTGAGAGATTTTGCAAAGGTGTCAATATTAATTCAAGCGGTGAATACCGCTCCGTACTTTGTAATGCAGGACGTTCTAGTGCTCACTGAGCGAAACGCTACTTGCACAGGGTCGCTGTGTACATTTTCAGGCTTTATCAAGAATGCCACCCAGGGGGGTAGCGTTGGCATGGGGCCTCAAGGGGAGAATTGGCCGGAATCTTTGCAAAGTTTTAGCTTCACGACCACGGGATTTCACCAAATGTTCCAAGTACAACCGAATATCTCGCTTGGTGGTGCATTGACCCTCCGTCTTAGCCCGCGTCGGAGTGGCACTGCAAATTTCACAGTCACTATGAAAGATGACGGTGGAACTGCAAACGGTGGTATCGATACCTTTAACCGGACTTTGCAGATTATTGTTCAGGATTACAATGATGATCCTACGTTTGTGCTGAACTGTGCAAACAGGTCAAAATGTTCAAATTCTTCAAATACTTCAAATTGCAAATTATCATGTTCTGATGCTTGTGCTAGCAAAGGAAATATCTCTAAGTGCACTGTTGATATTCAAGTGCCCCAGAATTGCGTGGGATGTCCATCAAGGGCATCGCCCAACTGTTCGCGGTCTCTGGCGATCGATGCACTTGCTATAAATTTGAACCCTTCCGAGTTTGGGTCTGTAGATGAGGGCTCTCAGCTGTTGAGTTTCGAGATCATTAGAGTGAATGGTGAAAGCAACACTTTTCAGCAGAGCCCACGAATTGATGCGGTCACGGGTGACCTCTTCTTTTGCCTTGACGAGGATACTTCTGGGATAGTTATATTCAATGTCAGTCTGATAGATTCCGGCAGTAACGTGCACGGTGGTCGTAACAGATACGGGCCAGCTACGATGAAAGTGATTGTTCTTCCGGTCAACCAAGCCCCATCCTTCCGTGCATGTGAAAATTCGTTCAACCTAGAATGCGAAAGGCCTGGTTTGTGCTGTCCAAATAAGATCCGAATTTGGAACGGCGGGCAAACATTAGTATATCCAAACTTCGTCCACGACATCTTACGAGGCAACAGGAATTCGAGAACGGGAGAGGACAATGAGTACATACAGAACGTGACATTTGTCTTTGATTCATTTTATATCACTTCGGAAATCTTTCACAATAACAGCTATCGTCCGTACCAAAGCGGAGACCCCCTGTTCTTCTTTCGTAAGCTGCCAACGATTGATGCGAACGGGACACTGAAGGCCGATTTGGTCGAGGACAGACATGGAAAGATTGTCATGTCGGTGCGTTTGGTCGACGATGGCGGGAATGCAAATGGCGGCGTAAACACTTCAATCCAGAAGAACATCACCTTAGCGCTGCATACGAACTATATCGTTATCACCTTGTCTCTTCAACTAGGAAGCGTCAACATTCACAACATCACGGAACGATTAAACATGAGAGATTTGATTGCTCGAGCCCTCAAAATCGAACCAGATCTTGTGCTCATTTTGCAGTATTCAGCGCCCAGTCGAAGATTGCTATCGACAGGCTGGATGAGCGTACAGGTACAGATCGTCGGGGCATCCCAGCAGCAATTGTCTGAAAATGAGCACAACCTGAGGTCGGTGGCGGAGGCCTTACAAGGTGCAGGGTTTTCCGATTCGACCGTGCAGTTTTCTCACCGGGCGGCCCGTAATGCGGGATCGGCGGCGTCCTTCGAAATTGCAAGCAAAGTGGTGAGAGTGCCAAACCTCAAGTACTTCCGTAGCCCCTACCAGCAGGTATTGTTTCTTGCAAACATATCTGGACCTGCCGGTACCCCTTTGGATGCGCAAGGCAAAGAGATCATTTTCTTTGACGTGATTCCCGTGCGCTACAAGCCTTACGACGGGGCCGAAAGCTGGCTCCACAATTTGGACAATACAACAGATCCATTGCTAGCCGCCCGTCCGGTTGTGACCGCAATTTGTGAACCTGTTTGCAAGACCGGGTCCCTGCATCTTGAGACTTCCGCAGACAAGAGCGGGACAGTAGAATACAAAGTGCAGATGCGAACTTACAGCCCGACATCGGATTCCTATGTAGTTTCATTCACCGATGTATTCGAGGTGCAGGTCTCAGCAGTAAATGTGCCGCCTGCATTTGAACTTTCGCCGTGGGCGCTTTCAAACAATCGTCTTTATATCAGTGAAGGCGAGACTCTAAATATTTCCAATTTTCTGGTGAATGTGACTGCTGGACACCATACAACAGACCGCTTCTTTCAAAACCTGACCTTTCACATTGCGCTGATCCCGGCAGCAAAGTCAGTCTTTTTTTCTTCTCTGCCGAGACTGCGGTATGTTCCCTCCAACGGCATCAGAGGGGTGGGTTCTGCAGAGCTGCATGCTCAAGTACATCCAGACCTAAATGGAAACCTTACCTTTGTAATTTCGGCTTTTGACGATGGCGGCGTGCAAAACGGAGGACTTGATGTCTCAAATGTTTCGCTCGAGGTTGTAGTTTTGCCTGTGAACGATCCCCCCTCATTTCGGATTCCTGCTCCTAATGTCTCTGTGCTCGAAGACAGTGAGACAAGCATTCCCAGCTTTGTCACATCCATTCTTCGTGGACCAGTAAACAGCTCCGACGAAGATTCTCAAAACCTCACATTCGTCTTTACTCCCATCTCCGGACACTTTCCATTCGGTAAGGAACCAATAATAGTTCAAAACGTGGTTGGGCAATCGGGTACCTTAGTGTTTAAGCCAATGCTTGATGCAAATGGGCGTGTGAATTTCAGTTTGCAGGCAGTAGACGATGGAGGAACGGAGCGCGGAGGATCTGATACCTCATTGCGACTGTCAGTGATGATTACCGTAACCGCTGTCAATGATGCCCCGTTTTTCCATCTTTCTTCGAAAATAGTAACAGTCTGGGAGGATTCAGGGCGTATTGTAATGCCGGGCTACGTAAACTTGACTTCGCGTGGCCCACTCATACTTACGAATGAGGACGAACAACATCTCAACTTCTCATTGACGCTCTTGGACCAATTAGGCATCTACCCCCTTATTTTCAGCGAAGCTCCAGAAATCCTCTTCAACGCCACGACCCAAACAGGTACTCTTATATTCACCTCAGCTGCTGATTCGTTTGGCAAAGTCAAATATCAGGCTGTGCTGAGTGATAGTGGGGGGACTGCAGATGGGGGTTCGAATACATCGAATCAAGCTGTATTTGAGATTGAAGTGCAGCGTTGGAATGGGCCCCCATTATTCAGCATCGCTTCAACCGGGGACGGCTGGGTTCAGCCAGGACTGGTAGTGGTGAACGAAGACTGCGGGCCAGTGGTGTTAAAGGGCTTTTTCTACGATGTTTGGGTTGGCGTGGGCGGTGTAAACGATCCACTACAACTCTTGACCTTCGTTTTTACTCACGCCTCTGGTGATGAAATCATCTTCGATGAGCGGCCTCGGATTGAAATCGTGCATTTTAACATCAGTAATACGCAGGCGTATCCTAACGCATCGGGTAACCTTCATTTCAAACCTAAGCCCGACCATTTTGGTAGCGAAGTTTACAACATCACAGCCTTTGATAATGGTGGCTGGTCTCGTGGTTCCACAGGCCAAGATTTTTCTAAAACCGTACAGGTTACCCTGACGATCAACCGTGTCAATGATGCACCAAGTTTTCAGATTTTGTCGTCTTTCTTTGCAGTCTACGAAGACTCTGGGCCAAAAGAATACCGAAAAATTGTGAATCAAATTCAGAAGGGGCCACTGCAGACATATGATCAAGGGTACGCAAACGAAGATGAACAGCGGCTCACGTTCAACATCTCTTTCTTGTCTGGGGTTAAAATGTTTTCACAAGCACCAACAGTTGAGATAGAAGTAATTGCGCCCACAGCACTGAATTACTTTCAAGGCGACACGGTTGGACATCTCAAGTTTTTGCCAGATCAAGATGCGTTTGGCACGGATGTTCTGAGCATCAAATTGCACGACGATGGAGGAATAGACAATAATGGAAAGGATACATCGATTGCAAACACTAACATTACCATTACTATCTACTCAGTGAATGATGCCCCAACATTTGTCCTTGCGCATCCAGTCGTAACAACTTATGAAGATCTCATTACCAGCTTGGACGGATTCTTGCTTTCTGTTTCCAAGGGGCCGCAGATGTTAAAAAACGAAGCGTCACAGAATCTGACATTTAGGATTTTTCACATGTCAGGAGACCGTATCGATTTTCTAACTGCTCCACAAGTGTCGTATGTCGCTAATGCAGCAACTGCCAGGCTGTCATTCACCCCTGCCGCAAACGTGTTTGGAGAAGAAGTTTTCAACTTGACGGTTTTCGATGATGGCGGCGACAAAAACTTCACATCGACAACCGTATCTTTCACAATCCGGGTCTTGCCTGTGAATGATGCGCCAGTATTTGAACTGAAAACTACTGAAATCACGACTATTGAAGACGCGGCAGCAAATATTGAAAATTTTGTTTCTGGCATCGATGCTGGACCGTCTGAGGAGTCTCAAGCCTTGACATTTCGTGTATTGCCTCACTTTACGTGGCAGACCATCCACAACAGCTCGAAATCCTACATCATTCCCCTTGGATTGGGGACCAATGTCACATCAAAGTGCGCAGCACATAATTGCTCTTGCTCAGATGCTGGTGTGTCGACCACCATCTCTCCCTGGAACAAAGACTGTGGATGTGCGTGCCTACCTACCGGGGAACGCATGGCGTACGCCGAATATCCTCACGTAGTTATCACTGGAAGCAACGGAGCCCTCCGGTTTACGCCAGCGAAGGACTGGTACGGAGTGGAATATTTCAATTTGTCTTTGATAGACGATGGAGGGGCGTTCGGAACGATCAAGGGGGTCAATGCAAGTGCCTTCATTGGAAATTACACTGTAGTCTTCAAGATTACAGTTTTGCCCGTGAACGATGCCCCCACATTTGATCACGTTCCTGCTGTCTTTGAAGTCTTTGAGGATTCTGGCAACTACTCATTCCCAAATTTTGCATATCACATAGGCCGTGGGCCGCGTTACCTCAGTAACGAATTTAAGCCAGTGGTTCAGAATCTTTCTTTCGTTTTCACATTGATTTCTGGTGATCCGAATCTCTTTTCAGAGGCCCCATCAGTCGAATTCAATCAGACTGAGCTGTCTTTGTTTAACGGGACATGGACGGTTCGTCCTGCAGAAAACGTGTCCAATGGGACGCTGAAGTTTCGTCCTGCAGAACATGCCTACGGAATTTCAGTGTATTCCTTGCTCTTGGTCGATGACGGTGGTACGTCAAATGGCGGTGAGAATCGCTCCTTGAGCATCTTGCTTAGTATTCATGTTGTTGCTGTTAATGACGCGCCGACATTCATAGCGCCAACAACGCTGGTTGTGTGCGAAGATCCGCAAGATCCGCCCAACTACGTCTATCCCCACTTTGCAAAGAATGTTACCGCTGGAAAGTTTGAATCTTTTCAAAGTCTGGCCTTCAGCATAGTCCCAGCTGGGGGCAATGTTTCAGCATTTGAATACGGCCCGGTGATGAGTTTACTTGGTGGAGTTGGAAGCCTGGTCGGCAGCCTGTCATTTCGAGTAGTTCCTAACGCACATGGTGTGGCAAACTTTACCATAACGCTGAGCGATGATGGCGGTAACAACGAGTACGCCAAATCTAACAGCAGCAAGCATCTTAGCATTATCTTCAATGATAGACCATTCTTTCGGGTGCAAGACAGGCTGGTGATTCTTGGCAATGAAACGACCGGTTGGATTCCTAATTTCGTGAGTGACCTCTATCTTGGGAGTGAAGAAGCCAAAAAGAATGCTTTCTTCGCCCTCACGCCGCTGTCGTCGCGGATTCCCAGTTGGATGCCTGCGAACACCACCAACAATAATGTTTTTGGAAAGGGAGACAGCTCGATTGGAAATCAGTTGCTGAACACCATGAATATTTCCGTCGCCACGAAAAATTTGTTCTATGCCCTGAAACCAGGCAGATTCGGTGAGGTTGCATTTTCCTTGCAGTTGATTAATGGTGGAGGTCTCGGCTGCAATGGATCGCTCGATCGCACAACTCGTAATTTCTCATTTACAGTGTTACCTGTGAATTCTGCTCCAAATTTCACCTTGAGCTCGTCCACCATCACGTCTTTCGAGGGGCAGACCGTGGAGTTGCCGAATTTTTTCCGAGATGTTGTCCCTGGTGTCTGGGCTGACGGAGAGCGAAATCAAGAATTGAAGTTTGAGATCGAGTGGAATGCGGGTGACAAGATTACTTTCGACGTTCTAGTGGCAACCTGTTTTTATGCGGGATCGACTTCGGTAGATCCAAATTGCCACGGAGGTGCAGCTACGCTGAAATTCCTCACTTCACCGGGCCGCTTTGGGAATGTGACTTTACGTGTAGTACTGGTAGATAACGGTGGAACTGCTCAAGGAGGAGTTGACACTTCTGGCGCAAGAAACATCCATTTAATAATCCTGCCCGTCAATGAAAAGCCCTTTTTTAGTTTGATGACTCCAAACGTTCTGGTGAATCAGGACTCAAGATGCCTTGGGCTGTCGCCAACGTGGGTCATGCCTGCGCACCAAGTATGTGATGGTCACAAGCCATACATTCACGTTCACCACGGATTCACCGCCTCCTTTTCCTTAGGAACCTTCGAGAATGGGGAGTGTGACAAATCGACACAATGTGAGGCACAGACTGGTCAGTTTATCATCACTTCGCTTGACACGAATGCGAGCGCATTGTTGTTTGCCGAGATGCCACGCATTAACATATCTGGCAGCTCTGGCATTCTGGCATTCACGCTGAACAAGAATGTTACCGGGGTGGCTCGCTTTTCCGTAGTCTTGAAAGACTCAGGAGCCAGCGATGGATCGACAAAGACATCGGAAACCGGATACTTTGAGATTTCAGTTCTATTCCATAACAAAGCACCTCGCTTTGACAAGGTTCCACATCTTATAGGCTATGAAAACATGGGAGTATTCAGCGAAGTCGCTGCTTACAACATGTCGACTGACGGGTTGCACAGCAGATCAGAGCCTAATCAGCTCCTAACATTTGTCGTGATTGCTTCTCGTCCAGAGTTGTTTATGGAGCCGCCTTACATGTTGACCAACGGGACCATGCGTTTTGTTCCCGCGCAAGACATGTTTGGGGTGTGCAATCTTTCTGTTCAATTGATGGACGATGGAGGGAAGTCAAATTTTGGAGAGGATTCAAGTACTGAAATCATCGCCCTGTCAATCCTTCCCGTCAATAGTGCGCCTACATTCATCCTCCAGGAGCGTGTAATTACCACGAAGGAAAATATAGGTGCGCACATTTATCCGGAATTTGCGTATCAAATTGCCCCAGGCCCAAAAAATGAAAACTGCTTGCGCTCGGACGATTTCTGCCAGGCACAACGTCTTGAATTTGTAGTGGATGATGTCAGCAATGTAGATCTCTTTCAGATTGAGCCCAGGATGGATTCAGGAGGATCCTTGGCCTTCACTGTTGCTCCGCATGCCACGGGCCAAGCAACAGTCACAGTGCGGCTTGAGGACGACGGTGGAGTCCGTGAGCATCCCCGGTACCGGGGCACAAACACATCTGTCAGGCAAAGCTTCAAGATCGTTGTTGACCCCGACAATTTTTTCATTCCAGCGATCCCCTTTTTTAATTTCACAACAGATGCAACCTGTCTCAAAACGGGCTATGTCACAGGGGAAATCGGCTGCGACTGTAGATTGTCGGGATCTGCGACTGCTCCGTGTGAGTTGGTGACAAATCTTGAATCACCTACTGTCGTTCTGAGTGATCAATCAGGCCTGCAAGAAATCAACCACTTTATGACGCAAATGACGCCAGAGGATGGGTTTTTCCCCGCTTCAACTGCTGTTTTTAACATGGAGGATAGTCCCCGCATCTGTGATTCTGACTCTCAGTGTGGCGCAACAGGAATATGCTCGGGTATCGGTGGGCATTGCAAGGAAATAGCCCACAACCGGCTAGCAGCAGACACAGTGCTCCGTGCCCTTGAATATGCTGTTGACTATAGCGTCAGTCCCGATGGCAAGCATGTGTACGCGGCGGAATTCGAAACGGATACACTAGCCATATTCAAGTATGCCAAGACTGTTGAGAATATGCAACCGATAGACCGTAGGTCAGACAAAGAGGACAGGACCAGGTTCACTGGATTTGGGGCGACCAGTAGCTCGTTCGGCACGGCAAAGCATGTGGAACTGTCAGATGTTTGTGGTTTGGAAAAGTTTGAAGGTGGCAATGAATTATTCCTGGCCGGAGCGGGGGGATGCGATGACCTGGAATCTTCTTTCATCTTTAATGTGCCTCCGGAAAACTGCGTTGGAGAGGTCCTGGCTCCTGCCAACTGCAATTTGAAATGCTGTGAGACTGCTTTTGCTGGTCTTGTTGGACACTGGGACTTTTCCTCCCGTCACACGCGCGGTGCACATTTTATCAATTCCATTAGCGCCCGCAGGGGCCAAAAGGTCGAATGTTCATCAGAATTCTGTGTCTACAGTCGAGATCGTCTTGCGGATGGAAGCTGCGAAGAAATGCATGGAACTAAGATAAATCCTGCCACCTTCCGTGATTTAACAGGCACAATTGGTTCGGCCATTATCTTGGGTCCGCAGTGTAAAGCCGGCGCCCAGTCAGACTGGGACGCGCCGCTGGATGACAAAGGATTGTCAGCGCTCAATTTCATCCTAAATAACGGTAAGCACGAGGCTTTCATGGTGGATGGCCGTATCAGTACTGGTCTATACATAACCGACCAAGTCGACGATGATCTTCGATCTAGACTACCTTCTGGGTCACTGACAATTGCAACGTGGATGACCATCAACGAGAAGGTGGTTACCGTGGGTGGGTTAATTGCGCTTCAACAAGAGGATTATGTGTGTAAGAAAGGATGGAGTCTGACCTACTCGCATCTCGAGGATTCGACCACGCTAATTTTCACAATCTCTCTCCAGGGCAATGTCCTGAACGCACAATTAGCGTCGTTCAGGAAGGTAAAAGTTCGAGTTTCTCCCCCGCTATCAAATGGAGAGTGGAATCACCTTGTTGCGTCCTACGACGGCTCGAGCATCAAAATATATGTAAATGGGCAACTCCTGGGTTCAGAACAAGCATGCGACAGCCCGCCTTGTGGGAACATCCTTTATCCGGGTGATCGTGTGAATGTTGGTAATTGCCCGCCAACGCCATTTACAATTGGCACGTATGTCAACGATGCGCAGAAAATCTTTTCTCCACACATGGGCGCCATCCAGTCCATGAGAGTGTTTAAAAACGCGCTGAATTCATCTCAGGTCCGAGTCTTGTATTTCATGCACTCAGGTACTCTCAGAAAGAGCGCCATCCTTGAAAATGAATACTGGGTGCAGGGCAGTAATCCAGCTATGAACGTGTACTCACCAAGTAAAGATTTCATGGCCGCAGCAAATCCGGTTCGATTCTCCCTGCGTGGTCGCTTCTCCATGAATGCCGCTTCAAATGTCACATACAAGTGTCAGTTCTCATCGCTTTTCTCACAACAAGAATCTTCAGCTGCAACTATTCGATGCTCAAATGCTGCATGCGCAGATGGTTATGGGAATCTGCTAGAATGTGATCCTCCAGTGTGGTTGATGGGATATAAAGCTGCAGTTCTTGCGGTGTTGCGAACCAAGAACGATGCCAACTCGACTCGTACTGCGGAGCTCTGGCAGCGGGTCTGCTTGAAAGAGCAGTGTGGATTTCAAACTACTCGACAACAACGTGAAGCCAGCTGGATGCTAGATCCTACCTCCAAAAGATTGCTTCCTGGTCTTGTGGGCACAAAAAGTGTGATCCGTTTTTTCACAGATTCTAGCGTGTTTGTGTTCAACCAGACAGAAGAGAGCATCGTCATGGCTTTGACGAAAGGTAAGAATCAGTCATCGGGCAATCAGAGCTTGAATGGCTCGCAGTGGTTCAACAGCTTGCAGCCGGTCAGCAGCTTTCAGCTGGTCAACAACAATACTAACAGCTCGCAGGAACGTTTGTTTGCCTCGTTCAACAACCATTCACACTGTTTTGCCTCGGGCTGCATCTTTGCACACGCAGAGCAGGTAGTGACTGCCTTTGGCCTGAGCTCAGTAACGCATCGCCTTGAACGTGCGCCGGTATGCAAAGGTGAAAATGCTTCAACTGCCCACAATACTTGTGCCCACAATACTTCTACCCATTATCTGCTTGCGGCCAATTATTGGGATGGGTTGAATACTACAGCAACGTCTGGAGTCTTCACTTTTGATCCCGCGGTCCGCATCGTCAGCTTCGTGCAGGGTATCGCCACGTATGGAGCACGTCGGTGGCGTCACATCAGTGTGAATGGGGGCCAAACGTCTCTCGTGGCCCTGGCATCGTGTTTCGGTCCGATGCGTGTTTTCTATTGGGATCCTGCAAGCGCTTTGCCGATTCGTCTTGACTTGGGCGAGCTCGCAATTGATGTTCCCTGGTGCCAGTCCGATCTGAAGACGTTCAACATCGGCAATGCCACATATCTTGTAGCTTCCACCTTTGCGAATATAACAACCAGTAAAATGTCCAATCGGTCCTATCTCTTCGTTGTGGGCGAAAGGGTCAATTCGACACACGGGCGCTTTGGGTCAACCGTGCGAAAGCTTGCTGAATATGAGAAGACATATGATTTCGGCACACAGAAATTGCACGCAGAGGCGCCCGTTGTTGCGCTGGCTGGTACGTTTGCCACACATGCAGCGTACAGTCTTGAGCAATTTGAGGTCGATGGGTTACGTCTGATAGTGTTTGCATCATATTCATCGTCCCCATCGAAAGTATTTGCTTGTAATGCAAGCATGGATCCTCCCAGCTTCGAACACTTGCAAGATCTCGAAACGAACTTTGCTAGTTCTTCACTGTTTTTCCAAGCGAGTGGCCCTTACTTACTGTTTGGTCAGCGTGGAAACGAAACGGTCACGTTTCGGTGGAATGGCACTAGATTTCACCTGGACTTTGATAAATACACCTTGCCTAAGGATCTTGCGTCTGGACACCGAATGCGATCTGAAATGGGCTTGACGCATACAGCAGCCTATTTCCAAGTTGCGCGTGATAGCACTTTGACGCAATGTGTGCACCGGAAGGACGCTTGGAATGGAAGCACATTCTCAGTCGTAGACTGTCCGATCAAGGAAAGGGGATACCTATTACTCGGCGCCAAGCCTACAGTTGGCTCGAACCCAAGCACGAAGCTGCATGTAAGAAGGCAGGAGGTGATTCAAGGCATGGTTGGACCTGTTTCGATACAGGTGAATCCTATTGACGGCAAGCACGTGTACGTTGCCTGCAGGCATTCTCGTAGCATAATTGCATTTGATCGAGATCCACAGAGTGGAATTCTAGTGCACAACGCAAAGGCAAGCTACCTGACGCCGTGGAGTCTCATGGCACTGAATGATTCGTATCCCGCCGGTGACGGATACCAGAATGCTGCCGCCTGGGGCTACCCCCTGCACGGTGTGCAGTCTATTCTAATGAGTCCCGAACAGGATCATCTGTACGCAGTGAGCTCTTTTGACAATGCGCTTGCAATTTTCAACAGAGACAATGTGACTGGCGAGCTTACTCTTGGAAGTGTGATTCAAAACGGCATCAGGACAGGAGGTCGAACGGTATACGGTTTGTCAGGCGCGTATGGCATCTCGATGAGCATTGACGGCAAGAGCATTTACGTTTCAAGCGCGAAGGACAAAGCTCTAACAGTTATCGATCGAATGCGAACGGGAAACGGAAAGTGGGAGTTCTCCTTCGTTGATGCGATCCCGTCGGAAGAACGGTTGTTCGAAAACTATAATGATACTACTGACGATACAATTCATCCAAAAGCTCCTTCCTTGCAAGACTGGGCTTCCGCTTCCTTTCCTATGAGAATGGGAGGGAACAGCGAGACCTGGTCGTTTTCCGCCCGGAATTCGTATGATTTCATTCTAGCAGGTAAAGCATACCTTGCCATTGCGTCAGGAGAAAGCGCTGCAACCTCGACTGTAGTTGGGTCCGCCAACATCTACGAGTGGAATCGTGGTCAGCAACAGTTTTCCTTCGTACAAAATCTTCCCGAGAATGGCGCGCCCTCTGCCTTCAGCTTTGTTACTTTGAGAGATGTGGAGCGCTTAAAAGAGTACAACTTTCTCTCTGTTGCAAATACCCGGTCCACGCATCGACCATCTGGTCCTGGGGTCAATGTGTATAGGTGGAGCCCAGCACATCAACGGTGGGATTTCCAGGAGGTTTTGTTGCATCAAGACCATGCAACACCATTGGATGCGCAAGTCAACGCGATTGCGTCGTTGCAGGTCACCGGAAAGGATGGCTCTAAAATTATGAATTTCATGGCTTGCGCTTACGGAGATGTCATAGCGGCTACAAGCTCCAACTCCCTCATCTACATTTACAGACACGCAGTAGGCTTCCGATTGCTGCAGACCGTGCCAACTGTCAGTGCTACAGACGTGCAGACTGCAGTGATCGACGTGCCAGGTGGCAAATATGCATTTTTCATGTTTTCAAATTTTTACGGTGACGTAGCGGGCAGTCCCGATTCGTCATCCGTGCATGTCTACAGATTCAATGTTGTGGCTGAAATTTTTGAGCTGCATCAGTCAATTCCTGCAAAGGGTGCTTACGGCATCGAATCGTTTTTTATGCCGAATGAAGGGACTCTCCTGGCAATTGCCAACAGACAAAATCGAATTCCTGAATATGAACGAGAGTATCAGGCCTATGACGAAGTGCCGGAAATCCACAAGTGGAATCCTGCTCTCAACATGTTCGTCCTGCACCAACGCTTGGACGCTCTATTCCAGTCCGTGATTGAGGATGGGGTGAGGCTGTCGCTCCAGATCGCCTTCTGTTCGCCGGTTTGCCAACTTGCCCCAGACGGAAAGAGCAGGCCTGTGAATGGCTTGCGTGGCAGTACAGCCGTGGACATGTTTGAGTCCAATGGAGAATTTTACCTTGCAATTGCCCAGTCCGTGTGTCAGGATGGTCTGACGCGAGAAGAATGTAACAAGTTTGGGAGGCAGCCCAAATCTGCTATATTGCAATGGAACCGCGTCTCAAAACTATTTACGGAAATGCGTGGCATGACAGATAAAGATAGTGTGTCTTCTCGAGGGTATCCGCTCACCGACGACGAGCTTTTGGGAGAAGCGGTGTCGACGCAGGCACTCAGGATCAATGGTGGACGGACAATGAATCTGAAATTTGTGGAGTTTGACAATGACAGGTTCCTCGTCATTTCCAGCCAAACCAGAGGTTCAATCGTATTGAGGTTCGAATTCGAGAAGCTTAGTCTGAATGGGATCGTTGATGCAGAACCCGATCGTAAGGATGAGTTTGTATATGCTGCCTGCAAATTCGATGCCTCACTTCTTGTTTTCGCGCGGAGCGAGCGATATGATTCTCTTGGGAACGCTGTCAAGAGTTGCCAAGGCAGGCGATGTATAAAGTTCTTGAAAACTTTGCACAAGGAGCAGACATCCGGTGATGTCATCCTTGGCGACATGCGAGGTCTCAGGGGTGCTCAACGTGTGTCAATTGTCGATGGACAGCTAATTGTGCAAGGAAACGTGCAACGCCATCAGTTGCTGTGCGGGCCTTATCCACCTGTAGGGATAAACGGCGATACCTACAACGGACGGCCCCCAACGTGTCTCCATTTGCAGCTTGAAACGGTACTCGTCTCGACCAACAATGATGGCCTTTTGCGCGGTCTGCCAATGGTATCGCCGAACGGGTCTCTTTCGGTCGAGATCGCTGCAGACCAGAGTGGTTCCGCTACATACCGTACGAGGCTCATATCTGATCACAGGAGTGAGGCAAAAGCAAGCGCGCGTATGACGTCGAAAGAATTTACAATCATAGCTCGACAACTGAACCATCCGCCATCCTTTGAGGCTCATGAGGTTGTCGTGGGCTCTGTCACCGCGTACAGGGAAGTGATATTTGCAACCAACGTGACCGCTGGTCGTCGTGAAGATGATCAGGCGCTCCTCTTCGAGTTCACATATTCAAATGCTCTTCTGTTTGACATTGCGCCTTCTTTGATGGTCGGAGTCGACGATGCTGGGGACAAGATTGGAGTTCTTGGTTATTCGTTGAAGCGGTTTGTATCTGGGGAAGTCAATTTCACAGTGATTCTCGTGGATGATGGTGGGGGTAATGCAGAGATTGGTGAACAGAACACTTCGAAGCCTCAGTTATTTAAAATGACTATTCTTGGCAACAATCGACCTCCTACTTTTGATGTAGCAGCAGGCATCACGATACTGCAAAATAGTGGAATCCAATACTTGGACTTTTTCGTCACAAATATGGATGCGGGTGGCGTGGGCGAAAAAACGCAAAATCTTACTTTGTTTCTGCACACAGTGTACGCGCTTGACAGTCAATGGCCCTCAGGAAATGCCTTTGATGTCTTCGAAATCTTCAACAACGGAAGTATCAAAGTGAAACCAGCCTTCAATCGGTTCGGATCATTCGCTGTCGAGTTTGGTCTGCGGGACGATGGTGGCACTGAGAACGGTGGGAGTGACAGGAGCTATCGCAACTCGACCCTATTTATAGAAGGAGCGGAGCCTTTGCTTGAGCTGTCGAGCACGAAAGACCTGCTCCGCATAACTGAGAACACGGGAGATGGAAGCCTTTACGATGAGAGCTACACGTTCCTGTCGCTCTTTGAGCTAAGAGGGCAGGAGTACGATACGCGTGTGCAGAACGTGACGTTTCAGATTGTATCGATGACCAATGAAGAAATGTTCCTGAAGCCCCCTCGACTAACAAGAAGTGGTGCAATCGTCCTTTTTTTGGCTGAAAAGTCCAGGGTTCGAGAGACTGAGGTCTTTGTCCAGGCAGCTCACTCCGGAACTCTTTCTCCAACTTCGGTGCTGCTATCAAACATTGTGTCCATCAAAGTTATAACAGCGGGCGTGAATGATGCCCCAACGTTTCATGTCCCTCCAGAGTTCAAGACGCTAGAAGACATGGGGTTGCAAGTGGTGCCCCACTTTGCCTCATACAGTGTTGGTCCTCCAGACGAGTACTGGCAAACCATTTCGTTTGCTGTGACCATCGAGAGCGAGGTGCTCAGGCTCTTTGAGGTCCTTCCGCGCATTGACGCGGATGGGGTTTTGAGCTTCCAGACGTATCCGCAACGACATGGCAGCGCGTTGTTATATGTGCAAGCTCGTGATGACGGCGGTATCGCAAATGGGGGTGCTGATGTAGCTCGTGATGGCCCGAAATTGGTATCTTTCACTGTTTTCCCGCAGCCGCGGATCTTCAGTGTTTCGCCAGGACTCGGACCTATCTACGGCGGTACTACCATCACGATTCGCGGTGTGTTCTTTGGCTCAGAGTACAGCCGTGGATACTATTCAACGGCGTACGGTGGGATCACTGTCCACGTTGGTCAACACAAGTGTCTGAACATCACTTACGTAGCTGACTCAGAAGTGATATGTCAAACTCCTCCCGGCGTTGGTGCTGCATCTGTATCGCTCACAATCGAAGAGGATGGGAAGACGCGCTCTGCGACATTCGAGAGCGGCTTCAAGTACGCCCTCCTGTATTACGTCGGAATGTTGGATGCAGCTGAATCCAGCGGGTACTTTGGATTTTCCCCAAGTCCTGCGTCTCCAGGCTCCTTCCACAATCCGGACGCCAGTATTGCGAAAGGCCAACTTGATCTCTCCAACCCCGCCAGGTCTCTGTTGACCGTTGACGGCACAATCTACATTGGTGGATCATTTGAATTTGCTGATGGAAAAGAAGTGAACAACGTCGCTCGCTGGGATGGCGGTGCTTCTATCTTTCCCCTGGGCTACGGCACCGATGCAGCAGTCAACGCTCTTGCCATGTTTCAGGGCAAACTTGTCGTCGGAGGTGATTTTCAGCGCGTGTTTCAGGAAGGGAATCAAGTCCTGAAATCCCCGCTGCTAGCATTTTGGGACGGAGATCAATGGTCTCGTGTGGGAGACCTGAAGCTGACGGGCTCTGTGTCCGTGGTCGTCACGAACCACGACACGTTATACATTGGTGGGCAGTTCGAATCCTACGGTTCTGCCGACTACCATGGACTTGCGGCGTATGAAGGTGGCCTATGGCGGCCAATGAACGGCGGTGTAGGTGATGGCAAAGTGCTCGTGATTGGGTTCCTTGAACAAGATGTCATAGTCGGCGGCAGTTTCTTGCAGGCAGGAGGCATCGCCGTTAAGAATCTTGCTCGATGGGACTCCCGTACATGGACCGCCATGGGTGATTTCAACGGTGATTTCAATGATGTTTACTAGCGCGTTACCTGTGTGTGTGTGCCAACTGTTTATCATGTGTGCAATTTGCGCAAATTGCCCCCCGCAAATGTGCATCTCTGCACTACACGTGTTAGGCATGATTTTAAGTGCGTGTCAGCGCTCGTGTTTGGCGCACCATGAATAACATTTGTACGCGGTGTGTGGCGTACACGTAACAGGTGAGGTGACCAGCATGGCTTCTGTGGGCGAGTATCTCTTTGTCGGTGGCGAGTTCACATCTGTGTCGGGGATTGCTGTGAATCGCATCGCGAGGTATAAAATGGGAAGGTGGTATCCGCTGCGCCAGGGTCTGAACGGCAGAGTCAATAGCCTCGTGTCAATCGGGGCTTGCCTCTATATTGGAGGTGTTTTCTCAGCTACAGTGGCGGAACCTCCACAGGCGCCCAACCCTCTGTCGTACGCCGCGCGCTGGTGTCTCGATCTGGTGAATTCTGTAGAGCCTTCATTTGAGGAGATTGATGGGGCGGCAGGACCCGTGCAAGACATAGTGTCCTTGCACGTGTACATGCAAGGCGCGCAACCAAAAGACGGCTTTGCTTGTCCGCTGGGTGACAACACCACGCATTGCACCTCTCCTATTATCAATTAAACCAAAGTTGAGGGTCGCGAGGCTTTTCGTTTCGTAGACCAAATACGTAACGAAATGAAGTTCGTTCCTAATACTAATAAACTCTCTCTCGCTCGCTCGCGCTCTCTCCCTCCCTAGACCCCCCGTTGGAGCAGTTCCTAATACGTAAAACGTAGTTTCTCCGTTACCACTCCACGCGCCAGAACCGAACGTTTAGCTGAAAGGGAAACGCTTTTGTACCGTTTAGGCTCGGGATTCAACCGCACCCTTTCCAATTATTGTGGTAGCGCGAAGAACACGTGGGTTATTTTCGCAACCGGGGGTTTTTTGCGAACGAAGCATTCACACCAAAAACAAAGCCAAGAACAGTCGGATGTGCTTTTTTTGACGGCTTTCCTAAATCGCACATAAGTACGCGGCTCGCGTACTTATTTCCTCCTCTGAGCACAAATCCAAGTCTATTGATTGCGCGCAAACACACGAACCCTTTTGTGGTGCCCTCAAGGCAGATGAGGGGGGCATCCTGGTGAAAGCTACAGATTCTCGTTCATTGCAACAAAAAAAGTGAAAACCTGGATCATGCGTTATTCGTGAGCGGAAAAAGGCGCATGCGAGTGTCCAGCTTATGCTCGAAGAACTTGACGGGAGGGGGACATGCTCACTTCAAGACTAGAGATTGCATGTGCATCAAGGCAGTGAGAAACGACTGTTAAAAATGTGATCGAGGTCCACGCCCCCCTATCTGCATCGTGGAATTGTGCTACTAGCTGGGCATGTAAGTTATTTGATCCGGATAAACATCCCATCCTGAGTATATCAATAAATAACCTCCTCTGCGTGAGATTGTGCTACTAGAGCATGCACAAGGCAATGGCTTCATTTGCCCAGTTGCCATATACCCCCCTGCGCATCTGTTTTCCCCGTTGGAGTAGTTGCTGATAAACTCTCTCTCTTTCCCTCTCTCTCTCTCTCTCTCTCTCTCTCTCTCTCACACACTTTCTCTCTCACCTTCAGTCATCTATTTGATTGTCAATAAACTTCTCTCTCTCTTTCACTCTCTCTCTCTCTCGGATCGGTTTGGGATCCCGAACCCTCGAAAGAGCGGGTCGGTGATTGGGGCGGACCGGCAACGGTTTGGTCCCTCTTGTGTGTTGCTGAAACGCGTGCCACAAGGCCGAACGGAGAGTGGGGGTATA
>Ga0315899_10000931_pt1 | contig 34198 bp, 48 predicted proteins | sample LakEriMetagenome_2_FD_203518 | JGI IMG/M metagenome (GOLD analysis project Ga0315899, IMG submission 203518) | Freshwater fungal communities from buoy surface, Lake Erie, Ohio, United States - Buoy 4 MA112 | ecosystem: Environmental > Aquatic > Freshwater > Lake | place: USA: Lake Erie, Ohio...
AGGCTCAGATTATTTTCGACAAAGGCATATTTTTGGGGATCATGCTTTAGGGCATTAATGGCAAAAGTGCCATCTTGGCTTTCCTCGATAGACACCACCCGAAACAGCTGTGCTTGCACGGCCCCACTTGTAACCATCCATGACGCACCTGCAACAGGGGCTTGGGCCAAAGCCGGTGACAGCGTTAAAACAGCCCCTGCCACGGATGCCACGAGACTGGTTCCTACAGTTCCATTGGGCAATGTGACATACAGGGTGTAGCCGGTACCCGCGGCCGGCACAAAAGATGAATCCACCGTCACGCTGGTGGTGGTGGCAGCGGCCACACGTCCCCCCAGCCGCTGGCCCACACGATCTGCATCATGCACGCGAATGATCTGACCCGGACGCACAACAATCCCATCCAACCCCGTGCGAAAACTGACCGTTTCTGTTTCATTCGTCTCACTGTACAGCAACCACTTCCCAACGCGGTGGGCTTGGCCGCGGCTGGTGCAGCCCGTAGCCACAATGTTGGATTCGATCACACCGTATCGGGCAATCCCCGCCATGTCTTCGACGTATTCGATTTTTTGCCTGTAAAAATCGTTGGGATCATTCCATGCCACCAAGGCCACGGTGTGACGGGTTTTCAGGCTGCTGCCTGTATAGGTAAACGCGCCATCCACCACATTGCTGTTGGTATAAAGCGCGATGGGGTCGCTAGGGGCATCCTGCACCGGCACGACTTGACCGCCCGCCCAGTAGGTCATGCCGCGAAAAATCGACGCCATATCTTGCAAAACTTGATAGGCCTCTGCGCGTGTTTGTAAATACAAGTTGCATGTAAAGCGGGCCTCGACTCCACCAAATCCTGTAGGGACAAGATCATCACAGTACCGCCCGATGGTGTACAAAGACCACTTGTCCACTTGGCTTTCGTCAACAAACGCCCCAAGGCCATACCGATCATTCGTCAGCATGTCATAAAAACACCAAGCCGGATTGCTGGACCATGCAATTTTAAAGGTGCCATCCCACGAACCGCTATAGGTCAAGGTGCCATCCGGTCGCACGCTTGCGTTGGTGGGAATTTTAATGCGCAGCAGCTTCATGTCAAAGCCACGGTTGGGGATGCTGGAAAATTGCTCGGCATCAATCAAAAGAGCCACCAAGGCACTGTTGGGATAGCGCAATTTTTCATCGGTGATTTCGGTGTAGGTGTCCCAATACACGGCATCTTGCAAAGCTGATGATGTGCTGTCTGGGGTGATCCGTTTCACGCGGATATTCCACGGGGCCGTCCCTGTTAAGGGCACACGATAAGACCGCTGGTAACGGCTGGTGGTTTTGCCAGTGATGGTATCGCGCAAAACTTCTGTGTAGGACCCCCCGCTGGGTTGGACCTCAACGGCCATGGTGACAGATGATCCCGTGATGTCCCCGTTGCTGGTGTTTTGTTGGGTCAATCGCGGAATACCAATGGTCACGCGGGCATGGGTGTAAACAGAGTCTAAAACGCTGCGGGTGATGGGGGTGGAGGCTTTGACCTCAACACCCACAACATTTTCGGATTCTACGCTGGGAAAGCCGGCGATGTAGCCTTGCGCTTGCGTTCCATTGCGGGTGTCCATGGTGATGCCCGTAAAATTATAGGCCCCGTTGGTGCTAACCACTGGGGTTTCATCCAAATACACCGATCGCAAATCCCCCGTGGCCAGACCCTCAATTTCACCTTCGCACACCAAATCAAGGATGCGGGCCATGGACCGTGAACGCAATGTATCGGGTGATTCTTGGGCAACGCGCTGGGACCCACCGCCGGATTTACCCCCGCCCCCTGCCCCTGCAATCAAAAGGGTGTTTGTCTGGGTCATAATTGATCCGCCTGAATGCCCGCACTGATAACGGCACTGCCCACAATCAAACGTCCATAGCCAACGGGGACAGGCTGACCTTGGGCGGTGGTGTTGACAGCACCGTTGAACGCATAGGACGGTTTGTTTTCTGGGGCCTCTGCAGGGTCGGTTGCTTTAGGCTGCGGTGCCAGCAAGGACCCCACACCGGTTAAGGCCATGCCAACCCCAACCGCAAAGGAAATGGAGGCCAAAGACACGGCAGACCCCGCCACGGTAAATAGGGCTGCCCCTGCCCCCGGAATAAAGGCCGCCCCAATCAAGGCCGCCCCGATCAGAATAGAGGCAAAGGCACTTTTGGCCCCACCCACCACGGGCACAATATGGACCTGACGGGAAAAGGGATTGTGAAGGCCGTCCAGCCCCACGTCCTCTTTATCCACCACAACGCGATAGCCCACGTTTCTGGTTTCACTTTCGGATACAAAGGAAGCAAAGCCGTCATGATTCGCGGCTAGGGCGCGTATGGCCTCTGCGGGGGTGGCAATACATAGACGATGGGTTTTACCGTATCGTTTGGCCAGTTCCCCGTGCAAGACAATGTGACGCATCATGGCGCGTACCTCACCACTTTGGCTGTGTGTTTTTTCCAATACCCACCGTAGGGCTCACGGGCAGACAGGCGGTTTTGCAAATGATGCAGCATCAGATCGTCGCCCAAATAAACCGCCGCATGATTGGGAACGTCAGAAAGAACCTGCATCAAAATCACATCGCCGCGCTGCAAAGGACCCTCAGCCTCCACAAACCCAGCATCACCAAAATGATCCAGATACAAATTGCCCCCCTTTTTCCACCACTCCACGGCGCGGGGGAAATGGGGCAGGTGGGCCCCAATCTCTTCAAAATACCAATCCTGAATCAGGGTGTAACAATCCAAAATCCCATGGACAAACGAACGGCCAATCAAAGGGGCCTTGTATCCCGCAGGCGCAAAGGTATGCCACGTTGGCGGGGCGGCATTGGTGATGCCCACAATGCACCATGGCAAACCGCTGGCCTCACATGCCACGCGGTCTGCCTCGGATGGCGCGGCATCGGCATCGGGATGGGAATGCACGATGGTGGTGATTTGGCCCTGTTTTTCTGCTGCCAAATAATCCTCAGGGTGAATCACAAACATGGCGGGGTCTTCGCTGATGTTGCGACAGGGCATGTACACACCATCTTTTTTTTTCAAAACAATCAATCCGCAGGCTTCTTTGGGATATTCAGCCTGTGCGTGTTCTAAAATCGCCGCTGTGATAATGCTGTTCATCGTGATACCCCCGCGCCCGGAAAGCCGCCAAAGGGCAATTCACCGCTTGTGCCCCTCCGTTCCTGCGTATTGTGAAATCTTTTTTTGCAACTACTGATCCGCTTGCCACAGACGTCCGCATCAAACAAGGTCCCCGAATAAGGCAAGGCGGCGCTGGCATTGTTATAATTTGTTATTGCCGTGGCTTCTGCTGAAACAGCCCCATTATACGTTGCCAAGGCATTGTTATAGGCCGTTTGTTTGGCCGTTTGATCCGCGGTATTGACGCCCCACCTTTGGATTCTATAAAACTTTTCCCAAGGCCCGTCGGACACCAAGGGCCCCTGCCTATAAGTGGCATTGAAAGACACGCGAGAACCATTCCAAAAAATATACGTGGCCCATTCATAACGACCCCTCCCCACCTTATAACGAAAATGGTACACCAAGTTTCCCGACGAATACCGCTCTTCCAACAACACGGGTTCGCCTGCGGCATTCAGAGCATTTTGGGCAGGGCCTAGGGCATTGCGCGTGACAGCGGTATTGGTTATAGCGTTTCTTAATGCATCACGGGCATTGATAAAATTCTGCTGCAGCGCCGTGGATGCGTTGGCTAGGGTTAAATCATTATCCCCTTCGGTGGCCACGGGCGGCCCCGCGTATCCACATTCAGACCCGCGATACCGAAAGGCGCATAGGTTTTGAATGATCTGGCGGCGTGGCAACTGGACCCCCGCGATATCAAACGCAGCCGCCAGTTCAAATTCCACAACGGTTTTGGTTTCCGATACCTTGCGATCAATCACATATAAATCGTCAGGGAAAAAGGCGTTACTGTCCGCCGTCGCATTGACACCACCCGCAAAATTGACGGCATCCAAAAATTTCACCAACGTCCTTTTGCGGGTGACTTTGCCCCCGACGCAATCCTTGGTGGCCAAAATCAAAGCCGTTATGGTGCCCAAAACATTGGACAAAACCAGCTTGGGCCGTGGTAGCTGGCCATTGGTGGACAGATCAAAGCCCGTCGCCTGACAAGGGAAAGGGGTATAGGTCTGCCCCTGCCACACCACGGCGGATTGCAGGGCGTTTGTCCCCGCATGAAACCGGTAAACCGAATCTCCCAAAGATGTCAAATCCACAACAAACAATTCCATTACCGCTGTGGGGGACAGGCTTTGAATTTCTGTGGCCAAAGCAGTGGTGATGGTCATAAATCAAACACCCGCTTAAACGTGGCCGTTACGCTTTGACTGTTGGCGGTATTGATGGTGCGGGACCATTCCTTGCAGATATACTTGCCCTCTGTGCCCGACGGGGGGGTCCATAAAAAATACTGCGTCCCACCTGTGCCGCTTAAAAACGTGTCAATGCTCATGGCATCCGTCGGCGAAATGTTATTAAACGCCATAGACCAAACGTCGGTAAACACATTGATGCCATCCGGCTGCCGCTGTTCGTATCCATCCCCAAAGGTGACGGACTTGACCCGTGGCGTGCGGGTGACGGATGTTCCATAGCTTGCAGGAAAGGTGAACGTTGACGGCATGGTTACGACAGCAGCCCCCCGGGTCTTTTTTCACTAATCAGGGTGGATCGCACGGCGGCGGCAATGGTTTTGCCTAGGGCCTCTGCGTTTTGCCCACTGCTGGTTACGTTTTGGGATCCAGACTCCACATTGACATGCACCACAACGCTGGTATTGCCCCCGCCCTGCATGGCCACAGGAATCCGCCGCCCGTCGGGCAAAGGCACAAAGGCCTCGGGCCCCCGCCCTTCCCCAAACAAAGCCAGCTGGGGGCTGTTGGCAACACCACCCAAGGCGTACCGATTCAGGGGCAAGGGGCCGTCGCTGGTCATGATGCCGCCAAGGGCAAACGGTTTAACACCAGAAAATCCACCCCCGGGTAAAGAAGCAACAGGCATACCTGTCAATTGGCTAGACTGTATTGTGGATCCTGTAGAAAAACCACCAAAGGCACTAGACAGCATCCCCGCCAAAGGCCCCGTGATGCTTTGCCGGATGGCGATGCGGGCAATGTCTGCGATAATAGAATCGGCCAAATCTCGAAAAGATAGCTTGCCCGTGGTGGCCAAAGTGACAAAGGCATCCTCCACCCCGCGCAGGGCATTGCCCACCGCATCCCGCGCCGCCGTGGCGCGGTCCTGAATATCGGACAAATAATCTTGAAACCCTTCCTGAATCCCCACATTGATGTCTTCCCGTTTTTTACGAAAATCATCCAGCAGGGCAGTTGTTCTGGCTTTGGTGGCCTCGGCCTCGGCGGCAATCTGGGCGGCATATTGCCCCGACAAATCAATAGACCGCTGCTTGGCCTCGTTATCAATATCCCGCAGCATCACCATTTTTTCTTGCTCGGCCACGCTTTTGCCAATCAGACTGATCTCAAATTTCAGGGATTCTTCTTTTTCTCGGTTGCTGGCCAAAAAATCAGACACGGCACTGCGCTGGCGTTCGTCTTCCCGCGCCCGCTCTTGCGCCAATTGCTTTAACGCGCGGGCCTCTTCGGCAATCTGGCGCTGGCGTTCGGCGGCATAGCTACGCTGGGCTTGGGCGGCTTTGTCGGCGGCGGCTTGCCCAGCGGCTTTTTCTGCCTCTAAAGCCTTAAACCTTGCCTCAGCATCCCCGCCCGAAATAGGTGACATTAAGCCACTAACAGTAGACATTTGGGGGTTATTGATGGGGGCTTTTCCAAACGTCGGCGTATAATTCATTTTTTGCCGCTGCTGTTCTAGCAATCCAGCGTTTCGTAAGGTATACCCAATCGTATTGTTCAAAAATTCTACAGATTCCAAAAGGCCGGAAACCGTAACCTCTGTAACGGAGGCCGCCATACCCTTAAATGCCTCGCCTAACCTGTTGAGTTTATCCCCAAAATCATCAAGGTTTTTAATCCCTTCTTCACTAAAACGACTCTGAAACTTTCTCATGCCCTCGTCGCCTTCTTCCAAGAGCGGCAACAGGCTGGCGAAACCACGCCCCATAATTTTAGTGCCTTGCTCAAAAATGGCGGCATCGTTAGGGGCTGCGCGGATTTTTTGGGCCAGTTCTTCAAAAATATCCGACGTGGCCCGAATGGACCCATCATTGTTTGTCACGGCAATGCCTAAATCCTTAAAAGCCTTGGCGGCCTCTTGATTGCCCGATGCAGCGGCGGCAATGGTTTTGTTTAATTTACCCAAACCCCCTGTGATGGTTTCAAAGGATACCCCCACCTGTTCACCCGCTTGGCGGTATTGATCCAGCCTCGTGGCCGCAACAGTGGTGGCCACGGCGGCGTCGTTTAATTTTCCGGCCAAGTCCACAGCACTTTTCCCAAGGCCCAAAAGACCAGCCACAGAAACGCCAATACCCAAAGTCGCCAAGCCCCGAGACATACCGGCAAGGCCAGAGGTCAAGGCCCCAATGCCGCCCGTGGACTGTTGCGCGGACCGGCCAATGCCATCCACCCGCTTGCGAAAATCATCCAGCAAGGCCACATTGTTGGTTTGGGCATTGACGGCAAACTGGACGGTGCTTTCAAACCTAGCCATGACGGGCCTCCCTCTTGCGGGCGAAATATGCCAACGTTTCGTCTTCCATGGTTTGTATATCCTTTAACAGCCCCAAACGCTCTTTTTTGGGGATCCCCATGCTGCCCATAACCACAAACACAACGTTATAATCCAGCCCCAGCCGCGCCCCTTCCACAGCACGCCACTGGGTCTGCACCAGCAAAAACAGCTCCACGGCTTTTTCATTTTCGCCCATCAGATCACAGGTCAGGCTTTCCAGCCGCTCCTTGGCATCCGCTGCGCTCAAAGACCCATCTTGCCGCATGTCGATAACCTCATAGGCTTTGGATAGGCTGCCACCGACAATATGCAGGGCAGCCTGCCTTAGTTTTTTCTTTTCACCAGACTCCACGATTCATGGAAAGCCTGAAAAAATAGCGTCATGATTTCGGGAAACTCGGTGATAAAATCCAGCAAAGCCTGATCGCTAAAGGGCACGTCGTTGCCGTCAATGTCTTTGCAACCCCGCCACCCCACAACGATAGCCTTGACCTGATCCACGGGGGAAAGGGCCTCAATGGTGGCAATCTTGTCTAGGGCGTGCCGCTTAAATTCCGCCTCAAACAGCGTCTTTTCAACAATCTGGCCATTCTCGGCCACGTGGGCCACAATCGGCCAAAAGTAGGTTTCGGGGAGAATTCTAAACATAACAATCCTTTAGTTTACCAAAATACGGATTTCATCATTGCCCGCGGTGGCCGATGGCGTCAAACGGGCGTTAAATTGGGTTGTGGATATGCCCTGCACGTCCCCATACTGGGGCTCGGTGACCTGCACGGCGGGGGCAGAAATCACCACACGGTTGCCCGCGGTGGTGCCATGGGTGATGGTAAAGTTGCCTGTGACAGCATCCCGCACGTTCGCCCAATAATCTTTCTCGGCCTGCGCTGCGGATTCGATGGTGATCTGGCCCGTCACCTCGCGGTTGGTGATCAGGATGCTTTCACCCCCTGTACCCACAAAGGACCGATATTCCACTTGATTCCCAGCATCAATGGTGATGCCAGACAAAACGGCGTTGGCATAGGATTGCAGGGTAAAGGCACTGCTGTTTTGGTTATTAAACACCAAGGGCGTCTGCCATCCCGTGTAAACGGCGGTTCCGGGGGTCACATCGGTGGGGGACTGATAAAGACCTGTAAAGGTAAAGTTCATCACAGGACGTTCGCGGTTGTTCATGGCAATGGTAAATGTGCCACGCGCCCCACGAATCACGTGACGCACACCATCCCGAAAGGCATAAATCGTGATGCTGGCAAACGTTGGCCCACTGACAGGATCATACTGGGCACTGACACCCGCATTGATGGTTTCCGCAAAGCCACAAGCCCGAATCAAAGGGGCCCATTTGGGGGCCGTTCCCGCCGCGCCTGATCCTGCCAATTCGACAGTAAAGGACACCTCGGACCGAATGGCCGCAGGCAGCTGTTGACTGGCCCCCAAATAGGGGCGAATCAAATCCCGATTGACGTATTCCGATTGCGCGGGGTTAATACTTAAATCACTGATCAACATGGCATCCGTGCCCACAACAGGGACGGAATCCGTGCCGTAGGTGGTTTCAATCTTTGCCAAAATCAGCTGTTTACGGGTGAACAGTTGGGCCATGGTTACATCCTTTGTTGCCAGTTATCATAGGGGGTGCGGTAATTGATCTGGTATTCCATTTGCGTTTCACAGGCGGTGCCTTCGGAAAATTCCAGCGCATAGGTCACGTTGGTGCCGGTGATTGACAGCGCAAGGCCGCCCAGTTGGCCGTCTGCCATCAGGGCACTATGGATCTGGGCCGCGAGGGCCTCGCTGGCCACATCGGGCGCGTCCCCGCGTGTGAACAGACGCACGGACACCAGCAGCTGCCAATCCTGATAAATCGTTGTGTTGTCCCCTTCGCCGCTATCGGATACGGGCTCAATGATCACAGCGGGCAATTCCAAACGGCCAAGGGCCGCGCGGCGGGACCGGAATACCTTTAAACCCGTATTGCTCAAACCCCGAACGCGCTCCACCACCGCTTGCAGGATAGACTCACGCACGCTCAGGATATATTTGGGGGTGGCTTGGGATTTTTTGATCATGATTCGTCATCCAGCGGCGTGACCGTGGCCTCGGACAATAGGCCATCGTCAATCTGGCGCACAGTTTCCACGCGATAATCCGCGCCCTTAATGGTGACAACATCACCGTGGCCCAAAAACGAAAAACTGGTGGTGGCAAAGGTCACCTTGCAGGACCGCCCAATAGACATACCGCCAAAGGCATCTTCGTCGGGCTTATCAAAAATCACAGTCCCTGTTTTACGGCCACCATTGCCTGTCACAACGGTGGCCGTTTCGCCCATGTCATCAAAAAACGCGCTCATGCGCTCGACAAAGGGCATGGGTCACCTACTTTTTAGACGTTTCTTTGGCGGATTCGTCTTTTTCGGGGATGCGGTAAGGGGCTTCTTTGGTGTAAACGCCGCGATTGGCACCTATCAAGGAATCGGCGTCTTCTTGGTTTAACGCAAACACTTCCCCAATCTTGGCGTGGACGGCTTCATTGGAAGGCGTGATAACGATGGTTGCTTCTTTGATTAAAACGTTAGGCATAAATTTTCCTTTCAGGTTAATGGTTTAGATTTTAGATTAAGGGGTCAAAGCGTCATCCATAACGGCAAAGGCCGCAGGCTGGCGAATCCCGAAATCCGCAAATTGATTGATGGTGATGCGCAACTGTCCAGTGGTAGCCAAGGTGTAGGGGTCAATGGTGATTTCTGGGGAATCAAACAAGGCCAAAACCGCCATGTCCCACATGCTGGAGAAAATCACCGAAGAACACACACCGCTGGATGTCCCTTTAGTCAGGTTGCTGGGGACGTTGTTTGTCACAGCCACGCGATAGTCATTCAGTGGCTGGGCCCCGCCATCCCACAGAAATTGTAGGTTTGTGGCCTTTTGTGTGCCTTTGGCCGTGCCACGGGTTTTGGTGTTGATCAGGTAACCCGCTGTTCCATCAGGCTCTGCGTTGGCGTTGGCCACGGCAGATTCCAATCCAATGACGTGGGTCCAAGCAAAGTTAGCCCCGTTGGTGCCACCCACAACGGATCCAACGCCGGAAGTGTTCCGAATACCCCGCATGGCAGGGGCCGTACCACTTCCATTGATACACTCGTTTTCAATGGTCGTGGCCAAGGATTGCAACAGATCTTCCCGCAGCATAGCCTCAATGGAAATGCCCGATTGCAAAACGGCCTGTTTGGAATAGTCCACAAACGCGCTTTTTCTCCGAGGTGCCAAAGACACTTTGGCCGTTGTAGGCTGGGTTTCCGTTGCCGCTTGAACCTCTGTCACGTTACTAATGGATGAAGCGACCGTTTTGCGGGGGATATCGATATTGCCGGAAAGGCCCGTTAAAAACCGAATCCCCAAGCTGCCCATAACCAGACTGTTACGCAAAACATCGGTAAACAGGTCATATCGGGTGTCTGTGGCCACAAGGTTTCCAGCCTCAGACGCTGTTCCCACGTTAAAGTCACGACGGAAAATGTCGAAAGGCACAAAAAATCCACCCTCGGACACAGTCTTGCCCGTTCTTTTGGCCTCCGCCGCAACGGCGTCGCGCTCAAGCCCCGCCTGTGACCAGTCGCCTGTCAATTTGGCTTGGATCAAACGCACCAAGGAAAAGTTGCGGACTTCTTTTTTTGTCATGCCAATGTACTGGCTGCTGGTGTCCATGTGCTTTGTGGACATTTTGGCCATGATGGTGTCTTTGAATTGCTCGACGGTGTGGCCGTTGCGCAAGGCGAGATCCACGTCTTTGTCTGTGACGTAGTTGCTGTGAGCCGCTCTCAGGTCAAGAATGCCATTCATACGGGTCAATTGGTCGTCTTTGTTGGGGGTAGGCTCGGTCATTTTAGGTTCCTCTTTCGTGATGGTGATTTGGGGGTGGGCTTTGGTTTGAATGTCAGGCTGGGGTTCAGGGTCAAGGGTGGGGGTATCGTCCGACCGTCCCACACCGACGCTGATGTCAGCGGGGATGGACACGATGGAGATTTCATAGGGCTGCCAGTCCGTGGCCCTGTAAACTTTGGTTTGGCCTTGGCCCCTAACCTCTTCAAATGTATGCACGACGTAACCGACAGACACAGACCGGCGGATGCCGTCCAAAACATCCTGATAAATCTCTTCAGCCCGTGCGCTACGGCCAAAACGGACAACGGCCCTTGCCAGACCGTCGCCCTCGTCAACGGTGACGCTGTCCACAACACCGATCACATCGTTTGGGTCATGATTGACCAACAAATTGGCCCCGCTTTCCAAACGATCCAAACGAATCTCTTGGCTGCGGTGGCCCAAAATTTCCATGCCAAAGGTGCGCTCGTAGGGAACATCCGAGCTAAAGGCCAGCGTGACGGTGCGATCATCCGACGGCTGTAAATCCGCGGTTTTGATTTGCAAGGTCCGTGTGTATTTTACGCTTGTTTTCATGGGGTATTATCCTCCTGTGGTTCAACCGTATCTTGGGCAACAGGGCTGCCAAGCGAAAAATTCAGGCCCAAACTTTTTGCGTCATCCTGCTCTTTTTGCAGCTGCGCCCAGACGTCATACAGGTCGCGGCCTTGTTGGGCGGCGGCCTCTGTTCTGCTCATCAGGCCGTTATTGATGGCGGCAATGGTGGCCTCAATATCCTTCAGCGGGTCCACCCACGCCCAGCGGCGGCCTTGCCAGACGTGGCGCATGGCCTCCCCCCGATCCCGAACGGACAAGGGTATGCCGCGATCACTAAGAATCAGGCCCTTCAAAATCGCAATATCCAGCCATGCTTCGTAAACGGGGATTAAAAAAGCCTCAGCAAACCAGTTTTGCAGCAGCATCCAGTTGTCGCGCTCTTCCAAAACGCCCGCCCGAATCGACGAATAATTGACCCCCTCCAGATCGTTAGCCAGTGTGGCATAGGACACCCCAAGGCCCGAGGCCACCGCCTGCAAAAACGACTTTACAAAGGGGCCATAGTTGGCCTCGGGGTATGTTGGATCAAAAGACTGGAATGTTGTCCCCGCGGGCAAAGAATCGATCACGCCCGCCTCCACCGTCGTCATCAATCGCCCTTGGCTGTCTTGGCTATCGGCCAAACCTAAGGATGATCCTTCGGCGGTTGTGAAAAACCCCATCTTGGCGGCCCCCACGTTGGCCGCAATCAGGGCCGCATCGTGAAAAGTCCCCAGCTTTTGCAGGGTTTCCATGGCCGTGTGCATCCATGGCACCCCCCGCACCTGCTCGGGCTCTAGGGGCAAAAAAATATGCAGGATCTGATCCGCGGGGATGCGCTCGGTTTTCTGTTGCAGGGCGTTGCCCGTGTAAACCTCGGCGGGGTTGGATCCCTTGAAATGGTACGCCACAGGCCGCCCCACAGCGTTCAATTCCACGCCCATTTTGATGATGCCGCCGTTTTCCAAACGCTTATTCAGCCCCGTGTCCAAACGGTCCACGGCCAAAACCTGCAGGGCAAAATCCCAAGCGTTGCCCGCCGCGGTGCCCTTAATCTTTTTCACAATGGCCTCGCCGTCACGGACAAGGGTTTTCACCAGCAATTCCTGCACACCCACAAAAGACAAATGGCCCGTGGATTCACACACCCCGCGCCGCGCCCATTTGTAAAAACTATCTTCGATCAGATCGTTGGTTTTCTGATTCAGCTTGCCCCCGCGCCGGCCTTGCACGTTTAACAAAAATCCGTTGGGCCCCACGATGTGGGTGGCACACATTTGGATAAACCGCTTGGCGTGGTTATTGTCCCGCATCAGGGACCGTGACCGCGCCCGCATCAGTTCCAGTTGCCCCATCAAATCACTGTTGACGGTTCCAAAAGACCCCGTAAACACATCGTTTAAACGGGTGACAACCCCCGCGCTGAAATTTCGAATCTCACGAAAAAAAGGCACCAAAGCGTGATAGCGGGGAAAAAATACGGGTTGCGCAGGCGCGGGCTGGGGAATAGGGGCAGGCGGCTGTTTTTTCCTAAAAAACCCCATCTTACCGCATCCTGACATACAAACGGTTGTGGGTGGGCAGGCCCTTGGCCAGTCGCTCGGCCTGCTGATCGGCAAAGGCCTCGCGCTTATAATGATCACGCCACTGCATCAGTTCCAAAATTGGGATATATTTCAGGGACCGCGTCCCGATGGTGTATTCTTGCTGTTCTTTGGTGGACCGGTTTTCCAGCATGGCCTCGATGGCATCCAGCATCCGGCGGGCGTGGCCTCGCGCCTCAAAGGTGCTGTTGGCCGTGGCCAAGTTGGGGGTCACGGTCAACGTGCCTGTTTGCAGCGTCACCCGCACGCCCGTTTTGGTGGCATAGCTGGCCCATTGGTAAACCCCAGCAGGCAACCCCGCCGACTGCACCGCCGTGATGGTGCTACTCCACCCCGTGCCCGAGGTGGTGGCGGTCACATCCAAACTGCCCCCCGATCCGCGAAAACTTGTGGCCAACGTATATGCGGCGGAATCAATCGGCAATCCGGTGACAGTATCCACACCCGCCGCCGTCAGCCACGTCAAAGAATCGCCGGAAATCAGGGTGCTAGGGATACTCATACCCCCAGCATGGCGTAGGCAACACCGCTGCCAAGGGTTTTTTTAGGGGGTAGACAAAATGTACCCATCCTCTAGCAAAGGGGCCTCTTGCCTCTTTTTTTCCTTTTCGTGTTCAATCCTACGCTTGGCGATTTCAAGATAGCCATTATCCATCTCAATCCCTGTGAACGAAAAACCCGCTTGAACACACCCTTTCCCTGTGGATCCGCTCCCCATAAACGGATCCAAAACATGACCGTCTGGCGGCGTGACCAACGTCACCAAATACCGCATCAAGTCTGTGGGCTTTACGGTAGGATGATGGTTTTGATCTTTGCTTGTGGTGTCCGGTTCTTTACCTTCACCAATGCCCGCATTGTACCGGTGAACATCTTGTAAGGGCATATTATCCAAACCATCATTGCGATCCCGTTTACTGGCTTTAGCGCAATAAAAAAAACGGGCTGCAGAACCACCATTATCAGAAACGCCAAAAGCTATTGATTTTGTTGCAAATAAAGAGCCATTATTTTTTCTTAAATGCCCACTACTTTTACTCGTTTCAGGGAACAACCCCAAAACCTCTTCGCTGCCATCGTGGATCAGGTTTGCGGGCCAGCGGCCGTTCTGCTGCTGCTTGCGCTCCATGTCGCCGCCCGTGTTCCAGCCCAGTCCGCCTGCGCTGCTCAGGTTTGCCGGCACGCCCTTGACTCCCTCAACCCGCGAGGCATCCACATTGACCCCCCCAGTCCCCCATTTTAACACATTGTCCGCCACAGTGCCCACCAGCGGCTTGCGAGCCACGGTGACCGGTTCCAGCGCGGGCTTGATGGCAGTGCCCCAGCCTTGCCATTGCTTTGCGGCCTCAGTGGCGGGGGCGGTGATCTGCAGGCTGGCATGCTCTTGGCCTTCATCTATGGCTCTATCAAACGACCTGCCTCCTTTCACCTGCGACTTGGGACGGTCGTTAGGTGAGACCCCCACCACCTCCCGATCTTCCCCCGCCGCCTTATCAATTGCCTTTGACACGTCATGCGACTTTGGAAACCCCGACCCATACACCCATGCGATCATGTCCCTGATTTCAAAGCCTGCTTCCTCAATCCGCACAGCCATGCGATGTTGTGTACGTGTACCCGCAAAAGCGAGCAAGTGGCCTCCGGGCTTTAGGACTCGAAAACACTCGACCCAGATTTCAACACTTGGGACATCGTAATCCCATTTTTTCCCCATAAAAGATAGGCCGTATGGCGGATCCGTCACAATGGAATCAAAACTGTTGTCATCAAACGTTTTTAAAACATCAAGGCAATCGCCGAGAAAAAGATTCGTTTTTTGCATTTTTTATCTCCCTAAAACTCTATCCCTAAACGCACTGCGCCGCGCGTGGATGGCCGGTGCGCGTGTGGTCTTTGTCGTTGCAGGTGCCGACGATGGGGCAGCAACAGTGGCCTCAGCCTTGGGCTGCAACCGATCCGCAAAGACCTTCCAAATCTGGGTCCGATCCGCGTGCATGTACAAAACGTGCAGGGCGGCGTAGGCGTAAACCTCGCAGTCAAGGGCCTCGTTGCGGTCCGTGCTTTTTTTCGTCCATTCCTTTTTGGGATACCCGTTGCGGTAACGAATGATCTGTCTTTCTGACGTCAGCTGTTTAAAATACTCTGGCCCAACCCCATGATAAAAGTGGTACTGGCCTTCCCCTTCAGCAGATTTCAGGCGGGCGTAAATGGTGCTTTTTATGGTATCGGATCCCACCGGATACAGCTCCGCCCCCTTTTTGATCGCCTGCCCCTTGTAGTTCAAATCCACTTTCACAGGCCGCCCCACGGGGGACTTGCCCGCTTGCGATTGCCCCTTGATCGCCACGGCCCCCAAGCTGCGCTTGTGATCGCGGCAAAAGGCATACACTTGCTGCGTGTGGTGCCCCCCACTGTCAATGGCCACAATGCGGGGGGTCAGGGTCGCCCCCAGTTCGTGCTGGATCGGGGACTGTAGCAGGGATTTCAATTGGACCCACACGTTGGACAGGGCGGGGTCGCCGTAAATCTCGGTGTGGTAAATCAGCCACGATTGTTCCCCCGCGCCCCAGCCCCGAATCACCACCGCCAGACGATCGTCCTGCACGTCCACCCCCGCCGTGGCCAGACACACTGGCTCGGGGGCCGTCATGGGGTCGTAAAATTCACACCGGCTGGCCAGATTGTCAGAATCCAAAACCGAGGTGTACTCATCATCAAACGATTCTGCCAGCACGGTGTTGACCCACGTTTTCAGACGCTCGCGGTTGCTCTTGGCATCCAAAAATTCCCCCACAATATCCGCCCAAGACCGCCAACCCACGGGGCAGTACAGCGCATTCAGATGATACCCCACTGTCTTGTGGCTTTCCGCCTCTGCTGTGGCCCGCCACTGCCCCGCCGCCAACATGGCGGTTTTGTGATGTTCCTCGATCCGGCCCGCGCATTGTTCGCAGTCATACCAAACATCGCGGGTGTTTTCTTTCTGCCACTTAATCCCCTTCCAAACCAAGGCCTGTTCGTGACCGCAATGGGGGCAGGGCACAAAATAAAACCGCTGATCGCTGGCTTTAAATTCCGTTTCAATACGCGAAAGGCCCTTGATTGTGGGGGTCGATGTCAGCAGGATTTTCCGCCGTGAAAAGGTGTTGGTGCGTCGCTCTGCCAACAACACAGGGTCGCCTTCCTCTTCCACGTCGGCAGGGTAACGGTCCACTTCATCCAAAAACAGATACCGCACCGGCATGGACGACAACGCGCTGGCCGAATTGGACCCCGTCATAATCAAAAACCCGCCCCGAAACTCTTTCACCAGCATCGTGTTGCTGGCATCCCGCGCCCGTGGGGCCGACACCAACCCGCGCAAGGCTGGCGTTTCGTCAATCATAGGGGCGATCCGCTGTTTGGATAGCCGCTTGGCCATATCCACCGTGGGCTGCACCGCCAGAATGGGGCCGGGGGCAAAGTGCATGATGTAGCCCAGCCAGTTATTCCCCGTTTCCGTTTTTCCGGTCTGACTGGCAAACATCAAAACCACCCGCTGCACAGGGCTTGACGGCGAAAGATCGTCCATAGGGCCCTTCAGGTACGGGGTCCGAGACGTTCGCCACGGACCCGCCTCACTGGCCCCCTTGCTGGACAAAAAGCGGTAGGTATCCGCCCACTGCGACACCGTCAAATCAGGATCAGGCCGCCACCCTTCACGGTAAAATTGATCATACAAAACCGCCCCATCTTGCATCATAACGCCCCCTTATCGTCCCCAGCCCGTGACAATTCGTCACACACTGCCCTGATTTCCTGCATCAAAATCTCATGGCACGCACGCTCGCTGCTTTCCGCCGCCACCAGCCCCGCTACGCGGTCGGGGATATTCATCAATCGGTCCCGCGCCTCTCTTGCGCTGGCAAAGGCTTGTTTCTTAACGGTATCCGCCAACACCAATGTCCCAACCTTTTCGTCATAGTCCACCTTGGCCATCTTGGCCCGATAGGCCTCCAAAATGGTGCGGCTTTGATTGATGCTAGGGCCCTGCACCCCCCGCATCTCTTCCTGAATCGGGGTGCGCTTTTGCGTGTTGGCGATCCATTCCGCCTTGGCCTTTTCCGCGTCAATCCGAACCTTGCCGCCCACCTCTTTCCACGATTTCACCCGACCCGCTTTGATGGCCTTTAACACCGCTGGCGACGACACGCCCATCATAGCTGCGAATTCTGCCTGTGAAACCAAGGTCATACCTTTAACCCCCCTTGAATTCACTGGCTAAATTTTTTTCGCGCTGGTTACCAACGCGCGGCTGAACCTCTGGGTAGGACCCGTGAATGGTGTGGGGGCGCATGGGGGTCACCTGTAGGCTCGGGGGGCTGGCACCTTGCCTGTGGCCCGCAGCAATTGGTAGTTAAGCTCGGCAAGGATGCGCGGGGATAGCTCCTCGCCGATGGCTTTCAGCACGGCTTCGTTCACTGACTTGGCACTGAGCATCTCAGGGATGGAGATGGTGTAGAGTTGTTGGATGGGCAGCCTTGCCTTGCCCTCACGCTTGGCCACGGCCTGTTTGGATTGCAGGGTGGTTAGGAAGGCGGATGGGATCATCTTGCGGGCCTTCTTGATCTTGACGGTGGTGCCCACGGCGTTCTGTTTGGGGGCAAAGTAACCAAAGGGCAGGCGTCGTCCTTTGGATTCGAGGATGATCCCGATGGTGTTGCCGACGCTGTTGCGGCGTATGCGTATCGTGGCCTTGATGTCCCTTGCTGCCACGTTGTAGTCCTTGCGCACCTCGCGGGTCATGATGGTCCGAGAGCGTTCACCTGTGCGTTTCATAGCGCGGGCAAGGGCCTTGCCTTTCATCTGTGTGGTGAGTTGATCAAACTGTTTTAAAACATCATCCAAATTGCTTTTGACGGTGATGAAGGTCTGGGATTTGGCCATGGCTTATGCCCCTTGTGGTGCAGGGTTAAGGGCCTCACGGGTGCGTGTTAGGGCATAAAAGGCCCATTCGGCGATTGACTCGAACAGGAAGGCGGACCATCCGTACCGTGATATGGCATGCTCTATCTCTGGTATAGAATACCCGTGGTTGGCTGCCAGATAGGTAAGGGATAGGTCTTGGGTGTTTTTTGGTAGTGTGGTCTGTGAATGGGTCATTTTTTGTCTCCTTGGTTAAATTTTCGGGGTTGGGGTGGGGGGTAGGATGCCCATGTCACGCAAGATGGCCATTCGGGCCTCTTGTTTGGCGGGGTCTTTGGCGGCGATGTCGTAAAGGATTTTCGCTAAAACATCTGATATTGTTACCATTTCTTTTTGCTCCTTAAGACGTCGTTATCCACCTGTTGGAAACGGGCGGTGGTTAGGTCGTAGCTAACGTCAACGATCCCGGGCTTGCCGATTTCGGTGTGGTATCGGGACTTGGCGATTTGGACGAAGGATTTGCCGTCTTTGTTGCGGTGAACGACGACGCCAAGGTCCGCTTTGTTGTAAAAATGGGCCGAATCGGAAATGTCGTAGAGTGTGGGGACGGGGATTTCGCCATTCAGACCGCGTTGCATCTTGGCGGGGTGGGCGACAACGGCGACATGGACTTGGTATTTTTTGGCAAAACGCTTGAGTTCACGGATGGCGCTTGAGACGTATTCCGTGAGGGTCATATCGCGGGGGCGGTCGTGTTCGATTTCGTTCCAAGGGTCGATGACGATGATTTTTGAATCTTCCCGAATGACGCAGGATGCCGCGCGTTCTAGAATCCATGACAGAGTCACACAGTCGTTTTCGCTGGGGTAGATGAATCGGAAAGCCTGATTGATCCATTCGTCTGCTTTTGCGATTTCTTCGCGGGTCATGTCCTTGACCAATTTTTCCCCGTGCCATGTTCGCAGGGCCCTTTGGTGATCTTGTGTGGGGTGTTGCTCGAAAGAGGCAAAAGCGGTTTTGAGTTGGTGGTCCTTGTTCAGGCGGCACACGACATCGTTCAGAAAGGAGGATTTTCCGCTGGATGGAATGCCCGTCCAGATGGAGAAATCGCCCAAGCGGATTTTCATGTGGTCTTCAAATCCCTGAATGCCTATTTCGAAGGGCTTTTGGTAAGGTGTTGGGGTTAGGTGGTTCATGGTATAAACCCCTGAAAAATGGCATACGGGGGATTTTTGGATAATCTCTCGGACCGTTTCGGGACCGTGGTTTTTCAAAACATCGTTCAGGTCCTTGCAGCCATGCGGGTATTTGATCCATCGGATACGCACCCTGTTGAATCGCTTGGAAAAGGCTTGCAGGAGGTCATTGCCCTTTTCGTCGTCGTCAAAGGCGCAGATGATTTCGCGCTCTTTGGATAAAACGCTTTCCACTTCGTCGATGTACGACAGTTTTGCCCCTTCCCCTTGGGATCCATTGGGGACACTGATGGACCTGATATGGCCGCATTGGACGGCAACGACACAGTCAAGCTCCCCTTCGGTGATCAAGAGGGGTTGGTTTATGGTTTTGTCGTGAATAACGTCAAAATTCCAGAAAAACGGGGTTTGGCCGGGTTGGCAGCCAAAGCTTTTTTCTTGAATGCCCCGCCATTTCCAATAAACCAGCTTGCCGTTTTTGACATAGGCGAAATTAATACGATTTTCGGACCCTCTCAAGCCAAGCTTGTGCGCTATCTCGGGGTCGATGCCTCTGGCTATTAGGAAACTCTCCATCGCCGCCTTTTTCTCCGCAGTTGTGGCAGTACCAGACGGTTTTTTCGTTGTCTCGGGTGATTGAGAGGCATCGGTCATGTTTTTTCTTCCGTAGGTGGGAACAGGCTGGGCAAATTGTCTTAAAGCTTCCATAGCGACCTCCTACGAGTGCGTGTATTTGCGAAATATCCATGGTCCGTCTCCGTATCTATGGCAAAAGGGTGCCCATTCTGGGTCAAGGGCTTTTTCTTGGTACTGAGAAAATAAGTTCCTGCATCTGTTGATAAATTCATCGAATGCCATTTGGTAATAGGGCATAAACACCTTGGATTCTTCTGGGATTGATTCCCCCAAAAGGAGCCGTTCTGCGTTTTGACGATGCTGGTAGTGTTCGAGGAATAAGCCCTTGAAATACAATTCACCCCTTAGAATGCCTTCATCCCAGTCGTTGAGGGTCTGGCCTTCTTTTATGCGTTTTAAGCAATCCTCTTTGTGATCTTTGATGATGTGATAAGCCACATGTTCCACCGCGCTGATGATGATGCCTTTAAAGCGATCATGCACGGCTGGATGGCCTTTGGTGATGTGTGCCATTTGGTGAAGGAAGGGTCTGTCTCTGACTTCGTCCCAAAGTTCGTCGAAGGTTCTTTCGTAGTCGCGGATTTTTGAATGTTTGTTTTTCCTCTTTTCATTGGTACCTTCATTGGTATCTTCATTGGGTACTTCTTCATTATATATGCAGTCCCATTCTGGGACCTCACCCGTCCCAGTATGGGACTTTGCACGTCCCATTTTGGGACTCAACCCGTCCCGCTGTGGGACCTTAACCCGTCCCACATTGGAACCGTTAACAGTCCCATCTTGGGACGGGTCCGAATTTGGGACGGGTATTGTTTCAAGGCCATCATAGTAAATTTTATATACGTTCGTTTTCCCATTGGGGTTTTCATAAAGCGACACGATTTCTTTAGACCTAAGCGACGCTAAGGCTCTAAAAACAGTTCCTCGACCAAGGGATGTGCCTTCCATGATAGCCCTTACAGATGGCCAGCATTCCCCATTTTCGTTGGCGTAACTGTTAAGAACCTGCAAGACATGTTTTTCGTTGGCGGCAAGCCTTGATGAACGAATCGCTTTAAATTTACCGATATTCATGACCTACTCCTCCGCCTTGTTTTTATTTAAAAAAACCACGTTGCCTTCTGTGTATTTTTCCGGTTCTGGCGGGGGTGGCAGGGGGTCTTCAAAGATGTGGGGGTATTGGACCCGCATGCTGTCCATGAATTCGCTGTAAATGCTGATGATGGCCTTCATTTGGCCTTGGGTAAGGCTGCCTTTGCGGTAAAGGTGTTCCATGCACCCGACCAAAAACTTGATATGGTATTCTTGATCCTTATCTAGGCTTTGCAGCATGAACCGTATGATTTCTTTGGCTTCTTTTGTGGCGGGGGGTTGGGCGATTTGACTGATGATCATCATGATTTTGGCTCCACAATCTTGACGGTATAGTTTTTTGGGTTGTCCCCTTGGGTTGGGGGCATGTGGGCAATTTTTCTTTTAAAAAACAGGTGATTCAGGGCGGCCATAACAATGTCTTGGTGTCCAAAGGCGACAAGGTCATCAAGGTTGAAGGAAACAACACTGCCTTTCTTTGCTTTGCCCGTTAAATGGGCAAGAAGCGGCCCCGAGCATTCATAGGGGTCACGGTATCCTGTCAATTCAGGAAGGGGCCTGTACCCCTCTTTTTCTGGCCGGTACAAGGTGACCCTTACGGCCTTTTTGGATCCCACCATGGGGGTAAAAATGGGATTGATACGATCGACGCGGCATAACATGGTGGCCACTGAGGCGCGGGACACGTTTTCGATGGCCCCGTAGAATGCCAAGCGGGTCAGGCTGCGGTTAAGGGAGTCCTTGGTTATGGAGAGGGTTTCCTGAGCGTCGCGCAATCGGTAAACGGCAATCCCATCGCTGCCCGCACGCTGGCACAGCCATTCATGCAGCCGGACAAGGTTTTCATAGGGGGCGCATCGTTCATGCGTCATGGCTGTCCCCCCAGATAGCGTGTTGCAGCTCGGTCCATGAGGTGAACACCGAAATGCCGTATTTATCCCGCACAATGGCGCGTTTCAGGCGGGATTCTGGGGTGTCAAACCCCTTGCAGTCGGCCACAAGGGCATGGCCGTTTTTGAGAAAGATCAAAAAGTCCGCCGTGTAGGTGGGGGGCCTGTCTTCGTGGGTTAAGGGGAATTTGGGGCACTGGGGCAGCCACGATAGGATCGCGCCCATGGATTGCAGCGCGTCCAAACGCTGGGCCCATTCGGCCTCGGCGCGGCTGTGGTACATGCGGCCTTTGTAGGGGGTGCGGGTGTTTCCGTATTTGCTTCGGCTTTTGGTTTTTATCAGTTTTTTATACTCAGAGGCAGGGATACGGTCATTCATGGTGACCCTCAGCGGTGGCTGGTTTTTGTATTCTTTGCCGCTGAGTATTTAACCAATATAAAACAATATCTTCGCCACTGACGGCGCCGCCTGTAAATTTCTCTATTTTTTGGATGTTGTCTATGCGTGGCAGTGTGTCGCCGCTCATGTAGTAGTGTAACAAAGGTTGAGGGATGCCAATCTTTTTGGAAAAATCAAGGCAGCTCATGGGTGATAAATCGATCCATTGTCTTAAAAGCATAACACAATCTTACCTTCAGAAAAACACAACTTATGATATAACGGGGCGTGATATTTTTTCAATAAAAAAATTGAACATGGGCAAAAAAAAGTTTATAGTGCCGATATGAAAACAGAAATTATTGGTCGAAATATTAAACTTAAGCGGCTTGCCGCCAACATTACGCAGGTTGATCTAGCGGAAAAGCTGGGGGTATCTCAAGCCTATATCCATAAAATTGAATCAGGAGCCGAGTCTTTAAAAGTGACAACGGTGGAGAAAATCGCGGGTGCTTTGGGCTTGGATATCTCCGAGCTTATCTTTAAGGCCCACCCCTTTCCGTATCGTCATATCCCCATTCGCGGGGTGGTGAATGCGGGGGAACCCATGATCACATTTGATGATCTCACAGATTATGAAACGGTCGCTTTTGACACCGAACGCGGGGACTTTTTTGCCCTAAAAGTTCAAGGTCACTCCATGGACAAAGTGGCCCCAGATGGGTCCACCATTATTATTGATCCCAAACAAACCGACCCCCAAGCCCTGCATAAACAAGCCATTGTGGCCATTCAGGATGGGGAAGTCCTGTTTAAAATGTGGGACAACAGCCTGAAACTGTTTCAGCCCAAATCGACGCGGGACGATTATGACCCCATCCCCGCAAAGTATGGGGCTCAAATCCTTGGCAAGGTCGTGGCGTTTATCGTCCGCTGCTAAGGCCCCGTTGGCTTTTTTCCTTGATCTTTCGATATAACCTCAAAACGTCCAATTATCATAGAGCGGTATATTTTTTCATTTTGCAAAAAAACTTATTGCACAAATATCATTTATAGTTATATTTAAAAAACCAACAGGGAATAAAAACCATGACTAAACTTAAAACCCACTACTCTGTTTTTCGGTCAATGAAGCAACCTGGTTGCGTTGTAACCACCACATTGTGCGGAGTGTACTCAGATTCTGAGGCTGATTTAAACGTTGAAGACGAAAAAAACGCCGTCAACTGCAAGCTGTGCCTACGCATAAAAAGCCAGCCAAACCACTGGCGCAACAAAAACATCTTAACAAAAGAAAACTTAAGCTACCGGATTTAGTCATGACTATCCACATCATCATCCTATACATCGTCTGCTTTGGCCTTGTGGTTTGGCAGTTTTTCGCCCTCAGGCAAGAGCAACGGCAGATTGAAACCATCTGCCACCTGCACGAACGTTGCGCTGAAAATGGTAAGGCGTATTTGCGGCTTGAGGCCCGCGTGTCTCTTTTGGAAAAGGAGGGCAAGTGATGCGTTTGGTCTTTTTATTTTTGACCTTATCCACCGCCGCCATGGCAGCCAGCGATTGCGAGCGGGCGGGCAACAATCCCGTTTTGTGTAACGACGGCGAAGTGACCACGGGCGTGGACCCGCTGGACATGGACGCCGTGGTTTTGGCCAGTAACGAATAATAAAAACAAGGAGACACTATGCTAACAGCACAACAACTCGAAACACGGCGGCACGGTATTGGGGGCAGTGACATTGGGGCCATTTGCGGTCTATCACCCTACAAAACCCCTGTGGATGTGTATTTGTCCAAGGTTGAACCTGCAGAACCCTATAGCGCGTCACCGCAAGCCCACTGGGGAAGCCTGATGGAGCCTTTGCTGGCCCAAGATTACGCCATACGTCACCAAGTGGCCCTTGATCACCCCGAACAGCGCAGCCATGCGGTGCATGATTGGGCTTTGGGCAACGTGGATGCCTTGGTGCCCAAACAGGCGGTGGTGGAGTTTAAAACCGTCTGGCCCAATTCCCCGACAGAATACCAATTTGGGGAAGAGGGCACGGACCGCGTCCCTGATTCGTATTTGGCGCAGGTTTTGTGGTATTTGGCTATCTTTGACCTGCCCCGCGCCCACATCGTGGCCATGTTTATGCGCTCGGCCACGGTGCGGGAATACGTGATCGAGCGTCAGGCCCCCCTCGAAACCATGCTGCTGGAGCGGGGCCGCCTGTTTTGGGAAAACCACATTGTCATGAAACAGCCGCCGGCACCCACCAAGTTGACCGATGTGGATCGTCTGTTCAAAAGGGGGGATGAGGGGTTATCCATTGAGGCCACGCCTGATCTTTCCGAATTGTGCGCCCAGCTGAAGGTCCGGCGGGATGAATTGAAACGCATCACCAAGGAATCCGAGGATCTGGAGATTCAGATCAAAGCCGAAATGGGCAATGCCGCCACGCTAACGTGGGAAAGCAAGCCCATTGTCACGTGGAAAAACAGCACATCCAAGGTGTTCGACCAAAAGCAATTTGCCGCCGACTACCCGGGCATGTTTGAAAAATACAAAGTGCCCCGCGAAACGCGGCGGTTCCTTGTGAAGTAAACCCTTAAAAAAGAAAGAGAGACAGACCATGACTGAATCCACCGCCATTGCCACAAAACCAAAAACCCTACAGGGCGTTTTGGAATCCATGAAAACGGAAATCGCCCGCTGCCTTCCCAAACATATCACGGCGGATCGCATGACCCGCGTGGCCTTAACAGAGGTTCGCAAAAACCCAAAACTTGGCCTTTGTGATCAAGCCAGTTTTTTGGGGGCCATCATGCAGTGTTCCCAGATGGGGCTGGAGCCCGGGGGTGTTTTGGGCCATGCGTATTTGCTGCCTTTTGATAATAACAAAACGGGCAAAAAAGAGGTCCAGCTGATTATAGGTTACAAGGGCCTGTTGGATTTGGCCCGTCGCTCTGGGCAGATCAAATCCATGGAGGCCCGCGCGGTGTATAGCAACGACAAATTCCGTGTCGCCTATGGTTTAAACCCCGAATTGATCCACGAACCCAATTTTGCCGCTGGGGATCGCGGGGCCCTAACCCACGTTTACGCCGTGGCCCAGTTGGTGGGCGGTGGTACCCAATTTGATGTACTCAGCGTGGCCGAGGTCCAAAAGGTGCGCCAACAAAGCAAGGCGGGCAACAGTGGCCCATGGGTGACGCATTTTGAGGAGATGGCCAAAAAAACGGCCCTGCGACGCCTGTTTAAATACCTGCCCGTGAGCTTGGAAATCCAAAACGCCGTCATGGTGGACGAAACCACCGTGCGTGGCCAGATCATTGATGGGGAATATACGGAAAGCCCCGTGGACATCTCCTTTGGCGGCGTGGATGCGCTGCATGAAAGACTGCAAACCGAAGAGGTGGCGGCATGACCTTAAAACCCGAAACGTTAAAAATATCCCACGACAGCGGATCCTTGACCTTTACGGGGGACGAGGTCAAAGCCGTGACCGCCAGCTTGCGGTCTTTGGCAGAAACGCCGGAGGATTTTCCTTTAAAGGCCTTGGCAAACCGCGTTCTGTTTTTGAAAAACGAAATGCGGGCGATTCGGGAAGACATTGCCACCCTTTACAACGACGCCAAGGGGGACGGTTACAACCTCAAAGCCCTGCGCCTGCTCGTGAAAATCATGGAGGCGCAGGCCGATGCTAAAAAAAGGCAGGAGATGCTGGAGGTGTCGGGCTGTTTGCAGCTTTACGCCCACCATGTAGGACAGCCACTGTTACCGGGGATGGCGATATGACCAGCCAAGCCCTCCCCGAAATCTGCACCCCCGAAGAGGTGGCGGCGTTCCTGAAAACCACGCCTGCCCATATCAAAACCTTGGCCAGAAAACGGCGGTTAAGGGCCTTTCAGATTGGCAGCCGGTGGCGGTTTCACCAAAAGGATATTTACGATTATATAGAGGAGACAAAGACATGCCCAGAAAAAACACAGGACCGCGCCTTGAGTGGCGGCAAGACCGAAACGTTTTTGAAATCGTCTGGTTCGAGCGGGGCCGCCGCCGCCGCCAAAGCACGGGCACAAGCGACGCTGAGGAAGCACGAGAGTATTATCAAGGCTTCCTTGCACAGAAACCCGCCGACAACCGCCCAAGTCATCCCGATGCACGCTATATAGGGGACGTTTTGGCCTGTTATCTTGACGAAAAGGGGCCTGATATGACGATTAAGGGCTTAAGGACGTTGAAAGGGGCCTTAAAGCCCTTGATCGATTGGTGGGGCGATAAACCCGCGGGCATTGTGAATGAGCGGGCCTGTCGCCTGTACGTCAAAACCCGCGCCACAAAAACCACGGCCGCCCCCCGCTGTGAATTGGCCTATTTACGCGCCGCCCTGAATTATGATTGGCGCATGGGGCGATTGCTGCAAAAAATACCCGTGTGGGTGCCTGCCCTGAATAAGCCCAAAGATCGCTTTTTGACCCGCAGCGAGGCCGCCAGACTGCTGTGGGCCAGCCGCAAGGGCCTGTCGCGGGAATACCTGAGCCTGTTTGTTCTTTTGGGCCTATATACCGGCGGACGGAAAACGGCCTTACTGACCCTGAAATGGGGGCAGGTGGATTTTAAAAACAACCTGATTTATCTGAAATCCGACTCAGGGGCCGAAAACAAAAAGCACGCCACCATTCCCATCACGCGCCGCTTGCGGACCTTCCTGCTGTTGGCAAGGAAACGGGGCACACCTTTCGGGCCCGTGATCCACGATAACCAAGCCGCCATTGGGGATATCAAGGGCAGCTTTAAGGCCGCCTGCAAGCGGGCGGGCCTAGAGCATGTTACGCCCCACACCCTGCGCCACACCGCGGCCAGCTGGATGGTTCAGGCGGGGGTGCCTGTCTTTGATGTGGCACGGTACCTTGGCCATACATCCAGTGCCATGGTGGAGCGCACCTACGGCCACATGGCACCCAACCACCTGCACAAGGCGGCGGCGGCGTTGGATCATCGGAAAAAGCAATAGGACAGCACCATGACAACACGTTACGAAATCATCGACGAAATCATCACAGAGATGCTTGGGGAGCCAGACCCTGCCTTGGGGGGATATGTCCTTGACCGTGGGAACCTGCAGGCGTTTGCGGATCGGGTTTTGTGGGCTGTGGTAGATAGCCGGAAAAAACAATAGGAGACACCATGCAAAACGAAGTTAAGAAATTGCGACAGTTGCGACGGGTTTTGTTTGTCGTGTGGTTTCTTACCGCCATTGGTATGTGTGGTTTTCGGATTATGGGGGTTTTATGATTGACCCATCCTGCCTTGTTTCAGACTGGGACGGTTACGGGGCCCATGCCATTCGTGAGAGGTCCATTCGGTATGCCAAACGCTTTTTGGCCATGTTGCCCAAGGATATTTCGCGCCCTGATCTTGTGCCCGAGCCCACGGGGGATTTGACCATGGTCTGGCGCAAAAACGGGTACCACCTGATCGTGGGCATCAGTGACACAGGCAGGGCCATCTGGGGCGGCACAACGCCCCAAGGTCATGTCCACGACGATGCTGCCTTTCATAGTCGCGTGCCCAAAACCTTGCTGTCTTTGCTGTATAAAATCGAGAGACCTATATGACCCAAAGCCTCCCCGAAATTTTAAAAGAACGCGGCGAACGCTATGGCACCTTTAGCATGAATGCCACGCTGTCCCAAAGCCTGAAAAACACCATGGCCGGTCACGATAACTGGCATCTGCTGGCCCCTCACCACAAAGAGGCCCTGCACATGATCGTCCACAAAATCGCACGGATCATCAATGGGGATCCAAACTATGCCGATTCGTGGCACGATATTGCGGGCTTTGCCATGCTGGCCGCGGAAGGATGCGCCGATGCCCCCACAATACGTAAAGACGTGTGGAAAAGGACTGAAACGGGCTGGGTTAATCAAAGTTTGAAGGAAAGGTTGGATAAGGCTTAATCCCCCCAACGGGGGTGTTTAAAGGGGTCGAATTCGACCCAATTAGAAAGATTATTTACCAAAAACCGTGGCCAAAATCCACAACACAAGACCAATAGCGGCAATGTAAAATATGTCTTGCGCATTAATCTTATTAATGTTCCCAAGAACAGGGTCTGTGTTTTGCCCCGGCTTGGCCTCTACCCAACCTCTGCGCAGGTAAGAGGACTCGACAATGGATGAAGCAAAGAAAGCGTAAACGATCCAAACAAAGATGGGTGAAAAAGTGTGAACCTTAAACGCCATCAATGAAGCGAGTGAACAGAAAATAATGAAATGCCCCAAAATCTCTTTAAAAGCAAAGTACAAGGGACCGAAAAGCAAAGCCCATAAAAAAGGAACGCTCGAGGTTTCCACATAATCATTCTGGGGATTTTTAAACTTCATGGCATACCTTTCGTTTCAATTTAAAGGAGAAAAGCATATAGAAATGTAAGGCGCAATAAAATTTTCTTTACTTGACTTTAACCTTTCCCCTATATAACGCTAGGTAAGGTGATCAAAACACCACACTACACGTTACTGCTACGAAAAGTTAGAGCCCACATTTTGGTTATGTCGGGAGTCGGATAATACAATACCCGCAAGGGGAATATTCCGACAGTTGTAGTGCTGTTTTGAGCTCCCGACGCATCGGGGCACGTCTACATGCCTCCTTTCAAAAGGAAACTACGACCATGATTCAATCTTTAACCCTTAAAGACAACCTTCAATTCCAAGACACTTGTCTGGAAATCTACGACATGGACGGCGCCCCTTGGCTGCAAGGTCGTGACCTTGCCGCTGCTCTTGGCTACCAGCATGAAGATGGTGTCCGACGCATCTTTGATCGCAATCAAGATGAGTTTACTCAGGACATGACCTGCACCGTCAAATTGACGGCCCAGGGTCAAAAGCGTGATGTCCGTGTTTTCTCCCCCCGTGGCTGTCACCTGATCGCTATGTTGTCCCACACCAAGCGTGCCAAAGAATTCCGCAAATGGGTTTTGGATGTTCTGGACAAATACGGCAAGGAAGCGGCCCAACCCTCCCCCTTGGCCATTCAGGGAACGGTCTACGCCAAAAGCCTGCTGGAAGACGGCACCGAGGGCAACCCCGCCACGACGAAGCAGGTGGGGCGTGTTTTGGGGGAATTGTCAAAGCTGGGGAAAATTCTGGATGATTTAGACGGCCACCTGTCCATTTTGAACGGGGGCATGCAGTCCCTGAACGAAACCATGAACCGTGTGGACGAGAAAATCCGCGTTTACGCCGTGGATTCCGACACCATCGCGGCGGTGGACTGGATTTTCAGCCACACCGCTGACACCCTGATGAAACACAAATCGTACAAAGACAGCACGATTCAGCGTCTGAAAGAGGAAAACGCCTCCCTGAAAAAGTCCATGAGTCTGGTCATCGCCAACCAGAACGCTGCACAGTAGGGGGGTGGATCATGTTAGAACCATTCCAGTGTATCTTTATTCTGGCCTGCGCCCTATGGGCGGTGGGTCAGGTACTGCCCAACGGCACGATCCAAAACAAACTGCAAGCCACAGGCGGCATGGTCATGATGCTGATCGGGGTTATCGTCACGGGGATCATCACCGTTCCCCAATTCGATGACAAAGACACCCCCGTAACCACGTATCAGGCCACCAAAGCCTCTGTCGAGGTCGAGGACCGCGAGGCCCTAAGCCAAAGGATGCGGGAACAACAGGCCCGTTACGTCATGGACGAACTGGCCCGCCCCATGCCAGAAGTGGGGAGGCGGTAGTCATGGATATCTTACAAGTGTTTGCTGTCATCGGACTGGTGGTGTTCACGCTGGCCCAACAATAAAGGGGAAGGCCCTGCCAAGTGGTGGGGCCTTAATCCCGCAAAAACAGTTCCCGCTCGGCCCGACGGCGTCGGATCAGTCCCTCAAGGCGTTTTCCGCCCGCATGAATCCAGCGGTTAAATTCCCAAGCCGCCTCGTCATACTTGCCTTTATTGAGGAGGCGCAGCAGGGTAGAGGCGGCAAAAGCCCCCTCCCCGATATTAAACACAAAAGACACGAGGGCATCAAATTGGTTTTGGGTCAGGGGGGCCTTAACCAACCGATCCACGGCCTGCTGGGCGTAGGTCATATCCATCATCAAAATTTGGCTTGCCCGTTGTTCTGTGATGGGTTTTTCAAAATCAGAAATATGGGCTTTGGTGATCACGTGGCCATAGCCTATGGTCAGCTTGCCCCCCGAGCAGACGTAGCGCGTGGGGGAAAAGCCCTCGAATCGTTTAACCAGAGCAAGGGCTGTTTCGCTTATGGGGCGCAGGGGTTTCATGCCGCCACCTCTTTGGGTAAAATAGGCATAGGAATCCATCCCAACAAATTTTCATCCCACTCGTTTGTGAAATAAAACGAATTCCATTCCCCTTTATACAAGTCACACTCAAGCTTAGCGTAGCAGTACTTTTCATCGGCAGGGGAATACGTGGTCGGAAGAAGCCACGGATACCCAAAATGCCCCAAAAAAGGAGTGCCGTCTTTTGGGGCGGTTTCTGGTGGATTAAGTGTTGTCATTTTTTGGCCTTGATTTTTTTGTCCAGCACCGAGAGGCCCGCGCCAACGATCACCGCCGCCGCCCCTGCCAGCGTCTGCACGCCGCTTTCGTCAACATAGCCAGAGGTCACCAAAACGCCCCCCATGGTGGTGACGGTGTGGCGAATCAGCCCGAGGATAATGTCTTTCATAGTCGTTTCTTCCTTTCTTTGGTTATTTTAGGCCGTATTTGGCCATCAGCGCACCGCCCATGATGGCGAGCGTGACTTTGAGAACCTCAAACATAATCCCCATGGTGGTTTGCCGGTGGGATGTGAGGTGTGTTTCTAAGCGGTCGTGCATAGCCTCCACCGCTTCTTTCAGGTGCTTTGTTTCCCGCTGGATCAGGGCAATTTGGACCGCATTATCGGCCAGCTTTTCTAAAGCCTCGGTTTGCCGCGCCAGATGTTTTTCAATGCCGCCCAGCCGCTCTTCCAAAACCGCCACAGTGATGTGAATGTCGTTTGTTGTCATAGCTGTTCTACCCGAAATTCAAATGCCTGTACCAACGTCTGGCCGCCGGTTGTGGTGATGGTGTTGGTGATTTTGAACGTCTGTCCTGCCGTGCCTCCGGAAAAGAGGGCTTGGGCCGTGCCATTCACGGCGTCAAAAGAGCTGTTACTGATGGTGATACCCGTTTGGCCTGTCCACGTGCTGGTGGCAATGGGATCCGATGCCCCCGTGGCCAGAATCAAACGATCGGACCAGTCGATGTAGCGGATCACGGCCTCGGTGGGGTACTTTACCGTAAACAACGTGTTATTGATGTCTGTGCGAAAACTCATAAAATCCTCAGGTTTGGGGTTGTGGGTTTTTTGTAGGGGCGGTTTTTGCCCAAGACGTAAGGCCGCCTTTGGGACAACAGAACGCCGTCACTGGCCAGCGGCGGAATGTATCCCGTGGCCAACAGTGTTCCTGTAGCTGTTCCGGTGACGGGGCCAAGGGTTGCGGTGGCCGTGCCTCTGATGGCCAGCGTTGCGGTGGCAACCGATGTTACGGATCCCAAAGTGACACTGCCTGACCCTGTATTGGGACCGCCGGAAAGGCTGCCTGTTCCACTGCCGGTGACAGCACCAAGGGTCTGATCCCCCGTGCCCTTGATCTGTAGGGCCCCTGTGGAGCTGCTGGTTATGGCCCCTAGGGTGACACTTCCTGATCCCGTGATAGGCGGCGTGCCTAAAGCACCCGTGCCTGATCCTGTGAGGCTCTCAAGGGTTACAGACCCTTGCCCCTTAATCTGCAAAGCCCCTGTCGCTGTCCCCGTCAATACATCAAGCGCAACGCTGGCCGCGCCTGAAATTGATAGAGAGCCTGTCCCCGATCCTGTCACGGGACCAAGGGTAACGCTACCCGTGCCCGTAATTGTACTGCCAAGAACCCCCGTACCCGATCCCGTGACAGGCCCTAAAGTTACGGATGCTGTGCCTTCAATAGGCCCCGCCGCCCCTCCTTGGTTGAACAAGACAAGAAGCGACACGGCATGTTACCTTTGAATGGCAATGTCAAAAGAGTATACTGAGCTAGAGCTTAGATTCGTCAAAAAACCTAATTTTGTTGCTTCATCAATCATAAAAGACATGGCACATTTACCACCAACGACGGCTGTTGACGGCGTAAAGGGAAGAAATGTTCCTGGGTCCAAAATCCTATTTTTAAGATCTAAACGGGCAAACCTTTGTGTGGCATTGACGCAAATATGCAAAAACCGACCACCAAATGTGATAGGATCATAGGCCCCACTGGTACCGGTGGTAAAGGCTTGGCCTTTGTTGCCATACCATATATCCGCTGTCCACACACCTGTTGAACCCGCCGCTATATCAAGCACGTCAATAATTGCGCTGTTACCACCACGAACACGGTAAATCATCGAGTGCCTTACGGATTTTTGATTATCAAGGGAAATCCCAAAAGATTGCGACGCAATAATCCCAGCACCACCAGCAGCCGGCGAGGCAGCAAATGTTGTGGTGTCCCAAGCGTTGGTTGAGGCGTTATAGGTATAAACAGCGGTTTGGTTGGTAAACAAAAGAATCTTATCATCATCATTTTCAACGACAAATTTTGCTGATGAAGACGGGGTTACGGCAAAAGCTGGCACCGTAAAAACACCCGCTGCGCCGCTGGTGTGTGATGTGATCCGTCGTCTTTGACCTACGGCTGTTGTGTTGACCGTATCCTCGACAATTCGAATTTGGAAGTTTCTGTATTCATCCACCAAAAGAGTGGCAGGCATTCCACTGCCTGTGATCGTTGTGCTTGTCGCTGCGGTAGCAGCAATACAGTTTTTTCCACCATCATAAGTCGCCCCACCACTTATAAAACCAATGCTCGGGCTTCTGTTGTTTTGGACATAATCCTCAGACAAATGAAGAAGAGTGCTGTCTGTACCGATGGATGGTAAGTTTGTTGTGGCCAAGTTACCGCTGTAAGTATTTGTTGCCGAATCATAATACTTAAACATTCCAGCCGTTGGTGCGCCCGAGTTAATCATAAAAACACGCCCAGAGCGTATCTCAAAGGTCGAACCTGCTACGGGCGTAAACGTTAAAGCAGCGGATAACTCCACCGTCGGAGCAGCTCCGAAAGTGTTGCCTACAATCTTTCTTTCCTCGACTTTCCCAGACCCACCAGACCCGTTATCAATAATGCGAATGGTGTACCCCGTCCCATCCCCACGGTTGGCAAGCTGATTGTTTGCAGCTGCTGGCCCTACGGTCAATGTGCCCGATGCAGCTCCGGCGTTTAAACACGTGAAGGTAAATGTGGTTCCTGTGGGCACTGTAAGGATAGACACAAGGCCAAGAGGAATTGCCGTGGCATCCGAGGTTGTGGAAACAAAGACCTGTTGCCCAATTTGGTAGTTGTGGTTGCGGGTTGTTGTCACCGTCGCCGTTGTTGTTGACCGCGCCCAAGTAGCCGCCGCAGGAACATCATTACCCAAACCATCCAAATTGATAAGCGTTGTTGTTGAACCCGACAAAACACGTGATCTCGGCCCATAGGACGCGGCAAAAACACACGCAGAACCACCCCCAAAAGTCCCCGCCAAAGCCGGAGACGATAAAGGAATCCACTCGTCCGTTGTGGTATCTTTTTTATCCAACGCCGTGGCTGACCTAAACAAGTAAATGTTTTTTGTTCTATCGGCATTGGAATTGCTCATATCGTAAGCAAGGCACATACCATTGTTTACTGCTGCCAATACCGGTGCGCTAGGTCTCCATTTTGGCAAGTCAACAATGTCTTTAAAATTTAATGTCGTTGCCATATTAAGCTGCCTCCTCTGTGTAATCGTCTAACGTTAAAGAAATTTCGGGAAGTTGGCCTTCCCTGCGAATGATGTACAAAGCTTGACCAACGTCAAAAGTTTCTCCTGGTTTGGCATAAATCAATGCCCGATCCGCAGAAACCTGTTCCACGGCACACAAAACCCCATTTTTATCGAGATAATAACTCATGTGATTTGCCCTCTTGTAGACGTGGCCCAAGCTGTTTGCATGTTGTCCAAAAATATCTGATCGGTGGAACGGTTGTTCAAATTATTTAACGTCCCCGTTGTAGTCACGGTACTCACAGTGCTCACTGTGTTTAAAGTACCGCCAGAATTAGAAACCCGCAGATTTCCCGTCGTCCCATCAAGCCAAATGGGATGCGCTATGTTTTTTAAAACCGATAAAAGAGCCGCACATTCTGTTTCACCAAGAACAATGACCTGACGCTGCGATCCATCCTGCTGCTCTCTTGTTTCAACAGATGAACCTGCTCC
>Ga0315899_10000933_pt1 | contig 34190 bp, 23 predicted proteins | sample LakEriMetagenome_2_FD_203518 | JGI IMG/M metagenome (GOLD analysis project Ga0315899, IMG submission 203518) | Freshwater fungal communities from buoy surface, Lake Erie, Ohio, United States - Buoy 4 MA112 | ecosystem: Environmental > Aquatic > Freshwater > Lake | place: USA: Lake Erie, Ohio...
CAGTTTCTCTTTTTCATGTTCACTGTTAAATATAACAATTATATTTTGTGAATTTTCTATAACATATCTAACCGAATCAATCACTTCTGATGCACCTAAAATTTCTGAACAAAAGAACTGCACATCTTCATGATCTTCGAACATTCCGAAAATAAAAAGAATATATGTTTTCATATTATTTCTTTTTTAATTCGATCTTCCAATAAACACCTCCGCCGAAATATGGGCTTAAGGTACCATTTACACCGTCAACTGTTCTATTTGTGACACCACCCATAACTTTATAAATTTTCTCAGATTTTGTTTTATACATAAGTCCTATTCCGACATTATTAACTAAATCAGGTGGGTTAAAAGATGATTCAAATCCAAAATATAGTAAATTTTTTGGTGGTAAAATAATCTTAACTGTGTCCCTAACAATTTTTTGTTTTAACTTACTTGTAAATGATCTACCGAGAATCCTATTGTTAGAAATCGTATCGTATAATGTTATTGTTCCCACATTATTGGGTAATTCTAAAATATCTTTCTTAAATTGTCTATTCTCTGAAAATAATTTCACAATTGCCTGTGTGTCAACAACTTGATTTACAGGGACTTCAATTGTTTTTTCAACCCTTACTTCTACAGGTACTTCTACCGGTACCTCGACTTCCACTTCTACCTCAACCGTATCGTGAACGGGAAAAGGAACAGTATCTATTTGTGATATTTCAATAGTTTTAGTTCTAATTGGTATGCACCCTTTTGGATTTAATAATATCAAAATTATTAATACTATTAATGATAATATTGTTATATTTTTATAATCAAAATATTTTTTCATGTTATTTTAATAGTAATACCGATGTTGCAACAATACCAACAAACGTACCCACTTTATACATAAAAGTTTTTCTTCTTTGTCCTTTCAGTTCTTTCAAAAGACTATTTGATTTTTCTCTTTCTAATGCAAATTGATCGTTTTGTTTAAGGATTATTAATTCTAAATTTGAAATTTGTTTAGTTTTCAAACTGTCTTTTTCCTTAAAAAGAACTATTTGTTGGTCTTTTAATGTGATTACTTTATTTAAATCACTAATTTCTACTTTCGCACCGTCGCCAGCAATAAGATCTTTAATGACCAATTTTGCAACAGGAACTTTTAATGGTACAATTGTATCAATGTTTGTCACTGTAACGGTCTGAGAAAAACTTTTCAAGGTCAGAAAAGTTATAATTGTTAACAGAATCAATTTTCGCATTTGTTTGATTTTTAATTATAGTTATGTTTTTAGTAACGTTATTTATATCTCCATCTAAATTATCTATTTCAGAGTCGATTAATTTAATATCTTCTATTAATTTTTTATTATCAACTTGAACGGAGTCTATTTCTTTTTGTATTGCCTCAATTTTGGCGTTATAACCTTTAATATCGGTTTTTATCTTACTACCTTGAAAAATGTTCCAAGCCGCTAAAAATATAATAATACCGAGTAAAATGTTTTGTTTATTAATCTTCATAATTACTTTTATAATAAATATGAAGAAGGGAGACTTTTGTCTCCCTTTTACATTTTATGATTTTCTTACTACAATTTCATCTATAATTCCATAATCTAACGCCTCATGACACCCCATCCAAAAATCTCTTGTGGCGTCTGTCATAACCTGTTCTTTGGTTTTTCCACAATATTTTCCCAATAGTTCGAATAGTCTGTCATTTTTTCTTCTCCACCACTTCATAGTAATTTCGGCGTCCTGAATATTACCCATCGCACCCCCCGAAGACTGGTGTAACATGATTTCAGAATCCTCCATCGCACCTCTTTTACCTTTTGTACCTGCACCTAAAAGGATTGATCCCATGGATGCTGCCATTCCTGTACAAATTGTTCTAATATCGGAGTGTACGTAATCCATAACATTTACCATAGATAAACCTGATTTTACGGATCCACCAGGACTGTCTATGTGCATTGTGATGTCATTATGATCTATACTATCAAGATACAATAACTGTGCCTGTACTACTGATGACATATAATCATTAACTTCCCCAACCAAAACTAAAATTCTTTCCATCATCAAACGTGAAAATACGTCCATAACCGTCACATTCATTTGTCTTTCTTCTAAGATATAAGGAGTTAAACTGTTTTCAATCCTTTTATTGTAGTAGTCCAATGTTAATGAACTAACACCTTTGTCTTTTGCGTATAACCCAAAATCTTTAAACTGATTAGCGTTCATGTAAAATATGTTTTTGTATTAACAAATATATAAAAAAAAACGAGAATTCAAAAATAATATTTGTGAAATATTTATAAATGTGATTAAATTTGAAAAAATATTGATGGAAATGGAGGTTACTAAACTCCCAAGTGAAAAACTTTTAAAATGGTTTTTAGATAGGATAAACCATACATTTGTTTTTTTCGATACCGAAACTACAGGATTAGATAGAAATCCCGAAGAGGGTGGTTCAAACCAATTAACTCAAATTGGTGCAATCGCTTGTCAAATAAATGGTGAAACATTAAGATTTTTTGAAATAGATAGATTTAATTTAAAAATTAAATTAAATGATGATTTAAAGAATCAAATATCCACTGAACCCGATGAACCTGAAAAAGACACCGATGAGTATAAAAAATGGTTATTTGGTACTAAGAAGGGTATTTTAAAATTCAATCACTATGATTTAGTTAATAGTGATTCTTATGAAGATGAGAGATTAGCATTAGAAAAGTTTGATTCCTTTTTAAAGAAATTTAATGACGTTACTCTTATTGCACACAATGCACCCTTTGATTTGAAATGGATACAGTTTCATAATTTATTCAAAGAAAGTACTGACGAAATAATTGATAGTATAGATTTTTTCAAAAACTTTTTCTTTCCAATATTAGATAAATTATCTAAAACTAATTCAGAATATAAATCTACTTTTGATAAGTTTCCTTCTAATAATAAGGGTAGTAAATCTGTTGGTTTGGGTAACATTGCAACAGGTTTTGACAATGAGATCAATCAATTAAAAAAGAAATTATCAGGTGCACATGATGCGTTAGTTGATTGTGAAATCGTTATCGATGTTTTTGAAAAAGGTCTCTTTATTGTTTATCGTTATTTGAACGATTAAGAAATTTTAGTAGTAACAAAATCTATTGAGGATATATTATCTTCTTTTTTAATCATTATAATATTATCTGACCAATTTCTTATCAATGGATTGTGAGAAATCACCAAGATATGTTCAAAGTATTCTTTTATCTTCTTAAAAAATTCACCAACCATATCAAGATTTTCATCTGCAATTTTACCAAAAACTTCATCCATAACTACAATATTTGGCTTAGGTAATGAAGATATTTTTGTTAGTACACTACGAAGTGCTAATGATGATATTGTTCTTTCATATCCAGATCCTGCATTTAATGGTTTGATAACTCTTGTTTCAGTATCTATCATTAAAAATTCTACTTCATTTTTTTCATTAACATTTAATTCTAAAATAAAATGACAACTATCTACCAATAATCTATAAAGTTCATAGTTTAAAAGTGGTATCATGTTTTTCATGATTACTTTTGAAATACCATTTTTACCATAAACTGTTAAATATACTTTGAAAATAGAATTCAACTCCTCTTCCGCCTTAATCTTCTTAATTAAATCGTCATTTATTTCTATCTTTTGTGTCATTAAAACAATATTAGTATTATGATTTTCAATAGACTTAGTTGATTGTTTTATATCAGCATTAGTTGTTTCTATTTTTGTTCTAACTGAAATTAATTCACCATCTATTTTTTGATTGTCTTCTGCTCTCTTTTTATTATTTTCGTAATTGTCAAGTTTAATTTGTTTTGAATTAATCTCAAGTTGTTTTTGATCGGTTTCTAATTCATATCTTGCCTTCTTAAGTTTATTTCTTTCGTAGGTTTCAAATTCAGTTTTTAAATTTTCAAGAGTATTAGATTTTTCTTTAATTTTATCAAATTCTTTCTTGTTTGATTTTATGTTTTCTTCTATCTCTTCAATCTCTTTTTTTATCTTTTCAATTTCATCTGTATGATCCACCTCATCAAGTGGTCGGTTACAGGTTAGACATATAGTTCCTTCTGTTAATTGTTTTATTAATTTTTCTTTTTCTCCCTTTTCATATTTGTATGCAACTTCATACGAATATAAATCACCTAATGTTTCTTTCAAATCTCTATGCTCTTCTTCATCATAATACTTGGACGGCTCAACTACCGATACTTCTTGTGCATTTTTTTCACTTACACCTTTTTGTTTGTTTAATTCTTCAATCTCTCTCTTTAATAGTGTTGGATTAGTTTTAATTAAGTCCTGATCAACATCATTATTTTTAGAAGACAATAAATTGTCTCTTTTATCCTCTAACTTAATTAAATCTTTTTCTAATTTTTTTAACTCTCTTTCTAATCTTTCTATTTCATTTTTTGAATTGATAATACTATCGTTGTATTTTGTGTTATCAATTTCTAATTGAGTTATATTATTTGTATTTGAAACTAATTTTTTACTCCAATCGTTATATATCTCTTTTGCTATTTCTTCTTTTGTTTTCAGGTTTTCTAAACCGAGAAATTTAACAAGTATTTGACCTCTCGCAGTTGGTTTTGATTCGATCAATTGTTCCAAATTATTTCCTGTGGTCATGATGGTCGTTAAAAAATCTTCTTCAGTTCCTATTGCAGAAGATATAAACGCTTCGGTTTCTCTTCTTTGTTCTCCTGTTAGATTTTCAATTGTACCGTCTTCCTTTTTCTTATAAAATTCTAATTTATTAGAAACACTATATTCTCCTGTCTTTGACTTTTTTCTTATTAGTTTCCTCTCTATTACATAGTCCTCATTATCAATTGTTATGTTACCTTTAACAGTTACATCATCTTTATCAGTAAATTTATTAAAAATCTCACCTATTGTTTTTGTTTTTGTTGTTGTGTTGAAAAATAGAAATAATAACAAATCTACTGATGATGTAGATTTACCTCCAAAATTTTTCGGTGTCGATTCAATAACCGTGATGCCGGGTAACTCTGAAAAATTAATAAAATTATTTTCACCAAAAGAAAGGAAATTTGAAAATTCAACACTTGTTATAAACCACTTATTATACCTTACTTTATTGGCATTTATCTTATCAATCTGAACATTAACTTTATTATCAAGTCTATCTAACATTTCCCATTTTGTGGTTATGTTATTCTCTTTAATAAAGTCTTTCATCAGTTTTTTCTGGTACTGGTGATCTAATATGTTATCAGTCGCTTCAAGTGATTCTAATTGTATATTAGAATTATTAGTAATACTTTTAGTAACAACTTGAATATTTTTACTTTTGTATTTGTCTTGAAAATAAGATTTAACTCTTCTTATTTTTTCTGATGTAAAATTTTCAGGGCTGTCTTCCCAAGTAACTTTAATGAAAGGATTCTTATAATTCATGTGGATTATTATCCATTTTTATTTTCGAAATATTCAATTATTGCATTTAGTGCCCATACTGATCCTGCGGTAAACATTCCATCAAAGAATATTCCAAATATCCAATGAATATCGAAATAGTTTCTTGATAAACCACCCAAACATAAAGATAGAAAGAATCCTACCCATGTTGAAGTGCAAAGTGTACAACTAACTAAATCACCAAAAAATTTTGAGTGTGATTTTATCCATTCCCTTGTTGTTTCAAAGATACTTCCCCAAACAATAATCGATGTCATACCATATGACATAAAAATCCAAAATAATAATATATCCATATAACAATATTTTTTATAAAATAAGAAAAAAAAATGACAATTTGAAATTACTCATCGTATAATGTATTCAAATCACTATTTTTTAAAAACCGACCTTTATTTAGTTTTTGTAAAGAAGATGTAATTTTTTCTAATTCAGTTTTTAAATCCTGATTTTCTTTCATTAATTTTTCTAATTCTTTTGTGTTTGTGACTTCTTTTTGTACCTCAACAATTTTTTCAACAGGTACTTCTTTTATTACTTCTTTAATCACAATTTTTGTATCGCCTTTAATTTCAATTGGAACTTCTTTAACAACCTCAACAATTTTTTCAACAGGTACTTCTTTTATTACTTCTACGATTTTTTCTACCGGTACCTCTTTAATCACCTCAATAATCTTTTCAACTTCAATTTCTTTGATTACTTCTTTTTCAACTACTTTTTCTTTGCCTCTGGCAATTTTTGGTGTTTCACCATATTTTATAATAGAAAATCCTTTAGAAAAGATTTCTTTGGCAAGTTTATCAATATCTGAAATTTTATTTAATTCACAATATTGTAAAAATTCATCATCCAATATTAAGGAGGTTTTCTTTTTCATTTTCAATGTCTCTTATATCATTTATCGAAAAATGAAGAAATGGTTGTTCATTTTTCAAATCGTGAAACGTATATTCATCAGTTTCAACATTATATGTACCATAACCATGATGTTTAATTGTTTCACCAAAATTTTGTTGGATTAATGAACCAATCATAACCGCCTTTCCACCATTAGGTAATTTAAACATTTGTCTTTTGTGTATATCACCACACAGTAATAAATCTAAGTTGATAAAATTAAGTCTATCATAACCATCTTCGAATTGAAAACCTATATCTGTTGACATTCCTTGAATCACCCCATGAAATAAACCAACATATAACATATCTTCTTCTTTTTCAAACTGTGGTCTTTCATTATGTTGATATAATGAATAAACAACCCAATTAATATTTTCATCTTCATATACACCACTATCTTTATAATATTTAATCTCATCACGATTCAACAACTCTACTATTGGTGTGATACTGTCCATTCTTTGAGTATTGTTTTCAAGAAAATCATGATTACCAGGTATGATAATAACTCTTCCGATATGATCAACAAGTTGAGTAATAAACCAAGATGTTAGCATCATTTGCTCATTAGAGATGTTGATTTTCTGATGTGCTAAATCACCAACAATTACAACTCTCACCTCTTCATAGTCATAACCTTTAATTTCTTTTTTTAAATTCTCAATAAGAATTTCAAATTGTTTTTTATATAGATCGTGTAACTGAAATGTTCTGATATGTATATCAGCGATATGTATAAGTTTTTTTACCATAATTTATATATTTTGTCATATCCAAGTTCATAACTTTATTAATTACATCTGGTGGTACTTTATATTCTTGATGTGTTCCATCATCTTTTAATAACACAATTACACAACCTAATAATTTTAAATTTTCATATTTTGTGCCTTTCAACATTTTAATCAATAATCTTGCATACAATGGTAATTGTAAATAATAATGACCTAACGCAGTATCATGATAGTTTTGAAATGGATCGTACATTTTACCGGTGTAATGTTGGATTTCAAAGTTTTTTGGTTGATTTGTTTTCCAATCGGTAACAACTAAACCAAAATCTGTATTATCCTTATTCATCATTAACCAACACTTGTCAGGTTGTCCTGTATAACCAAGTTCATTATCGCCAAGTATTGCCTCTGTATCGAGAAGTATTGCACCTCTTTGTTCCATAATATTTAAAAATTCGGTTCCCGCTTTTATCATCTCATTACTTCTATTTGTTTGTGTTTCATCACATTCAAATATTGGTTGCCTAACATCTTTATAATTACCATTTCTTGCTATCGCCTCCATTTCAAGTTCAAAGTGTACTCTACTTCCCATATTAGTTGCATAGGAACCAGCTTGTCTCCATTGTTCTTGTAATTGTGCTGCAGCTTCAGGATCACCATTAGACATTCTGAGAGCAGTACCTTCAGCATCAAATGGTTTGAAAAACTTTTTTATAACCTTAGAAACTGATGGAAATGTTTTTCTTAATACACCTTCCGTGTCTCTCATGTAATAGATATGTTCTTCTTCAACAAATGAGATATCTAATTCTTTTCTTCTGTTTTCTAATAATTCATTAATTTCTTTAGAAATTTCTTTTAAATTCATTAATCTAACTGTTTAATTTTATAATTACTCAGATCTCCTTTGAGGTCTGCTATATCTTTATTTCCCTCCAATTTTATAGTATACACTTTACCCATAAGTTTACCACAATTTAATTTATGATATAATTTTTCTGCATCAAACCAAGCATCGGGATCCAAAACAATTACCACATCTTTTTTAACATTATCATAAATTTTATCAAATAAGTGTTGTGACATAAATTTACCTAACATAGGGATAGAATTAGGTAAGAAAATACTATCGAAAGCACCCTCAACAATATATATTCTTTCATTCCAATCAATTAAATGTTCATTCCAAATTATTATTTCTTTTTGTACCTCAGGATTTTTATACTTTAATTTTGTTTTAGATAAAAATGACCTTGCAACAAAATAGTTTAAATTTTTTTCAGTATCATATGAAGGAATTATAATCCTATTTTCATATAGACCACTTAAACAAAAACCAATATTATATTTTTTTATAATTTCATCTGTTATGTTTCTATTTTTAATATAATTTAACGCTTGTTTATATTGTGGTAACAATTTAACTCCTTGTGACACTTCATTGAATGATACAAATTCTTTTGGTAGATAAATCCTTTTGTATATTCTTTTGTTTTCTTCGACCTCATCCGGTAATAATAGTTCGAATTTTTTTATTTGTTTTTTATTACCGTATTTTTTAACAAATTTATATAATGATCCATGTGTATCATGTGATTCTGCACAAGACCAACATTTGTAAACTCTTAATTTATAGTTTATTTCTAAGTTACCTTTACCGTCTCCACTATCTAATCCTTTAATTTCATATGAACACACGGGACAATCAAAAGAAATTTGGCACTTATAATCATTGTGTAATTTATAATCACCAAGAATTTCTTCTAAGATATCTATTATGGGTTCATAATTTAAATCATTAGACATGAATAAAATATAAGAAAAAAAAGTTGTAAAAAAAATGGGGGAGAACACCACCTCTCCCCCTACCAACTAAACGCAGATTTTAACATCTACGTCCCGTCTCCATTAATAAATATAATATAATAATTTTCAGATAAGAAATCTTAGTTGCCGGATTTATCTGATTTCAACATATTAACGAATCCAATAACCGCAGTTGCGGCGTCCGCCATGTCGTAATTTTCTTTTTTTAAATTTCCTGTCTTACCGTATAACCAATTTACCTCAGGACAAACTGAGTTTACATGTTCCCAAATGACGTGTTTTTTATCAATATCTTTGGGATAACCACCAAATAATACATTACGACCTTTATCGTTTTGTCCAACTAAATCAGGAAAAGCAAATTTTCTTGCATTATATGTTGATATAAATGTCGGTATAATACCTAAAATATCATAACAATTTTTCAATATTAATGTATTATATCTTAAAAGTGTTCCGACTGTATAAATGTTATTTGATTGTAATAACGGTTCTTCAATTATAATTCTCGTAATACCGATATCTTTATAATTTTCTAAATGTTTTTTAAATGCATCCGCCTTTTTTAATAGTTCCTCAATTTTATCTTCTGGTTGCGGTTTTATCTTTGGTGAAAAGTGAGTTAATTCTAATAATTTAGAACCTGACATATCGAAGAGAGCCCATCCAATAGTTTTGGTGGAAATATCCAAACCCAAAATTTTTGGCTTATTCTTAAATTTGTTTTCCATATAACAATATATAAATAATAATATTAAGAATGTAAAGATTTTAGAAATCTAATTTTACTGCAAATACTTGTGTACCAATTCTTTTTATTGGAATCGCCGATTTTGCAACAATAAGAGGTTCTTTATTTGAATCTAAAAGTGCTATTTCTGTTAACATCTTTTCTTTTCCTAAAGAGTACGTCGGATTTTGTGTTTCTAAAAATTGGTCACTTGGTAGATTTACCAAAAACTTCATTTGTTCAACGTCGGTTGCTCTTACTAATCTAATACTACCGGGGAATGGTTGTTCGTCACCAAATTGAGGAACGGTAGATCCTGTTAAGGTGGTATCGCTCATATAATTAATTGATAACCCTGACATATGGTTTTCTAAATCAAAATAATTTGTTGATCCTGTGTATCCCGAATAATATATTGTAAACGTTTTATCTAATAAATTTGTAGGATTTATTAAACCTGACACATGATTAGGAATTTGTGATGTCAAGTCAACTTTTTTCCATGCATTACTTGAAGGTATTTCACCAATACTATTTTGTATTTGAACTAATGCATAAAATTTATCCGCAACAAAACCGTCGATCACATTTGAAAAAGATGTTTTCATTGTCGAAAATGTCGTTGCACCACTTGTGGATCCACTAAATTTCAAAGTTACTTGTGATGGTACTGTTGTCCCTGTTACTTTATTATAGTAATTACAAGGTAATGAATGTATTGTGTTGTTTGTTGTATTTTCAAACATATATGTCACCCAAACAGTTTGATTCGTACTTCCTGTTAACATAGAGTTTTCGGCAATAGTATCACTCGGTACTGTTGATATCTTTGGTGATGGTAATGTATATTTTCTATTTGATCTATAATCTAATACTGCAACCAATTCTTGGTCATCAAAAACTACAATCTTTTTTGTTGGGTAAATTTTACCAACTTTATTTCCTTGTTCATCTAAAAGATATCTAAATAATAACTCGAATCTTGAATCAGTTAAACCGGTGGTTGGTTTTACGTAATAATCAACACTATCCATAGTGAATAAAGCACCAATAGTGGTACCCGTATTTCTATGGTATTGAATGAATGGGATATATATTTCAAAATATTCAGTATCACTTATTGGATCACCATTCTCATCTTCTACAATTGATATATCTAATCCTGTTATTCCTGTTTTGTTACTTATATAATCGTCATACTTAAAAAATCTTTCAGGATCATTTCTTAAATCACCTAATTCAGAATAATGTATAATCGCTAAACATCTTTGTTCTGATGGTAAAACATCAATAACTTCACCATATGAATTTGAAAATGATGTTGGATTAGAAATACTTCCGCCAGTGAAATTTGTAAATTTTTGTAGATTTGAATTATAACCTAAAAATTCTTTTGTTGATACAAATCTATTACTTGTGTACCCCGTCAAACTTTCATCGTTTCCGTCATAATCAGATCCAATTGGTTTGTCATCCCAAACAATATTGAGTGTCCATGAATTTAATTGACCTGAAAAATCAACCGGTTCAGGTAAACATACATCGGCAAGGTCAGTACTATTCGGATATTCTTGTTCACAATCATTACAAATTACTTGTGCATATCCAGAGATACTTGATAGATTAGGTGTTTTCCTATCTAAAGTTAGAATATTTTGTGTTGTCCCCGTTGTAACATCAATAACTCTATATACAAAACTATTTGATTGTCCAGTCAATGTAGGTACTGAACCACAGAATCTATCCAAAACAACTGTAATATATTCACAATCAACAAATGTGTTTCCACTTGGAACTACTAAAGACGTTGATCCACTTAATGAAGATATTGTAATTTCCTCAACACCACATTCTATTGTTGATCCAATACAAGTAACATTATCATATTCAATGTAATTAGATACAAATCCCGCAGGACCCATAACATTTCTTATTGTATTTGTAACTGAGTTTTGTATTGGATTACCGTATGTCGTGGTATTAGTGTTACTATCTACCTTATAAGGGTATTTTACACCTGTTTCTTTTTCATTAGGTGCCGATACTTTTTGATGTGTAGTTTGACTTGTTAAACCTGTAAAAGGAGTAGTATAGTCAAATTCAGAATCACCAACTTGAAAGTACTGAATGTTAAAACTTCCTTTCGCAATAGCATTCCTTCCTCTTTGGGTTATTCTTGCTGATAAAAATTCCGAATTATTACTATTTAAAAAACTCATATCTTATAAATATTTTAAATTATTTTTTAACTTCCACCACAATCATTATTGTCGACACAAGGTGTACTCGACAATATCGCAGATGAATATCCAAGATATTGTGAATCATTTTTATAGTACGTCCCCGATGATGTTATCGATTGTAAACAATTAGTTACTATGTTTCCTGCTGTGTATCCTGTTATTGTTATTGAATTCCCATTATAATCAACCGCACTAAAGAAAACTGCCCCATTTTGTAATGGATTAGTATTTCCTGTCGCATCGTCTAAATCAGTTTGTAAAACCGTTATGTCACAACAAAAAGATGGCGGATTTGTAGGAGTCGGTGTTGGTGTAGGTGTAGGTGTAGGTGTAGGTGTTACACATTGAATATATCCACTTGGGGTAGTTGAACTTATAAAATCGTAAGTTATTGTATATGGGTCACATGTAGAATCACATTCAGCAATATAATATCCACTCGTTACACCCGTTACCGATCCTGTTGATGATCCATTTAAAATTAAAATGTTTGTGTAATTTGTAAAGGGATACCCTATACAATCACCTGTTCTAACTCCTTGTATTGTTACAGTAATATTCTCGGTTGCATTTATAGGTGTTCCACCAGGACTATCATATAAAGTTACCGTAATAGTACTTATACTATCATAATTTTCGCCAGGATCTCCACATTCAGACGGTACCTGAGTAAGGTAATCAACAGTAAAATCTAAACACATAGAAACCGGAGGTGTTGGTGTTGGAGTATCGGTAGGTGTGGGTGTTGGTGTTGGTGTTGGTGTTGGTGTTGTACATGGTGTACACGATGAAGGGTTAAATAAGACTGATGGTGTTGTGTCTTTGGTCCATGATCTTACATTAACACCGTCAGAAACATAGTACGTACCATTTGATAGTGGTGGAATTTCAGTTGAATTTAATGTTGTATAATTACAATAATCAGGACCTCCTGTAAATGAAACATTTGTTAATATTTGTCCACTAACTTGTCCACACGCACCGTTAATTGTTGACGATAAATATAACTGTATAGTCGGTGTTGGGGTTGGCGTTGGTGTTGCAGTGGGAGTAGGTGTTGGAGTTGTGGTAGGTGTAGGTGTTGGAGTTGTGGTAGGTGTTGGTGTGGGTGTGGCGGTTGAAGTTGGCGTTGGAGTATCGGTTGGTGTTGCAGTGGGAGTAGGTGTTGGAGTTGTGGTAGGTGTAGGTGTTGGTGGAATTATTTCTCCTCCACCACAGGTAACTGTCGATGAAGATGTCCAATCACTTTTAATTCCTCCGCAATCGGTCCTCATACCATAGTCATAAGTTTCACCATCGGTTAGGGATGTGATTACTAAAGGTGAACTTGAAGTTGTACCTGTTGTATATGTAACATCTGATGATAGTTTATATCTATATTCAAAAGTACAACCTATACAACTCACAGGTGGTGTCCAATTTATAGTTAAAGTTGCCATTTATATTTTGTTCATATTTTAATTAATTTATATTGGACAAATTGCCGATGGTTGACCGTCTTTCCACATTGTAACAGAAACATTTAATGGTGTTGGATCGACAATATATTCATCATATCCAACAAAGTTATCGATTGGTACACTTGTGTACAATTGAATTGGAGTTGATAAATCACAAACTATAAAATTCACTATATTACCTGATCCGTTTTGCCAAAATCCTTTTATTTTATATGGTAATACCAATTCACTTACGGTTAATGTTCCATTTTTTCCCGATTCTGATAATGTTACATTTTCATTTAACAATATGTTATTATCTTTATCATATATTGTTATTCCTCCTCCAGCATTTTCTGTTATTGACCAAAATAATTGTGTTGGTGTAACTGTGGGAGTTGGTGTTGGTGTAGGAGTTACGGTTGGAGTTGGCGTTGGCGTATCTGTTGGTGTAGGAGTAGGGGTTGCAGTTGGTGTAGGAGTTACGGTTGGTGTAGGAGTTACGGTTGGTGTAGGAGTTACGGTTGGTGTAGGAGTAGGAGTTGCAGTTGGTGTAGGAGTAGGTGTGGGTGTTGGTTTGTTTTGTACCGGTAAACACAATGTATTTCCACTACATACTCCATTAGGTGCTATTTTAATATATGATGTGTTATCATTAATGTTTGTAATCGTGATGCCAGGAGTGTTTAATGTTGACAATAAAACACTTCCATATGATGGAATTAGTGTACAAGAATTACAATCACCATCAGTACATTCTAAAATTTGTACTGTTGATATTTGTGTCCCTCCTGTAATTCCTGATATCGTTATATTAAATGACATATTTTATATTAATTATTAACAAGTAACAAAAACTCCTACTCCACTGGAATTAACAAGTATATTGAAATAAATTATATTACTTGAGGTTGCAACAAAACTGTATGGTGTTGTTTTACCACAATATCCAATATAATTATTTATATCAATTGCTTCTGTATTATCTTGATTTTGTCCTTCACCAAATTGAATATCTTGATCACCGGTGTTTGTTAATCCAATATAAATCATATCACCAATATTCGCATATATTGCACTACTAACATTTGGGTAATTTGACATAAATCCATTAGTTGTGGTAGTTGCCCATGGAGCGTCTGGTAAATATTCTTCCCATGTACCACTATTTACTTTAACCCATACTCTTAAATCTGTTTCACTATGTGACGCAAATGATGTGCATCTAATAGTTAAAGGTATCATTGAAGCTTCTGTGGGTGTCGGAGTGGGTGTTGGTGTAGGTGTAGGAGATGTACAGCAAACTCCTGTATCTTCATATGTTGACAACACTTGGAACGGTGTTATCGGATAACTTGAACCAAATTCTTGTTGGTCATCGTGATAATAATAAACTATTGGTTGATAATCACCATTTATTGTTGAACAAAATGCGTTTGTATATGTACCGTCAGTGTCATATATTAATTCTTCTTGTGTTAATAATTCAGGGCAATTCCAATACAATACATATACCTTACCATCTTCAGACGGATTTGTGTTTCCTGTTGCTGACAACAAATCATTTGAAGAAATTGTTACATCAAAATATACACATTCACACGGTTCTGTTGGGGTTGGTGTTGGTGTTGGTGTTGCAGTGGGAGTAGGTGTATCGGTAGGTGTTGGAGTTGGTGTAGGAGTTACGGTTGGAGTTGGAGTTGGCGTATCTGTTGGTGTAGGTGTAGGAGTTACGGTTGGAGTTGGCGTTGGGTCGTTATTACATATCAAACTATCTATTATTGGTGGAGCACAATTAGCAACATAAAAAACACCTCCACCAACTACTAATCCAATATCACAACATCCAACACAGTCACCATAGTAAATTGAATCATGTGTGTATATGTTTTGTATTAGATACCCTGTGTCAGTTGTTTCACCTGTATAGACAAATTTGAACCAATATTGTGTATTAAATGTTGCACCCGTAAAAACAATAGGATTAACATCATAATCTCTATAAGTTGATCCTGTATAGATCACACCACTATTTGCACCTATAGAATATGCAGAAAAACCAGAGACATGACTTCCTAAAGTTGTTCCGGTTTTGTAAAATAATGTAAAATTATTTTCTAAGTCTATATTGTGTAATCTAATGTTCAACCCCATGATATAATAAATACAACTCAAAGAAAATTAAATAAAAAACCCTTCAAATTGAAGGGTTTATTGTTTTAAAATATTTTTAACTTTAATGTAATGGATAAATTGTATCAGTTGAATTAATCATCATATTTTGATAATACGATTGATTAATTGTTTGTGTTTTTTTTGTTTGATTGTTATCTAACATAAATAATCCGTACATTAGTGTTGAAATTAATAATAACATTAATAAAAATTTATTAGTTTTTTCTGACTCGTTTTTAAGAATTAGTTCCATTTTCAATAATTTTTTTTAATTCGTTTATTTGATTTTGTTGTTCTTTAATTGCCTCGATTAATAATGGTACAATTTTTTCATACTGAACAGTTAAGTAATTTTCACCACTCTTCGAATTATCGTTACCATCATTATCAAATGGTGCAAGTTTTACTGCCTCAGGAAGTACATCTTTAATTTCTTGTGCAAACACACCGACTAAACTTTCTTCTGTATTAAAGTTTGCAACTTCTTTTGCCAATTCATTCCAATTATAAGTGAAACCTTTTAATGATAATACTTTATCTAATGAATTTTCAATTGGTTTAATATTAGTTTTTAATCTTTTATCAGATGAATATGCCACAACATCATTCGAAGCATCTATTCTACCGGCGGTAGCATTTGGATTTACATTAACACCAAGTGCACCTGATATAATTTTTTGGCTACCGTTAACTTCTAAATGATATGTTGGTGCAGTACTACTATTGAATCCAACTTTACCACTATCATCGAATCTGTGAAATCTATTGGTTGCTGCAACATCATCATAAATTTTCATGTAGAATCCACCTTGTGAGTAGATATGCATCATATCAGTTGGTGTAATTTCACCTTCTCTATATGATATGTTGAAATTTGCAGATCTGGCAGCAACACTTGCGTTTATTAAATTTACTTCCTGTAAACTTGATAGAGTGGCCCCTGTATATACTGAAGCAAGTACAGTTGTATTTCCTGCAGAATCATTCTTAATAAGTGCACTTTGTCCATTAAATGTGAAATAAGCTTCACCATTAATTAGTCCACTTGTACCTGTTGCAGTCAATACATAATTGTCGTTATTGTTGTTAATCGTTGCCGCTCCTGATGTTCCAGAAGAACCATTAGATCCCGATGTGCCAGAAGAACCATTAGATCCCGATGTGCCAGATGAACCATTAGATCCTGATGTTCCAGAAGAACCATTAGATCCCGATGTGCCTGATGAACCAGATGATCCGCTTGTTCCCGATGATCCATTACTTCCACTTGAACCACTACTTCCTGAAGATCCATTACTTCCACTTGAACCCGAAGATCCACTTGATCCTGATGTACCTGATGAACCATTAGATCCTGATGTTCCAGAAGAACCATTAGATCCTGATGTTCCAGAACTACCTGATGAACCGCTTGACCCTGAAGAACCACTTGAACCACTACTTCCTGAAGAACCACTTGAACCACTACTTCCTGAAGAACCAGATGATCCGCTTGAACCACTACTTCCTGAAGAACCAGATGATCCTGATGTACCCGATGATCCATTAGAACCTGAAGTACCAGAAGTTCCATTCACACCAGACGTACCTGAAGAACCAGATGATCCTGATGTTCCAGAAGAAGATGCATTTGTTTTTGTTTCTAATTTTCCTGTTAATGTATTATAAACAACAACTTCAGTTGATGTTGATCCTGTTGTAAATCCATTAACATAAATCGATCCTGTAAATTGATGATTATCATCCAATGTGTCACCAAATTTTGTTGATCCTGATGAGTACATTACCGATGACGATACATATGTAACAAAAAATTCGTTAGCACTTATTGTACCTTTAACATCTAATGAACCTGTAACTTTTAAATTATTTGTTGTTGACCAATATGATCCCGTTTGAGCAAAAATTGAATCACCTGATGTTCCTGACGATCCGCTTGAACCTGAAGTACCTGATGTACCCGATGATCCACTTGAACCTGAGGTACCTGAAGTACCTGATGATCCACTTGAACCGGAAGATCCGCTTGATCCTGATGTACCTGAAGTACCCGAGCTACCAGAGCTTCCACTTGAACCGGAAGATCCGCTTGAACCGGAAGATCCGCTTGAACCTGAAGTACCTGATGTACCCGATGATCCACTTGAACCTGAGGTACCTGAAGTACCTGATGAACCATCTGATCCACTCGTACCTGAAGTACCAGATGTTCCATTTATACCTGATGTTCCTGAAGTACCTGAAGTACCAGATGTTCCATTTATACCTGATGTTCCTGAAGTACCTGAAGTACCAGAAGTACCAGAAGATCCAACTTGTCCGGCGGTACAGAAGATTGTACTTACACAATTACCACTACACTCTGAATAAACAAAACCAGATGGACATGTGTATCCTGATGATAAATAATCTCCATTTATATCTTGTACTATTGTTGCGGTTGTTTCTCCACTTGTTGTATAAACTACATTTAATTCAGAGTAAGATGTTGCACCTGTTAATTCTGATAACGTATTGTCATAAATTTCACAACCAAAACCTGCATCACTTCCTAAGTTTAAACCATATATTTCAAGAATATGTGTACCTCCACCTATTTGAATAGGATAAACATGCCACCATTTAAATTGTTCGTCATTCCAAACATTTCCATACGTGTTTAAAATTTCAACGCCGTCAAGTACAAATCTATACTCATTGTCCCCACCTATACCAACATAATATGTTTTTTCTGAAGTAAATCCACTTAAACAAACTGAGAATCCAACCCAAGTATCAATAGGTGCACTTCCATATGGATTGGTCCATAATGCACATCTATTCAACGGACCGACAGTTGATAAGTTGGGGTTACCCCAAGTTGTTCCTGTATAACTTCCACCTGATTGAGGTGTACTATATTGAAAATCGTAAGTGCCTGTACCATTTGAATTAAAATCACTCGACATGAATTGTGTACCGAAACTACTGTACACATTTAATGTACGTCCAGTCAAATTGATTGCTGAGGTTGGTGCAGTTGCACCTGTAACTTCTGTTCTATAATATGATGTTGAATTATATTGTTCCCAAACGTAATCGGGATCACATCCTGAACTATCAAATACAAAACTTGTACCAGATGTACCCGATGATCCACTCGAACCCGAAGAACCACTTGTGCCAGATGTTCCTGATGTACCCGATGATCCACTTGAACCTGATGTACCAGATGTACCTGTAGATCCACTACTACCACTTGTTCCTGATGTACCAGATGTACCTGTAGATCCACTTGAACCAGAAGTACCACTTGTTCCTGATGATCCACTTGATCCAGAAATACCAGATGTTCCAGATGTGCCTGAGGATCCTGAAGATCCACTTGTCCCTGTAGATCCTGATGATCCACTTGAACCACTTGTTCCTGAAGTACCAGATGTACCAGATGTACCAGATGTACCTGATGTTCCTGATACCCCATCAACTCCAGATGTACCTGAGGATCCCGATGAACCAGATGTTCCACTTGAACCTGAAGAACCTGACGTACCTGACGTACCGGATGTCCCTGTAGATCCTGATGATCCACTTGAACCACTTGTTCCTGAAGTACCTGATGTACCTGAGGTTCCACTTGATCCATTTATACCTGAAGTACCTGATGTTCCTGAAGTACCGGATGACCCTGATGTACCACTTGAACCGGAAGATCCACTTGTTCCTGATGTACCACTACTTCCTGAAGAACCAGATGATCCTGAAGTTCCTGATGTTCCTGATGAACCAGAGGTACCAGAAGATCCTGATGTACCTGAGGTTCCTGATGAACCGTCTGATCCTGATGTGCCCGCAGACCCGCTTGTTCCACTTGTTCCAGAAGAACCTGAAGTGCCTGATGATCCGTTTGACCCACTTGTTCCTGATGTACCAGAAGAACCTGATGTTCCCGATGGTGTTGATCCAATTATTAATAAAAGTTGTTGATTATTTGAAAATATAGACGATCCACCTTGACTTTGTAAAGTTGAAGGAAACGTATAATAAGTTGTATTATCAACTGATGTACCAATCATCCATCTTTGGTAATTCAAATGGCTTGATTGATCTTGTAAAACTATAACAGATCCCGATGCAAGTGTTCCTAAGAAAATATCAAGATTATTATTTAAACCATCGGTATCACTTATATTTAAACTTGTTGCACCTGTCTGAGACACATTATCCCATAGTATGAAACTTGTTCCAGGATCACCACTTGTTGAGTTTGTTTTTGCTTGATAATTAAAAAAGGAGTTTGAGAGACCTGAAGTACCTGATGTACCAGCAGATCCGGAACTACCTGATGAACCAGATGTTCCTGAAGTACCAGATGTACCACTACTTCCAGAAGATCCTGATGTACCTGATGTTCCTGAAGTACCCGCAGTTCCGGATGAACCTGAAGTACCACTTGTTCCTGAAGTGCCAGATGAACCTGATGTACCTGAAGTACCGCTACTACCACTACTACCAGATGATCCTGAAGTTCCTGAACTACCAGATGATCCTGAAGTTCCACTTGTTCCCGATGATCCCGATGTTCCTGAAGATCCTGATGTACCTGATGTTCCTGAAGTACCTGAACTACCACTTGAACCGGAAGATCCACTTGTTCCTGATGTACCAGTACTTCCTGAAGAACCTGATGTACCACTTGTTCCTGATGTACCAGATGATCCTGATGTTGAGGTGTATGCAACTGCAGCTACACCAATATTTTTAATATTAACTATAATAGATGGTGCGGCTGGTGCAATAAAAGGAGTTGTTGTTCCACTTAATGCAGTAAGTCGAGCATATTGAGATTCACTTGCCATGACAAGTTGTACTTCATCACCTTGAGTTAAATCTAATATTATACTAACAAAAGGTAATTGTAGCGTAGAATTCGCAACCAAATCAATATATGAATCTGATCTCGGAACATCTGTTCCATTTACTCGAAGCCAAAAACTCATTAAAGATTCTGTTCCTTGAGTTTTTTCCACTTGTGGTGAATATGAAAACTCATATATACCATTATAATTTACTTGAACGGTATTTCCACTCAATAATGTAATACCATTTTCAATTTCAGTATCTGTATATGATACAATTGTTGGTGTATTCGATGCGGTAACATTTTGTGTTTGATTACTACTATAAGAAGCATAATAGTTCATAACACCCGCACCAGAACTTCCCGAAGATCCCGATGAACCAGATGTTCCACTTGTACCAGAACTTCCCGAAGATCCCGATGAACCAGATGTTCCACTTGTACCAGAACTTCCCGAAGATCCCGATGAACCAGATGTTCCACTTGTACCAGTCGAACCAGATGATCCACTTGTACCAGATGTTCCTGAACTACCAGATGAACCAGATGATCCACTTGTACCAGATGTTCCTGAACTACCTGACGTTCCTGAAGATCCAGCAATACCAATTGGTATTACTAAGAATTCATCGTCATTATTTGGTAATGATCCTCCAGAAGATACTTGTGAAACCACATAATCCTCATAGGAAGATTGTAATGGATTTATCGCATCAATTCTTAATGTCTTGAATGTCATCGGATCATTTTTCTTGACAAATTTCAAGTATGATCCAATTTGTAAATTATTTAAAAATGTTGTAAAACTTGATAACGAAGGGATATACGCAATATCACTAACCGCCAATGCAGATGGTGATGTTCCCCAATCTGTTATATTAAATCTAAAATAGCCCGATGTTGGGTCTGAAGATGTATCGTTACTTGAACTATACTTCCATATTGCTAAGTGACCTTCTAAACCTTGATTACCGCTTGTACCAGATGTACCTGATGAACCATCTAAACCTGAACTACCTGAAGTACCGTCAGCACCTGAGGTTCCACTTGTTCCTGAAGACCCGTGTGTACCATCTAATCCCGATGTACCAGATGAACCTGATGTGCCTGATGAACCACTTGTACCTGATGTACCTGAGGTTCCACTTGTACCTGAAGTACCGTCACCACCAGAAGCACCATCAAGATTAATTTCCCAAGAATTATATGTTCCACTACCGAAAGATCTTGTAACATATACAGAAAATGCACCTGTATTTAAATCATATGAAACTATCTCTCCCTCCATATAATTTGAGGGACTATTAACAACAATAACAGATTGTACCGTTGTATATGCTAAATTCGTTCCACCTGTGAAATTTATTGTTGTTCCGCTTGGTGAAACTGAAAAATTTGTATTTGAAGTTGTAAAATATTTGTCCCCACTTATACCCGAACTACCTGAAGTTCCTGAAGATCCTGATGTACCTGATGTTCCTGATGTACCAGCACTACCTGACGTTCCTGATGAACCGGACGTACCCGAACTACCACTTGTTCCACTTGTACCACTGGAACCATCCGTACCAGATGTACCTGATGTACCCGATGAACCAGATGAACCACTTGTTCCTGATGTGCCATCAATTCCCGATGTACCAGAAGACCCCGAAGATCCTGATGATCCACTTGTACCAGATGAACCCGTGGTTCCTGATGAACCAGAAGTTCCTGATGTACCTGAGGTTCCACTTGTACCTGAAGATCCGTCCGAACCAGAAGTTCCTGAAGTACCAGAAGATCCACTTGTACCTGAAGAACCTGAAGTACCTGAAGTACCTGATGTACCAGCACTACCCGATGTTCCTGAACTACCAGATGTTCCAGATGTTCCACTTGAACCAGAGGTTCCCGAAGATCCGTCTGAACCAGATGTTCCTGATGTACCAGACGTACCTGAAGTACCATTTTGTCCTGTTGCACCATCGAGATTAATTTCCCAAGCGGTATATGTACCTCCTCCTGTTGAAGAAGTTGGTGCACTAAATTGTAATTGACCTGTTGATGGATTATATGATGTTACGATACATTCTTGATATGTTGTTGGATCACCGCTTACCGCAATTACAATAGATTGTGCGGTTGAATATGATAAATCCGTTCCAACTGTTAATGTACCACTATTTGGTAATGTAAAAGTACTTGTTGATGTTGTTTTATATCTATCACCATTTAAACCACTTGTTCCTGACGATCCGCTTGATCCTGAGGTACCTGATGTTCCTGTTGATCCCGAAGATCCGCTTGTCCCTGATGATCCACTCGTACCGGACGTACCCGAACTACCTGAAGTACCGCTTGATCCTGAGGTACCAGATGTTCCAGACGTACCTGAACTACCTGACGTTCCGCTTGATCCTGATGTACCCGCAGAACCTGATGTACCTGATGAACCCACTGATGTCATCAGATCCCAATCATCGGGTGTTATATCAGGAGACGTTGCTCCTGGATTTGTATTTTCAACACATATATATGAACTACCGTTGTAATAAACAACGTCTCTTATAAAATACCCAAATGCCGATGACCATGTACCTTGCCAAGAAAATCCTCGACCTGATGTACCTGCAGATCCAGATGTACCAGATGACCCTGAAGTGCCGGATGTTCCTGATGAACTTTCAGTTATACCTAAATAACTTAAAGGTATTTGTTCAGTTTGTGCAGTTGCACCTGTATAGTTAACTATCGCAATTTTCGAATCATTAGTAACTGCTGTAAGCGAGCCGGAGGGTAGTTCTGTTATCTTCTTATCGTACATTTTGTTTTATGAATTAATTATAAATATTTTATTTATGGTTCATAGTTTAAATAATCTCCATTTTCACCTAAAATTTTATTTCCATCTTCTTGTAATATTCTTTTTGTTGCAGAAGTTGGTGTCGGAGTTGGTGTAGGTGTCGGAGTTGGTGTTGAGGTTGGTGTAGGTGTTAAGGTTTGTGTAGGTGTTGGGGTTGGTGTAGGTGTTGGGGTTGCCGTTGGTGTAGGTGTTGGGGTTGCCGTTGGAGTTGGTGTAGGTGTTGGGGTTGCCGTTGGAGTTGGTGTAGGTGTTGGGGTTGCAGTTGGAGTTGGTGTAGGTGTTGGTGTAGGTTCAATTGGTAATATAGGTAATGTTGGACATGGTGTTGCCAAATTAGATGTTGAACAAACAGTTTCATAATTTCTTGTTAATGCTGTGATACTCATGGTATCATCATCATATGGACAACAATCATCGTTAATATAGTACTGTTGTAACCCTATATTATCCAGTTCAAATTCCTCGTATTCGTGTTGTAATAATATTTTGTAATTAATATTACCATTAAGTGTTATTAAATTTGTTGGTTGTGGTGATTCAAAATTTATATTGTGATATACATTCGATTCACAATAATTTAAATCTACTGAGATTACCTCTAATAATTCGCCCTCTTCAGTGATTAAATAATCTCCCGTTTTATAATAATCATCAGGATAGTCACAACAAGGTTCAATTTGTTGAGGTGGTTTTACCTGTAAAAATTCAGGTAATCTGTTATCAAAAAATGGAACTTTAACTTTTGATACTACAAATGTATCTTCATCAACTTCATATTTTGTGAAAACCCTAACTCTTGTTGTTGGTAAAATTTCAAATGTTTGATCTTGTGATCCTGTTGTTCCTTTTGGTCTCGCAACAATTACACTTTTTTTAACAGAACCTAAACAATCTATTCTTGATATTGTATGTGATGTTAATGAGTATGTAAAACTATAATCATTATTTTGATCTGCATTTTGAAATTGTTGATTTGTAAATCCTGAACACGGTAAATAAATTGCAGATAAAAGTTCATCACCAGGTGTCAAATCTTTCACATATACTTGTCTACTATTTGCAATAGTTGGTGTTGCACCTGTTACTCTATATACGATTGTATCATGCTTTAATCCATGATTATATGTGTTACGATACTGAACTTTAGGTTGTATTGTATACCCTGTTGAAGAATTATAAGTTACATATTTTAATTGTAATCCTAATATTTTTGCCTTCACTTCACAGTTTGCAGCATCAGTGAATATAAAATCAATTTCGTCATTTTCAGTGAAACCAGTAAGTAAAAATCTACAAGTATTTCCATCAACTCTATACATTGTGATACCTGTAGTAACATAAGGGTCACTATAATCATTATCACAATTTTTACGTATATAAAACGGCCACGAACTCCAAGACCCATTTTGAATTGTATTACCTGTTATATCAATAATAATATTTGATTGTAACTTACAATCAGTATTACCCGTGAAAATATCACATGGTGTTGAGAATTCAACATACATATCACAAGATGGTGATATTGATGGGTCTGTCATAAAACTATATGTAAAATAGTTTTCTACAGAACAATCATTAGGACCATACTTTATAGATGTAAATTTAACTTTTTCAACTCCATCAACGTCGGTAAAAAATTTATATTTTATTTTTGGTTTATATTCTATAAGACCATTGTCCATAGTTCTTGTTATCCCACTTGTGTATGCGGTATATGGTGCATAATCTTCATACCCCGCAGTTGATGAATATCCTGTAACAGTTTTATTGATTCCTTCATCAATTAATGTTGATATTGCAGATTTCCACAAATTTTTTATTGCATCAACATCAGGACTTAAATGTGTTTTATAATCACAAATTAAAGGTAATGTTTGTGCTGATGATGTTCCCTCACATGTATTTAATGTGTATCCTGTATGTAATGCGGCACTCAACCCCGAAACAGATGTTGTGCCACTTATTACGATTGTCATTCCTGTTGTCAAATCATCATAATCAGGTCCACCATATTTTATTCCATCTATTTCTATGACAGGATAATAGGTGACTCCCGTTAAGTTAATTAATCCTCTAAAATTATCTTCATAACCTAATAAAGTTTCAATATCTTCCTCTATTGCATTTTCAAAATCAGGATATAACTCCTCAATAAATTCTTTTGGTTGACAACCAAATTTATATTGATATTTTGGTCTACCAAATAAATTATTTTCAATTAAATTACCTCCCGTCCATAAAGTGGTTGATGGAATAATTTGATCTAACACTTTAGTCCAATACGGACTCATTCTTGTAATAAACTCATGTACATCAGGAAAATTATATGGTACAAAATTGTTATTTGTAATATAATCTTGATAAATGTCTTCTAATTTTATATAGTTTTTTCTATATCTAATTGTATGTGAATTTGTTATTTGTTGATGAATTGTTTTATCTAAAAATTCAGCAAATGTTAATCCTGTTTGTGGTAACAATGTTGCACTACCAAAACTTAATTCAAGATCTCTTGATTTTCTATATATGTCATAATCAACAGTCTGTGATACCGAAAGATAAATTCCTATATTTTTTCTATTAAGAATAAAAGGAGAAGTTTCATTAAGTAATGTTTTTTCTGAATCAATTATAGGTTCCAAATCATAACCAGTATCTAAACCTGGTAATGTTCTGAAATTATCAAAATATTCTTCACCATATGAATATGGTTTATTTTTTGTTACAACTGTTTTAGTTCTTCCTGTCAATATAGAATTTTCTTCATCTAAAATTGTTGTTGGTCTGTGGTTGGATGTTAAATCATACCAACCTGATCCCGCCTGAAAAAATTGATTTTCAGACGATCCTGATAAGAATTTAGGTAATGTACTATTTCTTTCTACGGGATAACCATCTCTATCTAAATTTGTTGTACCTGTTACCGATGAAGTTTCGTATGAATACGTATTTGAATTAAACGATGCGGTATTAAGTGTTTTAACACCATTAATCACATCAAATATATCACTCTCCAAATCGTTTGATTTTGGAAAAGATTTTACTTTATATGCATACTGTTCCAATTTCATCATTGGATCCGCGGCACCAATAAACTTTAAAAAGAAACTTAAAGATTTTTGAGTTCCTTTTGATTTATAGATGTATGCAAGATTTATAAGCATTCTTCTATAAAACTCATATTCCGCATCAATAATCGAGCTACCAAAAGTTAATCCTGAATATTGTGTTGATGTTTTTGTGTATAAAAGTTCATCTAAATTTTTTTCATCAAATAATGAAATTGTGTCTAAACCTAAAGTTGTTGATAAATTTTTTAATAAAATATCGGGTAAGTTATTTATACCATCATAACTAACATTTCTCATGTATGCTATGTTGTCTATAAACTTTTTTATATTATCAAAACTTTGTCCGTATAATTGAAATATCGCCTCTGTTTTTTGATCTTGAGTATCAAATTCAAAAAGTTGTGGTGCAACTAAAAAACGAGTGACGATATTTGATTTATAATCATCTATTTCATCGGCAATATCCGAGACATTGGTAATGTATTCGTTAAAATCTAAACCAACGATTTGTATATTCCAATTATCTTTTGATAACGGCCAAGAGTATTCAACGGTAACAAGACTTGTTTTAGTTTGGTCGAAACTATCTCTCGGTACTTTAAATCTACTTGTATATTTTGGTGATCCATCTCTATTTAATAAACATTCTTCAACATCATCTAAAGATAAAAAAAATTCTTCTGTAACCGCGTTATTTGGTCTAATTAAAAAACTATTACTATAAGTTGATGCATTATTAAAAATGTTACCACTAACTTTAAGTGTAATGATATTACTACTGTTTGGTTGTGTGTAATTTAAAATATCATATGTATTTCCATTTATATCAACTACATATTTTTTAAATGAAGAAAATAAATCACGTAATGGATTTTCACTTGATTTAGCACCAACAGCTTTTGGTTTTGTTAGTTTGATATCAAAAACATTATAAATCATTGCAGCCTCAATTTTAAATTGAGTTGTTTTTGATGATATGTCATAAGACGCCTGAAATGCTGTTAATCCACTAATTGTTACAGGACTATCCTTATCAACATATAAAGCAGCAGGAAATTTTTTAATTATTTGTTCAATCGAAACTCTTAATCTACTTTTTAAAGAACCATATAATGATTTTCCTGCATCATTTTTTGATGTTCTAAATCTTATAGATTTCTTTTTTTGAACAACACTTTCTTCAGTTGTCGGTGTAACAGTAGGATCGACTTTTAACTTATCTAATGTAAAATATTCAGAAAAAGGATTAATTTTAAATTGTTTAGATTCTTTTTCTGGTGTTGAGGTATCTAAATCAAAGTTCGTGTTCGTTAATTGAGCACTTCCATTAGTAATCTGATTACCAACGAGGTTATCATTAAACGTATCCGCACCACTTGCAGCCTGACTCGGGACTTTTCTTTTTGCCATTATACCTCTGTAATTGTATCAAAACCTAATGTTTCATCTATATCAGTTCTTTCTTCTCTGATTTCATATAGTGTTTCATCAAGCTCATCTTTTATTTCATACAAGTTATATTGCTTGTATATGTTATTATTATTATCGTAAATTGTGTAAATACCAGGTGTAATCGCCTTACTTTGATTACCGTAAAGTGCATGTGCGAGAGTTGTTGCATCATGTTCAACCATTTCTATCTCAATTGTGGTTGGATTCAAAAAAGTATTTGTTATAATAATTTTTTGATTTGGTGTACCAATATATGGTACAGTATTCGGTTTACTTGATGGTGCAGATGATGGTGTTAAAGTTAAAAATATCTGATTGGTCGCACTTTCACTATATTGATATCTTATTGCTTTATTAGTGGTATTATTCATGTTAGTCGTAACGGGAGTACAATAAAATGAAGATGTTACGACCCTATAAAAGTTTGGTATTTTTTTATTATCAGTTGTGTTTATGTATTCAACTCTATATCCAACCAATCCACTTGGAACGAACTTATTTCTGTCTTCAGTTGGAACATCAGCGATATTAACAATTAACCCCCTAACAGAAGGTAAAGACGCCAAAACACCACAATCTGTAATTTTTGTTCTAATTTGTTTGGGTCGTATATATAACGTATACACCCCAAGTTCTGAAAAATCTGATGCAGATAATTTCAGGTTGTATAAACCACCAAGTATTTCAACATTAGCCTGTCCACCTGTAGTACCATTATGGTAAACCGGTGTTAACACATCCTGAGGTGTTAACTTTTTATATGTAACTGTTGAGTTTGCAGTCCTACCAGATGCGTAGTGATATATGATCTCTACATCTGCTGGTGATACGTCTGCCGGTCTTATTATACCATAACTTCCTACTGCCATAAACTTTTATTAATAAATATAATTTTTATTGTTTTTTAATTTTAAAATATCCATTTCCGTATATATCAAGTTCACCTATGTTGTCAATTTCACCTAATCTAAAATTTTTCTCCATGACACCCTGTTTTCCTCTCTCAACAAAAATGTCAGAATAAATTGTTGGGTCATCAACAAATCCTATAAAGTGTTCATTTCTTGTTATGACATAGTTTACTACCTCCTCTTTAGTGAAACCAGATGTATGACCTGTAATCATGGTATATCCGTCAGAATAGTCTCTATAACTTAGTGTATCTATTGTATACCCTGTATACTTTACCACACCTGTAGAACCCGTCACACTACCAGATGTTAGAACTTGGGTATATCCTGTACTTCCATATTTTTTTAATTCATTTAATCTACTTTTTCCAAAAGAAACATATGTGAACTCAGTATTTCCTGTGTTATTGGTATAATCTAAATTATTAATATAATTTTGTGAACCTGTTGTTCCTGTTGTATATGGAATTGTAAATCCTGAAAATGTTCCTAATGGATTTTGGATAGTACCATCAAATTTTGGAAACACAATGTGTTTACTAACTTTTTGTTTGATCCATGGTGCATCTAAAGATATTGTAACAGTATATCCTGTTGTTCCAACATAGGTATACGTATGTGAAGTTGACGGTAACCCTGTTCCTAAAACACCACTATTAATTGGAAAATTTGAAGATGTTGTGTTGTCACCCCAATCAATTGTGAATGTTTGTTCAACTATTGTTCTAAGTTTCTCAGGATTGGTTGTTCCGTAAATTGTTAATACATTATTATTTTGTGTGTATGAAAAATTAACTATTTGATCAACTTGTTCAATATCACCATCAAAACCAACCATAACACCCATCTCATCTACAGTACTTTCTAATGGTAATAATATTTCATAATCATTTTGAATTGGCCCTGTATATGTGTTCCATTGTGTTCCATTCCATTTATAATAACCCGTTGGTAAACTACCTGTAACATTTTTAACAATGGTCCCAACACTTGGCTCTAAATTTGTTGTACCCGTCCAACTGACAAGGTTTTTTAATGCATCAATCCAGTATTTTTCTGTTAGTGAATACAGATTTACATCATGTATAACTTTTTTGACTATATGGTATCTATTTCTTTTCATTAACCTCTTCTTTCATAAAATTTTATTGGGTCTCCTCTTTTTCCTATTCTTGTTGATTTTGTTCCATCATATCTAAACACTTCATATGTTCTATTAATTTTATCAATATCGATTTGATAATACATGTCTCTATATTCAACAACTTGGTGTCCTATACTTGTTCCCGTATTTGTAAAATCTAAAATAGACCCATCTTTTGAATTAAAAAATTTAGCACTCATAAAGAATGTATTTCCCGTAGTACTTCCACTTAAATTTGTTTCCTCTAAAACAGTTTCATCATCAAACCAGAAAAAATACATATTTTCTTTGTTTCTATAGTTTGAACCCATAAAAACAGGAACAAATATGTTATCGTATAAATTTTGTCCCGTGTAAAAATATTTCTCACCTAATGGTAATGATAAATTTTTTGCAAAAACTAATCTACGATTTGTTCTATTTGGTTTTTCACATGTTAGTACATTATTAACAACGGTACCAGGAGTTTTATAAAATTCTAATCTGAAAAAACTTTCAGTAGACTGTTTCAACATTTTCACATTTTCATTTGTAGTTATACCAACTAAATTATAATCTAACCCATTTGTATATCCACTCGCCTCATCAATAAAATAAAAATTAAACCAAATATCTGTTTGTTCAATATTTGTAGTACTTGAAGTATATGTTTTATGGATATAACGAATAGTTTCTAAATTATCGGCCGGATTAATAATATCTCTAAGAACTTCTCCCTCGAATTCTGCCATATTATCCTGCCAACCAAGATCTAATTTAAAATCTTGTTCACCATTTATTAATATTTTTTGATCAGTATTTTTTCTTAATATTTTCATTTAACATTTAAATCTTCCTTTTTTATACTTATTAAACTTGAATACGCCATTTTGTTTATTATTAAATAACAATTCATTTTGTAAATGAAAGTTGATATTAGTCATAACATAATGTTGGTCATTTAGGTATGGGTAATCTGTTCCATTTCCTTCTTGATCTATAAAACCATGATCGTATACATCTCTCCATTTCCATAATTTATCTTTTTCATCGTAAACCGTATTCTCAGGTAAATTTAATATGTCGCGAGTATTTGCCGTTTCAACAAATGGTGATAATTGTCTTAATTTAATTCTGTAATGTGGTTGATAAAACAATCCTACTAAATTATTAGGAGTTGCACCCGAATAAAATGATGAAGAATCTTGTCCATGATCAAATAACGTTGTGGAGTTTACCGATTTTCTATGTGTTATTTTATGATACGCTTCACTTATTATTCGTTCTTTAAATTCTTTTTTATTGTATTCAACATATGCACCTGTTAATGTTGTTCCTGTTGGTAACTCTGTTCCTCCTGTAAAAACTAAGTTATTTGTGTTACCTGTAAATGTGGATCCTGAGATTGAAGTTTCTAATGTGGTATTTCCACTAAAATGATTATCTATCCAAGAATCATGAAAATTAAATCTATATCCAATTTTTGGTGGATAATTAAAATAACCATTTGCATTTCTATAAATTACAGTTACATATGCATCCGTTGGGGTATATTTTAAATTATTTGTGATTCCTGTAAGAACAAATGGTTTTTTAAAATCAAATATTAACGACTCCATTCTATTTCTCTCAACTATAACATCATTTTCTTGGAGTGCATTTTCAAAAATAATTTTCTTTTCATTTTCCCAAATATTACTTTCAAATCCAGCTTTATCTAAAATATAATCATTAACAGTTGTTAATGTTTTATGTTTGTGTACATAATATTGCGATGTTGTTCCTGTTATATCTTTATTATCTAAACATCTTTTACCTAAAACAAATGTTAATCCAGTTAAGGTATATCCTACTTTAAATTGACTTTTTAATAATTTAATAACATAATTTTCAGAATCATAAATTTCACTTCCAATAGCATCAATAGAAAATGTTCTTCCTGTTACATTAACACCACTATTAAGTGTTCCGCCTGAAATCACAACATATTCACCCTGACTCATTCCATGTTTTACGGGTGATGTTAAAACAAAAAAGTTACCTTCTTGTGAAACTCTAAATGGTATTCCATCTGCAGAAGTAAAACTATATGTTGTACCACCAGAGAAAGTATACTTCATTGGATATGTTGAATCTTGACCATGAATATAACTTAAGTATAAATTCCAATTCTTGTATGGTGCATTAATTGGGGTTATCGCAGTATGTCCTGTATATCCATAAATTGAAAATGTAGGATTATATGTTCCAATAGTTGATCCACTGACACTTGATGGTGTTATAACTTCTCTTATTGTGTCGTCTCTTAAAAAGGCAAATTCATTATAAGGAAAAAAACCATCATTTTTATCTTGTTCTGTTACTGTATATAGATTTTTTAATAAAGGATCGTATGTTGTGGTACCTGAATAAATGTTTCTAAAAATCATTTTTATTTTACCGTGTATCTTATACTTCTTACACTCATTTCTTTCTACGTTAAACAATTGATTTATATCTAAAACAATATCTCTTTCACCTTCTCTTAATAAAGTTTCATTGTTATCTAAACCAACTCTAACCGTAATATCTTCTTCGGGTGCCTTGTTGTATTTTTTTGATGGTAATATAATTTGTTTCTTTTCCATTATTCTGCAGATGTAAATGCTCCTTTATCACCAAATAGTTGTATAAATTTATCTACACCTGTCTTACCGTTTCTTAAACCAAAATAAAACATGAATGGTGTTGATAATATTTGTTTATTCGATCCACTATAATAATCTAATGTTGGTCTTATTATAAAATCTTTACTATTGTCCCAAGGTAAACTTGCCCAACCGTCTACAACGTTAAATGGTGTGGATGTATTGTGTCCTACGGGTCCAACTCTTGTGTACATAGTACCCGAAAGAGGATTATCAACTGTACCTGAACTAACATGTAAAATAGTGAAACCGGGATATTCTTTTCTGAATGTACTTCTTGTATCACTTAATGATACGTCATTAAATTCAAAATCAAATCCTGTATCGGGTAAACCAGAATTAATTGACATACCACTGAAATTATATGTTATCGGTAGTAAAAGATATTTGTCTGAAGAATCATTATCTCCTCCAGTATATCCCCAATTGTAAGTCATACCTTGTAATGGTTGTACTTGAACAGTGGTATAATCCCATGATTGATCGTCGTGTGTATTATCATTATATGGACCAAATCCTGTACCCTTTTTATCCCATAAAAAGAATGGAACTTTTTGTGACGCCTCAGTCAATCTACCATCAACTTTATTACCGTAGTAATCTATATGCATACCCTCATTTAAACATGATCTAACTCTTTCACCATCATCATCAAGATAAAGTGTGATTGGTAACGGACCATAAACTCCTGAAGATTTAAAAACATTAGAAAATGCCGGATCATCAGGATCTAAAACTTGATATGAATAACCGAGGTACTTTGGATTTTGTAAATCAAATTCTTCAATACCCGCTTCATTATTTATTGATATCAATTGCATGATGTCACCATCCAATATTTTTTGATTGGATAATGAAAATCCATTATTATTAAAGAATTGTTTGTAATCAAAATCACCATTACTAACGTCTAATCTGTAATTAATTGCCATACCCATTATTTCACCAAAACTTTGAAATGACGTGGGACCAATTGATCTTACAACTGAACAATTTGGATCTAAAGATTTATCAACACAAATTTCCTTAATAAACTCATCTCTTGGTCCTAAATCTACAATTGTTGTAGGATTATTCAATTGTCTACGTGAGGCAATAATTTTACCCCAATTACTTTCATTTAAATATCTTGTTGACCTATAGTAATGTTCATAAAATATATCACCTTCTTCTGTTGTCAGTGTTTTTGTATAAATGATTCTATCACATACTTTATTTTTCTTACCTTTAAATTGGAAAAAATATAAAGATCCGCTTAACCAATTATCTACGAAAGAATAATTTACAATTCCTCCACAAAATAATTTTGCAACTCTTTTTCTTCTTATGTATTCTTTAATAATTTGTATTACTCTTGTATTAGTTTGTGCGCCGGGTACAAAATAAAAAATTCCGTCTCTAAATTCTGATTGACCACTTGGTGTTTTTCTAACAAAATAATCATCAAAGTCATCTCCTACAAATCTACTTGCTAATGGATATATGTCACTACGATTATCCTTGTCTTTATAATAAAATAAGTCACAGTCACATTTATTACTACCATCAGTAACTCTAATAACCCCGTCATCATTTGATAAGTTTGTGGCGGTTACATTTGTACCCCCAACGTAAGAGGATGGTACTATTTTACCAGCGGGCATACTATTACCTGTTGATGTGTTTTCAGTTGGTCTTGTTACACCTGTGTAGTAGTATGATATTAAAGTTTCAT
>Ga0315899_10000934_pt1 | contig 34165 bp, 29 predicted proteins | sample LakEriMetagenome_2_FD_203518 | JGI IMG/M metagenome (GOLD analysis project Ga0315899, IMG submission 203518) | Freshwater fungal communities from buoy surface, Lake Erie, Ohio, United States - Buoy 4 MA112 | ecosystem: Environmental > Aquatic > Freshwater > Lake | place: USA: Lake Erie, Ohio...
AATTGCATCGGTATTGCCTAAAGGGTAGTCTAGTAAAATTCTAAGTAGCATATCGTACTGGCTAGAATAATTTGCTTCAATAGTATGGTGTCCGCTATTATGCACTCGGGGCGCTGTTTCATTTACCCATACATCGTCATTGCCATCAATAAATAATTCAATAGCAAATAAACCCGGGCTATTTAAACCTTGTACTACTTTTCTTGCAATGGCCTGTGCCTTCCATAAAACTTTTTCTTCCAACTTAGCTGGGCTTAATTGGTAATCCAATAAATTATATACAGGATCAAAAATCATTTCAGCAGGAGGGTAAATAATAGTTTCTCCTTTGGCGTTCATGCCCACAATAAGTGCAATTTCTTTTGCAATTTTTATTTTTTGTTCTAATACCGAAGGAACATTAAAACCCAATTCAATTTCTTTTTCGCTAGCTATTATTTGAACGCCTTTTCCATCATAACCGCCTTCAGCCATTTTATGTACCGCAGGTAATAAAGAAATATGGTTTAGTAAATCGGATTTATTTTCTGTAATGACAAATGAAGCACTAGGAATTTCATTTTCCTTATAAAACTGCTTCTGTAAAATTTTATTTTTAATAGTTCTAATAGCGCTAGGCTTGGGGTAAACTTTCACACCTTCGGCTTCTAATTTCTCTAAGGCATCAACATTGACTGCTTCAATTTCTATAGTAATGGCGTCTAAACCTTTTCCAAAATTATAGACGGCATCAAAATCTTGGATATTACCTAAGGTAAAATGGTGGCATAAATGAGCGGCAGGGCAATGGGCATCATTTTCTAGTACATAGGTGGTTGCGTCATAGTTAGCGGCTGCTTGCAATAACATTCGTCCTAATTGACCCCCTCCTAAAATGCCTAATTTCATTTAATATCTTTTGGCAAAGATAAGGTACTTGGACAAGTTTTCATTTTGCATAGCGCTGAAAAGAGATTAAATTTGTTTACTTATTCATCCAGTCATCAATAAAGGTATCATGTCAGCACTGCCCATTATTACGGTTAAAGACCTCGTAAAATCCTATGGCGATTTTAAAGCAGTCAAAGGCATCAGCTTTGAGGTAAAGGAAGGGGAGATATTCGGACTCTTAGGCCCCAATGGTGCAGGAAAGTCAACCACCCTTGAAATTATTGAAACCTTAAGGGAAAAAACAAGTGGCACAGTGATGGTGAATGGCTTTGATTTAGATAAGTCTCCAGAGTCAATTAAAAAAATGATCGGTGTTCAATTACAAACCGCCGGCTTTTATCCTAATTTAAATTTAACTGAGCTCATTCATTTATTTGTGGGCTTATACCAAAATGAAATGGATGCCACAGCGCTTTTGCAAAAAGTGAATTTAGAAGACAAAGCCAAAGCAAAGTTTAAAGAATTAAGTGGGGGACAGAAGCAAAGGTTTTCTATTGCCACTACTTTAATTAATAAACCTAAAATTATTTTCTTAGACGAACCTACTACAGGATTAGATCCTCAGGCAAGAAGAAACCTATGGGATTTAATTAAAGAAATTAGAGACAATGGCACTACTGTTATTATTACCACCCATTATATGGATGAGGCAGAAGTTTTATGTGATAGAGTAGCCATTATTGATAGCGGTAAGATAATTGCTATTAATACACCCAATCATTTAATTGATGAATTAGTGGAAACCGGATTTGAAAAAGTGAAAGAAGTAAAAAAAGCCAACTTAGAAGATGTATTTATACATTTAACGGGTAAGGCTTTGAGAGAGGAGTAATTAAGAAAGGAGTAGTAGCGTAAAACTTTTTGAGTTGTTAGTAGTTGATTGAAAAAATATATATAATTAAAAATTATAAATTTAAATAAAATGGAAGATGTAAAATACCCTATTGGTAAAGTAGTTAATTTACCTTTTACAGAAGCGAACAAAAAAGCATGGATTAATGCCATTAAAATAGCACCTGCCGATTTAGAAATGGCGGTGCAACATTTAGATAAAGCACAGTTAGATACACCTTACAGAGAAGGTGGTTGGACCATTCAGCAAGTAATGCACCATATGGCCGATAGTCATATGAATGCTTTTATTCGTTTTAAAATGGCCTTAACGGAAGAAGTACCAGCAATTAAAGCCTATGATGAAAAAGGTTTTGCTAATACGGCCGATTCTTTAAACACACCTATCAATTATTCTACCACAATATTACATGCCTTACATGCGCGTTGGGTAATGCTATTAGAATCTATGACCGATGAGCAGTTTCAAAGAAAATTATTTCATCCGGGTAGAAATGCAGAAGTAAGTTTGTGGGATATGCTAGCTATTTATTCTTGGCATGGTAAACACCATCTTGCCCATATTACGAATTTGTGTAAGCAGAAGGGTTGGTAGTAGACTTGGTAGTAAGCCTGTTAATAGACTTAGTTTATTTTTTAAACAAGGCTCTGTCTACTTCGGCAACTAAGTAAACGCTTCCTATTACTAGTATTAAGTCCTTGTCAGTGGCTTTTGCAGCTGCTGCTTGTAAAGCAATATTTACATCGCTATAAATATCCCCTTTTAGTCCTAATGCATTCGCTTTTTCTGCAAGCTCCTTAGAAGCAAGTGCTCTAGGCAAATGGGATTGGGTGAAATAATAATTTGCATTTTTAGGAAGTAATGAAAGTGCTGCATCCACATCTTTATCTTTTACCATTCCTGTCACTATATATAGTTGCTCGAATTTGGTAGTAGCTATTTGATCAAGTAGGGCCTTGATCCCATGCTCGTTATGGGCTACATCTAAAATAATTCTGGGAGAAGCTTGTATGCATTCCCATCTTCCCATAAAGCCAGTAGAGGCTTTTATTTCAAGTAGGGCATTTTTAATGATTGAACTATTTAATTTCCAACCCATGTCTGCTAATAGTTGACAAGCCACTAAAACTCCTTTCAAATTTTTAGCTTGATACTTTCCTGGAAGGTCGCAACTAATAGAAAACTTTGCATCCAATAAAGGGTTTTTCAATAAATGAACATTTGGTTGACTAAAACTAAAACTTGCTGTATCCCAATTGTTTTCAAAGGCATTTAGTTCAATAAAATCTTCACTAAAATAAATGGGTGCATTTTCAAGTGCAGCCTTTTGTATAAAAACTGATTTTGTTTCAGTAATACTTTCACTTATAACTACGGGGGTTTCTTTTTTAATAATGCCTGCCTTCTCTGACGCAATGGCCTCAAGTGTATTTCCAAGTAAGGCCATATGATCCCAGCCTATATTGGTGATAAGGCTTAGTATTGGTTGAATCACATTGGTGCTATCTAGTCTTCCACCCAGTCCTGTTTCAATAATGGCAATATCACAATTTTCTGCAGCGAAATAATCAAATGCCATGCCCACGGTAATTTCAAAAAAAGAAGGTTCAATTTCTTCAATTAATGGTTTTACTTTTTCTGTAAAGGAAATGACAAACTCCTTGGTACACATTTCTCCATTTACTTTTATTCTTTCTCTAAAATCATATAAATGAGGGGAAGTGTATAAGCCTGTTTTATAGCCTGCTTTTTGAAAAATGGCTGCAAGCATATGACTTGTAGAACCTTTTCCATTGGTACCCGCCACATGAATGGTCTTGAATTTATTTTCAGGATTGCCTAAGAAAGAACAAATTTTTTGAGTGTTGTGTAAATCGTTTTTGATAGCAGCAGCTCCAATACGACTAAACATAGGAAGACGACTATATAAATAGTCAATGGTATTTTGATAATCGATCAAAGTAGAAAAATTAATTATTGATTTTCGAACTTAAACTTTACGGTCACATTAGAAACATGATCTGAGCTGTTGAAACTAATTTTAGTTAAGTACACTACAATGGCTCTCTTATATTTAGAGTCGTTAGAGCTAGAACCTTTTACAATTTGTACAAAACGGCCAACGCCTGTAGGGTTCACTTCAATTTCAGCATATATAGTAGCGGGTTCTACATCTCCATTAAATGAATAGGCCTTAGTCACTCTTCTGTCACCTTTGGTTACAAAAGGGCCGCCGGTTCCTTCATAATTTTTTCCATTGATACTTCCATTCGCCACCCCTTGATCGCCTTTGCCTCCAGCAATGCCTTGGTCTTTTACATTATTATAACTGTCCTGATTATTGCCACCTTTACCATTACCGCCAGCATATTTTCCCATTAAAGCTTTTGGCTTGGGAGCAGGAGGAAGGGGTAGGTTTTTAATATTGGTTTTAGCTTTCGAGGATCTGATGGCTTCGTCATTAGGATCGTTGCCACTTGCGTTTATTTTAACAGCCTTATTAATGGCAGTTGCTTTTACTTTTTTACTTGAGCCTATTTCAGGTGCTGGGGCTTCTTTGCTTAAGGGGGCGATATCTCCTTGGCCTGTAGTAGTATTGCCTAAGTTCACTTCCATATAAGCAGTAGCGGGAGGGATAACGGTGGCAGCTGGTTGTTGCCAATGCATTACAATAAATAAGCAAGACAAGGCAATACATATAGCTAAGGTGTAAGCACCTGCCTTTATATTCTTTTCTTGTTCAAAGCTTAATTGCATACAATAAAATTAATGCAAAAATAGATCAAAACCCAAATTTGACATCCATTAAGATGAATGTATTATGGGTTTAACAGGACTAGGCCAGGTATTGATGATAATGCCTGTTATGATAATACAACCACTCACCACTTGTGCTGTAGAAAAGCTTTCTCCTAATAAAAACACCGCTTCAATAGAACTTAAAAAAGGAATTAAAGTACCAAATAAAGCGGCCTTGCCTGCGCCAATTTTTTCAATGGCGTTATTCCAAATTAAATAAGAGATGGTGGAATTACCTATGCCTATGTATAATACAATCCATAATAAATCTGTGTTAAATACAATGGGTTGTACAAATTTTATTTCATAGGCGACTACTGGTAATAATAAAATAGCACCAATAGCAAAGAGTACTAATAAAAAACTATTATTGGAAATGCCTACTGGTTTTTTACGCACAAAAACATTGTAAATACCAAAACAAATACCTGCACCAATCATCCATAGGTCACCAGTACTTATTTGAAAATGTAAAATATTGGCCATTTGACCTTTTGTTAATAAATACACTGTGCCAATTAAGCCTAGTATTATTCCCGCAATATTTCTCCAATGTAATTTTTCATTCACAAAATAAGCAGCAAGTAGTGCTGCCACAATGGGGTGCACCGTTGAACCAAATAATGCCATATTAATAGCCGTGGTATAATGGCCTGCTGTATAAATTAAAGTATTGTAAACGGAGAAACCAATAAGACCCATCCAAAAGAAATAAGCTTTATTAGCTTTGAAAAGGGGCCATTCATTTTTCAAGTTTTTATAGGCAAAGGGAAGCATGAAAATAGTGGCAATGATCCATCTCATAAAAGCTAAGCTAGCCGGCCCTGCTAAGTTTATAGCATAACGAGATACTATAAAATTACCCGACCAGATAATACAAGAGGTAATGGCAAGCGCTGCACCTATTTGATTTTGTCTTCTCAATGGTGTGCAAAGTTTTGAGTAAAATCACCTTTAATTCTTTCAATAGGAGGGTTGTAGTAACCAAATTTTAAATTTGGAAATTCTTCAGCAATTAATTCCATCATTTGTTTAACACCCATAATTTCTCCCACTTCTGTGACACCTATTTTTCCTAAATACCAATCGGGATCAATATTAAAATTGCGCCATTGAATCATTTTCAAATCGGTATCTCTGATAAATTTTCTCAAGGCTTCATATTCTGCAACACTGTCCGTCATGCCTGGAAAAACAAAATAATTTATACTTGTCCATTTGCCTGCAGCCGACATTTCTTTTAAACTTTCTACGATATCGTTAAAGGTATAATTATTAGGTCTGTAGTAAGAATTGTAAACTTCTGGTCTTACCGAATTCGTACTTACTCTTAAACTATCTAAACCCGCTGCTGCTAAAATTTTTACAGCTTTTGGATCAGAGCCATTGGAATTTATATTGATACTTCCTTTATCTGTATGCTTTCTAATTTCAATAATGGATTCTTTAATCGTCTCCCACATTAATAGAGGTTCACCTTCGCAACCTTGTCCAAAACTTACAATAGGAAAAGGGGCTGTCATTAAATGGGGCACAGTATATTCTACCACTTCAGCAGCGGTGGGTTTAAAACTCAATCGTTCTTGATTCGAAAAAATTTCTTCTTCAATAGGTTGAAATGAAATACATCCAATGCAATTCGCATTACAAGCAGGGGATATAGGAATAGGACATTCCCATCTGTCCATCGCGAAATTTCTGGCAGCAGGACAATGATAAGTCATGCAACAATTTTCCATTAAATGCTTCACCAATCTGTTCTGGCTATAAGTTTCTAATAATTTACTTGTTCCTGTTTCAATTATTTTTTGATCATATCCTTCACAATCTTGTCTAATATCTTTTTCAATTCTTACAGCGGGTACATAATTTTTTCCATCCTGCCAACCCACGGCTGTATAACAAAATAAAGGTAAGGTAGGTGCATTAGGTAAGGTTTCATAAGCAGCAATATATAAACCAGTATGTGCTGGAGGAATAAAGGCAGCTACTGCCCAACCTTTTTCACAAATACGCATTTCCCCAGTTTCTACATCTATACCAATACCTCTTCTTTCTGGTAATTCATATAAGCTTCCACCATTGGGTAGTTCAATCCAATCGTCTACATCTATAGGATAGGCGTCCCAGCCCGCTCGTCCTGCAACATACAAACTAGTGTCTTCAAATATTTGGCCTTTGCCATCGGAGTATAAAATATAGGGTGAAGAATGTAATGACATAATGCAAAGGTATCAATTAGGAATGAGTTTGAGAATTAGTTTAGTATTGACTTTAATATTGATTTGTTAAGATTGACTTGTTCTTGAATTCGTTATTTGTGTTGTACAAAATGCATTGAATTCATGTGTAATAGTTAAACTAACTGGTTCATTAATTTGTTTTTGAATAAGTTTATTGTCTTTGAAATCAATAGTAATAAGGTCGTCTTTAATAATCGCATTTTCTACATAACCCCAAGGGTAATGCTTTTTAGGAAAAGTATTGATGACTATTCCAGCCGGATCAAATGCGATTTCATAGGGAAATTTAACCTGTCTTTCAAATAAGGCGCCTATTAAAAAAATAGCTGCTATAATTAAGCCGTTGGGCTGTAAAAACCAACCCCAGGAGGCTATTAATAATCCTAGTCTGTAATAAGGTAAAATACCTCTTTTCGCTTGAAAAACACAGAATATCCACCAGCTTGTAAAGGCGGTCATGATCGCAAAAATGAGCGCAGGCTTCGGGAATAAGCCCAAATAAATAGAATAGCCAAAAGCCACTAATGAAATGAGTAACATGAATTGACTAATGCGATCTACATTTTTAAAGTCAGGGCTTCTACAAACTATGATATAATCAAATTCACGCATAAAAAATGGGTTTCGATGAGGATAAATTTTGCTGCAATTTAAGCTCATTTGGTTAACTTTGCACCATGAAGAAAACACATATTGCATTATTGGTCTTAATCGCTGCCGCCATTGTAGTGCTTATTAGCTATACAGGCGATTTAAGTAGTTATGAAACAATCGGTTCAGCCAAGCAAAAAGAAGGAAAATTTGTGAATTTGATCGTCAAAATGGACAAGTCTATTCCTGTTCAATACGATCCAGTAAAAGACCCCAATTTATTACAATTTAATGTAGAAGATAGTGTAGGGGGTAAAATTAGTGTGGTCTATCATAATACCATGCCTACCGATATGGAAAAATCGGAGCGATTGGTCTTAAAAGGAAAAGTACAAGGAGATGTTTTTGAATGTTCTGCGATAGTGATGAAATGTCCTTCTAAATACAAGGACAATCCCGATGCAATGAAAGACCAACCGGTTACCATTAGCAATTAAAAAAATACAATTAGGTAAATGAATACTACAAAGTTTCTTGACGAGCATCTATTTCCTGGTCAAATAGGATATTTCTTAACCATACTTTCTTTAGTCGCTTCTTTAGTGGCTACTTATTCTTTTGCAAAAGCATTTTTCTCTAAAGAAATTAGTTTGAAAGCGCAATGGGAAAAATTAGCCAAGATTGCATTTATTATTGAATCAGTGGCAGTGGTTGCTTGTTTTGTAGTATTATTTTATATTATTTATAATCATTTATTTGAGTATAAGTATGCTTATATGCATAGCGACAAAAACTTACCATATCAATATTTGTTAAGTTGTTTTTGGGAAGGCCAGGAAGGAAGTTTTTTATTATGGAGCTTTTGGCACTGTGTTTTAGGTTTAGTAGTACTTGCAACTAAAAAGAAATGGGGAGAAAATGTTTCTGGGGTGATGATGGTGTTAAGCTTTGTCCAATTCTGTTTAGCTACCATGATAGTGGGCTTGTATATTTTTGATATGAAATTAGGAAGCAGTCCTTTTTTGTTATTAAGAGAAGAAATGAACTGGCCTATTTTAGCTAGACCCGATTATTTACAACTCATCAAAGACGGTACTGGTTTAAATACTTTATTGCAGAATTATTGGATGGTCATACATCCACCTGTTTTATTTTTAGGATTTGCTTCTACCACTATTCCTTTTGGATTTGCAGTAGCTGGCTTACTTAAAAAGAAACATGATTGGATGGATAACTGTTTGCCTTGGGCTACTTTTTCTGCGGGTATATTAGGTTTAGGTATCATGATGGGCGCTGCTTGGGCTTATGAGAGTTTAACCTTTGGAGGTTATTGGGCATGGGATCCTGTAGAGAATGCCTCGCTAGTTCCTTGGTTAACCTTGGTTTCGGCTATTCATGGTTGTATCATATATAGAAAAACAGGATCTAGTTTAAAATTAACTTATTTATTTTTTGGCATTAGTTTCTTATTAGTCTTGTATTCAACTTTTTTAACAAGAAGTGGTGTACTAGGAGATACTTCAGTGCACGCCTTCACCGATTTAGGTATGAATGCGCAACTATTAGGCTTCTTATTAATTTTTGTAATTCCTTATTTTGTTTTATTTTTTGTAAGGTTTAAGCATATGGCCGAGCCACAAAAAGAAGAAGCCATTGATAGTCGTGAGTTTTGGATGTTAATAGGATCGCTCATTTTATTTTTATCGGCAGTAGTTATTATATCTATTACCTCTATTCCTGTTTATAATAAGTTATTTGGAACAAAAATTGCACCTCCAGAAGACGCAGCCTTTGCGCATAATCAAGTGCAAATATTTGTAGCTATTATTATTGGTTTATTAACTGCAACAGGGCAGTTTTTAAAATTCAAAGGAACTGCCAAGGCCTTTTTAGTGCAGAAGCTTAAAATGCCTTTACTAGTGACTATTGCCATTACTGCGGTTGTCTATATTTTTGTAGGGGTTGCCTTTAAAGAGAAAGGCATTGGATTTGAAGGAGCCATTTATGTGGCCATCTTTGCTGCTATTTATGCTATTGTTGCTAATATTTTCTATTGGATAACCATGCAGAAAGCAAAATTAAAATCGGCTGGTTCTTCTATTGGACATATAGGATTTGGAATGGTTTTATTGGGTATTTTAATATCCTCTTCTAATAAAACAGTATTAAGTTGGAATACAACAGGCATTAGTCCACTTCGTGTTGAATCAGGTAAAAGCCCGGTGGGGAATCCAAGAGAAAATATTACTTTGTTTGAAGGCATTTCCACCGATATGGGTAAGTTCATGGTCACTTATGTGCGTGATACCTTTGATAATTTAGATAAAAGATTTTTTGAACTAAAATTCATAGAGAAAAAAACGCAAGCAGCATTTTTCTTGTATCCTGATGTATTAAAAAACAATAAAGGTATGGAGGGCTTCTCGGCGAATCCTTCTTCTAAACATTATTGGAATAAAGATATTTTCGTTTATGTGACTTCCTTTCAGGATAATTCAAAAGACGATACTACAAGTTTCAAACCACATCAATTAGCAATAGGGGATTCTATTTTTTATAGCAATGGCTATATTAAATTAGAAAAAGTATTAGTGAATCCGAACACCAACCGACCTGCAGGTACCAATGAATTAATTTTACAATTAGCCGTGACTTCTAAAGAAGGCTTAAAGTATACAGCTAGTCCTGGTATTGTATTAGAAGGTATGAATTTGCAATCCAATGTAGATACTGTAAAAGCACAAAACTTAGTACTTAGTTTTAATAAAGTCATCGATCAAGAAAAAGGCACTTTAGAAATTGGGGTGAAAGAATCATCGGCCTTAACCAATTTGATTACGTTAAAAGCTTATGAATTCCCTTTCATTAATTTATTATGGTTAGGGGTTATCATTATGACTTTTGGCTTTGGTGTAGCTACTTGGAGTAGGGTGAGTAAGTTAAAAGAAAAGTAAATTCAAGAAATTTCTAGATTTTAAAGGTTACTTTTCATAGATTAGTGTATTAAAATTATAGAAATAGGAATATTTCAGATAGTTATATGAAAAAAGGCTTTGTTTATATTATGTTTTTTGTTTTGGCTGGCTTTACTAGTTTAAAGTCTAATGCACAAACCATTTCTAATGATACCATTAGAGACAATATTAGAGTAGAGGCCTTTATTACACCTGAAGGAGATACTATTCCACAATCTTGGTTACCTACCGTAGAAGTGACTGGCATACAGACGGCTCGTTGGAAAGATTATTGGAAAAATTGGACAAGGCTTCGCAATGCAGTATATGTGACTTATCCTTATGCAAAAACAGCAGGCAAGTTAATAACTGATGTAAATAATCAATTGGCCGGTGTACGCGATGAAGCGGCTAGAAAAAAAATTATCAAGTCTAGAGAAAAGGAAATGAAAAGAGACTTTGGTGATAAAGTAACTAATTTATCGGTGTATCAAGGTAAAGTGTTGATGAAATTAATTAATAGAGAAACAGGGAATAACTGTTATGAAATAATTAAAGAATATAAAGGGGGCTTTAATGCCGGTTTTTGGCAAACGGTGGCCTATGTCTTTGGAAGCAGTTTAAAGCAACCATACGCACCTCAGGGGGATGATAAAGACATTGAAAAAATTGTCATAGAATTACAAAAGCTCTACGGCTACAAGGGTTAAGTATTGGGGTAGGTTTTTGGGGCAGGTTTTTGTATCTTTACCCCATACTAAGAACCATCATGAGCGAGGAAAAGAATCTAAATTTTATTGAAGAAATTATATCCCAGGATCTGGCATCGGGTAAGTACGAGCAAATTTTAACCCGATTCCCACCAGAACCCAATGGCTATTTACATATTGGACATGCCAAAAGTATTTGTTTAAACTTTGGATTGGCTACTCATTTTGGAGGCGGCACGAATCTAAGATTTGATGATACCAACCCGGCTACTGAAGAAACCGAATATGTAGATAGTATTAAGGCCGACTTACAATGGTTGGGCTTTAGCTGGGCGAAGGAATGTTATGCATCGGATTATTTTGATACCCTTTATGGTTTTGCTGTACAATTAATTGAAAAAGGCTTGGCCTATGTTGATGATAGTAGTCCAGAAGAAATTGCTTTGCAAAAAGGAACACCTACTGCAGCAGGTACAGGCAATGAATATAGAAATAGATCCATAGCAGAGAATTTGGAATTGTTTACTAATATGAAGGCGGGTAAATATGCAGATGGCGCCAAAGTATTAAGAGCTAAAATTGATTTAGCGAATCCCAATATGCTTTTAAGAGATCCTATTTTATACCGTATTAAAAAAGCGCATCATCACCGTACCGGAGATAAATGGTGTATTTATCCTATGTACGATTTTGCCCATGGACAAAGCGATGCTATTGAAAAAATTACGCATTCCATTTGCACTTTGGAATTTATTCCTCATAGAGCCTTGTATGATTGGGGTATTGAAAATTTAGGTATTTATCCTTCCAAGCAATATGAATTTTCTCGTTTAAATATTACTTACACTATTTTAAGTAAAAGAAAATTATTGCAGTTGGTGCAAGAAGGCTATGTAAATAGTTGGGATGACCCTCGTATGCCTACCATTAGTGGTATGCGTCGTAGAGGCTATACGCCAGAAAGTATCAGAGATTTTTGTGATAGAATAGGTATTGCTAAAAGAGAGAATATTATTGACTTTAGTTTATTAGAGTTCTGTGTGAGAGAACATTTGAATAAAATTGCACAAAGAAGAATGGTAGTAACCGATTCCATTAAATTAGTTATTACTAATTATGATAAAGGAGAGGAAATACTTCATTCAGAAAACAACCCAGAGGATCCTGAAGGAGGCCTGAGGGCTGTTCCATTTAGTAATGAATTATATATTCAAAGAGACGATTTCATGGAAGAGCCTACTAAAAAATATTTTAGACTAGGACCTGGTTTAATGGTGCGATTAAAGAGTGCCTATATTGTAAAGTGTGATAGTTTTGATAAAGATGCAGCGGGTATAGTGCAAACAGTATATGTGAGTTATGTTCCAGAAAGTAAAAGTGGATCAGATACTTCCGGTATTCATGTAAAAGGAACACTTCATTGGGTATCTGCCAAGCATGCTGTGCCAGTAGTATTGAATGAATACGACCGCTTATTCAAAGTAGAGAATGTGGATAATGCAGAAGGCGATTTTAAAGACTATATTAATGAGCAATCTTTAACGAAAACTAGTGCTTGGGCTGAACCTGCCTTGGTAACTGACGCATTGGATATGCGTTTTCAATTTTTAAGAAAAGGCTATTTCTACCAAGATATTACGAGTACTAAAGAGGCCCTTGTATTTAATAGAACGGTTACGCTTAAAGATGCTTGGGCCAAAGAGCAAAAAAAATAATCAATCAATTCATTGAATGTTAACGCTCGAAAATTTTACACGAAATTGGGAAAAGATTTTTCCAGCGCTTCCCTTAAAGAAATCAACCTTTATTATAGCTGTGAGTGGCGGGGTAGACAGCATTGTGCTTGCCTATCTAATGCATAGGGCGGGCGCTTGTATAAGTATGGCCCATGCCAATTTTCAATTAAGAGGGGAAGAGAGTACAAGAGATGAAAATTTTGTAAAAGCCTTTGCTGAAAAATTTTCCATTCCCTTAGCCCTTAATAAATTTGAAACGGCTGCCTATGCCCAGACTTATAAGATGGGCATTCAAGAGGCCGCTAGAGAAATGAGGTATGCTTGGTTTAGCACTTTACTATCAGATCAAACCAATACTAAAAAGGTTTTACTCACTGCGCATCATGCCGATGACCAAGTAGAAACTGTATTTATGCAACTAGCTAGAGGAACAGGCTTGCATGGTTTAACCGGTATTCCTGAAAGAAGAGAAGACGCTTTATCTATAGCAAGGCCCTTGCTTTCATTTTCTAAATTAGCAATTATTGAATTCGCGAAATCGAATGGTTTAGATTTTGTTGAAGATAGTTCGAATAGCAAGGACGATTATACCCGTAATTTATTCAGACATAAAATTGTGCCTACCATTCAGGAAGTCATACCCAATATGACTCAGAATGTGCTAGATACCATTCAAAGATTAAAAGAATCGGAAACCATTGTAGAAACGACCGTGGCTGATTTTTGGAAAAAAGGACTAAGGGTACAGAAAGGCATTTTGACCATTCCCGTGAAGCATTGGAAAAAAGTAAATCATAATTTTACCTATACCTGGGGGCTTATTAAAAACTATGGTTTCAAGCCACAACAAATTAGTGAAGTACATAAATTATTAGTTGCTAATAATGGAGCCTATATCGCAACACCTTCGCACCGCTTTATTAAATTCAATGAGTCTATTCAAATTATTGATAACAATACCGAGAAGCAGCATATTGTAATTCATGTGGCAGATGGTGACTTGCAAGTAAATGAGGGCGTTTTACATTTTGAAATGAAAACAGCATTGAAGTTGGGGGATATCAAAAAAGAATCGAACTACGCTTATTTAGACGCAGATAAATTAGAATGGCCTTTGTTATTCAGAACCTGGCAGCCCACCGATTATTTTTATCCCTTAGGACTTCGTAAAAAGAAAAAATTAAATCATTTTTTAGGTGGCTTGAAACTCAGTCCTGCAGCCAAACAAAAAACGACTGTGCTTACCATGGGTGACAAGCTCTTATGGGTAGTGGGTCAGAGAATAGATGATCGTTTTAAAATAACAGATCAAACAAAAAATGTATTAGTGATTACTTGGACAGATAAACACTAATTTGTTCTACAAATGAACTAAGTACATTAAAATTCCCGATAAAATAACTGGTAATAATTAAAAACACAACTCCATAAAGGGATCCCCATAAGTGGGCACTATGGTTAATGCCTCCTTGTCCACTCTTCGCCAAATAAGCGGTTAAGCCTAAATAGATGGGGCCGAATATAAATCCAGGAATAATAGGAGGGATAATAAAAAATCCAATTTGCATAGTGGGTTGTAAGAAGATACCTACAAATACAATGGCCGATACAGCGCCAGAAGCCCCAAGACTATTATAATTATATTGTTTGTAATGATTTAGGTAAGTAGGAATTAAACAAACAAGTAGTGAAGAAACGTATAAAATAATATACATCGATGAACCAGACCTGCCAAAGATCATGGCAAAGTATTGTTCTACATAATCGCCAAACATATAAAAGGACAACATATTAAAAGCTAAGTGCATAAAATCGGCATGTACTAAGCCGCATGTAAAAAATCGGTACCATTCATTATTGTTATGTACTGAATAGGGATGAAAAATTAGCTTATCCATTAAGGCATGGTTGTACATGGCTAAAATCGAAACCCCGACAGTAATAATAGTGATATATAAAGTAATGCTCATTGGCGTAATTTATTTTTTATAGTTTAGTTCTTATAAAGTAGTTTTTGAATAATTTTAGTAAAATATAAATAATGTGATTAATGAAATACTAAAATTATTGATGATGGTATTTTTCATTGGCCAAGATACTACATGCTCGGTACACTTGCTCTGCTAAAATTAAACGAACCAGCATATGTGGAAATACTAACTCAGATAAAGACCAAGTAAACTGTGCGCGCTTTTTAATTTCTTCATCAACCCCGTAAGCACCTCCAATTAAAAACACAATTTTTTGTGCACTTTGATTGGCTTTCTGTTGAATTAATTTAGCTAGACCTGGAGAGCTTAACATTTTCCCTGTCTCGTCTAATAATATAAGTATATCAGTTTGTTGCAGGGCTTTCAATATACTTTGGGCTTCAGCTTTTTTGATTTGGCTGGGTTCAGTGGCTTTTGCGGGTGCTATTAATAGCCAGTCGACAGGGTAGTAATGGCTTATTCTTTGTGTAAAATTAAGCACCCCCTCTTTGATATAAGATTCGTGGGCCTTGCCAACAGAGATAAAAGCTATTTTCAATACTTATGATTTAATTCAAAAATACAATTTTATAATGAAGCTGCTATTGAGTCTATTCGCTTCATTAGGGAAGATACAAGCCATTAAAAAAGCCTCCCCGATAAATCGAGAAGGCTTGGTGACCGCGTTAGGATTCAAACCTAAAACCCCCTCATCCGTAGTGAGGTACTCTATTCAGTTGAGCTACGCAGCCATTTCCCTAGTTAAAGGGGTTGCAAATATACTTTAAAATCCCATTTTACCCAAGTAAAAACCCTAAATAAGGGCTAGAATCTAATAATGCCATCTCACAAATGCCTCAATAGCAGCGTATTTGGTTAATCCCAGACTTGCATACAAGTCGGCTGTATGGGCGTTTCTAATTTCAGCTCTTTGCCAGAATTCCCTTGAATCGCTGCCCTGGAAAGGAACGCTGTCTTTTTGTGATTGATGAATAAATATACCAAATCTCTTTTTCAATACTTGATCAGGGCTCATAGGTACAGCCATTTCAATTTCTGATACAGCCCACTCTTGCCAAGCGCCTTTATATAACCAAACCCAGCAATCGTTCACCCAAGTTTCACCAGATGCTTTCAACCTGCGTAGACTTTCAAATATAATTTCTAAACATACCTTATGTGTACCATGTGGATCCGCTAAATCACCAGCACAGTATACTTGATGAGGTTTTAATTCATTCAGTAAGTCCATGGTAATTTTAATATCTAATTCACTCATTGGTTTTTTATCTATGGTACCTGTTTCGTAAAAAGGTAAGTCTAGGAAATGATAGTTGGTATCTTTCAATCCCACATATCTGCAAGTAGCTTTCGCTTCACATCTTCTTATTAGTCCCTTGATGGCTCTAATTTCTGCAGTATCTAAATGCGTAGATTGTTTCTCCGCTAAAAATTTGCGGGCATTAATTAAAATTTCTTGACTCTTTTTATTATCAATACCGAATAAATCTTCAAATCCTACAGCAAAATCTAAAAAGCGTGTAACGAACTCATCGGTGACTGCAATATTTCCACTGGTTTGATAAGCTACATGCACATCATGTCCTTGCTCTTGCAAACGCATAAATGTTCCACCCATACTAATAATATCATCATCAGGGTGGGGAGAGAATATCAACACTTTCTTAGGGTGCGGTGCACTGCGCTCTGGATGCGCAGGAATAACAGCATTGGGTTTACCACCTGGCCATCCAGTAATGGAGTCACGCAACATATAAAATACTTGCAAGTTAATATCGTATACCGATTCTTTTAAAACCAATAAATCGGATAAACTATTCTCTTTATAATCATCGGCTGTTAAACTAAGAATGGTCTTGCCTAATTTTAAGGCTAGGCTAATGACAGCACTCTTTATCATATTGGGTGTCCATTCGTTGGAGCCTGTTAACCAGGGTGCTTTATTTCTAGTTAAATCTGAAGCAGCTAATTCATCAATCACAAAAGTACAATCATCATGATTTTGCAAAACGCTGGCAGGAATTTGTTCAGTGACATCTCCTTCAATAGATTTAGCTACAATAGAAGCTTTATCGCCCCAAGCTAATAAAACAATTTTTTTGGCCTTCATGATACTGCTAATACCCACTGTAATAGCAAGTTTAGGTACTTTGTTTAAATCATGGAACTCATAAGTATTGGCAATTCTAGTTTGTTGGTCTAAATGAATGACTCTTGTCTTTGAATGAAAGCTAGAACCTGGCTCATTAAAACCAATATGTCCATTTTTACCAATACCTAATATTTGTAAATCAATACCGCCTGTTTTTTCGATAGTTTGTTCATAGGCGATACAAGATTCTTTTAAATTCTCTTTTGTCCACTCTCCATTGGGTAGGTGAATATTTTTAGGATCAATATCTACTAAATCAAATAAGTGACGGTGCATAAAGCTCCAATAACTTTGATAAGCCGACTTTTCAATAGGGTAATATTCATCTAAATTAATGGTCACTACATTTTTAAAGCTAAGTCCTTCTTCTTTATGTAATCTTACTAATTCTTTATATAATAAAATAGGGGTAGTACCTGTTGCCATTCCTAAAACACAGGGTAGTTTTTTTGCTTGCTTTTCTTTAATAAGTGCAGCTATTTGAGCAGCTACAGCATTAGATCCCTCTGTGGAGTTCTTGTAAATCTGAACCGGTACTTTTTCAAAAGATTCTAGCATAAAATTATTTTTTATTAATCAACCTTTGTGATTTTTATCATATTGGTAGGTAAGTGTAATTGAACAGGCGTACTTCCTGTATTCACTACTATATCATCCTTTTTAACAAATCCGTTTTTCTTTAAAATTTGAATTTGATCTTTAATAATACTATCTAAACTTTCTTCTTTATTATAATAGAACGCTTTAACACCCCAGCTTAAACTTAATTGATTCATTAAGCTCTTTTCTTTCGTAAAAATAAATAAAGGTGATTTGGGTCTGAAGCTACTTAACATAAAAGCAGTATAGCCACTTTGTGTCATGCCCACCAATGCTTGTGCATTACTTTCATCTGATAACTGACAGCCGCTATAACATAAGGCATCACTTACAAAGGAAGGGGAATGGGGTTGTGGTTTTAAGTCTTCAGAACGGTTATATTTATAACCATGTTCTTCTACTTCATTGATAATTTTTCGCATGGTCTCAATAACTAATACAGGGAATTGACCGGTTGCGGTTTCTCCACTTAACATCACCGCATCAGCACCTTCAATAACGGCATTGGCCACATCGGTAATTTCACTACGATTAGGTTTCACTCTATCAATCATGCTTTCCATCATTTGTGTTGCCACAATCACAGGCTTAGCACGGTGTATACATTTTCTAATCAGTTCTTTTTGAATTAAAGGAATTTTTTCAACTGGAAGCTCAACACCTAAATCGCCACGGGCAATCATAATGGCGTCGCTAGAAATGATAATGTCTCTGATATTCGTAAGGGCTTCTGGCATTTCAATTTTAGCTATAATTTTTGCCTTGCTCTTATGCTTATCTAAAATGGCTCTTAGCATTTCAATATCAGCTACTCTTTTTACAAAACTTAAGGCTACCCAGTCTAATTCTTCTTTAATTATGAATGCGGCATCTTCTAAATCTTTTTCAGTAAGTGCAGGTAAAGAAATTTTTGTGTCAGGTAAGTTGATTCCTTTTTTAGAAGAAATAATACCTCCTAAAGTTACTTTTACTTTAACGTCACCATTTTTTTCTACACTATGTACTTTTACTTCAATCTTACCATCGTCAATCATGATTAAGTTGTTCACTACCACATCACCAGCAAGGTTAGGGTAGGATACATATATTTTCTCAATGGTTCCAACACATTTCTCATTGGTGAAAGTTAATACATCACCTTCCTTTACTTCTAAGCGGTTATTTTCAATTTCTCCTACTCTTAATTTAGGACCTTGTAAATCACCCAATATAGCAACGGTACATCCTAATTCTTCGTTGATGCCTCTAATATTGTCAATAATTTTTTTCTTGTCTTCGTGACTACCATGAGAAAAATTTAATCTAAATACATTTACACCCGCAATCACTAAATTCTTTAATTGGTCATAGGTTTCACAAGCAGGGCCTACTGTTGCAACTATTTTAGTTCTGTGATGGGGGTGCTTAAATTCGTTTTTACTCATTTTATGTTTTGGGGTTATTTTAATTTTTATTCTTTTTCTATCTATTTTTCTTTCTTTCTCGTTCTAATTAAATCTCTATCTCTATCTCTATCTCTATCTCTATCTCTATCTCTATCTCTATCAAGTCCTATCTCTATCTTTATATCTAATTAGCTAGCTAATATTTTTACTATTCTTAACCACTCTTCAGAAATTTTTTGTTTTGCTTTAACGGCATTGTCAAGTGGAGTGTATTTCATTTTATTATCTTCAATACCCACCATTACATTATGTGTTCCATTGATTAAACATTCAACAGCATGGTAGCCCATTCTGCTAGCAATTAAACGGTCTAAGCAACTAGGGGAGCCCCCTCTTTGAATATGACCTAAAATACAAACACGCACATCTGCATTCGGTAATTTTTCTTTTATGAAATTACCCACCTGCGTACCACCGCCAAATTCATCGCCTTCGGCTACCACTATTAAGTTCACTAATTTTTTTCTTTTCTCTTTCTCCGTTAAAGAAGCAATCATGGCTTCCATATCTGTTTTAGATTCTGGAATTAAAATATTTTCTGCACCTGTGGCAATACCACTATGAAGTGCAATATAACCAGCGTCACGTCCCATTACTTCTACTACAAATAAACGGTCATGCGCATCGGCAGTATCTCTAATTTTATCAATGGCTTCTACAGCAGTGTTCACAGCCGTATCAAAACCAATAGTGAAATCACTTCCTGCTATATCTTTATCAATGGTTCCTGGGATACCAATGCAAGGAATATCAAATTCATGACTAAATTTTTGGGCACCTTTAAAACTACCGTCACCTCCAATTACCACCATTCCATCAATGCCTCTTTTCTTTAAGTTCTCGTAAGCTATTTTTCTGCCTTCTGTTTCGAAGAATTGTGCGCTTCTTGCTGTTTTTAAAATGGTACCACCTCTTTGAATAATATTACCCACCGATTTTGAGTACATTTCAAAAATATCATCCTCTATCATTCCATTATATCCCCTTGAAACTCCATATACTTGTAGCCCATTATAAATACTGGTTCTCACTACGGCTCTAATGGCTGCATTCATACCAGGAGCGTCTCCACCAGAGGTTAAAACTGCGATTTTGCTTACTTTTTTAGTAGACATAATTTTCAATTGTTCATTAATGTATTGATTTACAATAGTAATACCAATACGATGTAAAAGAAACCGAGCTACAAATTTAATCAATTGAGCTCAATTTTCCATTCAATTTATGAACAGTTTTGTCATGCTAACGCCTGTTATTAAATTGCAGTAAACCAGATCTAAAGTGAGTATAATCAGAGAATTGCAAAGAAATGGAGCAATTAAGACTGTATTATTTATTTATTAAATAGATTTCAGCCATCATGCATCTTGTGCTACCGCCTCCTAGAGCTTCAATAGTGGGGATAGAAATAGGGAGGAGGGGGTTGTATTTTTCTAAGCTTTTTACCTGAGCAGGATGCAAAGAAGTATGGGCTTGTTCCGACATGATTAAATGTGGTTTTTCATTAGTATCAAAAACTTGCAACATATTACCTGCAAAATGATTCAGTTGATCCTGGCTAATTTCAATGACTTCTTTGTTTGATTTCTTAAAACTTTCAAGTACTATTTGCTTTTCTTGTTCATTGGGGATACTCTCTAAACAAATCACCACAAATTGATCGCCCATACACATCATCACATTGGTATGATAAATGGGTTGTGCTTTATCATCCACTGCTTTAAAAGCAATTGCCTTGAATTGCATTTTATCGCACCATTCATAAAATGCATTCTTATCTAATCTCTCCGATAAACATCCATAGGCTAATTTATTTTGATGGTCTAGCACCATACTGCCTGTACCTTCTAAAAAGCGTCCTTCTTTTTCTAAGTCAGTTAAATCCAATGTATTTTCAATTTTATAATTCGATTCTAGAAAATCTATTACCGTTGACTTTCTCTCAGCTCTTCTGTTTTGTGCAAACATAGGATACAAGCAAAGGGTTCCACCTTCATGTGTAGAAACCCAATTGTTAGGGAAAATAGAATCTGGGGTAGAGGGGTCTTTGGTGTCTTGTACCACATTTACTTTTATTTGATGGGTACGTAATTTTTCCACCATCGCATCAAATTCAGCAATAGCTAGTTCATTGGCATTTTCAATATTGATATTAGATTGAAAGAAATTATTAGCAGCCGTTTGCTGATTAAAATAAAATTGGTAAGGTCGAACCATTAAAATTTCCATATCCTATTTTTATTAAAATAAATTATATTAAATTAGATTAGATTGCCTTTCTCTCAATAGGCATACTCATACAATGAAAGCCACCTCTTGCTCTGGATAATTCTGCAGAAGGCATAAGTATAATGGTGTTTTGTATAGTACTAGGGCTTTTGTTTCCTTTTTCAAAATCTATTAATAATTCTTTTACATGGACTACTTCAAAACCCTTGTTTTTAAAGGCTTCTACGGTTTTATCGTTTCTGTCATAGCCAAGTACCACCCCTTCTTTTAAAGCAAGCAGATTGCAAGAATCTGTCCATTGTTCTCTGGCATTATAAGGAAATTCATTATTGCCTGAGTAAATAAATTGAGCACCATTTTTGCAACCAAAATCCTCTTTACTTATTTCATCCAAGAGTTGTTCTAAATCGTTAATAATAGTGGGACTATTTTGTTTAGCTCTTTCAAATTTCCAAATGGTCACCGATTCTTTTTGAGAACTTTTAAAATATTGACTTACTTGATTATTTTCTTTGTTTTGCAAACCCTCTTTAGAAAAATTACCTAATATCACCCAGGTATCTTTTTTGACTTGGGTAAATATGGTATCAATATGCATGTAGTCTCTTTTTTTAGGAATTTTTACAATGCTTATTTTATCCACCAGTGCTTTGCTAAATAATATTTCGGTGAGTTGAATGGCGGCGCTCATACTGGTTCTTTCACTCACGCCAATAATAACATGTTGCGGGGAGATCATCATAATATCTCCTCCTTCCAGTGTTACTTTCTCTTCATTTTCTTTTTCATTTAATAGTGCAATGGGATCTTTTTGAGAAAGTTCAATGATATTGGAAGCGCTATTTTTAAATAAAGGATGGTAATGAAATAAATACTTTGCAAATAAAGCTTCTCTTTTTCTAGCTAATTTCGCCGGCTTGTTTAAAACTAAATGGTCTTTAATAACAATACCAATATCTCTGGTAAAAATAAAATTAGGAATAGGAGGGAAGAGCAGTTCATTTTGACTATCGACACCTGATAAAAAAGTAGAAGCTAGTTTGGCTGGGGTATACTTTTTTAAATCTTCTTGTAATTGATAGCTGCAGCCCTCTATGGCTGCCACGGCTGCAATGAGTTGATTTTTGATATCAACATCATTTAAAATACTAGCCAATAACCATTCTAATTCTAATACTTTTTCAGAAGCATGAAAATGGGGGCGACCAGGTTTGTAAAAAGCTCGATCATTTTTAGGATCGTCAATAAAAGTCATTCCAGGTTTCATTTTTTCTGGATCTAAAAAATAAAGTAGGAGTTTAGTGTAGTAATCGTATTCGTTCTCACGAATACTTTTTAAATGAACAATATCTTCAAATAGCCAATCCTGTGCTTTAGAGGGGATTACTTTTCCTAAGCCTTTATCGGGACTATGAACTAGTAACCTTTTAAGTTCACCAATTTCAGAATGAACGGATAATATATTTTGTTGCATCTTTTATATAATTTTTTTTTATAACGCGGTTTTATAAACCATTAAATAGAAACCCAAAAAACCTTTAAAATGATTAAAGGTGAATAGAAGGGAATTTAAAATCGTAAAATGTATTGAGCGTAGCTAGTGGTCGGGCATAGGATTTAAACCAGCGTATATCCAGGCGAAATGATAAGGACTTTTACTATGTTGGTATAAATGCATCACAATGTAAATTTAACCCTTTTTATTTGCTTTCAAGTATTAATAAATCGTTAAAAGCAATATCATATTCTTTATTCATAGACCTAATTAAAGCATTTTTATCTTGATAGCTTTTTTCTATGACATGCATTTTTGCTGGATCTGCATAATTAGCAGGGTTGGCCATTTCTAATTCAATGGCTGCTTTTTCAGTATGTAAAGTGGCTATATTATGCTCAATTTGTGCAATGGCTTTTTGTAGTTTTTGAATTTGCTTTTGCAAATCCTTGTCAATGGCTTGTGGTTTCACTTCTGCAACAACGGCAGCTTCTTGTTTTCCTTGCTTGCGGGTATCTTTATTAGTAGCTTTTGAAGGCTCAGCTAATTGCGCTTTTTGTTTGGCCATTCTTTCTTTCCACTCTAACCATTCTTTATAATCTCCTTTGAATTCAATAATTTTTTCATCTTCAATTTCCCAAATTTTATTGGCTGTCTTTGAAATGAAGTAACGGTCGTGGCTTACTAATATAATTGTGCCATCATATTTTGTAAGGGCTTCTGCTAATAATTCTACAGTGACCATATCTAAGTGGTTGGTAGGCTCATCCAGCATTAAGAAATTGGCCTTACTAATAATCGTTTTCGTAAGCGCTACTCTTGCTTTCTCTCCTCCACTTAATACTTTTATTTTTTTATCTATTTCATCGCCCCCAAATAAGAAACAACCTAATAAGGCGCGCAGTTCTAGTTCTGTATTTTTAGTACCACATTCTTGTACTTCTTTTAATATGGTATTATTTAAGTTCAAGGATTCTAATTGGTGCTGCGCATAAAAACTTTCCTCCACATTATGACCCCAAACTCTTTCTCCTTCAAATTTTTCCATACCTGCTACAATTCTCAGCAGGGTAGACTTACCTTTTCCATTCGCACCAATCAGTGCAATCTTATCACCTCTTTCAATTTCTGCAAAGGCATTGTCTAAAATTTGAACATTCGGGAATGCCTTGCCCACCCCTTTTAAGTCTACTAAAACTTTACCCGGTGTTTTATCTACCGCAAAGTTTATTCTAATATTAGGTCTCTCAATTTTAACATCTTCAATCACATCTAATTTATCCAATCGCTTTTGAATAGACTGGGCCTGTGCTGCTTTAGAGGCCTTGGCTTTAAATCTTTCAATAAACTTTTCTTGTTGCTTGATATAATCCTGTTGGTTCTCAAAGGCACGTTGTTGTATTTCTACTCTTTGTTCTTTTTCAATTTCATAATGCTCGTAGTCGCCTGTGTAAAAATGTAATTGTTGTTGGTAAACCTCCACAATCTTATTCACCATTTTATTTAAGAAGTATTTATCGTGACTTACTATGACTACACTTCCTTTATAATGCAATAAATATTTCTCTAACCATTCAATACTCGGTAAGTCTAAGTGGTTGGTAGGCTCATCTAATAATAGTACATCGGGTTGTTGTAAAATCATTTTAGCAAGCAGTACACGCATTCTCCAACCTCCACTAAATTCTTTATAGGGGCGAGATAAATCTTTAATGGCAAAACCTAGTCCGTGTAAAACCTCTTCTGCTTTATGATTTATATTATAGCCATCTAATAAATCTATCTCGTGTAAAGCGTCGGTATATTTAATAAGTAAATCGTTGTCCTCAGAATTGGCTTCTAATTCTTTACCTAGTTGTTCCACTTCTTTTTCAAGCTCGCGTACTCTTTCAAAAGCACCTAGGGCCACTTCTGTAATGGACTCGTTGGTATCAAAACTTAATAAGTCCTGGTGTAAATAGCCAATGGTGGTATCTCGTCCTTTTTCAACTGTTCCTTTGCTAGGGGTAAGCTGGCCTACCAATATTTTTAATAAAGTAGACTTTCCTGTACCATTATAGCCAATCAAACCAATGCGTTCGCCTGGTTGGATGGACCAATTTGCCTCACTCACAATTACTCTTGCCCCAAACTCAAATGTCACATTCTGTAAACCTATTAGCATATTTTTTCAATTCAGACCGCAAAGTTAGCAAGTTGGACAATCTAATTATGCATAAATTTGGAAAAAGATTTTATGAAGCCCTATTTCTTTATCCTTTTTGCCTTTTTAGTGATGTCTTGCGCTAGTCCCGAAGATCCTGCTATCAATAAGGAGCTTTGGGCATATAGCCCTGAAAATAACCAGGTAAATTTTGATAAAGCCTGTATGCCATTATTAAATAATTATCAAGAATTATTGAAAGGGGTAGCGGCGGGGGACACGGCTTATATATTTAATGCAGCTCAAACCTTAATTCAATTAACCGATTCTTTTCCTGCAGCAGCTATTACATTTAAAGATAGTTTATTGCATGAGCAGGCTAAGCAATCTCTGAATAATATCAATGCTGAATTACAAGGCTTGTTGGCTGAACAAAATTTACCTGCTATTAATATGGCCACGCATATGGTGTCTATTCAAATATTGAATTTATTAGCCAATATTGGTTTTAAAGAAAAGAATATTTATGTTTTTAATGTGCAGGATGAAAAACTAGAAGATGGACTTGTTTGGTTTGGATGGAATAAAATAGCTAAGGATCCTTATCATTCCAATAAAAAAGATGAAATAGCAGCACAGCAGTTCTTGCAAGAAAAATTCTAAGGACTTGGTTTTTTCAGTTCAAAAATAATCATCGCATTTACACTTAAAGTAGAAGTAATATAAATTTCTTGTCTACTCGTTCCATCTTTTACGACCATGAGTGCAGTGTTAGGAGGAACCGTACCTAAATTATGTGCGACAATAATAATTTCATGACGATTATTGTCTTTATTAAAATTCACATCAAAATGAGTGGCTTTATAGCTCAGTCTTTTATTTTCTAGTAATAAAACTTTATTATCAAAAATCATAATGGTGTCGTTATCAATAGTGCCATTATCGTATAAGTCAATACTAATAGAAGAACTATTGACCGTTACTTGTTTGACTAATTTATTTTCTCTACCTACTAGAACCCAGGGCAGTATTTGTCCAGAAGACTTAGTGGCGCTGGTATTGGAGCTAGCACTCGTTTCATTTACAGCAGCTGCTTTAGTATTCTCTGGTAAAGTATTCACCACTGCATTGTTTGGGGAAGCAACTGTTTTAATAGAACTGCTCGTAGCATTAGACTGAATAGGACCTGCTTGTGTAGCGTTAGACTTAGTCGATGTATTTAACTTTGTGGCAGTACTTGTCTTTGTTGAATTTGTTAACTTGGAAGTATTATTTGTATTTGACTTAGTAAGTACTTGTTTTACGATTGCTGTTTGTTTAGCAGTTGCAGTTTTATTTTCTTTGGCAATTATTTTATTAGCAGTGGAAGTTTTAGAATCTGCTTGTTTTGCAGTAAACTCTTTTACAATGGGACCTTCTTTTTCTAAATACACTTTACCTCCTCCGCAATCTTTCCCAGAAATTTCATTTGTGGCTGTATAAGTGCCTTCTAAAATTTCATATCCTCTCACCATTCTGTAGCTTAGAAAATTGGTCATTAAACAGGCTTCAAAATTGCCCACCAATTTCTTTTTGTCAAAACGCGTTTCTGTAATACTTACTAACTGTGTATTTTCAGAATGCATTCCTGTAGCCATGGCATTGGCTGTAAAATTATTTGAAATTTTGGAGTAGGTTTTCGCAGTAAGGCTATGGTCTGGATTTTCTTTAATGACTATTTCATAGGTAACTATTTTACCATCGAGCTCATTACTAGGTGTAAAATAGCCTCTCCATTTCCCAGTAAGGTCTTGGCCCATAACGAGGGTGGGTATGCAAAAAGCGACTAATAAATAAACAAGGCTGCGCATATTACAAAGCTATGTATAAAATATGAACCGCATTTGTTACCTTTGCGGACATATATTATAGATAAAAAACATGGTTCAAATTCAATTTCCAGACGGCGCAGTTCGTTCCTACGAAAAGGGGATTACTGCTTTAGGTATTGCTAAGTCAATTAGTGAAGGATTGGCAAAGAAAGTATTAGCGGCTTCGGTAAACGGGGAAGTATATGATGCCACGCGTGCTATTAATGAGGACGCAGCCTTAAAATTATTAACCTGGGACGACGCCGATGGTAAAAATACCTTCTGGCATTCTTCTGCGCATTTATTAGCAGAGGCGGTAGAAATGCAATTTCCAGGTGCTAAATTTTGGGTAGGGCCCGCACTAGAGAAAGGCTTTTACTATGATATTGATTTAGGAGATAAAACCATTAAGGAAGAAGATGTTTTATTGCTTGAAAAAAAGATGAATGAATTAGCCAAGCAAGCCAACGCCTATATTCGTAAAGAAATGTCTAAGGCAGAAGCAACTGCTTATTTCACAGAGAAAAAAGATGAGTACAAATTAGATTTATTATCGGGTTTAGAGGATGGTAGTATTACTTTTTACTCACAAGGTGCCTTTACCGATTTATGTCGTGGACCACATATTCCGAATACTAGTTTTATTAAGGCTATCAAAATTACCAATATCGCAGGAGCGTTTTGGAAAGGGGATGAGAAAAATAAAATGTTGACAAGGGTATATGGAATTACTTTTCCGAATCAAAAAGAATTGGATGAATATTTATTGCTTTTAGAAGAAGCGAAAAAAAGAGATCACCGTAAACTAGGAAAAGAATTAGGCATTTATACCATGGATGATGATGTAGGGCCGGGTCTTCCTTTGTGGATGCCGAACGGAACTATTATTATTGAGGAATTAGAAAATTTAGCCAAACAAACTGAAGAGGATGCAGGCTACAAGCGAGTAGTGACGCCACATATAGCCAAAGAGAGCATGTACATTAAAAGTGGCCACTTACCTTATTATCAAGATAGTATGTTCCCTCCGATGGAATTAGATGGTACAAAATATTATTTAAAAGCGATGAACTGTCCGCATCATCATAAAATTTTTGATGCAGAGCCTAAGAGTTATAAAGACATGCCACTTCGTTTAGCGGAGTATGGAACTTGTTATAGATATGAGCAAAGCGGAGAATTATTTGGCTTAATGCGTGTGCGTTGTTTACACATGAACGATGCACATATTTATTGTACCAAAGAACAATTTGCACAAGAGTTCAGAGCGGTGAATGAAATGTATTTAAAATATTTCAAAATTTTTGGTATTGATAAATACGTCATGCGTTTAAGTTTACATGATCCAAAAAAATTAGGACAGAAATATATTAACGAACCTGAACTTTGGTTAGAAACAGAAGCCATGGTGCGTGCGGTCTTAATTGAAACAGGAACACCTTTTGTAGAAGTACAAGATGAAGGTGCTTTTTACGGACCAAAAATTGATGTGCAAATTTGGAGTATCATTGGAAGAGAGTTTACACTAGCTACCAACCAAGTCGATTTTGCACAAGGCAAAAGATTCAATTTAAATTTCACCAATAAAGACAACGAGCCTGAAACACCATTAATTATTCATCGTGCTCCTTTAGGAACACATGAGCGTTTTATTGGGTTTTTATTAGAGCATTATGCAGGTAAGTTTCCAGTTTGGTTAGCACCATTGCAAGTGAAAATTTTACCTATTAGTGATAAGTTCATGCCTTATGCGCAGGAAGTATTGGCTCAATTTAAAAAAGCAGGGGTAAGGGTAGAAATAGATGACAGAAATGAAAAGATAGGTAAGAAAATTAGAGATACTGAAATCATGAAAGTGCCTTATATGCTAGTGATTGGAGAGAAAGAAGTAGCTGAGAATAAATTATCGGTAAGACGTCAAGGAAAAGGCGATTTGGGTATGCTAGACAAGGATTTATTCCTAAATCAGGTGCTAGAAGAAATCAAAGAAAGATTAGCGCCTATATCATAACAAAGACTATCTTTACAAAACTTAATAAACGTTTAATTACTTAATGGCATTACCGAACAGAGGACCCAGATTTAACCCAAGGTTTCAAAGACAACAAGAACCAGAGCATCGAATTAATGATCGTATTCGAGTTCCACAAATCAGATTGGTTGGAGACAATATTACAGTGGGTGTGTACAACACTCAAGATGCCTTGAAAATAGCTGCAGACCAAGGTTTGGACCTAGTGGAGATTTCTCCAACTGCCGATCCCCCAGTATGTAAAGTCATTGATTACAAGAAGTTCCTTTACGAGAAAAAGCGTAAGGAAAAAGAGATGAAAGCGAACTCAAAACAATCTGAGATTAAAGAGATTCGTTTTACCCCAGGAACCGATGACCACGATTTTGATTTCAAAGCAAAACACGCAGAAAAATTTTTACAAGACGGCAATAAGGTGAAAGCCTATGTTCAATTTAAAGGTCGTGCCATTATGTTCCAGGACAGAGGTCAACTACTTTTATTGAAATTTGCAGAGCGTTTAGCGGAAGCAGGAACTTTGGAAAGTATGCCTAAATTAGAAGGAAAGAGAATGTTTGCTATTTTTCAACCTAAAGCAGGCGGAAAGAAGAAGCCTACTTCTTAGTTCCATTATTGACTTCGTTTATATGTTAAATCATTGATTTTCAAGCTAATTATACAATGAGCCATCCCAATACACGGAATGGCTCATTTTTTTTGCCATCTCGCTATTTGCGCGTACCTTCGCCATCCATTTCCCACAAGGCTCAACAAGTGCACTGCCTGAGCAGCGCCGCCAGTAGGGAGTAATCGTAAAGATTATATAATGCCAAAAGTTAAAACTAACTCGAGCGCGAAAAAGCGTTTCAAAGTTACTGGAACCGGTGAAATCACCTTCCAAAAAGCCTTCAAAAGACACATTCTTACCAAAAAATCTACAAAGCGCAAAAGAGCGATGAGAAAAAAAGGACTTGTTGGGTCAACTAACAAAGACTTCGTTCTACGTTTGCTAAGACTTAAAGGATAGATTGAAAGGATAGTCAAACACTTAACCAAGTAAGGTTTATTTAAACAAAATTTAATTCACCGGATCCGATCATCAACTTGATAAAACAGGATTCAAAAAAATATTAATTATGCCACGTTCAAAAAATGCCGTTGCATCTAGAGCAAGAAGAAAAAAGATATTCGAACAAGCGAAAGGTTTTTATGGTAAGCGTAAAAACGTATATACCGTTGCCAAAAACGTATTAGAGAAAGGTTTAACTTATGCTTATGTAGGTCGTAAGTTGAAAAAGCGTGAGTACCGTACTTTATGGATTGCGCGTATCAATGCAGCAGTGCGTGAAGAAGGTCTTACTTACAGCCAATTCATTAACCTTTTAGCAAAGAAAGGATCTGATTTAAACCGTAAGGTTTTAGCAGACTTAGCAATGAACGAGCCAGCAAGCTTCAAAGCCTTGGTTCAATCGGTGAAGTAATTTTCTTTCTCAAGATTTTAAAAGCCCAGTCCGAGTTTATCGTGGCTGGGCTTTTTGATTCCACCCATTCTTCCGCCAAATTCCCGCCCAAAATTTCCGTCCCCAATATCCGTTCAAAGAACTATTTTTGTTCTCTAAAAATAACAAGCTAACCCTGTTTAAAAATGAACAATACCTACACCTCGTTGGTTAATCAAACCTTTCATTTTCCCCAAGAAGGTTTTGAAGTGGATGATAACGGTTATTTAGAATTTAATGGAGTGGATTTAAAAGCCATCATTGAAAAACATGGTACTCCCTTAAAGTTAACTTACTTGCCTAAAATAGGCATGCAAATTAAAAAAGCAAAGCAAATGTTTGCAGCTGCTTTTAAGAAACATAAATACGAGGGAGAATACTTTTATTGTTATTGCACCAAGAGCTCTCACTTTTCATTTATTGTAGAAGAAGCATTAGGGCATAATGTACATTTAGAAACTTCTTTTGCTTACGATATTGATATTATCAACCAATTGTATAAACGCAGAAAAATTAATAAAGAAATTTTCATCATCTGTAATGGTTATAAGCAGAAATTATACATGAGTAGAATTTCAAAATTAATTAATACAGGATTCAAGAATGTAATTCCTGTATTAGATAATAAAGAAGAATTACAATTCTATAAGCGTAATACCAAAGAGCCTTTTAAATTAGGTATTAGAGTGGCTTCTGAAGAAGAGCCTAGTTTTCCTTTCTATACCTCACGCTTAGGCATTAGGGCAAAGGATATCCTTGAATTTTATGTAGATGAGATTGAGGGTTATGAGGACAAATTCCAATTAAAAATGCTACATATCTTTTTAAATAAAGGTATTAAGGACGATATCTATTATTGGTCTGAATTAAACAAGATTATTAACTTGTATTGCCAGCTTAAAAAAATATGTCCTGAATTAGATTCTATTAATATTGGAGGTGGTTTTCCTATTAAACATTCTTTAGGTTTTGAATACGATTATCAGTTCATGATTAATGAGATTGTTTCGAATATTAAAAAAGCATGTAAGAAGGCAAGAGTGCCTATGCCTAATATTTATACCGAGTTTGGAAGTTTTACCGTAGGAGAGAGCATGGCACATATTTATAAAGTGCTTGCTGAAAAGAAACAAAACGATAGAGAGTGTTGGTATATGATTGATTCTTCTTTTATTACCACTTTACCTGATACCTGGGGTATTGGTGAAAAGTTCTTGATGCTTCCGGTGAATAAGTGGGAGAATGATTACCAGCGTGTGGTACTAGGAGGACTTACTTGCGATAGTCATGATTATTATGATTCAGAAGAACATATCAATGAAGTATTCTTACCAAAATTGAAAAATGATTTATTGGAAGACAAGACCGAAGAGAATAATGAACCTTTATATGTAGGATTTTTCCATACAGGCGCCTACCAAGATCAAATTAGTGGCTATGGTGGTATTAAGCATTGCTTGATTCCATCTCCTAAGCATGTTATTGTAGAAAAAGATGCGAAAACTGGAAAGCTAGTTGATTGGGTATATGCGAAGGAGCAAACTGCTCAATCCATGCTTAAGATATTGGGTTATTTGAGATAGCGCTGAATTAAGTCCCGAAACTCTTTATTTACCCGATTTTACTCTATTTTTAAGACAAAATGGCATATTATCTTATTATTAACTGCCTAAAAGTCTCCAAAACAAATTTGTAAGAGATTTTTAAATCACCTAATTTTGGTTCAAATAGTAGATGTTATGTACCCTGAAGAGTTTGTATTACCAATGAAGGCTGAATTAGTTGATAATGGTTTTGAAGATTTAACAACAGCAGCAGAAGTGGAAAATGCAGTGAAGCAAGAAGGAACTACATTACTTGTGATTAATTCGGTTTGTGGTTGTGCTGCTGGTGCTTGTAGACCAGGTGTTTTAATGGCAGTAGCCAACGCAACTCAAAAACCAGATCGTATCACAACTAGTTTTGCGGGATTTGATATAGAAGCGATTAATAAAGTAAGAGAATTACACTTGCCTTATCCTCCTTCTTCTCCAGCAATTTTATTATTTAAAGATGGTCAGTTGGTAAATATGGTGGAAAGACACCAAATTGAAGGCAGACCTGCTCAAGTAATCGCACAGCATTTAATTTCAGTGTTTCAAGAACATTGCAATTAATTCAAGATATTGATGAAGATTTTTTGTTTTTAGATGGGTTAGTAAACACGGCCGCACTTTCTAGTGTGGCCTTTTTTTTTCGTACATTGCAGTACCTTATTTATTTCAAACTATGTATCCCAATTTATATTATCTAGTCGATGACTTATTCGGTATTAAATTAAATGGATTAAAGCTTATCAATTCATTCGGTTTTTTTGTAGCCATCGCCTTTGTGGCCTCTGGTTATGTCTTATATCTAGAATTAAAAAGAAAGGAAGCCTTAGGTGAGTTTACACCTGTAGAAGAAAAAATGATTGTGGGAGCACCGGCTTCTACCACTGATTTAATTACCAATTTTATTTTTGGCTATTTGTTTGGTTATAAGATAGTTGGAGCCTTTACCATTGAAAATGCTTTAAATAATACACAGGCCTTTATTTTATCCTTGGAAGGAAATATGCTGGCAGGAATTGTGGTAGGTGGGCTCATGGTCTATATCAAATGGAGAGAAAAAAATAAAGAAAAATTGGCGAAGCCTGAAACCAGGACCTTTGCTGTATGGCCGCATGATAGAGTAGGTGAAGTAGTATTGCAAGCTGCCTTATGGGGTTTCTTAGGGGCTAAAATTTTTCATAACTTAGAAAATATAGATGAATTAGTAAAAGATCCTATTGGGTCACTTATTTCATTTAGTGGATTAACTTTTTATGGGGGTTTAATTTTAGCCACCATGGGGGTTATTGTATACATAAGAAAACATAATATTAGAGTAATACATTTTGCAGATGCCATGGCACCGACTATGTTATTTGCTTATGCAGCTGGAAGAATAGGATGTCATATTAGTGGTGATGGCGATTGGGGTATTGAAAATATAGCACCCAAACCTTTTAACTGGTTACCTGATTGGACCTGGTCTTCCACTTATGCGCATAATGTAGTAAATGAAGGAGTGCCTATTCCAGGATGTGAAGGTAATTATTGCAATGAATTACCGGTACCTGTCTTCCCCACTACTTTTTATGAAATCATCATCATGTTTATTTTGTTTGGTATCATGTGGGCATTTAGAAAGAAAATTACACAGCCAGGTATACTTACTGGTATCTATTTAATTTTTGCAGGAGGGGAGCGTTATTTTATTGAAAAAATAAGAGTGAACAATAAGTATATGTCACTTCCTTTTCAACCTACGCAAGCAGAACTAATTTCAACCTTTTTAATATTGATAGGAATTGTATTTTTAATTCAATCAAAACGTTGGTTCCCTAAAACTATTCTTAAATCCTAAAATAAATTGTATGCCGTCATTTGATATTGCTAGTTCTGTAGATATTCAAACATTGGATAATGCAGTCAATATTGTGAAAAAAGAAATTACCAATCGTTTCGACTTTAAAGGCAATCATGTAGTGATTGATTTAAATAAGAAGGATTATATGCTGAAATTAGAATCTGATTCTGAAATGAAAATTCAGCAAATTGTAGATGTTCTAATTAGCCGTGCAATGAAGCAAGGTATTGAGGCATCCTCTTTCGATTTTTCTAAAGACGCTTTTCCGAGTGGCAAAATCTTCAAAAAGGATGTTTCTGTGAAAAATGGCCTCAAGCAGGAAGATGCCAAAAAGGTGGTCAAGCTCATTAAAGAGAGCGGGCTAAAGGTGCAAGCGGCCATTATGGACGATATTGTACGTGTAACTGGCAAGAAAATCGATGATTTACAAGATGTTATAGCTGCTTGCAGGGCGGGTAATTTAGGCCTCCCTTTGCAGTATATCAATATGAAATAAGGGTAT
>Ga0315899_10000938_pt1 | contig 34130 bp, 35 predicted proteins | sample LakEriMetagenome_2_FD_203518 | JGI IMG/M metagenome (GOLD analysis project Ga0315899, IMG submission 203518) | Freshwater fungal communities from buoy surface, Lake Erie, Ohio, United States - Buoy 4 MA112 | ecosystem: Environmental > Aquatic > Freshwater > Lake | place: USA: Lake Erie, Ohio...
CCAACGCGACCGTGATGGTGATCCTCGATGCCGATCGATTCGGAATCGCGCAATTGCACCAGTTGCGTGGACGAGTGGGGCGAGGGCGACACGCGTCGAATTGTTGGTTGGTCACGACCCCGTCGGAGTCGACCGACGAGATGATCCCCGATTCCAATCCGCGCATCGACGCACTCGTGGAGTCGGACGACGGTTTCTATCTGGCCGAGGTGGACCTGGAGCTTCGTGGCGAGGGAACCCTCATGAACAAGGACCAAAAGGGGCGCAGCGACCTGAAGTTGGCGTCGTTGCGTCGCGATCGTGAGTTGGTTCAGTTGGCGCGGGAGACCGCGTACGGGATCGTGGACGCCGATCCGGAGTTGGCCGAGCACGTCGAACTTCGCGATGAGTTGGCACTGTTCCTGCGCCCGGAGGACGAGGAGTTCCTCTTCAAGAGTTGATGCAGCCGGGAAGGTCGGTCAACGCCGACCGATTCCCGTCCGCGACCATGAAGCCTTCGGGCGCGAACACCGACGTGCGAACGGTGCCGTCCAGACGCACCGCGGCCAGGACGGCTCCGTCCTCGATCAACACCGCCGCGCGAGGTCCGACCAGAAGCGTGATGGTGGCCTCGGTCGACGTACGTGGAGTGGATGCGAACTCCACGTTGTCGCTGGACGACCAGGCTCGTTCGGAGTCGATCGACAGGTGCACGATCTCGGCGGACCCGTCGACGTCCTCGAAGGTGAACCCGAACGGCTGCGAGGCGTCGAGTCCTTCGAGCGTTCCCCGCCATCTGAAGCAACCGATCTCGTCGATGAACGGAGCCGAGGCCGGTTCATCGTCCGCGTTCGGCGCGGTCAACCGTGTCCAAATGGACTCGCGTACCCGAAGTTCGATGGTGGCTCCGTCGAACACGGCCGTGAACTCGTCGTTCACGTAGTCGGCGAACGGTGTGGATTCGTCCAGGGTCGTTTCCTTGGGTCGCAAGTATGCGGCGGGGTTCGACTCCTCGATGTCGGCGGCGAACCAGTTCCACGTTCGGGGCAGCACGTACTCCTTCGACGTGCGACCGAGATAGATCTCGCCCACCATGAACGACTTCCAGCTCAAGCGCGTCGCCGGTACGCGTTCGTTGTTGAGGTACGTCCATGGATACATGGTCCACGCCAAAACGGCGTCTCCGTCCTCGGAGACCAGGTCGAGGATCGCTCTGACCGTCCGCCCTTGACCGTCGAGCGCGGACTCCCGCCGATCGCTCTCCGCGGCGAAGGACTGGAAACGACCGGCTCGCGTGGCGCCGTCCCAGAAGAGCGACGATCCCTGGGTGACGATCACGAGCGCGGCCGCCAACATGACGGGGGCGTGGGACGTTCGGTGATCATCTTTCGAACGAGGCTCGGCGCACCAGCGTCCGGCGACGGCCAGAGCCGGTGAGAGCAGCGCGATCAGTGACGCCAGCATCAGTGCGGTGGGGACGGCGATCACCGAGAAGTAGTGGCTGGAATAGCGCTGCCCGAGGATCAATTCGATCCAGCCGCCGGCGAACCATGCGACGAGCGCGATCATCACTGCTCGTTGCGTGGGCGAGGACCCGGTTCGACGAAGGAATCCGAGGACGACGAAGGCGAGAACGATCAGGAGCGACTCGGGGCGATCTTGGTAGTGATCGACCATCGTGTTCCAGCCGAGGCCCAACTGTTCCATGTAGCCGCGCCCGGTTCCATCGCTCATGAAAGAGGCGTAGGTCCACCACCCGGACCAGAACTCGTCGAAGCGGCCACGTAGCGCGTACCAGAACGGAGCCGAGGCGAGCGACAGACCGAAAGCCATGGCGCCGGCGAACGAGGGGCGTACGAGGTGCGACGAACCTCGACGCAGGGTGAGCAGAAGGCCGGCGACGGCGACGGCGGCGAAGAGCGTCGTGAGGAGGGTCTGCACCGCGAGGCCCAGGATCACGAACGAACCGATCCATGCCAACTTCGCGTGGCGCACGTCGGTCCACGCTCGATCCCACAGGGTCGTGACGAAGACCAGGGCCAACAGTGCGGTGGTGATGTTGCGGCTGTAGACGACTCCGGCGTAATCGCTGGACGACATGAAGAAGTGAACGGTGGTGACCGTGGCCGCCAACGCCATCGCCGTCGGCGTTGCGCCGAAGATCCGTGACGTCGTGCGGGCGGCGACTCCGAGCAGGACCGAGATGGCGAGCGCGAAGAAGGCGATGGCGAACCAATACGTGTCGTACGAGGTCGGCAGTCGCGCCAGGTCGTACAAGAAGGTCTCGATGGGCCCCTTGTTGTGGATGCCGTTCTCGTAATACGTGCCTCCGAATCGCGCCGCGCGTTCGACGATGGTGCGGGCGTATTGGGGGTCGTAGTCCTGGCTGCGATTCTCGATGGCGAACCATCCGATCGTTCCGAGAATCACGGCCGTCGGGGCCGACATCGGCAACCAGGAATCCCGCGTCCGCGTTCGCTCGACTGACGCACGACGAACCAATCCGTCGAGGGCCAACAGGACCGTGACGACGCACAGGAGGTTGATGCGCAACATCGGTCCGATCGTGTGACGCTGGACCTCCACCGCGTCGGTGGCGATGGAGGCGTACAACTCCACGAGCGACGCCACGAGTCCGGTTCCGAGGATCAATGCCAGGAGGCGCGAACGGTTGGCGATCAGCGCCACACCCGCGACCGCCAACGCGACGAACCACCAGAGGGTCGCGGGCGAGTCGATGCCGGAGAACCACGCGAACCGGGAGGGAAGGCGATCGCCGACGTCGAATCGGTCGTAATCACCGAAGTCGTAGCCGAGAGCTCCGGGTAACTCGTGTTGCATCACGTCCAGCCAGAAGCCGGCGTCGGTGACGAGCGACGTCAGTTGATCGAACTGTCCGGATCCGCGCACCCAATCGCGGAACCCGGCGAGTTCCGAGGCTTGCAGGAACACCTCGCCGTCGTCCCACGTGTTTCGGCCGGCGCGCTCCAGGAGCGTCGGTGACACGGGCATGCCCTTGTCGATGAAGGAGGCCGTCATGTCCTCGTCGGGGAGAATTCGGAGTCCGACGTTGTTCATCAACGGGTATTGATTGCGCTCGCTGGTTCCTTGCGAAATCGCCACGTAGGCGAACGTTGCGAAGAGGGCGATGGCACTACGCAGGATCGTGCGTCGTAGCGGCTTGTCCGTGCAACGCCATCCGACGACGGCCATCACCGAAGCGATGACCAGTACGGGAAGGCCGTGCGAATCGCGCACGAGGAGCCAGGCGATGGTGGCGACCGTCGCCGCCTGGATCCGGTGTCGAGACGGAACCTGCGCCACGCGCAACCACAGCGCGAGCGCCAACATCGATGCACTCATGCCGAGCGACTCGCTGAGGGCCTCGATGCACCACAACGCGAAGCGGGGTTGCACCACGATGGCTCCGACGATGACCGCCGCGAACCAACCGACCGGCCTCGATCGAGTGAGGCGCAGGATCGTGCCGCACACGAAGGCGGCCGCCATCGCGTAGGCGAAACTCTGGCCCACCACCAGCCAGCGCACGTCGAAGCCCGCGAGCCAGTAGGCGAGGGGCATCCCCACCGGGCGCTCCGTGAACCAGAACTCCGGCGAGAACGGTCCGATGCGCGCGACCTTCAGGAACGACGCCGAGTCGGGGAAGAACGAGGGCATTCCACCCCGCCAATTCGGCCCGACGATGCGCAACACGAAGATCAGAACCGCGAAGGACCAAACGAACGATGAACGGTCGACCGCACGCTTGGTGGGAGCACCCGACGCGCGCGCCGTCACATCGTCGGTGTTCGGCGCACCCGTGAGCGTCTCGTCAGTGTTCGTCACCGGGAGACTCCTCGACATCGGGCATCACCAGGTCCCATCGGTCGAGACAATCGCGGCACTTGTAGGTGACGATGTCCCCGGGGTACCAACGGCCATCTTCGCGAGCGTGAGTCGTGAGGTAACAACGTCCGCCGCAATCGATGCACTCGATCTCGGGCTCGGGCGTCATGAGGACAGTCTGCCGGTCGACGGCCCCGTAACATGGTCTCATGCGCGTCGTCGCCGGAGCATTGCGAGGACGAAACATCAAGGCTCCCGATGGTGACGCCACGCGTCCCACCACGGATCGCACGCGCGAGGCGGTGTTCAACGCGTTGGCGAGTATGGATGTCATCGACGGCGCCGTGGTGCTCGATCTCTACGCCGGAAGTGGGGCGATGGGCATCGAAGCCCTGTCGCGAGGGGCGCGCCGGTGCACGTTCATCGAGCGGGATCGTCGGGCGCTCGACGCGGTGCGCGCGAACGTGTCACAGCTGGGGTTGACGGACCGCTCCTCGGTTCTGGCTAGTGACGTGTTGGTCGGCGTGGTCGCTCAGCGCGGGGTCGATCTGGCCCTCGTCGACCCGCCGTACGAGTTCGACGCTTGGCCGGCATTGTTGACCGCGATTTCCGTCGCGCTCGCCCCGGACGCCGTGGTGGTGGCCGAGAGCGGTCGGGATCTGGGTACCCCCGAAGGGTGGACCGTCCTGCGTTCGAAACGATACGGACGCACCTGGGTCTCGTTCCTTCAGGCCGATGCTCGCGCGTCGGAACCGTCGTCGACGGGTACCGTTGGGGACTGATGGCCACGTCGTCCTCGCTCACCGTCCTGTATCCGGGAAGTTTCGACCCGTTCCACAACGGGCATCTCGACGTCGTCGCTCAGGCCGCGGAACTGTTCGGGGACGTGGTGGTCGCGGTGATGCACAACCCCGACAAGCCCGGTGGACTCATCGCGCTCGCCGACCGGGTTCAGTTGGCCCGACGCTGCACCGAACATCTTGCGGGCGTCCGGGTGGATGCCTTTCCGGGGCTGGCGGTTCAGGCCGCCACGGCGGCGGGAGCCGACTTCATCGTGAAGGGTTTGCGCACCCCGGGTGACTTCGAAGTCGAGCAGCAGATGGCCCACACGAATCACTCGGTGACCGGTATCCGCACGGTCTACCTGCCCTGTCGGGCCGATCAGGCCTTCATCAGCAGTCGTTTCATCCGGGAAATCGCCCAATATGGTGGGCGTATCGACCACATGGTTCCCGCACCGGTCGCTTCCACCCTGGCGGGTATCTTTGGGAAGCCTTCGGGCGGCAACGAAGGATCATCATGAACTCCACTTTCGACGACTTCGACGACGACACCGGCTCGTACGACCGCGGGCCCGACGACCAGATCGGCTCCTCCGGGGTCCTGTTGCGTCGCGCCATCGACATCATCGCCACGGCTCCGAACATGCCGTTGTCGTCCACCCCCCGAATCGACCGCGACGTCATCATCGAGATCCTGGAAGAAGCGTTGCATCGCCTGCCCAACGAGTTGCGCGATGCCCGTTGGATGATGAAGCAGCGTGAGGAATTCGTGGCCCGCACCCGGCGTGAGGGCGAGGAACTGATCGACGCCGCCAAGGTGCAGGCCGAGCGATTCGTGCAACGCTCCGAGGTGGTTCGCGCCGCCGAACAGCGCGCCCGACAGATCGTGGAGGCCGCCGAGGACGAGTCTCGTCGCCTCAAGAACGAGACCGAGGACTTCCTGGACCAACGGCTGGCCAGTTTCGAGATCCTGCTCGACAAGTTGTCCAAGACGGTGGCCACCGGTCGTCGTCGTTTGGCCATCGGGGAGGCCCCGAACGAAACCCAGGCCACGGCCCGGGTCGACGGTGAGGACGACTGGGTGGATGCCGGCTCCGAGGAGTCCGGGGCGATCTTCTTCGACCAGGACAGCACCCGCAACCTGTGAAGAACCCGCTCCTCGTCAACGCCCTCGAGATGTTGCGGCGTCCGGGGACGCAAAAGGACGTGGCCATGTCCGTCTCTGCTTCCCTCCTGGACATCGACGACCCCCGTTTGCTCTCCGGGCACGAGATCGGGGTGGATCTGCGCTGCGAGAGCCTGTCCGACGGCATCGTGGTCGACGGGGGAGTTCGGGTGGACTTCCGAGGGGACTGCCGCCGGTGTCTGACCCCGCTCACGGGAACCCTGTCGATCGAGGTTCACGAGCTGTATCAGGTGAATCTGACCGACCCCGACGCGTTCCCGATCGAGAACGACCAGATCGATCTGGGGGCCATGGTGCGTGAATCGGTGCTCCTAGACCTGCCCGACGCCCCGGTGTGTCGCCCCGACTGCGCCGGCTTGTGCCCGGTCTGCGGGATCGACCGGAACGTGTCCGAGTGCGGGTGCACGGTGTCCGCTCCCGACCCCCGGTGGGCCGGTTTGGAGGCCATTCGGGATCAGCTCCCCGAGTAGCCGAGCTGGGGGCCGTGGGGAACGCTCCATTCACCGCTATCCTCACGAGGCTGTTACGAGGAGAAGATCGACGTGGCCGTTCCGAAGAAGAAAAAGTCGAAAATGAAGTCGCGGAGCCACCGGGCCGGTGCCTGGAAGCTCGGCGCCCCGTCGCGCAGCCTCTGCCCGCGTTGTGGCTCGGCCAAGTTGCCCCACACGGTGTGCAATGCCTGCGGTTGGTACAAGAACCGCGTCGCCGTCGAAGTCTGATCCCACTCGTCACTGATGCTTCCCATCGCCGTCGACGCCATGGGCGGCGACCGCGCCCCCGATGAAATCATCGCCGGAGCGCTCGAAGCCGCGCGTTCCGGTTTCCCCGTCGTCCTCGTCGGTCCGCAAGGTTTGTCGGGCACCGGAGACCTTCCCCTGATCGTGGCCTCCGAGGTCATCGAGATGGACGAGGACCCCGCGAACGGTGTGCGTCGCAAAAAGGATTCCACTCTCGTGCGCGCCGCCGAGGCGGTGCGCGACGGCAAGGCGTCGGCCATGATCTCGGCCGGCAACACGGGCGCCACGATGGCTTCGGCATTGTTGAAGATGGGTCGCATCACGGGCGTGAAGCGTCCGGCCATCGCCACTCCCATTCCGGTTCCCGGCGGTCGTCCCACGGTTCTGCTCGACGCGGGTGCCAATGCCGAGGTGCACGCCGAATGGCTCGTTCAGTTCGCCGTGATGGGGTCGGTCTATTCGCACCATCGTTACGGCGTGGCCGAGCCTCGTGTGGGCCTGCTCTCCATCGGCGAAGAGCCCGGAAAGGGTGACACCCTCCGCAAGGAGGCCTATGAATTGCTCGCCCAGGCGACCGGAATCAACTTCATCGGAAACGTCGAGGGTCGGGACGTCATGACCGACGACGTCGACGTGGTGGTCACCGACGGTTTCACGGGCAACGTGGTGTTGAAGACGCTCGAAGGTGGCATGAAGACGTTGGTGAAGGCCCTCATCGCGGCCTTCGGGTCCAAGGAGGAGTACAAGCCGCACGCCGAGGCACTCTTCCCGGCGTTGTTGCCGCTGTACGACAGCGTGGATCCGGACTCCACGGGTGGTGCGGTTCTGCTCGGAGTCGACGGAGTGTGCATCATCTCGCACGGGTCGTCTTCGGCGCGCGCGATGGTGAACGGCATCAAGGTGGCCGCCGACATGGTCGAGCGCGACATGGTCGGTCACATCCGTCGAGCCATCAATCCGTGATGGCTACTTTGTGACGGCTGATCCGTGACGGGTCGCCCCGCCTGGGGTCGCCCGCTTCGTTAGGATTGCGCCGTCCCGATCAACGGAGGAAGTCGTGCCCGCTGAAACCCATGTCGTCAAGAGCCCGCTCGATCGTGATGCGATCTTCGCCATCGTGCGCGATCAGCTGGTGGACATTCTCGAGATCGACCCGGAGAGCATCTCCGAAGGACAGTCGTTCAAGGACGATCTCAACGCCGACTCGCTCGCGTTGGTCGAACTGGTCGACGCGTTGGAGGAAGAACTCAGTGAGCGGACCGTCGGCTTCCGCATCGAGGACGAGGATCTGGCCGATCTCAAGACCGTCCGCGACGCCGTCGATTTCGTGCTGGCGCACGTGCAAAAGCACTCGGCCTGAGTCGAGGTCCCCATGGCCGGGATGTTGTCACGGATCAAGAACCGTGCGCGTCTCGCATCGCGTCGTGGTCGACGAGGACGTCATCGTCCCGTTCTCGGATTCGACGAGTGGACGATGAAGGTGGCGTCACACCGATTCACGAATCGTGAACTGGGCGAGCAATCCATGAGTCACCGCTCGTGGTGCGGGGAGAACGGTGGTCGTCCGTCGAACGAGCGACTCGAGTTCCTCGGTGACGCGATCCTTCAGTGGGTCGTGACCGACATGATCTACGCCGAGTTCCCCGATCGTGACGAGGGTTCGCTCACCGACGTCCGCAAGAGTCTCGTGAACGCCGAGATGCTGGCCGAAATCGCCCGTGAGATCGATCTCGGTTCGCAGTTGTTGTTGGGCGCGGGGGAGGACGACGCCGGTGGTCGTGCCAAGACGTCGATCCTGGCCGACGCGTTGGAGGCGTTCATCGGGGCGCTGTACCTGGACGGCGGACCGCAGAAAGCCCAACCGTTCGTGCAATCCCTCATGTCGGGTCGATTGGGTGGTTCGTTCGAACGACTCGAGGATTTCGACGCCCGAAGTCACCTCATCCGGGTGTGTGTCCGAGAGTGGGGACGCCCGCCCTTGGTCGAGATCACATCGCAGGGTGCGGCCCACGAGCCCACTTTCACCGCCGTCGTGATCATCAACGGTGAGGAGATGGGGCGCGCCGACGGACGGTCGAAGAAGATCGCCGCGCAGGCCGCCTCGGTGAGCGCGCTCGCGGTTCTCGCTGGTCGCGGCGTCGACACCAGCCGTGCCTGAGCTTCCCGAGGTCGAGACGGTCCGACGAGGACTCGAGGAACGCTTCGTCGGACGTCGCATCGAACGCGTCGAAGTGGGTCGGGAGCGTTCGGTTCGACGCACGAGTCGCGAGGAAGTGATCGCTCGACTCACGGGCACCACGCCGATCGCGGCTCGTCGTCGCGGGAAGTATCTGATCGTCGATCTCGACTCGGGCGACGAGATGATGATCCATCTCCGCATGAGCGGCCAGGTGTTGATCGATTCGGTTGCCTCGGCGCGACCCGCGCACACGCACGTGACCTTGACGTTGGCGGGTCGCCCCGCCGAGGAGCTGCGTTTCGTGGATCCGCGCACGTTCGGTGAGGTCGTGGTCTACGACCCCGGCGCGGCCGTCTCGGTCGTTCCGGAGTTGGTGCGGCTCGGCCCCGACCCCATCGCCGAGGGCCTCGATCTCGCTCAACTTCGTCGAGTGCTGTCGTCCACCGCTCGCGCGGTGAAGGTGGCGCTGCTCGACCAGTCGCTCGTGGCGGGGATCGGCAACATTTACGGCGACGAGATTCTCCATCGCGCGCGCATTCATCCCCGACGACCCGCGCGCAAGGTGTCGTCGGGTCAGGTCCGCCGCTTGCACGTCTGCATTCACGAGGTGTTGAACGAGGCCATCGCCGAGGGCGGGTCGACGCTCGGCGACGCCCAGTACGTGGACCTCATGGGGGAGTACGGCTCGTTCCAAGAGCGACACCGCGTTTACGGGCGCTCGGGTGACAGGTGTCTGTCGTGCGGTCGGGGACACGTGGTGTCCGCCGTCATCGGGGGACGAACGACCAGTTGGTGTGGGGTGTGCCAACGTTGAGCGATCGACCGTGGCGGCTCCGGGGGAGGAGGGGCCGGGCAACCCCCGTGAACTAGGGTCGGGGCGTCGTGTTTCTCAAGTCCCTCACCCTCAAAGGCTTCAAGTCCTTCGCCGACAACACCGTGATGCACCTCGAACCCGGGGTGACCGTGGTGGTCGGCCCGAACGGCTCGGGCAAATCCAACGTCGTCGACGCCATCGCGTGGGTTCTCGGAGCTCAGGCACCCAGTGCGGTGCGTTCCCAGAAGATGGACGACGTGATCTTCGCTGGCACCGCCAAGCGCCCGGCGCTCGGTCGAGCCGAGGTGACGCTCACCCTCGACAACTCCATGGGTCTGTTGCCCGTCGACGTGTCCGAGGTCAGCGTCAGCCGCGTGCTGTACCGCACCGGCGAGAGCGAGTACAGCATCAACGGCGTCCCGTGCCGTCTGCTGGATGTGCAGGAACTCCTGTCCGACGCCGGTGTGGGTCGTCAGCAACACGTGATCGTCAGCCAGGGTCAGATCGACGCGGTCCTGAACGCCCGTCCCGAGGATCGTCGATCGATCATCGAGGAGGCCGCGGGCGTCCTGAAGTTCCGCAAGCGCAAGGAGAAGTCCGAGCGTCGACTGGAAGCCACCGAAGGATCGCTCCTTCGCGTGCAAGACCTTCTTCGCGAGGTGCGCCGTCAACTCCGTCCGCTCGAACGTCAGGCCGAGGCCGCGCGTCGGCACGGTGACCTCGTGGCCGAGTTGAACGCGCTGCGGTTGTTCCTGAGTGGCCGGGAGATCGCCGGATTCCGTCGTCGATTGGAAACCCTGTCTGGGGATCGCACCGAGGCCGGTCGCAAGGAGGAAGAACTCCGGCGACTGCTGGCCGAACTGGACACCAACGTCATGGCCGCCGAAGCCGAGTTGTCGGCTCGCGGTGAGAGCGGTTTGGGCGACGAATTGGTTCGTGTCGAACAGTTGCGCGAGCGGGCCCGTGGAATCTCCATGTTGTTGGTCGAGCGGCGTCGCTCCTACGAGCGCGACCGGGGCCAGATGATGGACTCCGGAGTCATCGCCAACCTCGAGGCGGACGCGTCGGCGTTACGGAGCGAACTCGACGAGGTGGCCTCGGCCATCGGGCGCCTGGAGCCCGAAAATCAGGAACTGGCCCACGACGAAGCGGCCTTCGAGGGCGAACGCTCGGCGGCAGCCACCTTGTTCGACCACATCGCGTCCACCTCGTCGGCCGCCACGGCCGCCGCCGAGGTTCGCGGAGAACTGCGCACCCTGCGCGCCTCGGTCGAGGCCGCCGACTCCGAACACCGTCGCTTGGTGACGCGAATCGCCAATCTCGACGAGCGCCAGGCCCGTCTGGTGTCCGAGATCGATCGTCTGCGCGGTGAATGCGAGAAGTCCCAAGCCATCGAGCTCCCTCTCGTCAACGAGGTCACCGAAGCCGAATCCCGTCGTCTCGCCGCCGAGGCCGCGCTCGAAGCCGCTGTGGCGTCGCGCAACGCCGTCGCCGCCGAGTTGGCGCGCTGGCAGGCGCGTTCGGAGGCATTGCAACTGGCCCTCGACAGTGCGCGCGCCCGTGCCGGCGCCGAGAAGTTGAAGGACGTGTCCGGTGTGGTGGGCACCCTGCTCGACCTCGTCGTGATCGAGGACGGGTGGGAGGCCTCGATCGAGGCGGCCCTGGGCGAGGCGTTGCTGTCGGTCGTCGTCGAGAACACCGAGTCGGCCCGTCGCGCGTTGTCCCATCTGCGCACGTCGTCGGCGTCCGGCGCGGTACTGGCTCTCGGATCGCGCTCTGGCGTGACGGTGGCCAGCGTGGTGCCGTCGGGTGCCCAACGTGTTCGGGAGCATGTGCGCTCGTCACGTTCCGATGTGGAGGCGTTGCTCGATCTGCTTCTGGCCAATTCCATCCGGGTCAACGACTGGACCGCCGCGGTCGACGCCGTGATGGCCGATCCGCGATTGGTCGCCGTCACCACCGAGGGCGACCGATTCACCACCACGGGGTGGCGCATCGGTGTGGCCGGTGGTGGCGCCACGGCGGCCGCACTCGAGGACGCGTTGCGCAACGCCGAGCAGTCCAAGCTCGATCTGGCGGCGCGCGAGGAAGCGGTGCGCATCGCCACCTCAGAGAGTCAGTCCGCGCGTCAACGCGAGCAGGACGTGCAGAAGCGCCTCGACGCCAACGACGCCGCGTTCACCGCCGCGTCGGAGGCTCTGGCGCGGACCCAGAGTGAGCGGCGTGAATGCGCCACGGAGTCCGAGGGACTCCAACCGACACTCGGGGAGATCGACGAGCGACTCGTTCGTTTGCGGTCCCGTGTCGCCGAGCTCGAGCATCTCGTTCCCTCGTTGGAGCAAGAGGAGCAGGCCGAGGCCGAGGCCGCCAAGGCCCGGGGCGAGGCGCGCGCCACCATGGAAGCCAAGGCGGCGTTGTTGGCCGGGCGTCGTCGCGATCTCGAGGTCCGTTCGGCGGGGTTGTTGGAGCGCAAGCAGTTCATCGAATCCCGTTTGGCCGACGCCGAACGCCGCTTGGAAGCCGACGCGGTCGCCCGAGCCGAGGCCGCCGGTCGTCGCGAGAAGATCGAACGAATCCTGAGTGCGTCGGAACGCCTCGCCGTCATCGTCGACGCGCACCGCGTGGCCATCGAGGCGCGCCTGGCCGAGCTTCACGAGTTGCGCCGTCGACAGAGCGACGAGGTCCGTGCTCTGGCCACCCGACTCGATGAGATGCGTCGTTCGCGCAGCGGAGCCGAACGTGAGCTGGAAGAGGTCCGCGAGCGCTCGCGTCGCACCGAGGTGGAAGAGGCCGAGGTCAAGATGCGCCTCGAGGCCACCGTCGAAACGTTGCGTCGCGATCTCGACGTCGAGCCGGAGGTGGCCGAGGCCGCCGAGTTGCCCGAGTTGCCCGAAGGCGTGAGTGCACCGGCGCGGGCGCGCGACCTCGAGCGCGAGTTGCGACTGATGGGTCCCATCAACCCGTTGGCGCTCGAGGAGTTCAACGAGTTGCAGGAGCGTCATCGCTTCCTCGAGGAGCAACTGGAGGACGTTCGCAAGACCCGTCGCGAGTTGATGCAGGTGATCACCGCCATCGACACCGAGATCCAGACCGTGTTCGCCTCGGCCTTCGCCGACGTCAGTCGCAACTTCAACGAGTTGTTCGGTGGTCTGTTCCCCGGTGGAACCGGACGTTTGGTGCTCACCAATCCCGACGACCTCTTGAACACCGGTATCGAGGTGGAGGCGAAGCCGGGAGGCAAGAACGTCAAGAAGTTGAGCCTGCTCTCCGGTGGTGAGCGGAGCCTGACGGCGTTGGCTTTCCTCTTCGCCGTGTTCCGTAGTCGTCCGTCGCCGTTCTACGTGATGGACGAAGTCGAGGCGGCTCTCGACGACGTGAACCTGCACCGCTTCTTGAACCTCATCAACGAGTTCCGTCGCGAGGCCCAATTGTTGATCGTCAGTCACCAGAAGCGCACGATGGAGGCCGGTGACAGTTTGCTCGGCGTGAGCATGCAGCCGGGCGGTTCGTCGAAGGTCGTCACCGAGAAGTCGGCCGACTCCACGGCATCCTGAGGACGTCATGAACGCTCAGAACATCCTGCTGATCCTGTTGGGGGTCGCTTTGGTCTTCGGACTGGGGGTGGTGGTTCTCAACCGTCGCTCGGGTTCCCGCGCGGCGACGCCCCCCACCGCACCTCGACCGGTCGTCGAGACCAGAACCACGGCACCGACACCGGTTCCGCCCACGCGCGAGCAAACCTCCGCGGCGGCCGTCACGATCGAGCCGGAGCCGGAGCCGGAGCCAGAACCCGAACCCGTTTCACGACCGTCCATTCGTGAACGCATGGCCCGCACCGCCACGGCCATGGCCGGAGTCTTCGGCGGAGTGCGCGCTCGTGGGGGCATCACCGCCGACACGTGGGACGACCTCGAGGAAGCCCTGTTGAAAGCCGATGTGGGTGTGGGCGTCACCGATGCGTTGCTCGACGGTTTGCGCGCTCGTGTGAAGGCCAAGGAGATCGATTCCGCCGACGGCTTGTTGTCGGCCCTGCAGTCCGAAATGACGGCCCGTCTGGCCGGCGCCGATCGTGCTCTTCACCTGGAGACCGTGCCCGTCGGACACGTGAACGTGTGGTTGTTCGTCGGCGTGAACGGTGTGGGCAAGACCACCACCATCGGCAAGGTGGCCGCGCAGCAGGCGGCGCTCGGACGCACGGTGGTGTTGGCCGCGGGCGACACGTTCCGCGCCGCGGCGGCCGAGCAATTGGGAACCTGGGCCGAACGATCGGGGGCCGAACTGGTGCGGGGCAACGAGGGCGGTGACCCGAGCGCGGTCATCTTCGACGGCGTGCAGCGCGCCGCGGCCAAGGGCTCGGACCTCGTTCTCGGTGACACCGCCGGGCGACTGCAGAACAAGTCGAACCTGATGGACGAACTCCGCAAGGTTCGCCGGGTGGCCGGACGCGAACCCGGGGTGGTCACCGAGGTGCTCCTGGTGATCGACGCCACCACCGGGCAGAACGGTCTGGCCCAGGCCCGCGAGTTCGCCGAGGCCGCCGGGGTCACCGGAGTCGTGCTGAGCAAGCTCGACGGTTCGGCCAAGGGTGGCATCGTCTTCGCGATCGAGACCGAACTCGGAATTCCGGTCAAGTTGGTCGGTCTGGGGGAGACCATCTCTGATCTGACCGAGTTCGACCCCGACGAGTTCGTGTCGGCCCTGTTCGGAAACTGAACCTGCGGACCCGGTCGTCCGGGGGTCCGCGCGCGCGGATGACGAAGGTCCCGATCGTGGGTCCGGCGGCAGAAAATTTCCCGAAGACGCGGGAACCGGATCGCGACGTGGCATCGTCTGATGGATATGAAGCGACGTCATGTTCCCGCCATCACCCTTCCGCTGCTCGCCGCCTTCGGCTTGATCGCCACCGCGTGTGGCGACGACCCGGACGCCTCGGGGCCCCCCGTACTGGTGGTCACCGGCATGGACGCGGGTTCGCCCATGGGCGCATCCGACATGGCGGCCGGCGCGTCCGAGAGCAAGATGATGGCGCCATGGCGGATGAACTTCGTGGCCGGCGCCGATCTGCCGGCCTTGGATTCCGACGCCACGTCGTACACGCTGTCGACCGGCTCGTACTCGACCGATGACATCAGAGCCATCGCATCGGTGTTCGGTGTGTCGGGTGACGTGGTGGAACTGGACGCCAACATTGGTGGTGGCTACCGCATCGGCAGCGAGGACGGCAGCACCGACTCCATCTGGGTGTCCGGTGACGCCATGGGCTACTGGTACTACTCACCGAAGTTCGAGGAGTCCATGATGAGTCGGGGCTGCGCGATCGAGGCGTCGCCCGACGGAACGGTCTCGTCGGAGCCCGCCGAGTGCGTGAACCCGGAGCCGCCGGCCAACGTGCCGTCCGATGACGAGGCGCGGGCGCTGTTCGCGTCGATGGTGTCGGACATGGGCATGAACGCCGACGACATGGTGCTCGAGTCCTACGCGGACGAATGGAGTTCCTCGGTGTACGGCTACCTGAAGATCGACGGAGTGCGCAGTCCGCTGACGGTCACCATCGGTTTCGGTGCGGAGGGCGCCGTCACGTGGGCCAGTGGGTTCCTCGGTGAGGTCGTCGAGGGTGCGAGTTATCCGCGCATCGGAACCGCCGCCGCCCTCGAGCGCTTGAACACCGAGTTCGCCAATCCGATGTTGCGCGGTGGTGTGGGCCTGGCCATGGACGACGTGGCCATCAGCGAGGTCGCTCCGGTCACCGAAGTGCCCGTCGAGGGAACGGCCACCACGGACGTGATGGTCGATGACATCCCCGCCACCGACGTGCCGGTCGAGGTGCAAGAGGTGAGCATCGTCGCCGTCGAGGAAGAGCTGGTGATGCTCTACGGACAGGACGGATCTATCTATCTGGTCCCCGGCTACGCGTTCATCGCCGCCGAGGACGAGTACGGCTACACGCCGCGCTACACCGTGTCGGCGTTACCGGACGAGTTCGTGCAACAGGCCGATCCCATCGACGTGGCGGTCGATCCCGCGGTGGAGGAACCCGTGCCGAGTGATCCGACCGTCGCCGAGATCGGTGCCGCCGAGGCCGAGTCGTTGGTGGGCCTGAGTGAGACCGACGCACTCGAACTGGCCAAGACCAACGGCTGGGAGGTGCGTGTGGTGTCCCGGGACGGTGAGGACTTCGCGATCACCATGGACTACCGCATGGACCGCGTGAACCTGACGATCGTCGACGACACGGTCACCGTTTCCACCGTCGGCTGAGCCTCCCATCCGTGACCGTTCCGGGCGGGCGGTAGCCTGACCCCGTCATGTTCGACAATCTCTCCAACCGTTTCGACGGCATCTTCAAGCGCATCCGCGGCAAGGGTCGCCTCACCGAGGCCGACGTCGACGAGGTCCTCAAGGAGATCCGCACGGCGCTCTTGGAAGCCGACGTCAACGTGTCGGTGGTTCGAAACGTCGTGGCGCGCATCCGCGAAGGTGCCGTTGGAATCGAGTCCTCCAAGGCGCTCGATCCCAGCCAACAAGTCATCAAGCTCGTCAACCAGGAACTCACGAACATCCTCGGTGGCGAGACGCTCAAGATCACCTACGCCAGCCGTCCGCCCACCGTGGTTCTCATGGCCGGTCTGCAGGGTTCGGGTAAGACCACCAACTCGGCCAAGTTGGCCCGATGGTTCAAGTCGCAGGGTCGTCATCCGCTGCTCGTCGGCGCCGACCTGCAGCGACCCGCCGCCGTCGAGCAGTTGCGTACCCTCGGTCGCCAGATCGACGTTCCCGTTTTCAGCGAACCCGGCGATCCGGTGAGCACGGCGACGCGCGGTCTGGCCGAGGCCCGTCGACTGGGCAAGGACGTGCTCATCGTCGACACGGCCGGACGTTTGGCCATCGACGACGAGATGATGGCGCAGATCCGTCAGATCTCCGATCAGATCACGCCGAACTACACGTTCCTCGTGATCGACGCCATGACCGGTCAGGACGCGGTGACGGTCGCCGAGGCGTTCCACGCCACCTTGCAGATCGACGGCGTGATCCTGTCCAAACTCGACGGTGACGCGCGCGGTGGAGCGGCGCTCAGCGTGAAAGAGGTCATCGGCCGACCGATCGCCTTCGCCAGCACCGGCGAGAAGTTGGACGCATTCGACCAGTTCCATCCGGATCGCATGGCCAGTCGCATCCTGGGCATGGGCGACGTCCTCACACTCATCGAGCAGGCCGAGAAGGCTTTCGAGAAGGACCAGGCCGAGGAAGCCGCCGCCAAATTGTTGGAGGGCGAATTCACCCTCGACGACTTCTTGGAGCAGATGCAGTCGCTCAAGAAGATGGGGCCGCTCGGCGGCCTGCTCGGGATGATGCCCGGCATGCCCAAGGAGTTGAAGGACGCCAAGATCGGCGACGACGACCTGAAGCCCGTGGAGGCCATCATCCGCTCCATGACGCGTGAAGAGCGCCGCAAGCCCGAGATCATCAACGGCAGTCGTCGCCAGCGCATCGCGGCGGGCAGCGGTCGCTCCATCGCCGAGGTGAACCGTCTGGTGAAGCAGTTCGCCGAGATGCAGAAAATGATGAAGCGCATGGGCGCCATGGCCCCGGGCAAGAAGGGCAAGAAGGGCAAGATGGCCGGCTTGGCCGGTCTGGGGGCGCTGGGAGGTGGCCTTCCCGGTCTGGGTGGTCCGAGCGGGGGACCGGCCGGGGGTCCCGGCGGCGGGTTCCCGGGCTTTCCTCCTTCCCGCTAGGGCGTTGGGGAAGGCGGGGTCGGCGGTTAGCCTTCCTCGTCTGCCTGTGGCTGGTCCCGGGCGCCCCAGTCAGGAGTCATCACCGCATGTCAGTCAAGTTGCGTCTCACCCGCGTCGGAAAGACCAAGCAGCCTCATTACCGCGTCATCGCCAGCGACAGCCGCTCGGCCCGTGACGGCGCGTTCCTCGAAATCATCGGTCAGTACAACCCGCGCCAGGAGCCGTCGGTGTTGAACATCGACAATGACAAGGCCGTGCAGTGGCTCATGAAGGGTGCTCAGCCGACCGAGCGCGTGAAGAAGCTTCTCGAGATCTCGGGTGCGTGGGCTCAGTTCACCACTGCCCGCGGCAAGTGATTTCGTCGCGATGACCGACGCCAATCAGATCTCCACTCCCACGGCCGTGGCCGTGCTCACGCACGTGGTCCGTTCCATCGTCGACGATCCTGACGCCGTCAACGTGGAAGAGACCGAGGGACGTCACCGTCTTCGTCTCGAAGTGAAAGTGGGCCCCGGCGATCTTGGTCGCGTCATCGGCCGTCGTGGTCGCACCGCGCAGAGCATCCGCACCCTCGTGCGGGCCGCCGCCGCCAAGGATGGCCACGAAGTCGACGTCGACTTCGTCGACTGATCCGCGTTCACGGGGCCTTCCGTGACCACCGAATCCGACGTCTCCTCTCGACCCGACGGGTTGTTGGAGGTCGGCCGTTTCGGTCGCCCGCACGGTGTGCGGGGTCAGATCTACGTGAAACTGTCCACCGATCGTGACGAGCGCGTCGCCCGTGGTGCGCGCTTGTGGGCCGGATCCTGGTTCGAGGTGGCCTCCAGCACACCGATGTTCTCCACCGGTCCGGATCGTTGGGTCGTGTCGTTGGTGGGAGTGGACGACCGCAACGTCTGCGAACGTTTGGTGAACCGCGTCATCTGGGCCGAACCCATCGATGATCCCGACGCGGTGTGGGTGCACGAAGCCATCGGGGCCGACGTCGTCGACGTCGCTGGGGTGCACCACGGACGTTGCGTGGCCGTGGTGGCGAACCCGGCGAACGACCTCCTGGAATTGGAAAGCGGCGCGTTGGTGCCGGTGAACTTCGTGGTGTCGGTTCGGTCCAACGACTCGGGCGGCTACACCGCGCTCATCGATCCGCCCGCCGGCTTGTTCGACGTCTTCGACGACGCGGAGTGACGATGCGCCTCGACGTGTTCACCATCTTCCCGGCTCTGGTCGACTCCTTCTGCTCGGAAAGCCTGCTCGGCAAATGCCGCGACAACGGACTGCTCGATCTGCGTTGTCACGATCTGCGCGAACACACCACCGACGTGCATCGCACTGTCGACGACGCGCCGTTCGGAGGTGGCGCCGGCATGGTGATGCGCGCCGAGCCGATCTTCGCCTCGGTCGAGGCGGCGAACCCGCCGCGTCCGCTGTACTTGCTCAGCCCGGGCGGTCGACGATTCGATCAGCGTCTGGCCGAGGAGCTGGCCGCCACGCACGTCGAGGGGGGTGGCTTCAGCCTGCTCTGCGGTCGTTACGAAGGCGTGGACCATCGCGTTCGTGAGCACCTGTGCGACGGCGAGATCAGCGTGGGCGACGTGGTGTTGAACGGGGGAGAGGTGGCCGCCTGCATGGTGATCGAGGCCGTCACACGTCTGCTCCCGGGGGCCATGGGCAACGCCGACAGCCCGGTGACGGAGAGCTTCGGGCTCTCCGGCTTGCTGGAAGAGCCCCATTTCACCCGTCCGGCCGATTTCCGGGGCTGGACCGTGCCCGAGGTGCTGCGAGGTGGCAATCACGCCCAGATCGAGCGCTGGCGCCTGGCTCAGGCCCTTCATCGCACCCTGTCGGTGCGTCCGGACCTCATCGAGGCTCGAGGAGGGCTCACGGATCGGGAGAAAGCCCTGTTGGAAGAGTTCCCTGCCTGCCCGTATCCTTGACAAGCCGTGACCGGCGCCCTTTGGGCCGCTCGGTCTCTCAACCGAGGACGAACCATGAAGACCACCGACATCGTTGACCTGCAGAACATCCGCACCGACATTCCCGAGTTCGGACCCGGAGACGAGTTGAAGGTTCACGTGCGCGTCGTCGAAAGCGGCAAGGAGCGCATCCAGGTTTTCCAGGGCAACGTCATCGGCCGTCACGGCTCGGGGGTGCAGGAGACCTACACCGTTCGCAAGGTCAGCTACGGCGTGGGCGTCGAGCGCACCTTCCCGTTGCACACCCCGTCGGTCGCCAAGATCGAGGTCGTGAGGAAGGGCGACGTGCGTCGCGCCAAGCTGTACTACCTGCGTGACCGCACCGGTAAGGCCGCCAAGGTTCGCGAGAAGCGCGACTTCTGATTCCGCTTCGCGGACGTCAGACGGCATCGGGTCGAGGACCCCTCCATTGAGCACCGACGATCTCGAGGATTTCGAGGCCGATCGCGAGCTTCATCTCGCGCAGGAGTATCAAGACGTGGCGGGTATGTTCCGCTATGCCATCGAGACCGAGCGCCGCTTCTATCTGGCGAACAAGGTCGACGTGAACGTCACTGGTGACGGTGCTCGGCCGCTCATCGAAGTGGAGCTCACCGACGCATGGGTCTGGGACATGTACCGCAAGAGCCGATTCGTCCCCAAGGTTCGGATCCTCAGCTTCAAGGACGTCAACGTGGAAGAGCTTCCGCGCGAGGACGTGGCCGACCTCGATCAGGCCTGAGCCACAACCGCGATCTCGGATCGCGCGGGGAGGATCTGGTGGTCGACTGGTATCGACATCACGGCTACGAGTTGATCGCCCGGAATTGGCGCTGTCGAAACGGTGAGATCGACATCGTCGCCGAACGTTCGGGCGTGTTGGTGTTCTGCGAGGTCAAGACCCGGGCCACCGATCGATTCGGCTCTCCGGCTCACGCGGTGAACCTGGACAAGCAGCGCCGACTGCGTCGCCTGGCGGTGGCCTGGATGTCCGAGCACGGACGACGCAACGTTCGCCTTCGGTTCGACGTGGCCTGCGTCGTGGGTCTCGACGGTTCTCCCTCGATCGAGGTGATCGAGGCGGCCTTCTGATTCAGGAGCCGGAGCGTCGATCCCAGCAGGCGTAATGCCAGTGGCGACGCAGATCGGGCGCGTCGCGCGGCACGGCCACGTAATGCCCCATGCCCGTGGGGATGCGCTGGTGACATCCGGGGCAGACGTACTCCTTCACCGCTTGGTACGGCTGAACCCGACGCACCTCGACGGGGCCGTAGAGCCCGTCCCAGATGCCGGGTCGCCGGCGTGACGAGGCCACGAACTCAGCCGGTGAAGGCCCAGGCAACCAGAGCCACGGCCGCCACGAGGGCGGCCACGACGAACACGTAGTCGGCGCGGCGGGCTCGGAATTTCCGATACGGGTTGAATCCCATGGCCTCATTATCGTCGTCGGTGTGAGTGCTTCCAGCGATCCCGCCAAGAATTACGAGACCCTCGTCGTCGATCGTGACAACGGAGTGGTCACGATCACCTTCAACCGACCCAAGAGCAAGAACTCGGTGAACGGTGTGATGTGGGTGGAACTGATCGAGGTGCTGAACGAGATCCAACACAACGGCGACGATCGTGTGGTGGTGTTCACCGGCGCGGGTAACGAGTTCTGCAGCGGGGCCGATCTGTCGAGCATCGGCTCGCGCGAGGGTCAGTCCAAGGCCCGTCAACACGGGCATTACTACTACTCCATGCGTGAGGTGTCGACGGCGATTCTGGCCATCCACCGCCTGCCGCAACCGACCATCGCCAAGGTGCGCGGAGTGGCCGTCGGCGTGGGATGCAACATCGCGTTCGGGTGCGACCTGGTGGCGGCATCCGACAACGCGCGCTTCTCCGAGATTTTCTCCAAGCGCGGTCTTTCGTTGGACGGTGGTGGATCGTGGATCCTTCCGCGACGCATCGGAATGCACAAGGCCAAGGAGTTGGCATTTTTCGCCGACATCCTCACCGCAGATGAAGCCGATCGCTTCGGCCTGCTGAACAAGGTGGTTCCCGACTCCGAACTGGACGCGTTCGTTGGCGAGTGGTGCGAGCGTCTGTTGGCGTTGCCGCCCATCGCGTTGGCCCAGTCGAAGCGCATGCTCAACAACGCGATGCAGGTGACCATGGAAGAAGCTCTCGACGACGAGGGCATCGCGCAATCCGTGAACTTCAGTACCAAGGACACGGCCGAGGCGATCACGGCCTGGATACAAAAGCGCGTTCCCATCTTCAAGGGGCGGTGACGAGCGACCCCTGGTCGGGGGGCTCGTTCACTAGCGTGTCGTCGATGGGATCGATGCGACGGGCGACCAGGGGAAGGCTCTTCTCGGCGCTGGTCGGGGCGTCGATACTCGCATCGACGTGGGGCGCACCCGACGCTTCGGCGGTCGTTCCACCGGTCACGGATCCGCCGGTCACCGAGGTGCCGGTGGAGGACGGTTCGGCCGGAGGTGGTGCCGGGTCCACCGACACCACCGTCGTGGTCGCGCCGACCAACACCATTCCGGCCAGTTGCGTCATTCCCACACCGGTGCGAGCCACCTTCGTGGGCACGATCGTGGCGGCCGATCCGCGCACCGCGCGCTATCGCATCGAACAGATGCGCGGTGGAACCCTGGAGGGTTACGAGGCCACGGGATTGGTGGACGTGCTGTACGAGGAGGACGTCCGATTCCTGTCGCTCGGAGACAGCTACATCGTCGCCGTCGGCGTGAACGCGGAGTCGGGAGCGTTGTACTCGAAGGTGCGCGATCCCGAACCTCTCTTCGGTGGAAGTCAGATCATCGGAATGGACGACTCCGATGCGGATTGTCCCGAGATCGAGGACGCGGTTCGCACGCTCACCATCGACGGCGGGCCGGTGGAAAGTGGAGTTCTGGCTCCGCTGTCCAACGCCAAGGGTCGATTGGCACGCGCGATACTTTTACCGTTCGTGTGGGTCTTCGGTGGCCTGCTGGGCCTGGCCACATTGCGGGTCCTGGTGGTGACCGTGTGGCGTTCGGGCCGACGGGTGTGGGACGGCGAACCCGGACGTTGACGTGGCTCAGCCGCGCGCGGCGAGGGCCTTGGAGCGCAGGTCGTTGACCGCGAACTCGAGTCCCTCGCTGTAACGGAACAGCGCCGTTCCGGCGATCAACACGTTCGCACCGGCGGCCACGGCGCCTTCGATGGTGTTCGGCCCGATGCCCCCGTCCACCTCGATGTTCACACGGTCGCTCAATCCACGCCGTTCGATGAGTGATCGAAGTTCGGCGATCTTGGGTTCCATGCTCGCGATGTAGGACTGACCACCGAAGCCCGGATTCACCGTCATGACCAGCACCATGTCGACGAGGTCCAACACGTGTTCGACCTCGCTGATGGGCGTGTGCGGATTGAGCGCCACGGCGGAGTTGGCGCCCATCGACGCGATGTTGCCCAGGGTGCGATGGAGATGCGGGCACGCCTCCACGTGAACGATGAGTCGTGAGCATCCGGCTTCCACGTATCGGGCGGCCAGCACGTCGGGTGTCAGCACCATGAGGTGCGCTTCGAACGGCTTCGTCGTGTGCTTGCGGGCCGCGGCGATGACGTCGGGTCCGAAGGTGAGATTCGGGACGAACTGACCGTCCATCACGTCCCATTGGAAGTGGTCGACGCCGGCGGCATCGAGCGCCTCGATCTCGGCGCCCAATCGGGCGAAATCACAGGGCAGGACGGACGGAACGATCTGAATCGGCAGGGACACGCCGTCACGTTAGCCCCAATAGCCTCGGCACGATGGCGACGGAGCGGGCTCGAACCACGGTGACCGTGCGCATCGAAAAGGTGGTGGCCGAAGGTGACGGACTCGGTCGTCTGGACGACGGGCGGGTGGTGTTCGTCGAGGGAGCTTTGCCCGGCGAACTGGTGGAAGCCCGAATCGTGAAACAGTCGCGCGACTATGCCCGAGCCACGACGGTCGAGGTGATCGAGGCCAATCCGCAACGGGTGGAACCTCCCTGTCGTTTCGTGCGCGAGGGTTGCGGCGGTTGCGACCTGCAGCACGCCTCGGTCTCGTTGCAACGCGAGATCAAGCGTGACATCGTGCGCGAGTCGTTGGTTCGGCTCGGGCGCATTACGGACCCCGACGTGCGACTGCCCGACGTCGATGTTCCCGTCGAAGGCGCCCGCACGACCATACGTGTCGCTCGGGCGAGCAACGGTCACGTCGGTTTTCGACGACGACGTAGCCACGACGTGGTGGCGGTCGATCGATGCGTGATCGCACACCCGGGGTTGGCGTCGGTGTTCGCCGACATGGGCCTGGAGTCGGCCGAGGAGGCCGTCGTTCGCGTGAGCGACCACGACGGTGCCGTGGTGGTGTGGGCGGAGCCAGCGGGACATTCTGGGCTCGACGCCTCCGTCGTGGGGGGCTCGGATTCGACGATCATCGAATTGGTGAACGACGTCGAGTTCCGCGTCAGCACCGCCTCGTTCTTCCAGTCCTCGCCCCGGGCAGCCGCGGTTCTGGTCGAACGGGTGACGACGGCTCTTGGTTCGTCGGCGTCGTGGGGGTCGGGTCCGTTGCTGGACGCGTACGGGGGCATCGGACTGTTCGCCGCCACCATCGACGTCGGTGACCGCGAGGTGTTGGTGGTCGAGGCGAATCCGTCGGCGTGTGCGGACGCTCGCCACAATCTTCGGAATCGTCGGGCCCGTGTGGTGGAATCCGCGGTCGAGCAGTGGGTGTCGGAGCCCTGTGGCGTGGTCGTCGCGGATCCGGCGCGCGACGGACTCCGCGCCGCGGGGGTGGCGGCGTTGGTCGCCACCGGTGCGCCGATCATCGTGCTGGTGTCGTGCGATCCGGCTTCGCTCGGGCGCGACGCACGATTGCTGGAGGACGCGGGCTATCGGCTCGAGTATTCCGAGGTTCTCGACCTGTTCCCGCACACGCACCACGTCGAAGCCGTCAGTCGCTTCGTGCGTGATGCGAGACTGGACGAACTATGAGCCTTCGTGTCGTTCCGTCCAACGAAGTGGCCACGGCGTTGGCGTCCGGGCGCCCCGTGGTGGCCCTCGAATCGACGATCTTCTCGCACCTCGGACTGCCCTCGCCGGCCAACGCCGAGGCCCTGGATCGATGCCTCGCGGTGATACGAGGGGCGGGCTGTGTGCCGGCGGTGACGGCGGTGCTCGACGGCGAGGTGCGTCTCGGAATCGAGGAGTCCGACCATCGGCGAATCCTCGGCGCGGCCCGCAAGGTGGCCGAACGCGACGTTCCCGTCGCCGTGGCCCAACGGTGGGATTTCGGCGCGACCACGGTGTCGGCCGCCGTTGCCATCGCCGCCGCCGGGGGAGTGGGCGTGTTCGCCACCGGAGGCATCGGAGGCGTGCATCGTGGGGTCGAGGTGTCCGGCGACGTGTCGGCCGATCTCGACGCCATCGCGTCCCATCCGGTGATCACCGTTTCCGCGGGAGCCAAGGCGTTCCTCGACCTACCGCGAACGCTGGAGTACTTCGAGACCGCCGGCGTGCCGGTGTTGGGTTGGCGTCACGATTGGTTCCCGGCCTTCTACACCCGTTCGTCGGGTTTGCCGATCCCGCACCGTGTCGAATCGGTCGACGAGGTGGCTTCGATACATCGCAATCGTTCGCGCGACGCGTCGGGACTGTTGCTGACCGTTCCCATCCCGGAAGAATCCGAACTCGACGCGCTTCGACTGGACTCGGTCCTCGAGAACGCGTTGCGTGACTGCGAGGCCGCTGGCATACGAGGCGCGGCGGTGACGCCGTTCGTGTTGGGTCGCATCGGTGAGGTCACCGAGGGTCGCAGCGTGCCGGCCAATCTGGCGCTGGCCGAGAACAACGCGCGCGTCGCCGCCGAGGTGGCCGTGGCGCTGTCGGCCGCGCGGTAGGGCCGATACGTCAGAGTCGCGAGGCCACGCGTTCGGCGCGTCGAAGGAATCGCTCGCGTCGCTCGGTGCTGCTGGAGTCCATGCGGTACAGCGCGATCCATCGGGTGCGGCACAACGGGTGGCAGATGACGCGCAGAGAACGATCGACGATTCGTTTTCCCGGCACGCCCTGCAATGCGTTGACGCGCCACGGCGAACCATGCGTGGTGAATGTGGCGATGCGTCGCACGTTGCGCAGTGTGGGTTTCAGTCGCTTGGCGCCGTCGGGAAGTTCCCACGCCACGCCACAAGCCCACACCCGGTCGATCCATCCCTTGAGCACGGCGGGTTGGGCGCCCCACCACGTGGGATGAACGAAAACGAGGGCCTCACACCAACGAAGTTCCTCGAAGTGTTCGGCGAGGTGAGGCTTGGTTTCCGGTGGGGCGATGTGGTCGCGTTTTTCGTCGCGTGTGAGTCGTGAATCGAAGTCCTCGGCGTACAGATCGCGCACACGCACCTCGTGATCGGCCGAGCGCAGCCCCCGAAGGACTCGTTCCATCAACACGTGATTGAAGGATTCGGGATCCGGATGGGCGTGCACCAGAAGAACCCTCACGACAGTTTCTCCATCGAATCGCGCACGCGGTCGAGGAATGCCCGCCGAGCATCGGGGGTGCGGCCGTCGAGCGTGTAGAGGGGCAACCAGGTCGTGCGGGCCTTGCCGCCCGTGGACAATCGCAGAGTGCGGGTGACCGTTCGACGGCCGTTGTCGTTGATCAGCTTCACGTACCAACGTGGCGATCCGTAGGTGCTGATTCCGACGAGATGTCGAAGATGTCCGAGGCCCGGCTGGATGCGACGCGTGTTCTCGTCGAGGGTGAAGGCGAGCCCCATCACCATCGTGCGCTCCAACCAGCTCTTCAGAATGGCGGGCACCGAACTCCACCACGTGGGGTACACGAAGACCAACGCATCGGCGGAGCGAACGAGAGTTGCGTGCTCGGCCACCATGGGGTCGAGGACGGGAGAGTCGGTTTCGTAGGCGCGCCATTCGGCGCGCGAGAGCCCTCCCGGGTAGTCGAGGGCGTACAGATCGATGACGGTGGTGTCGTGCCCCGCGCGACCGAGCCCCTCGAGCGTGGCGGCCAGAATCGCATGGCTGAACGACGCGGGATCGGGGTGGGCGTGGATCACGAGCACTCGCATGTTGCTCCGTTCCGAAAAGGACGAGAAATGGTGCACCCCCTGGGATTCGAACCCAGAACCAATGGATTAAGAGTCCACTGCTCTGCCGTTGAGCTAGAGGTGCCTAGCGCGAAGGGCAAGTGTAGATGCCCGAGGTGTTCCGCCCAAGGATTCCCGTTTCCCACGAGTTTCTCGGGGCCGGAACCGGTTCCGACGTGCGACTTCGTATGACTTGGGGTGAACGAGGGGATTCGAACCCCCGGCCTTCAGGGCCACAACCTGACGCTCTAACCGACTGAGCTACGCCCACCATGTGCCCGTCCATTCTGCCAGATCAGGAGGTGATTCGCACCGTTCATCATGTTTGGTCGGCACGGATGACGGCTCCCGCTCAGCGCCGTGTCGGACCCCTGCTAGGGTGCTCTCAACCTTGAAGGGGTGTTTAACCGTGTCGACCACGGAATCTTCAGTCAGCGCAACCCGTCGCCTCGGCGAACGGGCCAAGCAAATCACAGCCCGCGAGATCGCTCTCTACTCCGAGCGAACCGCCGGCTCCCGTCGCGCGAATGAACGCGCCCGCAAAGTCCTGCCGCTCGGGGTTCCCTCGAGTTTCCAGGCGTACGACCCGCACCCGATCGTGGTGAAGCGGGCCGACGCCGCGTACATGTGGGACGTCGACGACAACGAGTACATCGACTACGACATGGGTTTCGGCGCATTGTTCAGCGGACACATCAACCCGATCGTTCGTCGTGCGGTGGACGAGCAACTGGCCAACGGCACGTTGTTCGTGACCCCGTGCGAGTTGAACGCGGACGTCGCCGAACTGTTGGGTGAGCGCTACGGGTTGCCCATGTGGCGTTTCACCAACTCGGGCACCGAAGCCACCATGGATGCCATTCGTGTGGCGCGTGGAGCCACCGGTCGCGACAAGATCGTGAAGGTCGAAGGCGGATATCACGGGCATCACGACGAAGTGATGATCTCGATGAAGCCCAAGCTGGAGGATGCCGGACCCGCCGACAACCCCACACCGGTGCCGAGCACCGCGGGCGTCACCAAGGCGGTTCTGGGTGACACCATCGTGATCCCGTACAACGATCCCGAGGCCCTCGAGCGGGCACTGAGCAACGACGACGTCGCCTGCTTCATCGTCGAGCCGGTCATGGAGAACATCGGAATCTGTCTGCCCGATCCCGGTTACCTGCAGGCCGTGCGTGAGATCACCGAACGGCACGGCACGCTCCTGATCTTCGACGAAGTGAAGACCGGAATCACCGCCGGCTGGGCCGGAGCCACCGGAGCGCTCGGGGTCACGCCCGACCTGGTCGCGTTGGCCAAGTCCATAGGTGGTGGCTTGCCGCTCGGGGCGTTCGGCGGCAAGCGCGAGTACATGGATCAGATCACGTTGGGTCGGGTCATCCACCTCGGCACGTACAACGGCAATCCGTTGTGCATGGCGGCAGCCCAGGCGGTTTTGTCCGAGGTGTGCACACCGCAAGCCACGGCGGCCACCATCGGTCGCAACAAGATGCTCGTGGATGCGTGCAACGACATCATCGACGATGCCGGACTGCCCGCGCACACCATCCAGTTCGGGGCCAAGGGTTGCGTCACGTGGGCTCCTGAGCCGATTCGCAACTACCGCGATTACAAGGCGACCGATTTCGATCTGGCGTTCGCGCAATGGATCCACGGGATCAATCGCGGAATTCTGTTGCCGCCGGGTCTCGACGAACAGTGGCTGATCTCCATCATGCACACCGAATCCGATGCGCTTCGGTACGCGAACGTGTTCGCGGATTTCGTCGACGAACTGACGAAGTGACGAATCGGGCGCCCTCGTTGGCGCGCATGTTGTTTCGCGCGTCGTTGCGACGTTGTCCGCGATGTGGTGATCGTCGTGCGTGGTTTACGAGTTACTTCCGACAAGCAGAGCGATGTGGCGGTTGCGGTCTGCGTCGCACACGTGGAGTGGACGGGCACGAACTGGGTTCGATGACGATCGCGATCACGTTGAACATCGGGCTCATCATGGTGGCGATGGCCATCGCGGTGGCTCTCACCATTCCGGACGTCCCGGTGATGACGTTGTACGTGGTGCTGATGACGTCAGCGGTGTTGATTCCGGTCGGCACATGGCCGATGACGCACACTCTGTGGTCGGCCATCGATCTGCGGGTCCGGCCCGTCACGGCCGACGAAGCCGATGACGCTCGATCGTGGGTGGACACCCACCGCACCATCTCGCGGTAATCACGGACCCTGAGCACCTCTTCTGAGCAGGGCAAACACCTGTTCGTCTCGGCAATGCTTGACCGAACACTCGTTCGTAGTTACGCTCCTGTCATTCGCCAAACAGCGAGGTCACAGGCCTGACAAAAGCCTGCCACACCCCGTTCGTACCGTCGGCAATGTCATCAAGAACACACAGCAGCCAACAAGAACACACACCAGACAGAAAGGCAGAGCAATGAGCAACGACCGTGAGAAGGCCCTCGACATGGCCTTGGCCCAGATCGACAAGCAGTACGGCAAGGGGTCCATCATGCGGATGGGCGAGAAGACGAACATGGCTATCGAGGCCGTGCCCACCGGCGCCCTGGCCCTCGATGTGGCCCTCGGCGTGGGCGGCCTGCCCCGTGGTCGCGTTGTCGAGATCTACGGACCGGAGTCGTCGGGTAAGTCCACCTTGGCCATGCACGTTGTCGCCGAGGCCCAGCGCAACGGCGGCATCTGCGCCTACATCGACGCCGAGCACGCCATGGACCCGATCTACGCGCGCGCCATCGGCGTCGACATCGACCAGCTGCTCATCTCGCAGCCCGACACCGGTGAGCAGGCGCTCGAAATCGCCGACATGCTCATCCGCTCCGGAGCGCTCGACGTGGTCGTCATCGACTCGGTCGCGGCCCTCACCCCCAAGGCCGAAATCGAAGGCGACATGGGCGACAGCCACGTCGGTCTGCAGGCCCGCCTCATGAGCCAGGCCCTGCGCAAGTTGACCGCGAACCTCAACAAGTCCAACACCATCGCCATCTTCATCAACCAGCTGCGCGAGAAGATCGGCGTGATGTTCGGTTCGCCCGAGACCACCCCTGGCGGACGAGCCCTGAAGTTCTACTCCTCGGTGCGCCTCGACATTCGCCGTATCGAGTCCATCAAGGACGGTGCCGAAGTGGTCGGCAACCGCACCCGTGTGAAGGTGGTCAAGAACAAGGTGTCGCCGCCCTTCCGCCAGGCCGAGTTCGACATCATGTACGGCAAGGGCATCAGCCGAGAGGGCTCGGTCCTCGACATGGCCGTCGACCTGGGCATCGTGAAGAAGTCCGGCGCTTGGTTCACCTACGAGGGCGAACAACTGGGTCAGGGTCGCGAGAACGCCAAGAATTACCTCATGGAAAACACCGAGGTGATGGTGGAAGTGGCGGAGAAGGTCCGGATCGCGGCCGGACTGGGCGACAAGGACGCGGCCGAGTTCACGGCCGCTGACGAGGCCCCCATCGACCTCGACTGAGGTTCGCCCGTGGGCGTCACCGGTGATCCTGATAACCTCGGACACGCCTTCCGAGATAGCTCAGTTGGCAGAGCAGCTGACTGTTAATCAGCGGGTCGCAGGTTCGAGCCCTGCTCTCGGAGCACAACGCAGGGTCCGCTTCGGCGGACCCTGCGCCATTTGGGGCGGTAGCTCAGTCGGTTAGAGCAGGGGACTCATAATCCCTGGGTCGCGGGTTCGATCCCTGCCCGCCCCACGCGGTCGCCGGTACAGTCGCCCTCCATGACGTCGATGGTCGACATCGTTGCGCCGCTGGCGAAACGCAGCATCGATGAGTGCGGTTCTCCGGCCATGGCATGGGGAGTCGTGGCCGACGGAGCGCTCGTGGCCTCGGGTGCCGTCGGTGGCGGAGTGGATGAGAACACCCCCTTTCGCATCGCGTCGATGACCAAGTGCTTCACCGCCGCGATCGTGTTGGGTTTGCGCGATGACGGTGTGCTCGCCCTCGATCGGCCCATTGCCGAGTATGCGCCCGAGTTGGGGGCTGTGAGGGGCCCGGACGACTCGGCACCCATCACTTTGCGTCATCTTTTGAGCATGAGCGCCGGACTTGCCACCGACGACCCGTGGGCCGATCGTCTTCTGGACGCCTCCGCGGAGTTCATGAACGCGGTGTACGCCAGCGGCGTCCACTTCGCGGTGCGAACCGGCGATGCATTCGAATACTCGAACCTTGGTTTCGCGATGATCGGCCGGGTGGTTCGGTCGGTCACCGGCAGCCACGTGCGGGAGCACGTCGACGAGCGGTTGTTGCGACCCTTGGGCATGTCGAACACCACCTGGGACGAGCCGTCGCGCCCATCGGCGCGTCCCCACCGGATGCGTGACGGTTCGGCGGTTCCCGAGGGAGCGGAACCATTGGCCGACGGTGAGATCGCACCGATGGGAGGGCTGTGGAGCACCGTGTCCGACCTGGCGCGTTGGGTGGCGTGGCTGGACGAGGCCAACACCGGCCACGATTCGGGAATCGCGAACCTGCGTCCGTCGTCGCGTCGGGAGATGCAGACGATGCACACCTACGTCGGCCCGACCGTGCTCGATTCGGTCTCGGCGCCGACCGGATACGGGTTCGGATTGTTGCTTCGCGACGATCCGACGGTGGGCCACGTGGTGGGGCACAGCGGCGGACTTCCCGGTTACGGCAGCAACATGCGCTGGAGGAAGGGAAGTGGTGTGGGTGTGATCGGTCTGGCCAATGTCACCTACGCACCCATGTCCACGTTCACGCATCGGGCACTCACGGAACTTCACCGGGCCGGCCTGGTCCCGACTGTGTCATTGGAACCCACCGCGTTGCTGCGTCAGCGCGCGACGGCCTTGGTGAATCTGCTGGGCGGGTGGAGCGACGAGGTTGCGCGCGATCTGTTCGCCGACAACGTGGAGCCCGACGAGCCGTTCGATCGTCGTGCCGACGATGCCCGGCGCCGAATCGGGGGAGGACCCATCGCGCTCGTCGATGTGCGGGCAACGAACCGAACCAGTGGCACGGCCGTGGTGTCGGTGGGTGCGCGAACCCTCGAGATCGAATTCTCGCTGTCGCCCGTGGACGGTCGGATCCAGGAGTACACGTGGAAGGACGCATGATGGAGCCCACTCGAGTCATCGGCAGCGACGAGGTCGGGCGAGTGGCGTTCGGGTGTTGGCGAATGACCGATCCCGATGTCGAGTTCAACGCGAACCTGGTGGAGCGGGCCGTCGAACTGGGGATGAACCTGATCGACCAGGCAGACGTGTACGGCTTCGACTGGGGCGGTGCGGGTTTCGGTGCCTGCGAGGAGATGCTCGGTCGCGTGTTCGCGGCTCGGCGTGGATTGCGTGAGCGTGTGGTGTTGGCCAGTAAGGGCGGCATTCGTCCGGGGATTCCCTACGACAGTTCGGCGGCGTATCTGACGGCGGCCTGTGAGGCCTCGTTGTCGCGCCTGGGTGTGGACGTGATCGACCTGTATCAGATCCATCGGCCCGATTCCTTCACGCATCCGGCCGAGGTGGCCGAAGCCATGATCTCGTTGCGGAGTCGCGGACTGGTGCGTGAATTCGGGGTGTCGAATCACACGGTGTCCCAGACCCGCGCGTTGCAGACGCATTTGCCGTTCCCGTTGGCCACCACGCAACCTCAGTATTCGGTGGCGCACCTCGATCCGCTGTACGACGGCACGCTCGACCTGTGCAACGAGAGTGGTCTGGTGCCCCTGGCGTGGAGTCCGTTGGCGGGCGGTCGGGTGATGCGGGCCGAGGGATTGCGAAAGGAAGTGATCGAGGTTTTGGACGAATTGACCGTGCGCGAGGGAGTGGGTCGCGATGCCATCGCCGTGGCGTTCGTGTTGCATCACCCCAGTCGCCCGGTGGCCATCGTGGGTACCCAGAACGTCGCACATCTGGAATCGGTCGCGGCGGCCGTGAACGTGAACCTGTCGCGCGCGGATCTGTATCGCATCATCGAGGCCTCCACGGGGGAGCGGTTGCCGTGACGTCGCCGGGCCCGTGCGAGGTGAGCTGGTTCGCGGCGTTGTGCGACGACGACTACGAACAACTGGGGGTTCCCAAGCCCGATCTGGAAAGTTCGTGGGAGCACTGCTCGCGCATCGTGGAGACGGCCGAGCGCGTGGGTTTCGACAACATCCTGTTGCCGTCGGGATACGGGTTGGGAATCGACTCGGTCACCTTCGCGGCCGGGGTCGCGCGTCGAACCGCCACCATCCGATTGTTGGTGGCCGTTCGATGTGGCGAGATGTGGGTGCCCCAGTTGGCGCGCCAGATGGCCACCCTGGATCGGATGCTGGACGGACGCCTGACCGTCAACATCATCTCCTCGGAGATGCCCGGCGAGAAGCTCGACGGTGAGCCCCGCTATCGGCGAACCGCCGAGACCATGCGGGTGTTGCGGGCACTACTGAACGGCGAGTCGGTTCGCCGCGAGGGAGAGTTCGTGAGACTCGAGATCGATCCGCCCCGTGTGCGCACCGTCAGCGGCTCCAGCCCGCTGCTCTACTTCGGCGGGTTGAGCGAACCGGCCCGAGAGGTGGCCGCGCGCGAGGCCGACGTGTATCTGATGTGGCCCGACACCCGGGAACGAATCGTCGAGTTGATCGACGACATGACGACCCGTGCGGCCCGTCACGGTCGAACCCTGCGCTTCGGTTATCGCGTTCATGTGGTGGTGCGAGAGACCGAGGACGAGGCCCGACGGGCCGCGGATCACATCGTGGCCGCCCTCGACGACGAGACGGGTGCGGCGATTCGGGCCCGCTCGCTCGACAGTGAGTCGGTGGGGGTGCGGCGACAAGCCGAGTTGCGGGTCTCGTCGTCGGACGACGGCTACGCGGAACCCCACTTGTGGACCGGAATCGGTCGCGGTCGCAGTGGCTGTGGTGCGGCCATCGTGGGGGACCCCGCGAACGTGCTGGCGAAGTTGAACGACTACCGCTCCATGGGAATCGACGCCTTCATTCTGTCGGGCTATCCGCATCTGGACGAATGTGAGCGCTTCGGAACGATGGTGTTGCCGCATCTGGACCACGCCGGACTGTCGGCGTAGCTACACGAACCGTCACTAGTGTCGTTTTCGACGGACGGAGAAACGATGAACGCACAACGGCGCCGCAATATCGCCCTGGTGGCCCATGATCACAAGAAGGCCGCGCTCATCGAATGGGCTCGCATCAACAAGGACACCCTGGCTCAGCACGATCTGGTGGCCACCGGCACGACCGGCAAGATGCTCGGAGAGCAGGTGGGCCTGAACGTGCGTTGCCTGCGCAGCGGTCCACTCGGTGGCGATCAGCAGCTGGGTGCGTTGATCTGCGAGGACCAGGTGGACATGTTGGTCTTCTTCTGGGATCCGCTGGAACCCCAACCCCACGACCCCGACGTGCGAGCCCTGTTGCGCATCGCGGTGGTGTACGACACGCCCACGGCGTGCAATCGGGCGACGGCGGACTATCTGATCTCGTCGCCGTTGTTCGCCGCCTGAGTGGCCACGGTCGCGCGAGTTTCAGGGCTCGACCACGATCCAGCCCCGGCTCTGCAGTTCGGCGGCCAACACCGAGTCGGGGAGAGCGCGGGCGGCTTTTTCGTGCGCGGTGAGTCGCGGTGGCGACGGTTTGATCGGTGCAGGTTCGCTGTCGCGGGACGACGCGATGGCTTCCTCGAACTCGGCCTCAGCGCGTAACTGGCTGATGAAGTCGTCGGCTTCTTGTCGCGTGAATCGACCGGCCGCTTGGCGCTGATTGAACTGCAGCGGACCGCGGGCGTCGCGAAAATCGGAGTGGCCGGCGGCCTGCAACAACT
>Ga0315899_10000939_pt1 | contig 34116 bp, 25 predicted proteins | sample LakEriMetagenome_2_FD_203518 | JGI IMG/M metagenome (GOLD analysis project Ga0315899, IMG submission 203518) | Freshwater fungal communities from buoy surface, Lake Erie, Ohio, United States - Buoy 4 MA112 | ecosystem: Environmental > Aquatic > Freshwater > Lake | place: USA: Lake Erie, Ohio...
AAGCTCTACATTCCCATAAATAAACTCGTAGAAACCACGGCGATGTTTGCCCAAGCGATCCGGATCTTCAATTTCCTTAAGTAACTCCTCTGCACCATCATAATTCTTTGCATGAAATTCCCGTGCTGCCATTATGACCGTACCCTCACGAAAGTATCCCCAAATCAGGAAACCAATCCCTATGCCTATAGCTGCAGCTATTTCATAGACCTGTTTGCTGATTGTCCAGCCCAAGAGAATAACTGCAATTCCAATAACCCACAAACGAGCTTTACGAGTAAACATTTTCTATTGCTTATCAATAAATTTATATCCAACACCTCTTATTGAATGAAAATAGGTTGGATTTTTCTGATCAGGTTCAAAATATTTACGGAAGGTCAGAATAAAATTATCGATCGTTCTTGTTGAAGGATAGACATCATAATTCCAAACTGTTTCCAGAATTTGCTCTCTTGAAACGGCCTCATTGCGACGCTCAATCAAAAGTTTAAGCAGCATAGTTTCCTTTTTAGTGAGTGGAGTAACAGTACCATCATCAGTCTTTAGCTCAAAAGAATTGAAGTAAATGGTCTTATCCCCAATCTTATAGGAATTTAATTCTTTTAACTGATCACCCTTCAGACCGCGTTTAACCAGATTGCCAACTCTTAGAATCAATTCCTCTAGGTTGAATGGTTTAGTCAGATAGTCATCCGCTCCCTTTTTTAAGCCCAACACGCGATCTTCACTTGTATTCTTTGCGGTAAGGAACATAATTGGAACCTCAGTATTTTCAAGTCTGATAGTCTCAGCCACCTGAAAACCATCAATCTCCGGTATCATTACATCAAGAATGATGAGATTAAATCGCTCCTCCTTGAAAATTTTTAGAGCTTTTCTACCATCTGTTGCTGTGGATACTTTGTATCCCTCCAATTCCAGATTTAATTTGATAGCTTCCAGAAGATGTTCTTCGTCTTCTACCAATAGAATTCTTTGTTTAGTTAGCATTTGCGTTAAATGTTACTTCGAAAACTGTTCCCGAAGGATGGTTATTTTTTACTTTTATTGAGGCCTGATGCTTATCGAGAACCTGTTTTACTATGAACAATCCTAAACCGGTACCTTTTGTTTTACGGGTATCCTCACTTCCCACCCTGTAAAACTTATCAAAAATACGTGATTTTTCCTGATCATTAATACCGATACCTGAATCGGCTACTATAAACTGAATTTGCCCCTCCATTCGTTTTAGTGTAACAAGTACTTCTGCGCATTCTGGTGAATATTTAACAGCATTCTCTATCAAATTTGTCACCACAGATGTCAAGGCAAATTTATCTCCCTGAAGAGATATTCCCTGTTGAACAGATAGTTTGATGATTTGCGAACTACAGGTATGTCCCTGCAACCTACCCGCAACAGAATTAACCAATTCAGAAAGATCGAAATTCTCTTTTGGGAATGTGTATAAGTTACTTTCAATCTTGGTTGCCAAAAGCATATTCTCTACAAGATCATCCAATCGTTCGATGTCTTTTAAAGAATTCGTTAAAAATGACTTCTGCTGAGCAGGATCAAGTTCCCTTTTGAGTATTGTTTGAAGATATAATTTTATGGATGCCAGCGGTGATTTCAATTCATGGGTAACTGACAGCAAGAAGTTTTTTTGCTGTCGATGAAGTTTTCTTTCCTGATCTATTGCTTTTTTGAAATAATATGCACCTACCAAAAAAATGAAAAGGAAAACGGCAGTCTCTCCAAAGACCATACCTTGACTATTAGGATTGGCGATAAGCAATAATCTACCCCACCAAATCAACTGAAAGATGGCGTAAATAATCAAGCAATAAAATATCACTAATGGCCGTCTCATTTTATGCTGCTTTTGTTCCTTTGAAAACAATATCCAGACTCTCGAAAATCGCCCGCTTTGCTTTTTCGAGATCTACCTTGGAGTGTACGGCAGATACAAATCCAACCTCATAGCCTGAAGGTCCGAAATAAACACCCCTATTCAGTAATTCCCGATGCATAATTTTGAATTTCTCCATACTGCCAGCATCGATTTCTTCAGCAGAACTGATAGTTTCACGATCTGTAAATGCGAACCAGAAAATTGAACCAATAGTAAACACTTTGAATTTATAATTATTTGCTGAAGCAAAGCGCTGAATTGAATCTGTAAAATCCAAAGTTTTGCTGTTCAAATCCTTGTAAAAACCAGATTTTGAAAGTTCGGTTAGCTGTGCAATACCTGCTGCCATTGCCACAGGATTTCCGGATAGAGTACCTGCCTGATAAACAGGACCATCAGGAGATATCATTGCCATAATTTCTGCAGATGAACCATACATCCCTACTGGAAGTCCGCCCCCTATTATTTTACCATAAGTGATGATATCCGGTTGAATACCGTAAACACCCGAAGCGCCTTCAAAACCAATACGGAATCCGGAAATAACCTCATCGAAAATCAGGAGTGCTTTATTTTTTGAGCAAATATTCCGAAGAAATTCTAAAAATTCTTTGGTCTGAAGTAATAGTCCGTTGTTTGCCGGAACAGGTTCAATAATCACTGCAGCAATTTCACCTTCAAATTGCTTAAAAGCATCCCTCACGGCTTGCTCATTATTCAATGGAACAACAATGGTTTCATCGGCAAAAGCTTTCGGAATACCGGCAGATGAGGTTTCTCCAAATGTTACCAAGCCACTGCCGGCCTTCACCAATAATGAATCAAAATGCCCGTGATAACAGCCCTCAAATTTGATAATTTTGTCACGCTTGGTATATCCTCTGGCCAAACGAACAGCCGACATCACAGCTTCGGTTCCGGAACTGGTAAATCGAATTTTTTGGATAAACCTATTATGCTTTAAGATTAGCTCCGCCAGCTGATTTTCAAGAGCAGTTGGTGCTCCAAAACTCATTCCATTTTGCATGGCTTCAATCACCTTTTCTCTAATAGATGGGTGGTTGTGACCAAGAATCAGGGGGCCCCATGAAGCACAAAAATCAATGAACTTATTTCCATCAGCATCCCAAATATGGCAACCATCTCCTTTTTGGATAAATAAGGGCGTTCCATATACAGATTTAAAGGCCCTTACTGGTGAGTTTACTCCTCCGGGAAAATAGGTCTTTGATTTTTCATACAATTCGGCAGACTTTTCTCTTGAAATATCCTGCTTTGAAGAAGAATTGACCTGAGTCTTCTCTAACGAACCTGAAAACATTTTTTTTAATGATTCTAACATCCCTTTTTTTAGTTGACAATTGACAGTTGACAATGTCATATTTAGTATTAAATGTCTAATTATACTATCAATTCTGTTATTTGTTGTCTGTTATCTGTTATCTGTGATATAGTACTAAATGTCAAATTTAGCAGTCATATTAATTGCCAACTATCAACTGTCAACTGTCAACTATCAATTGTCAACTATCAATTGTCAACTGTCAACTGTCAATTGTCAACTGAACTAAATCCAGCCCTTCTCCATAATCTCTCGCGCATGATACGTAATTATAATACTTGCTCCCGCCCTATTGAAAGCATACATATTTTCCATTATCACTTTTTGCTCATCAATCCAGCCTTTGGCACCTGCAGCCTTCACCATGGAGTATTCGCCAGACACATTATAACAAGCAACAGGAAGGTTTGTACTTTCTCTCAAGCCCTTAATTACATCAAGATAAGCCAATGCAGGCTTAACCATCAATATATCAGCACCTTCTTGCTCATCTAATCTTGATTCACGCATAGCCTCGCGGGGATTTCTGAAATCCATTTGATAAGCCTTTCTATCGCCTTTGCCGGGAGCTGAATCTGCTGCCTCTCTGAATGGTCCATAATAAGCTGAAGCAAATTTTATACTGTAACTCATTATTGCTGTGTTCTCCAGGTTATTCTTATCCAGTTTTTCGCGGATCCCCAGTATACGGCCATCCATCATGTCAGACGGTGAGACCATGTCAGCTCCAGCCTCAGCGTGAGCAAGAGCCATTCTCGCTAAAACATCAACGGTTTGATCATTTTGGACATAACCATGCTGAACGATACCGCAGTGACCATGAGTGGTATATGCACAGGTACAAACATCCGTTACAACATAAAGTTCATCCGAAAATTCCTTTTTTAATTCCCTGACTGCATTGGCAACCACTGAATGTTTATCATATGAAGAACTTGCGTCATCGGTTTTTTCTTCGCCTACTCCAAACAACAATACTTTGTTAATGCCGATTTTGAGCGACTTCTCAACATCCTTTATTAAAGTATCTACTGAAAAATGACTGACACCAGGCATTGCCTCGATACCTTTTATTACATTTTTACCGGGCACCACGAAGTAAGGATAAATAAACATATCCTTCGATAATCTCGTTTCTGCAACCAATTCCCGCAAAATGGGCGATTTCCTTAATCTTCTGGGGCGTATTAACATTTGATCCTTTGATTTTAAGATTCGTTAAACCGGATTATAATCCAGCGCAAATACTGATTCAGCTAAGCCTATTTCATCTGGCGAAAATGGCAATGTATACTTCACTCCCATCTCATCAAATTTTTGACCGGTTGTTTTACCAATGCAAATCACCTGCTGATCTGGCTCGAGCAAATTCTCTGCAAAATAAGAATCTACATTTGATGGGCTGGTGAAGATCAAGACTTCAGCATAGGATGGAGCTATATTTTCCTGACTAACTGTTTCATAAACAGTTAGCTCAATTATTTTAGTATCACTAGATAATGCTTTTTGTATCGTTTTCAATGATCCTTTTGCACTTGGGAATAAAACGTTACTACCATTGGCAATTTTTGAAAATTCTTTAGCAATATCCTTAGTATCAATTCCGTGTTCTTCCCCATTAAAATGAGCGATTTTTCCATGCATTCGGAGAGCATCTTCAGAACCTCTTCCCAATACACCAAATTTAACCTTTTTAGGAAGCTGGGGTTCAAGCCTAAAGAAATATTCAATTGCATTCTTACTACTGAAAAATACCCAATCAAGATTTCTTAAAATGAACGGATCGAGATGATTGATCGATGGAAAAGTTCTGATTAAAGAACGGTCTTCAATTTCAATCTGATGTTTACTGAGAGCCTTTCTCAAATAACTGCTTTCTGAAAGTTCTCTACTGATAAACACATTAGAAGGGAATTTACGGTCGGGAGAGAATTTAGAAACAATTTTTTCGGCCAAACCTTTTGTTGTTTTAGACTGGATAAACAGTCGGTCAGGGAAATCTGATCCATCTGATGCCTTGGCTGTCCATACCTGAAAAAATGAGCCGTCTTTGCGACAATAACACCCTAAAGGTAATTGACAACCTCCTTCAAACATATTAAGCACCTTACGCTCAACACCAATCTGTTCGGCAACTACCGGATTATTCAATGGCTGCAATAAATTAAACAATGCTTCATCACTTTCCCGGATCTGTATAGCCAAAACCCCCTGAGCTGGTGCGGGGATTAATTCAATTGGATCAAGCTCTTCTACATGAAATTCTTCACTAAGATCATAACCCAGACGGATCACACCAGCCTTAGCAAGCATAATAGCATCGTAATTTTCATCTCTTAATTTTTGCAGACGTGTCTGAACATTTCCTCTAAGATCTTCAATCTCGAAATCAGGACGAACCGATAATAATTGAGATTTACGACGGTTTGAAGAGGTTCCAACCAAGCCCCCAAACTTTACTGACAATTTCTGTTGCAAATCAACACAATCCTTTAAAATAACCAGAAGTTCTGCAGGATCCTCACGATCAGATACTGCAGCTATAATCAAGCCCTCAGGATGTGTAGTTGGAAGATCTTTATGGGAATGAACGGCGAGATCAATGGTTCCATTCAGCAATTCTTCTTCAAGTTCCTTAGTAAAAAAACCCTTCCCTTCAAGCTTATCGAAACTGAGATTCAAAATTTTATCACCCTGGGTTTTGATAATTTTCAACTCCGAATCAAGCCCAATCTCCGCCAAACGATCCTTAATGAAATTAGCCTGCCATAGTGCAAGCTCGCTTCCTCTTGTTCCAATAATGATTCTTGATTTCTTATTATCCTCGGGCAAATAATCAGACATGTTTTTAATATAATACAGGAATTTTATTATGAATATCAAAAATAGCCAAAATGATTGGGATCAACTGAAAATCAGCTATTTTTCATCAAAATATCCTTTGCAATTACCATTGGGACACTGATGTACTTTTTCTCGATATAACTGATTACACGGCCTAATAATTCACGAGAATTATCATCCATACTCTCAATTTCACTTAAAAAAATCTTATTTAGTGCATTATCTTTAATCTCTTTAATTCTCTCTGGAACTTCGCGCATGGCAATTTCCACCCTGCGTTGCTTTAAAACAGGCCTGAAATCTTGAATATTCTGTCCGATGATCTGTTCAGCATGAACAAGTTCATCATATCTTTCCTTTAGATTGGCGTCTGCTATTTCCTGGAGACTGTGTACTTCGATGAAGGTAATAGGATTCTTTTCTGTTACTTCCGGACTAGTGTCATTTGGGACTGCAAGATCAACTATAACTTTTCTGGAGGTATCTCCATTCAACAGTGACTGATAGATTTCATTTGTAATTATTGGCTCAGTAGCACTTGTACAGGTAATTATTACATCGAATCCATCTTTGTAGGTTTTTAACCCTTCCAGTCCGAATGCCTTACCCCCTAATTCAGAAGCAAGAATCTCAGCATTCGTAAGACTTCGATTGAATACCGCAAAGTTTGAATATTTATGCTTCTTGAGATATTTGGTAATGTTACGGTTGGTTTCTCCTGCCCCAATAATTAAAATCTTTGCATTGGTACACATTTTCAGTTCACGGAGTTTACGGTAGGCTAAAGAAACTACTGAAATTGGCTTACGTGAAATACCTGTTTGGGTATAAACCTCTTTTGCAGTTTTTACAACCCGACCCATAATCAAACGCAAATAATCTCCTGTGAACCCTGCGGCACGACAAGTTTCGTAAGCCTTGCGTAGCTGTGCGAGAATCTCTTTTTCACCAACAACCAAACTTTCAAGCGAACAAGAAATCCTTAAAAGGTGATTGAATGCTTCAACATCTTCATAAATAGAGGCCTGACTAACAAATTTATCAAGCTGGTCTTCTGAAACTGGCAAGTTAAGTGTTTGGATAAAGCTCTTAACAAACGTATGATCTATGTTCTTATCCGATGAAAATACAAACTCGACACGGTTACAAGTACCCAGATAGAATATTTCGGATAAATCAAATTTCGTCTTTACACTCTCCAAGCGGCTTTCCAAAGACTCTTCACAGATAACAATCTTACCCAGATCTTTTAGATCCACGTATTTATGAGTAAAGGCAATAATCTTTAAATACTTCAATTTGCTAGAGCGATTTAATAACAACGAACAAATGTAACGTATAAGCGATTTTCATTATGTCACGCCTTTGTAAACACATACGTTTAGAAAGATTATAAATAATGCCTCGTTTAAACAATTTCAAAAACCCATTGTTCAAAACCGATACGAACTTTTCAATTGAAAACAGGTACATCTCCTTTTGAAATTAAAAGATCCACAAGTATAAAAAATTATAAAATTTAGGTTCAAAATCAGGTATAGATCCTATTCAAAAACAGAATTAATAAGGTAGACATGAGGAAAAATTAAATTTCCTGGACTAAAAATGCCGCCGCCAATTTCACTGTAGTACTTAAAACCAGGGATACGAAATTTTGAGCTTCTCGTAAAACTCTAATCAATAAGCATAATGGCTTTAACAATGTGGACTTAAACAAAATTCAGCAAGATAATTCTACGAAGTAATGAATTATTTAACCTAATTAATGCTCTGGCTCAAGCCAGTTACCATCTTCCTGAATGATTCCTATTAGCTCATCCAATGCATTCTCTGTGTCTACATTCTTTTTGACAACCTCTTTGCCACGGTAAAGTGTAATTTTACCCGGCCCTGTACCTACATATCCATAATCCGCATCTGCCATTTCTCCGGGTCCGTTTACAATACAGCCCATAATTCCTATTTTAAGACCTTTAAGATGATCAGTACGACTTCTTATCATCTGGGTGGTAATCTGAAGATCGAACAAGGTTCTTCCGCAACTCGGGCAGGAAATATATTCAGTCTTGGAAATCCTTGACCTGGTGGCCTGCAGAATACCAAAGGAAGTTGAAAGTATAGTTTTAGTAGAAACATCAGGTGCATCGGCCCAAATTCCATCTCCAAATCCATCAAGCATTAATCCTCCCAAATCCGTGGCAGAGTACAATTGAAAAGAGTCGTGGTTTGTTGTCTGTTGGCTGTTGCCTGTTGTCAGGCTAGATTCATCCTTCTGTAAATCCGATTTGCCGGGTAACTGATAACCGGTAACTGGTAACCCATAAGACCGCTTAATTATTACCGGAACTTCAAGCCCCAGTTCCACCAGCTTATAAAATGCCTGACGCTGATCTTGCAAGCCACAAATAGCCTGAGTTTCAAGCACAAAAACAAGGGTATTATCCAGAGGAATCTCATTGAATATTTCTGATCCGATATCTGATCCTGAGATTGCAACAAGATTTAGTGAGGAATCACGTATATCAGCGTCAACATACTCTTTTAATGAATAATAAGGATGGCAGTTAGTCTTATTCTGAAGCCCTTTCCAGGTTGAATAATTATAAAGTTGTTTCAGGTTTCCAGGGAAAGTAAATGATGGTAGCTCATCAGCAAGATAAACAAAATCGGTTGACTGTTCTGCCATATTGTATTTATCAAGCAATGCAGAGTACAGGTATCCGACATCCGATAAAATTGCAGGATCTTTAAGATTCTTCTTAGAAATATCAATCACAACGCGGGGCACCTGATGACCACCAATAAAGGTATTGAGTTCTGCGGTATGGCGTTTTTGGTATTCGTAAGGATTATGAGTTACCTGAAGTGTGTTGTCTGTTGTCTGTTGTCCGTTGTCAGGAAGGATGGATTCGCCTGGTAACTGATTACTGGCAACTGATAACTCTCTCCACTTGTATCTATCCGCCAAAGCTATTGCTACCGGAGCTTCATACTCAGGGTCTTCGGTCAGGGAAACACGAACTGTATCTCCAATTCCATCCTCAAGTAACGCTCCAATACCTACAGCAGATTTAATCCTGCCATCTTCTCCATCACCAGCTTCAGTTACCCCGAGATGTAAAGGATAATTCATTCCTTCTTTTACCATGGTTTCTACAAGCAAACGATAGGCCTGTACCATGACTTGAGGATTACTTGATTTCATTGAAATAACGAGATTATGATAATTCAAATCCTCGCACATTCGCATGAACTCCATTGCCGACTCAACCATGCCTCGGGGAGTGTCCCCATAATGACTCATGATCCGGTCTGACAATGACCCATGATTCGTTCCAATTCTCATGGCAGTCCCGTATTCTTTGCATACTTTAACCAGAGGAGCAAATTTCTTGTATATCCTCTCTAGTTCTGCCTGATATTCATAATCGGTGTATTCAAAATTTTCAAAACGCTTTTTATCAGCATAGTTGCCCGGGTTGATTCTTACTTTTTCGACAATCCTTGCAGCTTCTTCAGCAGCATTGGGTGTAAAATGAATATCTGCTATTAGTGGTACGTTGTAACCTCTATATTTCAGCTCCTTCTTAATATTAGCCAAATTTTTAGCCTCCTTAATACTCGGAGCAGTGATTCGAACATATTCACAGCCAGCATCAACCATACGAATGGTTTGCTCAACCGTTGCAATAGTGTCCATAGTGTCTGTGGTTGTCATACTCTGAATCCGAATTGGATTTTGAGCACCCATAGGAATGTGACCTATCGTTACCTCCCGTGTTATAAATCTGGAATAAGTATTTAGTGAATTACAATACTTGCCATCAAGCGGAGTAAAAGTTTTCTTAGTCATCCAGCGAAATAAAAATTTTTCAAAAATACATATAATCGGGGGAATGTTGGATTGTGACTAGCGGAAATTTTTACTATGGCTACTTTTATAACAGGCCAATAAGCTCGGGGCACCTGTTTATTGTATGTGGTTCGTACTTAACCCTGGGCATAAACAACTATTGACACGGACAGCCCGGGCGTTCGTGTCCCCAATCGAAAAATTAACAAATCACTTTTGTCCGGTAAAATAAAATGTTTAAAATTAACATGAACGATTTTATTTCCTGATTTCAAAAAGCAAGCCCCGCTATTTGGCGCACTCGCTCAATAGGCCCCGCTTTTAAGCGGGGTATACAAAGGGGACATTCCGGGGCTTCAGCCCAAAATAATCCGTTTAAACCGTAACACCCGCATTGGGCTTCAGCCCGATTAAATTTTCCTCTGCTTGGTGTTATCACCACAGGTTAAGGCTGTAAAGACACAATAATTTGATTTTTGAAACCAATACCTGTGTTTTATAGGTCAGTTCAGCCCTTTCCTTCAGGGTAGTTCCGGCAAGAAATTTCGTTTAATTTCAAATTATCATTAACCGGAAGCTACCCCCTCTGGCAAGGTTTATTTTACTTAAAGCTGTTTTTCATAGTGATGGACAGCCCCACGCTTCTGATGGACTAGTACCGCGCGTTCCAAGTTTAATTAGAAGCACTCGCGACACGAGTGCGCTAGCAAGGGCAGCAATGAACTACAAAGACATACATCCAATCGACAAATAGACAAATCATCTCATTGACAAATCATTCTCATTTGCTAATTAAACCCCCATCGCATACATAATAATATTCACTCCAAACTTGGTATTATCCTCTGCATAGAAGCGCTTATTCCGGAAATCATAGTCCCATTCGCAGCCATAATCCTTATTACTATAAAGCACACCAATGCGACCCTTCACTTCAATAGCTTTGAGATAATCATGTACCAGATCATCACCCCAGCCATTTAGCTCAAAGGAAGTAGTTGGAGGCCCCTTTTCAAAGTTGAAGAAGGATCGGTAAATCTCATGGCTATTGGGTATTTTCTTTAAAGCCGCAGGCCCGAACAAAGAACTCATTTGCGCTTCAAATGATTTTGCAAAAAGGCCATCGATATCATGATTACAATCATCAACAAAGACAAAGCCCCCATTTTCTACATATTTCTTAAAGTTGGTCCGCTCCTGCTGATTAAATTGAACCAACTTATGTCCGCTGAGGTAGGTGAAAGGATATAAAAACAACTCATTATCAGCAAGGTCAATTATTTTTTCTTCCTGGTTTATTGGAACTGTAGTATACTCCACCAACGAATTTAGCAAGTTTGCCGGCATACGCTGATCGGTATCCCAGTTACCCGACCTATATTTTATTCTTGCAAATGTGAACCTCGTGTTTAACATTCAGCTAAATTATTGCTATAATTATTCCGAAAAGAGTTTTCGGAGCTATTTTATGTAAATTAGCTGATATACGAACAAATATTCCCCTCGTTTCAGCCAATTTATTTTTAATTTTCCCAATTATTACAAGCCGCTAACCAGCAATTATCATAAAGAATTTTGGAAATTTCAGAACACAATATTAAAATAATCTTAGCTAAACTGCCCGGATTAAAAAAAGAGGTTCAAAAAGTAATCGTAGGTCAAGATCAGGTATTGGAGGAACTGATCATTACTTTAATGGCAGGAGGTCATTGCTTATTGGAGGGAGTTCCCGGATTGGCAAAGACGTTGATGGTTAAAACACTTTCACAGGCGCTCGACTTATCATTCCGCAGAATTCAGTTCACCCCCGACCTGATGCCGACTGATATAATAGGTACTGAAATTCTGGAAGAAGATCACGCGACCGGAAAGCGATTTTTTAAATTCAACAAAGGCCCTCTGTTTGCAAATATTATCCTTGCCGATGAGATTAACCGGACACCTCCGAAAACACAATCAGCATTGCTTGAAGCGATGCAGGAGTTTGAGGTGACTTACGGAGGACAAACTTACCCTCTTGATCGGCCATTTTTTATTCTGGCAACTCAAAATCCAATTGAGCAGGCAGGTACTTACCCATTGCCTGAGGCACAGTTAGACCGTTTTCTTCTTTTTGTAAAGATTGGTTATCCGACTGAGCAGGAGGAATATGGCATACTGAGTAGCACAACGGGTTCAAAAGTACAAATCGTAGAACCGGTATTAAGTGGAGAAGAAATCCGGCAGATTCAATCGTTGGTGCGGGATGTCAGTATCAGCGATGACCTGATCAGCTATGTAGGAAAGCTGATTCGCGCAAGCCGCCCAGATTCAACGACATCCAATTATGTTAAAGAATGGGTAAGATGGGGCGCGGGTCCGCGTGCAGGACAGTCACTGATTCTGACCGCAAAAGCCAGAGCACTTTTAAAAGGTCGTTATGCCGTGGTTATGGAAGATATTCATACCATGGCTTACCCGGTTTTAAGGCACCGCATCCTGGTGAATTTTAAAGCTGAAGCTGAAAATGTGACTACCGATATGGTTACCGCTGAACTAATCAGATTGATCGAAAGACCGAAGATTAATGTTTAGAGATTCTAAAATTCTAATGAAATCCCAAATCTGATGTCTCAAATCTCATATCTCACATCTCATATCTAGAATGAGTAAATTATTAGACCCGAAAGTCTTGATGGCTATTAAAGATTTGTCGCTGGCAGCAAAAACTGTTGTCGATGGATTTATGACGGGGATTAATAAAAGTTCAATTAAAGGTCCCGGACTTGAATTCAGTCAGTACCGAAGTTATCAGCCGGGCGATGATCTGCGCTGGCTCGACTGGAAAATGTATGGACGCTCTGACCGTTATTACATACGCGAATCAGAGGTGGAAACCAGTATTTCGGTCAGGTTCTTGATTGATGCCAGCGGGTCAATGAATCATGCAGATGGAGGAGTTACAAAAATTGATTATGCCCGTTATATGGCTGCATCATTGGCATATCTTGCTAACTTACAGGGAGATGCCATCGGACTATATGTATTCAATGAAGATGGCTTATTTTCACTTGCTTCCCGCCAGGATTTTCAGCATCTGGCCCGACTGTTTCATCAGCTTGAAGGAATTAATGCAGGAGGAAAATTCACCAAACCCATCCACTATAAAGACCTGTATTCCAACTCTGGAAAAAGGGAATTACTTGTCTTTATAACTGATTTGCATGAACAAAACGGAGAGATTTTTCAATTACTCGACACCATTACGGCCTTAAAAAACGAACTTATTGTTTTCCATTTGATGGGTAAAAACGAGCTTGATCTTGATTATAAAGGTTACACAGCAGTTGAGGACCTAGAAACCGGTGAAACAGTTAAAATTGATGCAACAACTTCTAAAAAATATTACCAAGAAAACCTGGAAAAACACCTCTCCCAATTAAGAATGAATTTGCTCGACAGACAGATCAATTACAAGTTAGTCAGCATGGATCAGCCTTTAGATCAGGCACTTCGTGATTTTTTAAATCAACGAAATAAAGTAAGAGTCTAAATGTTCCAAGTACTTAACCCCATATGGCTTTTTGGAATAAGTGGAATAATCATTCCAATATTGATTCATTTATGGAATGTTAAAAAAGGAAAAACTTTAAAAATCGGTAGCGTAAACCTGCTTGGAGAAAGTTCCAGACAGAACGCTCGAAGTATGCGCCTTCTTGACCTAATTCTTTTAGTACTTCGATGCCTTCTGATCATTATTATTTCAATAATACTGGCAGATCCTGTTTGGATCAGGGCAATTGGTACTGATCAGCAGGGCGGATGGATTCTGATCGAAAAAGATAATTTCAAAGAAACTTATTCCAATTTTCGAAAAGAAATAGATTCACTAGATCAGGCAGGCTATGATCTCCATTTGTTCGAACCGGATTTTAAATCTGTGGATCTAAAAGAATTAAAGAATTCCGAAATCATAATTGACAGTACGGCCACTCAGCTTTCCTACTGGTCGCTGCTAAAATTGCTGGATCAGGAAATCCCAGTTGGAAAACAGGCCTATATATTTACTCCAAACCGACTTAATCGCTTTCAAGCTGAGCGCCCTGAAATTGTCACAAAAATCAATTGGAAAACTTATACTCCAAAAGATTCTACTGCCTCATGGATAGAAAGTGCCTGGTTTACCGGGGATTCAATTAGGGCAATTATCACCCAAACTGAACCGAAAGGTTCAAGGAAAATCGCAGTAAATATTGACCCTAATAATAAAAATTCAGTATTTTCAGTAGCTATTCAGAATGGCAACTCAAATCTGAGCTTTAAAAACGCTGATTCAACTACTCAAATTCCTGTTCGTATAGATACCTCAACCATCCGAATTGCTGTTTATACCGACAAGTTCAAAAAAGATGCAGAATACCTGATTGCGGCAATACTCGCAATCAAGAAATATACCGGGAGAAAGATCGAGCTAAGTACTGTCAATTCAGGTTTTATAAATGGATCTGAGAACATACTATTCTGGCTTTCTGAGAAAATGCCCACAGAGATCCAGATTAAGAATATTAGAGCAGGGTCCTCCTTATTTATGTATAAGAATGGCAAAATCGAAGAAGTAAACAGTACGATTGTTTTACCTGAATTTTCCCTGCAAAAAGAAGCAATTGCATTACGAAAGAGAATTTCATTAGCCGAACCATCGAACAACAAATATGCTGTCTGGGAGGACGGATTTGGGAATCCATTATTGGAGCTAGAAATAACTAATAAGCTTAGGGTATTCCATTTTTATTCCCACTTCAACCCAGAATGGAACGGAATGGTCTGGAATGAAGATTTTGCTAAAATTCTGGTACCACTACTAATTCCAACTAGCGAGAATTCGGATCTTTATGACCGCAGATCTGTTGCAAGTTCATGGATTATTCCTGCCAAGAGAGCACCTAAATCAAGAATTATATTGAAGAACACAGAAACAAATCTGAAAAATATCTTTTGGGTAAGTCTGATGTTACTTTTTCTTGCAGAACGCTGGCTTTCCTACAAAAAGCACTTAGATTGAGTTAAGGAATATGGAGAGCAAACAACATATAAACAAAATCAGGAAGCTTTGGATTAGCTCATGGCTGCTTTCTATCAGTTTGATCGCAGTATCGGTCGCTATCCTGAACTTCTTTGTCTGGTCTGAATTTTCGCAAATTTCTTTCTGGTGGATTCCGGGAATTTTCATTCCAATTCTGACCGGCTTAATTCTAAGGTCAGGGATATTACATCTAAGTCTGAAGGAAGTTGCCAGAATATTAAACAAAAGTTATCCTCAGCTCGAGGAAAGCTCAGATCTATTTCTGAAAACAGAAAATTCACTTAACATCCTTGAGACATTACAGATCAGAAGAATTGAACCTATTCTAAATTCACTTAAAGCTCCTGCATTAATCTTTTACCGACTGAAGATTTCGACCATAATTTTTATCATTTCGCTGATCATTTCATTAATCTTAAGCCGGTTTGATCTGCTAAACAGAAATAAAATTGATGAGATCTCAGGCAAAACTTCATTTCTGCCTGAACTAAATGAGACATTGCTCCCGGGTATCGAATCAGTCGAGCTAAAGATTAGTCCGCCGGCATATACCAAGATACCCCCCAGAACACAAAATCAATTTTCAGCAAGGCCAGAAGAAAACTCCGTTCTTAGCTGGGAAATCGAGACTGACCAGCCGGTTGAAAGCCTGGAATTCATTTTCAATGATAAGCAAAGCATAAGTCTACGCTCCCTGAATAATGAAAAGACAAAATGGGGCATCAACAAGAGAATAGACAGTTCAGGATTTTATCAGCTGAAAATGGATGGTCTACTATCAGAACTCTATAAACTCGAAACAATAAAAGACCAGGCGGCAGTAATCAGGATTATCAGTCCGGCACAATACTCCAGCATTGACATTGGAGAACCAAAAAATACGCTTTTAAACGTTCAGATTAATGATGATTATGGGATTGAAGATGCATTTATTTCGGCAACCATAAGCCGGGGTAAAGGTGAGGGAGTACAGTTTAAAGAGCAAAAGATCAATCTCGCCGCATCATTTGGTGGCGACAAGCAATATCAGTTCAAAAAAATCTTGAATCTTGAAGCAATGGGAATGGTTCCCGGAGATGAATTATATTTTTTCATCAATGCCAAAGATAGCCGAAAGCAGGTAAGCCGTTCGGATGTTTACCTAGTCACTATTCAAGATACGGCCCAACTGATGAGTATGGATGGGATGCTTTCGGGTGTAAATCTTGTACCAGAATATTTCAGAAGTCAGCGGCAGATCATCATTGATACTGAAAAGCTAATCAAAGAAAAGAAACAGAATAGCGAAAAAGAGTTTAAAAACCGTAGCAATGACCTGGGTGTTGATCAAAAACTTTTACGTATGCGTTACGGTAAATTTCTTGGTGAAGAAACAGATGAAGAAATTGGAGAAGAGCATGAAGAGCATGCGGAAAATGTAGCTGCTGATTTTGGTAATGCCGAAAAAATGCTAGAAGGCTATTCACATAAACATGATATTGCTGAAGATGCCACCTTCTTTGAACCTGAACTGAAAGCTCAGCTGAAAGCAACGCTAGCTGAAATGTGGAGTGCTGAATTACGATTGAGAACATACAAACCGGAAGAGGCGCTACCTTTTGAATACAAAGCCCTTCGGCTGCTAAAAGATCTGCAACAAAAATCAAGGGTTTATGTCGCCAAAACAGCATTCAAAGCCCCACAAATTAAAGCAGAAAAGAGACTGAGCGGCGAACTTGACAAAATTATCCAGCCTTTAGCTTTACGCAATTCAGCAAAAACTCCGGATAGTCAGATAACACTGAAAAGAGCCACCTCAGTACTTGCAAGTATGAAAAATGGCTACAGATTAAGTCTTCAGGAAAGTACGATCCTCCGGGAGTCGGCAACCTTACTGACTGAAAAGGCTTCTGCGCAACCAGCAGAATTTCTGATCGCCCTGACCGCCTTGAGGAGAATCATGAATAACAGTAGCAAAGCTAAGCTATCAGATATTCTTAGCGTTGAAGCTGCCTATCACAAAATGATCAGGGAAGAGGTTAAAGTACCACAGGCTAAGAGTAACGGACCCGGCACTGCACTTTCGAAAGAGTACTTTAATAATTTAAACAGAAATAGGCCTTAAAATGAATAAAAGCTATATCATCATTTCAGCAATTATTCTACTTGGATTTATTCTATTCAAAGAGATCCGGCGAACTAATAAAGCTAACTTGATTCTGAGGGTTACTGCTGTTTGCCTTGCTGTTATTGCCCTGGTCTTTATAGCAATTCCGATTACTTATCAAAAGAAAGCAGCATTTAAGGAAGAAAATGCTGCCGCATTAATCACAGAAGGATTTCAAAAAGACAGTCTAGAAAAATTTAAAAACATAGCTGCCTTCACTACAAACCCAGATATCGCAAAGGGTTTCAGATCAGTCAAACTGATACCTGATCTGGAGAGCTTTCTGGCCATGAATCAGCAATATTCTAAATTTCACGTTTTGGGATACGGACTTAGCGCTCAGGAATTAGAAATAATGAAGGGTAAGAAGTTTGTGTTCCACCCTTCTGCACTTCCTTCGGGATTACAATCAGTGCATTGGAGCAATACGATCAAATCAGGAGAGCAGCTTGTACTTAGTGGAAATTACCTGAACACCGATGATAAGCCAATAAAAATAATGCTAAATGGCCTTGGAACAAATCTAGATTCAATAAATATTCCTGCAGGAAGATCAGCGAATTTTCGGCTAAAAACCATTCCGAAACATCTGGATAAAGCAGTTTATTCTTTGATTGGCATTACTGATAAAGACACCGTTCTGAATGAAAAAGTACCAATATTCGTACAAGCTCAGGATCCGTTGAAAGTTCTTATTCTATCATCCTCTCCGGATTTTGAAAATAAATTTCTGAAGAACTGGTTGTTTGAAAATCAATATTCTATCGTTGTTCGTTCAGCAATCAGCAAAAATAAATTCAATACCGAATTTTTAAATACTACAAGAATTAATCTTGATCGAATCACGCCCTCTATTCTTGAAAATTTCGACGTGCTAATCAGTGATGTAAATGGATTATCGGCGATGAACAAAGCGGAAAATCAAGCCTTGCAAAATCAAATAAGCAAAGGGATGGGTCTAATTATGATTGCTGACAGTATCCCTAAAGATAAAGGATTATTCTATGGATTTTTTGAGACCAGATCTATCGTTCGGGAAGATCAAAAAATGATCAGTCTGAATTGGGACGATTACGATACAAAAAAAAATACGCTAGGATCTTCAGCCTCCTTCAGCATACTTCCAAATGAGGGGAATGTGGCGCTGATACGTGATAAAAAAGCTAACATACTGGTAAGCAGCAGATTATTTGGTAAAGGCAGAATCCTGCTGAGCAGTATTAATGATAGCTATACCTGGATAATGAGTAATGATTTGAAATCCTACGCTGCATACTGGTCAAAACTAATCGGAGAGCATGCAAAAAGTAAAGAAATCAGCACATTACTGGCCTTAAAAAACCCCTTGCCTATACTAAATCAGGAAATGAATATCATCATTGAAAGCAATTATGATACTATTCCTGTCGTCCGTTCGGAAGCTGAATTGTTAACATTCAGTCAGGATCCAGTTCTGGGATTCCAATGGTCTGCCCCATTCTGGCCAACAAAAATTGGCTGGAATTTACTCAAGACAGGAAATACTCCGGATTCAATTCAAACCTGGTTTTATGTATTTAAAAAAAATGAATGGGCATCTGTAAATTCAGTGAGAAAAATCAAGGAAAACAGGAAAGTGGAGGAAAAATCACTTTCAGAGTTTAATGAACAGAATTTTTCAGAGAGAAATTATCGGGGTGAAATCCCACCTGCATATTTCTACATATTATTTCTACTTTCTTGCACATATTTATGGCTTGAAGCAAAAAAGTTTTAACTTCAAAAAATTAAAACTCCGAATCAAATTCGGACTAATTCTACTAACCAAATTACAGGAGGACAACATATTGAAAAGAAGTGAATTTCTTTACCTGAGTGGAATGGGGGCCGGTGCATTTATGCTACCCGGACTATCGCTCATGGGTAATCCAATTGATCCGGCACAAGCCTTGGAAGGCATGGATGTCAGAATTAAAAAAGCTTTGGCAGATGTGGCATTGAATGCTGCACGTTCAAAGGGCGCAAGCTATGCAGATATCCGCATTGGCCGATATTTAAACCAGTTTGTTTCTACCCGCGAAAACCGGGTACAGGGTGTTGCTAATACCGAGTCTTATGGAGTTGGAATACGCGTTATCGCTGATGGCTGCTGGGGATTTGCCTCTTCAAATAATGTTGAAAAAGAAGATATTGCCAAACTTGCCGAGAGGGCTGTAGCTGTAGCAAAAGCAAATGCCAAAATTCAGGGAGAACCTGTAAAGCTTGCTCCTCAAAAAGGGTATGGAGAAGTAAGTTGGAAGTCTCCAATCGAACGAAATGCATTTGAAGTGCCGGTCAAAGAAAAAGTAGACCTTCTTCTCAGCACCAATGCCATTGCAATGCAGGGCGGTGCCAGTTTTGTCAATTCGGTTATTTTGGCTGTCAATGAGCAAAAATATTTTGCTTCAACAGATGGTTCTTATATAGATCAGGATATTCATAGAATTTACCCGAATTTCACAGTTACCAAGATCGATCGCAGCAGTGGTAAATTCGATACGATTCGCTCATTGAGTACCCCTATGGGTATGGGCTATGAGTATTTAGAACCAAAAGAAAGCAGTAAGGTAAAAGGAATTGTTACCCGATACAAAGATCGTTACGACATACTTGAAGACGTGAAAGCGGCTACTGCAAATGTGGACGAGAAAATGAAGGCTAAATCTGTTGAACCGGGCAAATACGACATGGTTCTCGATCCATCCCATCTCTGGCTAACGATACACGAATCAGTAGGTCATCCTACAGAGCTCGATCGCGTTCTTGGATATGAAGCCAATTACGCTGGCACCAGCTTTTTAAGTCTGGAAAGAATGAATTCTAAAAAATTCAATTTCGGAAACAAGCTGGTCAATGTTGTCGCTGACAAGACACAAAAAGGCTCTTTGGGTGCTGTTGGTTATGATGATGAAGGTGTAGCATGTAAGAAGTGGGACATTGTCAAAGATGGAATTTTGGTCAATTTTCAGGCAACGCGTGATCAGGCACATATGATCGGCTTAAATGAATCACAGGGTTGCTCCTATGCCCAAAGCTGGCAGGATGTACAATTCCAAAGGATGCCAAATATTTCCTTAGAACCTGGAAAAGCGAAACTGAGTGTTGACGATATGATCAAAAATGTAGAAAAAGGAGTTTACATCATCGGTGATGGATCTTTCTCTATTGATCAGCAGCGCTATAATTTCCAGTTCGGCGGACAAATGTTCTACGAAATAAAAGAAGGCAAAATTGTGGGAATGCTTAAGGATGTGGCTTATCAGTCGAATACTCAGGAATTCTGGAATGCCTGCGGAGCAGTTTGCGATGAAAGTGATTACCGTTTAGGTGGTGCTTTCAATGATGGCAAAGGCCAGCCAAGTCAGTCGAATGCAGTCTCACATGGTTGTTCAACCACACGATTTAATGGAGTTAATGTTATAAATACAGCAAGAAAAATATAAGATATGAGCATATTAAGTAAAGAAGAAGCTCAGGCAATTCTGAAAAAAGCATTGAGCTTTTCGAAAGCTGATGAGTGTGAAGTTAGCCTAAATGGTAGTGAAGGTGGTAATATCCGCTATGCACGCAACGCGGTTTCAACTGCAGGGGACATGAGTTCTATGGGGCTGGCTATTAGCTCCACATTCGGCAAAAAAACTGGTTCAGCAACGATCAATGAATTTGATGATGCCTCGCTTGAGAAAGTGGTCAGAAGATCTGAAGAACTTGCTCAACTGGCACCGGCAAATCCTGAATATGTATCACTCGAGGGACCAAAAACCTTTGCAGAGTCAATAACATATAATCCGGTAACTGCGGCAATAAATCCTGATATCAGGGCTGAGGCAGTCAGAAAAAGTCTGGAGGTTGCCAAAGCAGCAAATCTTGAAGCTGCCGGATTCCTTGAAAACACGACCAGCTTCAGGGCGATCATGAATTCTAAAGGACTTTATGCTTACAATAAAGATACGGATGTATCATTCTCAGTAACCACAAGAAATCAGGCAGGCACTGGTTCAGGATATGTCAGCAACAGTTTTAATGATATATCAAAACTGGATACGCTGGCATTAACAAAAATTGCTGCGGGTAAAGCGAATGGATCTGCAGGTGCCAGGGCAATAGAACCTGGAAAATACACAGTCATTTTGGAACCGCTTGCAGCCAGCGACATGCTTTCCAATCTGGTTCGGGGCTTTGATGCCCGTGGTGCCGAAGAAGGCCGAAGCTTTATGAGCAAAAAAGGAGGTGGCACACGTCTGGGCGAACAGTTGTTCAATGAGCAGGTCAATATTTATTCAGATCCATTTAATGCCGAACTTCCCGGTGCAACCTGGAATGGTGACGGACTTCCCGTTGAGAGAACCAGCTGGGTAGAAAAAGGAGTTGTGAAAAACCTGAGTTATTCACGTTTCTGGGCCCAGAAAAAAGGTGTAAAGGCAATCCCGGGTGCAGGAAGAATTATCATGGAAGGTGGCTCGGCATCATTGGAAGACTTGATTAAAAGTACTGAAAAAGGAATTCTGGTAACCCGTTTCTGGTATATCCGAAGTGTAGATCCCCAAACATTATTATTAACCGGATTGACCCGCGACGGTACTTTCTATATTGAAAACGGAAAAATTATGTTCCCAATCAAAAACTTCAGGTTCAATGAAAGTCCGATTATTATGCTCAATAATGTAGAAGCCCTTGGCAAAGCCGAACGAAATGGTAACATGATCGTTCCACCAATGAAGATTCGCGACTTTACTTTCTCTTCTCTTTCTGATGCAGTTTAATCCATAACCATATTAACCCATAATTAAAAAAATATCGTTGTGAGAAGAAGAGATTTTCTATACCTGTCGGGAGTTGGAGTTGGAGCATCCATGCTACAATCGGTACCAGTGATTGGCCGGGATATAGCGATGGAAGAGGCATTGATTCCGATAGATCCTGCCTTGAAAAAACGATTAGCTGATATTGCATTGAATGCAGCGCGTTCTAAAGGAGCAAGTTATGCAGATGTAAGGATTGGAAGATATCTGAATCAATTTTTAACAACCCGTGAAAACCGGGTTGAGAATATCAGCAATACTGAATCTTATGGCATGGGTATCCGTGTTATTGCGAATGGCAGCTGGGGTTTTGCCTCTATCGATCAATTAACTGAAGATAATATTGCACGTGCGGCAGCTACTGCCGTCCAGATTGCAAAAGTGAATTCCAAATTGCTAACTGAGCCCGTAAAACTTGCCCCTCAAAGGGGTTATGGTGAAGTAAGCTGGAAAACTCCGATCGAGAAAAATGCCTTTGAGATTCCGATCAAGGAGAAAACTGAACTTCTGTTAGCAGTGAATGATGTTGCTATGAAAGGCGGTGCAAATTATATCAATTCATCTTTATTCCTGGTCAATGAGCAAAAATACTTTGCCTCCACCGAAGGTTCATATATTGATCAGGATGTACACCGACTGTGGCCAACGTTTACGGTTACTAAAATAGATCCGAAATCAGGGAAATTTGAAACAAGGAATTCACTCAGTTCTCCAATGGGGATGGGTTATGAATACCTCATCCCAAAGAAGGAGGAAGAAATCGACGGTTTATTTACGATCTACAAAAATCGCTACAATATGCTGGAGGATGTGACAACTGCAACCCGGCATGTAGATGAAAAACTGAGATCCAAACCTGTAGAAGCGGGAAAATACGATCTGATTATTGATCCTACGAATTTGTTCCTGACTATCCATGAATCTGTAGGTCATCCTTCAGAACTCGACCGTGTATTGGGCTATGAAGCCAATTATGCCGGAACAAGTTTCCTTACTCTGGATAAATGGGAAAGCAAGAAATTCAATTTTGGAAGCAATATTGTCAATTTTGAAGCTGATAAAACTCAGAAAGGCTCATTAGCAGCGGTTGGATATGACGATGAGGGTGTAAAATGTAAAAACTGGGATATTATTAAGGATGGAATTCTTGTTAATTATCAAACTATCCGCGATCAGGCACATATTTTAGGTCTGCCTGAATCACAGGGTTGCTGCTATGCCGACAGCTGGAGTAGTGTACAATTCCAGCGGATGCCAAATGTTTCTTTGAAACCCGGAAAAGCGGCTCTCAGTCCGGCAGATATGATTAAAAACGTGGAGAAGGGAATTTACATTTTCGGACGAAACTCCTACTCCATTGATCAGCAGCGATATAACTTCCAGTTTAGCGGACAACTTTGTTTTGAGATAAAAGACGGGAAGATTGGCGGACTATTAAAAGATGTAGCTTATCAGGCAAATACTCAGGAATTCTGGAATGCCTGTGCAGCCATTTGCGATGAAAAAGATTACCGGACCGGCGGATCCTTCTTTGACGGAAAGGGACAACCAAGTCAGGTGAGTGCGGTATCGCATGGATGTTCAACAACTTTGTTTAAAGGAGTGAATGTGATTAATACGGGGAGGAAAATTTAAATTCAGTTGACAGTTGACAGTTGATAGTTGACAATTGATAGTTGACATTTAATATGACTGCTAAATTTGACATTTAGTACTCTATCACAGATAACTGACAACTGATAACTAACATTTGGAATGAGAAATAAGATCGTATCGGATATTAAAAATCAGGATGCGATTTTTTTTCAAGGAGTTTTCAAAAAAACAATGTAATCCTAAAAAGATGCGCGCCTACCTGTAACTTAATCAGGGGCCTAAAGTCTGATATTTATACAAACACAGAATAAATTATTTATTTAATCTAGCCTAATCCGCTCTCGAGGGTACTTTTACTTTCAGAGCGGAATTTCTAAACTTACCAATTAGATGAAAAGAAGAGATTTTATTTACCTGACGGGCATCATGGGTGCTTCGGCAGCCATGATGCCCTCAATTCCGGTTTGGGGCAACGATGTCCCACTGGATGCTGCTCTCGACCGGATTGATCCGGCATTGAAAAAGCGGATGGCCGATGTGGCACTGAACGCTGCAAGATCGCGCGGCGCTACTTACACGGATGTCCGCATCGGGCGATACCTGAACCAGTTTGTTGTAACCCGTGAAGATAAGGTAGAGAATATTGTGAACACCGAAAGCTACGGTATGGGTGTCAGGGTAATTGCCAATGGCAGCTGGGGTTTTGCAGCTACCGATAAAATGGATACCGACAGCATTGCCAAAGCAGCAGAACTTGCAGTAGTAATTGCAAAAGAAAACTCACGTTTGTTAATAGAACCTGTACAATTGGCTCCTCAAAAGGGCTATGGCGAAGTAAGCTGGAAAGCCCCGATAGAGAAAAATGCATTCGAAGTACCGATGAAAGAAAAAGTTGATCTTTTACTTTCAGTGAATGATGCTGCATTGAAAGGCGGAGCGAATTATGCCAATTCAATCCTATTCTTGGTGAATGAACAAAAATACTTCGCCTCTACCGATGGTTCTTATATCGACCAAGATGTACACCGGATTTGGCCAACATTCTTCCTGACCAAGATCGATGCAAAATCAGGCAAATTCGAAACACGTAATGCTTTGAGTGCACCAATGGGAATGGGGTATGAATACCTTCAGGCTGGTCCGGAGCATAAAATAAAGGGGATTACGACCCTTTATAAAGGCCGCTATGATATGCTGGAAGATGCAAAATCTGCTGCAGAGCAGGTGGGGCAGAAAATCACTGCCAAGTCGGTTGAAGCTGGTAAATATGATCTTGTTCTCGATCCTTCACACCTGTGGTTAACGATCCATGAATCTTCAGGGCACCCAACAGAACTCGATCGTGTATTGGGATATGAAGCGAATTTCGCAGGAACCAGTTTCCTTACCCTCGATAAATGGCAATCTAAGAATTTCAAATATGGCAGTGAACTGGTCAATATCCAGGGCGATAAAACACAGCCAGGATCCCTAGGAGCTGTGGGTTATGACGATGAAGGGGTAGGCACAAAAAAATGGGATATCATTAAGGATGGTGTACTGGTAAATTATCAGGCGATCCGCGATCAGGCACATATTGTTGGCCTCAATGAATCGCAGGGTTGCTGTTATGCCGATAATTGGAGCAGTGTTCAGTTTCAGCGGATGCCAAATGTATCCTTGATGCCTGGAAAACAGAAGAAAAGCATTGATGAGCTGATAAAAAACGTCGAAAAAGGAATTTACATCATTGGAGATGGTTCATTCTCTATCGACCAGCAGCGATATAATTTCCAGTTCGGCGGACAGTTATATTACGAGATCAAGGAAGGTAAAATTGCCGGCATGCTTAAGGATGTTGCCTATCAGGCCAATACCCAGGAGTTCTGGAACGCCTGCAGTGACATGTGTGATGAAAGTGATTATCGCCTCGGGGGTTCATTCTTTGATGGCAAGGGACAACCGATGCAAACCAGTGCAGTATCGCATGGTTGTGCAACCACTCGTTTTAATGGAGTTAATGTAATTAATACAGCTAGAAAAATCTGAGGATAAGATCATGTCAATATTAAGTAAAGAAGAGGCACAGGCTTTATTAAAGAAAGTGCTCAGCTATTCCAAAGCAGATGAATGTGAGGTTAACCTCAGTGGTTCTGATGCAGGAAATATACGTTATGCCCGTAATTCGGTTTCTACAAGCGGAGGCATCAGCCAGAATACTCTGGTCGTATCCTCAGCTTTCGGGAAAAAACTGGGTGTTGCCACCATCAATGAGTTTGATGATGAATCCCTAAAAAAGGTAGTCCGAAGGGCAGAAGAAACAGCGATGCTCGCACCCGAAAATCCTGAATTTGTATCATTTCTTGGTCCGCAAACCTATCCAACATCTCCAACTTTTGTGCAATCAACAGCAGATATGGGTCCGAAAGAACGCGCAGATGCCGTTGCAGCCAGCTTGCAGATCTCGAAGGATAATAAGCTTAATGCTGCAGGATTCCTGGAGAACAATACCTCCTATGCGGCTATGATGAATTCAAAAGGTTTATTTGCCTATAACACATCAACCGGGGTCAGCTTTAATGTGACCTTGCGTACAGAAGATGGAAAAGGTTCAGGCTATGCCACTAAATCATACAATGATTTCAGCAAACTGGATGTAAAAAAGGCTACTGCATCCGCAGCTATGAAAGCCGCTGGTTCTGCCTCTGCGAGAGCCCTTGAACCAGGTAAATACACCGTAATTCTTGAACCTGCTGCTGCCCTAGTCTTGCTGGAAAACCTATTTTTTGGGATGGATGGCCGTCAGGCGGATGAAGGAAGAAGTTTTATGAGCAAGCCCGGTGGAAAAACCAAACTGGGTGAGAAATTAGTTGATGAGCGCGTAAATATATATTCAGATCCTTTTCATCCTGAAATGCCAACCAGCACCTGGAGTGGTGATGGAAGACCGCAGGAAAAAATAAACTGGATAGAGAATGGTGTGATTAAAAACCTGTTTTATTCACGCTATTGGGCAGAAAAAAAAGGCATAAAAGCTATCCCTGCACCTGATGCAATGATCATGGCAGGTACAGAACAGTCTCTGGAAGATCTGATCAAAAGCACTGAGAAAGGTATTTTAGTTACTCGTTTATGGTACATCCGCAGTGTGGATCCACAGACAGTATTGCTTACCGGACTAACTCGTGATGGTACTTTCTATATTGAAAATGGGGAAATCAAATTCCCAGTGAAGAATTTCAGGTTCAATGAAAGTCCGATTATTATGCTTAATAATCTGGAAGCTCTCGGTAAACCTGAACGTACAGTAAGTGGTGAATCGAATACCAATGCATTAATACCGCCAATGAAGATCAGGGACTTTACGTTCTCTTCTCTCTCTGACGCTGTGTAGTTAATCCCTATGACCGGACCTGTGGTCGGACCTGTGGTCGGCCCTGTGGTCGGACCTGTGGTCGGACCTGTGGTCGGTGTTATCACCGACCACTTTAATCCTTTACTCGAATACCCTAATTTCACTATCTTAGCTCTCAGATGGTTGGTAAAAGATTGGTTGGCGATAACACCAACAAAAGGGTAACACCAACCACAGGTCAATAAGCAAATAAATATGTCTGAAACAAAAATTTTTGAACCTGGGTCTTATCGTTATCTTCGAGGTGTAAGGCAGTATTCTGCAGGTATAAGGGCACTGGATGGTTATAGATTGGAACGAGTACGATTCAGTCGGCCACTGCCATTAAAAGAGGGCTTCTTACGCATCCAAGAACATCTCGACAATTTAGGTCGTCCACTCGCAGCATTTGGAGCCTGCGAATTACGTTCACCTGAGCCATTTACCGAACAAGGGTTTGTTGACTTTAACAACATTTATATTGGCACTTTAAAAGCCTGGGGTATTTACGAGGAGGGTGGTGATAATCCCATAGCCCGCTCAAATGTCTGTCCGGAGTTGAACAAACCATCGAGTCCGAGTATTCATGCTTTTACTTATACGATGCCTGATGTTAATGCAAAACCTTCTTTTGTAATCGCTGGTAGTGCTGAAGCCCCAGAAGGTATGAGTGATTATCGTACTCACAGTATTAGTCTTGGTGACCTATCTCAAGAGGGCCTATTGAAAAAAGGACACTGGGTGCTTAATGAGATGGAACGTCGAATGGCTGGTCTTGGCTTTACCTGGGCAGATTCTACGGCAACCCAGGTATATAGTATACATAACATTCACCCCATATTGGTGAACGAAATTGAAAAGCGTGGCGCAGCATTAAGTGGTATCGACTGGCATTACAATCGGCCTCCAGTCCAGGATTTAGAGTATGAAATGGACTGTCGCGGAGTTTATGCTGAAATCGTTATAGATACAAGATAGTCCGATTTTACCTGTGGTCGGTGTTTCTCACCGACCACTTAAATCCTTGCCGCGACTACCCTAATTTCACTATCTTAGCTCTCAGGTGGTTGTTAAAAGATTGGCTGGTGATAGAGTGGTTGGTGATAACACCAACCAAAGGGAAAAATTCGCAGGGGTATGATATTAAATCATGATCGCCCGTTCGGGCAGGCTTCATCACCATTAAAAAAATAATAAATAGACAGATGAAAAAAATAGTCCTAATACTCTTCCTCACAATTATTACTAATTCAGGTTTTGCTCAAAAAGGCTGGATCAATCTCTTCAATGGTAAAGACCTGAAAGACTGGAAAGTGAAGATCAATGGCCACCCCTTGAATGATAATTATGCCAATACCTTTCGTGTTGAAAACGGAGTTATGAAGGTTTCATACGATGGCTATTCAGAATGGAAAGACCGTTACGGACATATCTTTTACAAAAAGCCATTTTCAGCTTACGTTTTGGTGGTTGAATATCGCTTCACTGGTGATCAGATTCCCGGCGGACCAGGGTGGGCGATTCGCAACAGCGGAGCAATGCTGCATGGCCAATCTCCTGAAAGCATGGGTCTGAATCAGGATTTCCCGATCTCCCTAGAAACCCAGTTTTTAGGAGGGAATGGTAAAGATGAAAGAAGTACACTGAATTTATGCACACCCGGAACAAATGTGTTTCTCGATGGAAAATTATTCACACCACATTGTGTTAGTTCATCATCAAAAACCTATCATGGCGACCAGTGGGTAAGAGCAGAGATCGTCATTCTGGGCGACTCGTTGGTAAGTCATCGTCTGGAAGGCAAAGAGGTCTTTAAATATACCAAGCCTCAAATTGGTGGCGGAAGCGTTTCAAATTTTGACCCTTCAGTTAAGGTTGATGGAAAAGCCTTGAAAGAAGGATATATCTCCCTTCAAAGCGAAAGTCACCCGGTTGAATTCAGAAACGTGAAATTGTTCAATCTGGCGAAATACATGAATGATCCTGCAAAGCTGGATGCTAAGCTCAAGGGAATACTCGAGTAAGAAAGCTTAAAGCGGAAAGCTAAAAGCTAAAAGCCAAAAACTCAAAACTTAAAGCTTAATGCAAATAGTATAATTAGTTTCAATAATTAATTTGTTAACTAGTATTAATATCCCAGACAACTGACAACAGATAACTGATAACAGACAACAGATATCCTCAATTCCCCATCGGCCTTCCTTCAGGAAACACAATTGGTATTTTATCAGGATCTTTCGTGTTCTTTTTACCGGTGAAATCTGCCGTCAGAAATTCTCCCATATCAATCTTGCCTGAAATAGTATTCCCGCTGATGGTACCTGCAAAAGTATAACTAACTGCCGGTCTGCGCCCCGGACTTAGGAATTTCACTTCATTCCCTTCAATACTTCCGGAAACTTCGCGAACCGAAAAGTCGGTTTTATGAATTCCTTTGAGCCAGTTTCCATCCTGTTCCAGGTATAGTATATGATTACTTTTGCTGCTGAAATAATCTATTTGCAGATCCCATCGACCGCCTATTTTTGAACTTGGCGCCTTCATTGCTTTTTCAGGTTTCGGACTTCTCTTCTTAGAAAGCAATTCAAAGATTTTATCTCCAACAATTTTATCCTCTCCAGGCTGCATTTGCGAAGCATTAATAGAAATGGATGCCATTCCGGTTTCGGCATTTCTCCCTCCACCTACTGTAATTCGAGGTTTTGAACTAATCAGCTCCTGAATCAGTTCTGCACTGCTCAAATGCAGTTTCTCAGGATCCCATGAAATACTTAAAGATGCACTTCGGTTATTGATTCCCTCAGGCTCACGAATCGTAGTTTTTACACTTTCGATTAGCGACACTCTTTTGGCGATACTATTGACCCAAGACATCCAGTTTTTCTCGCGTGCCGCATGATCCATTTTCACCCAGGTTTCTACTGCTGCCAGCATACCAAGGGTTTCCTCCCGACCAACTTTATTATCTCGTCCGGCACCATGATGCGGAGAGCTGGCCTGCCAGGCCGACATCAAAATGTTTTTAGGTCCGAGAAGGAGTCCGGCACATTGCGGACCGCAAATTGCTTTCCCCCCACTGTACGCTACCATCGTTGCTCCGTTCATCAAATGAACATTCGGAATAGTCAGAATTTCGGCAGCGGCGTCGGCAAGAATTGGGATATTTAAAGGATTAGCCACTGCAGCAATAGCTTCCAGACTCATTGGTCCGGGAACCAGATTGCCACCACTAAGCTTGATCATCGCAGTCTTTGGTCCCACAGCATCTTTAAGTTCTTCGATAGTTTCAACCCGGATGATCTTTACCCCAATATTCTGAATTGCAAAATCGTAGGCACTGAATGATCCTGTAGGGATTATGACTTCTGTTTTATCCAATCCGCTAAGGTCAGGGATTCGATGTAGTTTCTCAGGATTACCTCCAGTAACACAAGCTGCAGTTGCCATTTTGAGTGCAGCTGCACAGCCAGATGTTACCATCCCCCATTCAGCTTCGGTTAACTCAGCAAGCCTTTTCCCTACCGCATCAGCCAGTTCATCCATCTGTACAAAATGTCTTGAAGCTGAATCCATGGCTGCTCTGACTTCAGGCAGTTCAATTGACCCACCGATAATGGTGAACGTCCCGCGGCAGTTAATAACGGGCTCAACCCCAATAGACTGGAATATTTGCGGACCGGGTGTCAGCGGGCCATCGGGCAAAACAGGTGCGATGAACTCATTGGTAGCTCCAATAGCTATTTCAGGTGATCCGGCGATAGCTCCTGCCAACGGCAGAAAAGTAAGACCTTTAATTAATTCTCTTCTTTTCATAGATGATAGATTTATGCAGGTTTCCCTGATAGCAATTTCATGTAATTTTCGGAGAATAACAAGAGAAGGATTAAAGGTAAAAGCAGAAAGCTTAAAGCCAAAAGGAAATTCAATCTCAATAAGAGATCTACTTTATAGAAAAAATAATCCGGTGATAAATTAACTGGAAACTCCAATCAAATAAGCTGGAACGGAATAACAATTATGAGTTGCATATTTTGGAGATGTCTATGGTGCAACTCATAGCTTATATTAGGGAATAGGAAATAAAGCCCATACCTTATACCCAACACCTGAACCAAGAACCAAGAACCAAGAAAATGAAATACTAATATTTGACATATTGTTCATTTCTCAAATTGTCAACTATCAATTGTCAACTGTCAATTGATTCAAATCAACCTATCCTTAATCACCAGCGTCCCGGCTATCTTATCATGCAGACATTGCTGTTTCTTGTCAAAAAAGCCCATCATATAACCCAATCCAATAGTGCCTGTACTAATAATTTTGGATAAGTTTCTGATCAATGAACGTCCAAAGGCAATAGGTGCTCCCTTCTCGTCCGATACCTTAAGTCCCATTAATATTTTACCCCAGCTCCCTTGTCTTGCTGAGGATTCCATAATTGTACTATAAATAATTTTTGAAAGGGGGATGATTGCGAGTCCGGCAACAGAAACAATGATTCGCATTTGCTTATCATCAATAAAAACCACCACGACTATGGCGATAACACAATAAATGGCAAAAATAATAAAGTAGTCGATGATAACTGCGAGAAGTCGGACATCCAGCGAAGCGAAGTATTGTGGTTCACGGATATGAGTTTGGATGCCCAGAAATTCACATAACTCAGGAACATCATGGGCTTCTTTATAGTCATCCATATCCTCAGTCTTCACAAAGGTGCCTGCCTTAATTTTGAGTCCCTTTAGCTGATCTGGCGAATAAGGCCCAGTTGGTTTCCCATTAACAACAACAATATAATCCTTCATTTTTTATATGGAAAAAATCTGTCATCCTGAAATCTATTCAGGACTGAATAAATCTAAGGATGACAGATTTTAAGTTCCCATCAAAGATATTTAATACTTTGTAACTTCAAATGAAGACAGTCCGCCTTTCAAACTGATATTAATCTTATTTGCTGCAGTACCATAATTACTGGTTTCATAGGTTCCATCAGATTGTTCAATGAAACCAATAAAATCCTTCGATGATAATCCACTATCCACCTCAATTCTGCAACCTGAACTTTCAGGTACTTTTATCTCAGTATTTGCAACTCCAGTTTCCACTACAACTTCCGTCAAAGGAAATTGCGAACCAAGCTTTGCCTCAAAAGTTGCCGCACCACCTTCAAATACTAGTTTTTTAACTTTGTAATTACTAAGATCAAAGATTGCCTCCCCTACTCCCATTTCTATTTTAATATCCCAAACGGGCCTATTGTTCATTTGAATAAGTGTCTCGTTATTCTCCATTTTATCCAAATTCCAGCTTTGTTTTCCGCCACGCATTTTAAAATTCAGAACTTCAATAGAATCGATCACAGACTTATTCAGTGTAAACCTTCCAATCTGTCTCATTATACTTGCTTCAAACAAGTTAGATGTTGTATCTGTAAGTCTGAAGCTGGTTGCTCCACCCTGAATATTCAATTGTGCATTTTCAGATCCATCATATGTTTCGGTAAAAGTTGTACTGTTATTCCATTCATCAGGATCTTCATTAATGTCGTTTTTAAAATTCAACCAGCTTATTCCATTGTCAGGGCGGGTACCCTGATAGGCAATCAAACCCAGCGTAATTATTGTTATTAATCCAATAATATAAGGAGCAGCAGATTTGTTTCCGAACCTACTCAGGAGCATGTTCGCACCAATCAGGATAAATATTACTGGCCAGAATCTCCATACTGAACTCCAGTAAAAATCAATCTGATTAAAGTTTTCTAGCAGAAAAATGCTTCCTGTAAAGATGAGGATCAAGCCCCATACAATTCTTTCGGTTTTCATGATAGTTTAGTATTATTTTGGATCAGAATCAGTATTTAGTTCCTCTGCGGGCTCAACAGAAGCTGTAGATGTCAAAGGATCTGTTGATTTAGCTGTTGAATTTTGATTAAATCCATCCGTTTGAGTCCAATTCTCATTCCAGGGATCCTTTTTTCTAGCATTTGCCAGCGTAAATAATCCCATAAATATCAAAATCAATGGCCATAGGTTTTGAAACTCTATCCATTGTGGAATAAGGTCAAACTCATTTAGAAGAAAGAAAATACCGAAAAATATAAAGAATGAACCGACAATTAGTCGCCCATTACCTTTCTTTTTTTTGGGAAAAGCAGAATTTAAATTATTTACCCTTTCAGCAGCTTTATAATCGACATTTAACTGACCGTAGTCTGGCAGGTAAGGCCTTTTAGGCACTGCAATCCAAAATACAATGTACACAAGTATGCCTGAAGCTCCAGCCAATACTGCTATTACAAAAGCAATCCTGATCCAGGTAACATCTATATCGAAGTATTCTGCAAGTCCGGTACAAACACCTGCAATCATTTTATCCTGTTCGATGCGTTGAAGTTTCTTTTCCATCTATTTTTATATTATTAGTTCGGCTTTTTTATATCAATGATTCTTTTCGTCAATTGATAGATCGAAACTACGCTATCATTCTCTGGTTCAAAATACCAATTAGGTAGGTTATCCAAAGTTCTCGGTAAAACGCATTAAATTATCGGTAAAAAATGCAATTGACAACATGGTTAAATCTTCCCATATAATGGTCGAATAATAATCTCATCAATATTTGCTCCTGAACTCATTTGAAGGCAGTTTATAATAGATTTAGCTACATCCTCAGGAAGAATAAACCAATCCTTTGGAAGCTCAGTACCAGTCCACGAATCAGTCAGTGTAGATCCGGGTAATACAGCCGTTACCTTTATCCCCGCAGGCCTAAGCTCTTCCCGCAATGCCTTGTTAAGCCCTAGCAATGCCGTTTTACTAACACTGTATGAACCTGCTCTCACAACAGGCTCCAGACTTGCTATTGAACAGATATTAACAATATGACCTTTACCAGCCTCAATCATTCTGGATGCAAAAAACTTACTTAAATAATGAGGAGCAAAAACGTTAACCTGCATTTGTCGCTGAAGGCACTCTGTATCTTCTTCTATAATTCCAGATGGAATATATAAGCCTGCATTATTAATAAGAATATCCACATGACCTACACTTCCAATGGCAAACTCAGCAAAGTCTCTGACATCAGAGCTTTCTTCCATATCTGCACGCATACCAAAAAACTGAAGATGGGAATACTTGCTAGTTAGTTCATTCTGAAGGATTTGAAC
>Ga0315899_10000940_pt1 | contig 34062 bp, 35 predicted proteins | sample LakEriMetagenome_2_FD_203518 | JGI IMG/M metagenome (GOLD analysis project Ga0315899, IMG submission 203518) | Freshwater fungal communities from buoy surface, Lake Erie, Ohio, United States - Buoy 4 MA112 | ecosystem: Environmental > Aquatic > Freshwater > Lake | place: USA: Lake Erie, Ohio...
GAGGCGAGGTCTTCAAGGATTACGTCAGTGTCAACCATGAGCCGGTGTTGGTTAAGGACAGGCTCAAGGGTTTCGATGATGCGGAGTTCCTTTTGCTTTGTGTGTCGAACCTCTTCAACGCTGCAGGGGTAAATCGTGCCGAGGTATCTCTTGAGCAACTCAGAGAACATCCCGAGGCCGAGGTTGCTTTCAACAAGTATTTGCTTGACCTTGAACTCTTTAGCGATAAGAGCCAGCTTTTTAAGGTTCGGTTCGCTGTAACCTCCCCTAAGGCCACCGCTAGCGAGAAGGAAAAGGTTTCCGTTCAGGTAGCTAACTACAGCGTATCCAAGCTCGTCGCTGCCGCGTCCAGAAGGGTCAACGGCCATGACAACCCCGGTGTATTCAAGAAATTCATCCCCTATCTGAGCCGGTTTGTAGAAAAGGTCACCATGAAGCCCAACCGATGGAAGGTCTAGGGCTTTATCGCCGTTAGCCATCCACACGACCTTATTAGGACCGTTTTCACGGTTCAGGCGGAACACACAGAGGTCTCTGAGCTTGAGAGGGTATTTCTCCTCGTCGCTAAGGCTGATATCTAGAAGGAACTGAAGGTTGAACGTTGAACGTCCAATGGACATTTGACGGGCTTCTAGTTCAGCCCAATCAAAACGTCGAGGGTCTACAGGGTGTCCAGCAAGCCCTGGGTCTTCATCTAGATCAGCTTGGATCTTGGGTGCTAGACGGTTGCCGTAATAGTTCTTGAGCTTCTTACCAGTGGGGTACAGAGCAGGCCAGATCCTGACGGAGTAACCAGAGACCTCAAGCTTTGCGTAAACACTGTCTTGGGTGTGAGGCGTACCGAGGAACACGATCTCACCACCAGGCTTGATCACCGAGTCAAACTCTTTAATCGATTCCCGAAGCTTGTCTCGGATTAACTGGGTTTCACAGGACTGTGGTGTTTCAACGTCGTCAGCAACGATGAGATCAGCACGGGAGCCAGTAATCTGCCCAAAGATTCCACTGGAACGGACAGAAGGAGACTGGTCTGGTTTCGCGCCGTAAACGTCAAAAGCAACTTTTGAGAACCGTTGGGTGTCGCTAGGGAACAGGTCTTTGACCATGAACCAGTTTCGTAGCAGGTCATGGCAAAACACGGAGAACGCATCTGCACGGTCCTGAGCTGCAGAGATTACCAGCACCTTACAGTTTGGATCCCTACGCAGTCTCCACAGCACATAACCAGCCGTTAGGAACGACTTACCACAGCCCCGATACGCCATGATGATGCGTCGGCTAGGGCCGTTCTGAAGGTAGTCAGCAACTTGATACTGAACAGGGGTAGGGCTAGGAAGCCTTAGGTAGTCCCAAAGGTAGGTAGCAAAAACAGGAAACGACTCTGCAGCTTCCTTAATAATCTGTTCAGTCTGTTTGCTTGCTCTTGACATTGACTGCCCACTTGAACATTTGGCTCAAGTTATTCTGCAGGATCACAGTCATTTTTAAGAACTCAAACAGCATCTTCTCCAGATCTTCCCGAGAGCAGTTAGGGATATCCCGTCTGACTCGTTCTAGGCGTAGCTGCTGTTCTATGGATAGCTCGAAACAGGGCATAGGAGGTAGTTCATCCATCGGTCAATTACTTGTTCACGCACTTCACAATACTCAGGGCGCTGTTTAAACCAAGTTTTCCAGTTAGAACTACCTTTTTCGTGGTTACACTTCCGACACGCAGGAACGATGTTGGTGGCTAGATCCTCTCCACCTTTGGTTTTGGGATGAATGTGATCAAGTGTTAGCTGATCATCTTTGACACCGCAGTAAGCACACTGACAACCAAACGCTTCTTTAATTGACTGTCTCCATTGTTTTACTGCTTCACGACGCTGGAGGGCTTGAAGATTTGCCATAGCAGCCTCTGGTGTCAAATAGACAAAGCCCCCGGATGGCGAACGAATCACCATACCGAGGGCTCTGCTTGGTACATATAGGAAGGGTTAATTCCTAAGCACCAATATAAGACCTGACCTTCTTGATATCGACTTCCGGCAAAGCAGAAATCATTTCAGAGATAGCAGAGACATCACCACCATTAAGAGCAGTAATACCTTGGTCTTTCAGAAACTTAATAGCGTTTGCCAGGTCAGAAGCTTTTACATCCTCACGATTGAGCTGATCAATCAGCTTAGTAGCCACCAAACGGTGAAGACTATAAAGATCATCTTCCGAGGCAAGTCCTTCAGTCTTATTTAGAGACTTTTTTGGAGCGGCTGCCATAAATTACACGGAACAGTTTCAACCCCAATTGTACGAGGCTGTTTTCTTTCAGCTTAGAAACACCAATAATTTCAGAGGCTGCAAAAGCACTAAGCCAAAGAGCAGCTTGTACCGAAGGATCAGAAAGGTCCATAAAGTTACCTAGCTAGGGTTCTTGATCAAAATAGCCCAGCCAGAGTTAGGACCCTCAACAAGCCACCTTTTGTTCCAATTCTTCTGGCTGTAAGCAACCCCTTCACCTTTGGAGTGGTTTACATATCCACCACGAACCACATCAGCCTCACCATTGGGGTCATGGTGGATCCAAGCACCTTCTGTAAACCCAATCACTACGCTGTAGTGCCCAGAGCCGCTAGGAGCCCCTACAGGGCCCTTGTGGAGCCAACCAGCTACTACAGGCCTACCAGCCTCTAACTCGCGTCTGAGAAGCTCTGGGGAGCCATTCTGGATGAATTTAGCGTCCAGTCCGAGGTGTCTGAGAGTTTTAAGCTGAGCATCGGCAGAAGTGGAATCACCATACCGAGCACGGATCTTGTTGTACTCGTTATCTGTTTTTACCTTGCCGTAGTAGTCAGCAACCATTGCACAACTAGAACTAAAACACTCTCGATAACCATTAGGACCGTTATCCAATTGGTATTCATACGGCACTTTTAGCAATACGCCTGTTTGCTGTACTTGAGGCTTGTTTGTCTGACGATTAACAATGGAGATTAGTTTGTTTGCATATCGAGGATCAGTTGCATAACCCTGTGCCTGCAGCTGCTGAGCGGCTTCTGACGCTGTTTTAGCGTTATTTACTCCTTTGTATTGTTTGTAATCTTTGTACCAGCGAATAACGAGGTATTCAACGCATTCTTTAATAGAAGAGAAATTAAGAAAGCCGTCACGAATAGAAACAGGTACCCCATTAACGTACTCCGTTGTTGAAGTAGTTGTACCCTTACCTTTTAAACCAAAATAGTTATGCGTGCCAGATGTATGTTGTCCCCAGTTACTCTCCAAAGCCCACTGAGCAGCAACTAATTCTGGAAACTTTGCTCCAGCTTCACGAGCAAGCTGCTCTACACCGTCCCACGAGCCGTTACTTGGGATATTGTTCTTAGGACCAGATCGCCACAAATCAGAAAACTTTGCCAAGGTCCCTGGAGGAATCTGATCCTGCAGGAAATCCAAAGCAAAGTTTTGATGTTCTTGATTGTTGTAATACTTAGCTACGTCACGAAGAGAGATGTCGGCCATTGAGTAAGATCCGGTCGAGTTTTTCGTCGATGTGTTGGATCTGTTTATCGATCCGGTCCATCATCGGCATAAGCTCGTCCTTTCTAACAAACTCTTTGTGAATCGTCATCTCAACAGTGTCGATGCGGCGATCAAGCTCCATATGCCTTTTATGAGACCAAGCAAATACACCACCACCGACACTGGCAGCGCCTAGGACAAGGGAAAGAAGGAATGAAGGATCCATTGTTAGGCACCTTGAAGACGCTGTTTTAACCTTTGTTGGTTCTTACGAACTTCACGACCTTGAGGGGTCTGATAAAACTGCATCATCAAACGCTTTGCGTTCATTTGATCTGCAGGGGTAGACACAGCATCTACATCAGAAGGATCAACCAAATCAAAGCTTGGACCACCAGCAACTTTGACGGACCCTTTCTTCTTCATCCCATAGCCGCTTTTGCTTTTCATTTCTTGGGTACGCAATTAGGAACAGTTTTGGTACCTTTCTTCTTAGTACCAACCATTTCGTATCCCTTCCAGCAAGGTCCTTTAGCCATAATCATTCGCCTTTCATCTTGGTGTTGTACTTACGGCCTTTCCAGCTGAACGTTTTAACGCCAGCTTTACGAGCCGCTGCAAAAGCATCATCAAACGAGCTGTTCTCACGTCCTTTGTTACCTTGACGTGCTGCACGCTCTTGACGGGCAAACTCAGCACCTTGAGTGCGTTGAGCCTCCACTCGACGGGCTTGAGAGGCTGGTAAGGTTCCAGAAGCCGTAGGACGAGGCCTCATAACTTCATAGGCTGCACCAGCTGGAGTAGCACGACGCAGATTACTCAACACACTCATTGCATCTTTAACGATGCTGAGTCCAGAAGACTTGGGTCGATCTGCGCTGCTAGTAACTTTTGCAGGAGGAGCACCAGCAGGCCGAGGATCACCACTCCTAGTTACGTTTGCTTGGCTAACAGATTGCCTGTTCTGCCGTTGAGGGTACTGACCCTTTGTAACTGGTTTAGTAGACGATCTTTTAGACCGATTACTAGAAGACGTAATCTTAGGAGCCATAGCCTTACTTGGTTTTGTAACCTTTTTTCATCTTGCCACTTTTTTGAACTTGTGGCTTACCAGATGCTTTAGCCTCTTTAGACCATCGCTTAGCAATCTCAGGATGTTGAGCGTACATATAACGCATCTGTTTTTCAGATTTAAACGGCATGGAAATTTCAAAACTCTTAAACCAGCTTATTCAATATGTTTTTGATTGGTTACTTGAACTTTGGAGAGAAGCTAAAACAGAAGCAAATTTAAACTCTGAAATTTCTAAATACCACAAAGCGGCTGAAGAGTTAGACCCCCAGCCGCAAGCAGAATTTAAAGAAAATGGCGTTTTTGGAGAACCCGGTTGGTCTATCGAGATCTCACATCCAGCTTTTACTTCCCCTGACCTCGATAAGCCTTCTGACCCTTCTTAGGTTTACTGTTTTTGCTTGAACCTTGGGTTGTTTGTTTTGGTTTAGCTGGGAGACGGACTGGTTTACCGCTCAGAGTTTTCTTAACCATTACGCCAACCCGAACAGTTCCTTCAGCTCCGCCACGGTCAACCCAGCCGCTTCCAGCTTCTGCTCAGTGGTGAGCACTGGGGCGGGTTCAGGTTCAGGGGCAGGCAAGGGGGTGTTGCCTTCATCGAGCCATGCGAGGTACGCCTGGTAGTCGGTGTTGGCGAGGTCGGGTGGGATGAAGGCGTTGTCGGAGAGGCGAAGAATGGTGTCGCCTTGGGTGCGTTGGTAGGTCATGGGTTACAGCTCGGCGGAAGCAGTAAATGTACCGCTGTTGTTTGTGTTTGCGACAGTATCGCTGCGACCAACGCCCGCAGATGTTGTTCTTATGTTAACTGCAGCAAAAGTACCCTGATCGTTTGTTCCGGTAACAGTCGGAACTATACGTTTTTCGACCATAAAGTAACACGATGTATAGTAACTTGTGGTGATACTTGCGTTCGCCACGCCAACTCGGATGTAGTAATCTCCTTCTTCGTAATACCTCTGACACAACGCCAGCTCCTGCCCGTAGCTCCTGCGTTCAAACGGGGTGGCGACGGTTCCGGCTTCTAGTTGGACTCCGGTGATGTCCCAAGTAGCGTTCAGGGTTCCAATAATGTTTGTCGCCCCTGTGGCTCCGTAAATACTGGAAGTGCTGGTCCAGCTACCTGCTGCATCAACGCGACTGGAGCCAGCACCAATCTGGAAGGTCAGCGTGAGTCCACGCCCTGTATCCGTCAACCATGTGCCCGTAGTATCTCCGGCAACAGTTACAGTCTTGTACTCCCAAGTATTAGCGGATGAAATCGAATATGTAAAAGGATAGTTTCGATCATTTGCAGAGTTGTTTAACGCACCGCCAAATGTTCCTGTCAGACTTGACCTGACCCAAAAAGAAAATGTAAAAGTTTTTGCATTAGCAGTGCCAAGCCCAAGATCATATACATTGTTTCCTTCGATAGCCTGCCTAAACAGGTAGATCTGTGTAGACCCAATAGAAGCATCTGCTGTTGTAACGGTAATGCGTGTTGAGTTTGTGAATCCCGTGGGCGCATCCGTGGTCTGATCAACAGTAAAAACACCATCTGTGCTTTCGCCAGAAGCAAACCATCTGTCAATACAGTAAGTATTTGCAGTGGAGTTGATTGTCACACTCGCCCCAGCATTCCGCTGATCAATCCGCATATCACCGTTGATGATGCGGTTCCTAGCGCCACTCAGTGGTCCGCCGTTGAGGCTGCTGACTTGAGCTGTTGCACTGCCATCAGCAGCAAGCACGATGGCTGGATTGGCCGCTGAGGCGTGTTGAAGGTTGGTTGTTTTAAGTGTGCTCATTGGTTAGCTCCAGGTGCCTTGAGATGACGCACTACCAGCTGCACCGATAGGCGTGATATTGATATAACTACCAGCCAAAGTGCTATAGGCACCACCAGGAGCTGCACTTAGTTGATATTGAGGGATAAATGTGCCACTAGCGTTAACACTAATAGTGCCTCGCAAAATTAGTACAAAAGTTACAGCAGCTGAAGTGACACCAGTTGTGTAGTTAAGATTGTTTAACGTTGTGTTAAACACAACTCCTGCAGGTGGCGAGCCACCACCAAGATCGCCTGTAGTTGCAGTGTTAATTCGTACTGAAGTTGCAGAATAGTTAAAGTTATTTGTTGTAGCTGTACCACCAAAAAGTAAACCAAGGTTATGGCTTGTTGTTCCAGCAGTTTTTTGAAGCTGCAAATGCATTTCAAACGCATAAACAGTGCTTGCTTCTAGTGTCGCCCCAACTCCAAATACTGATTGTGCTCCAGTTGCGTTTGAGCCAACGTAATTAGAGTTAAGCCGATAAAATAACGAGCCAGCGTTCCATTGAAAAGACAAGGAACCAGCTGCATCTGTTATGACTGATTGCCGATTGCTACCGTTGCTGCTTGGTAGCACCAGAGTATTGTTCCCCCCGGCTGCTGCACAGTCAAGGTTTACATAGCCGCTGGTTGATCCATTAAGCCTTAACGTCATTGTGCTGCCTCCAGTGCAGATTTGATGGCTTCCGGCGTGAGTGCCGTGTCGATAAGTTCTTGCAAGAAGGCATACTTCTCGCGGATCTGAAGGCGTGCATTCTCAGCAGCCGCTGCATCAGCACCAGGGATTTGTTTGGCAATGATGTCGTCATATGGTGCGAACTCTCCAGCTCGCATCTCACGACGCTTGGCGTGACCGATCTTTTTGCACTGATCAAGGTCGTGCTCAACGCAGCAGTCACCCATTACCCAGGCACCACGGAAGAAGCGATCAGAAGGTATGTCGGAGTCTTCGACGATTTCGTAGGGCACGCCCTGGGGGACATCCTTAGCGGCGACTTCCTCGATGCTCAGTTCACCTGTTGGGATGATGACCGAGACGCCGCCGGATTCGTTTTGGTAGATGATTCGTTTCATGGCTTAGCGGAAAATGGCGACACAGACAGCCGCGCAATCATTGCTAGTGCCAAGATCATCGGCTGTTCTGATCTGGCAGTTTGAGGCCGAAAAGCCCGATGCAGCGACTGGGGCAAGTATCCGGGGCACGGCAGATGTTGATGCGTTAAGTGTTGCGCTACCAGCAATCGAAAAATTGGCATCCGCCAATGCCGTCGTGAAGTTCACCGTATAGTCACCAACCCCGTTATCCGTAATGCTGCTGACGTTGTAGCTGGAACGGATTGCAACAGCACCAGTGCCGTTGAAGTTGACCCAAGCTTTACAAACTTGGCTCTGAAGGGTCGTACCGAGTTTATCAAGCGTTACAGCGTTAGACGCCAGTTTGGTTTCTGTTACAGCAGCGCTAGCTAAATCTGCTTCGTTAACACAACCATTTTCAAGACCACCAACACTGATACCTGAAATGGTTCCTGATCCGTTAATTGAAATAGGCATAATTTACACCACCACCCAAGTAGAACCAGAAGGAACCGTTACGGTTACCCCTGAATTAATTGATACAGGTCCAGCAGTCATTGCGTTTTTGTTGGTACTAATAGTGTAATTGGTAGTAACTGTTTGACTATTTTCATAGAAAATATCATCTGTACCACCACCAGTAGCACCACCACCAGCAAGACCCCAAGACAGGTTTCCAGCACCGTCAGATTTAAGGGCATAACCGTTTACAGCTGAATCAGTAGCAGGAAGCGTCCAAACAACGTTAGAAGCGATGTTAGAAGGCGCTTGAAACCCAACGTAGTTAGAACCGTTAGCAGTAGCTTCACCAAAACGGAGATCAGTCTGGTTACCCAGAACAATATCTCCAGTCATCGTGCCACCAGTCGCTGGAAGTGCAGCGCTAGCGAGGGTGTTAGCGGTACTAGCTAAGTCGTAAGCGGTTTTAACGCTGTTAGGTGTGGCAGCAGTTGTAGTGCTGTTATCGCTAACAGAATCTGTCAGCTGGACCGTACCTCGATTGGAAGTAGAACCCTGTTGGATCTTGGTACCAGTAATTGCTGCAGAAGCGCTAATAGCACTATCTGTAATAGTTCCAGCAGCAATCTTGGAATTAGTAACAACTCCAGTATCAATAGTCCAAGTGGTACCAGCAGAGCCAACAATGATGTCACCTTTATCGCCATCAGAAACACCACTACTGGCTACACCATCGACGTAAGACTTATTAGCTGCATCAGTGTTATTAGTCGGTGTCGGAACAACAGGGCTAGAGCTAAACGTTTTAACTCCAGCGACTGTTTGAGCGCCAGTAAGAGCTACATATTTGGCATCAGCTTCTGTTTCGGTGTAATACCGATTATCCAGGTCATAAGAACCAACAGAGGTGACGTGACCTTGAGCAGTAACAGTGATGTCTTGAAGGACTACACCATCGCTGTTGTTGACTGTGGTGTTTGCACCTGTAACGTTATGTGCAATGGTGATCTGACCGCTGCCAGGAGTGTTATCGCTAATACTGATATCAGTACCAGCTACAACATCACCAGTTAAAGCAGCATCAATTTTGCCATCTACACGAGCATCAATTGCACCTGTAGTTGCTGCGTGGGCGTTATCTGAAAGCCAAGTTTCAGCAGAACCAATAAAACCACCAAGAGCACTGAGATCACCAGTACCGCTAGTTAAAGCATTATAGGTATCGCTGAACTCCTGAAGACCATAACGAATCTGGTTATCAGCGTTATTAAGGTCTTGAGCTGTCAGTGTTGATCCTGGTGTGTAAACAACAGTTGCATCAGCAATATCAGTTACACGGTTAATAACAACCGTTGCTCCACTTACAGAAGCATTGAGGATGATTGCTGTTCCAGCGGTGTTAAAGGTGTAATCAGTACCTTGAGTTTGAAGGACATTATTAACAGTTACTGAAATATCCGATTGCCGTAGATACGGAATTGGATCTCCATTGCTGTTAGTAAGAGCAAAGGTAGTACCAGAAGCGCTGGTATAAGTTACAGAAGCGTAAGCCATTACTGAGCACCTCCGGTCTGGCGTTGATTCAAGATGAACTGTTTCATGTCCTCAGGCATTTTGTAACGTTGACCTGGATTAGTGCCCATTAGAAATTCTTCTTTGGCAATATCAACCAGTGTACGAACATAATCGCTCAAAATTGTACGCCTCATATTGTTGTCTCGATCCCAATCGGCCTGAGCGATAGGAACACCGAAAGGTCCTACCGTCATCTTAAATGGGCTATCTACAGAGGGATGTTGAGTGTAAATAGGAGACTTAATTAAGTCTTTAAGAGCGCTGTAAATACCTTTGTGAGTTTTGTTAGTTACTGGGTCTCGGTATTCAAATTCAGAGTTCAGGAAGTGGTTGAAATCATTCAAGATGGTTTCGTTAATGCCAACTCCATCGCTGTTGTAAAGAGAAGTCCTAGGAGGAGCGATGAGGTTGTAAACCATCTCCTTAGCTACAGGATCACCGTCAAGCTTGTCTGGGAACGGCCAGTAACGACCTAGAACAGCCTGCAGGGGATACCACTTACCAGCGTGGTTAGCGTTGATGGTTTCGCCTGGTTTACCGTACCAAAGGGCTTTCCGAGAGCGAGCTTCTGGTTCGTTTTTCATAATGCTGACAACAGCATCAGCAAGGAACCCAACAGGGCTGTATTCAGAAGCGATACCAAACGTACCAAAACCAGTATCAATAGCGCTGTTTACAACGTCCTGAATGGTCATACCCTTTTCGCTCATCGAGCCTCGCTCGTACCAACCACGCTGGACAAATCGTGTAATAGGACTTGCTGGTTTACGAGGGTTGATACCTTGAGTAACGACCTTACGCAGGTTGAGGTAGGGATCACCAACTTTGGCAACGCTATCGGCAAGGATCTTTTGAAGACGACTGATATCACCAGTACCAGCAGAGGTAAGAGCTTTGATTAGTCGATCCATACCAGCAATAGCGGGAGTCTCCAAGATGTAGTTAGCCAGTGAAGCAACACCAAGAGCCATTAGACCGCTTGTATCGCGTCCAAGGGCAAACTCATACAGGTCACGAAGAGTGGCTTGGAACGCCAAGGTGTTGCCGTAGAAAGGGAAATAACGATACGGCCAGCGTTTATCTCCAATCTTCATGGTGTAAGCATCCACAGCACCTGAAGTTTCTCGATAGGTATTTTCAAGACCACCAGTGATGTCTTGATTACCGTCTCGAACGTGGAAGAACGCAAGCGCTTGTAGACCAACAGCCATAGCTAAAGCACCTTGAGCTTTGGTACGAACTGCAATGTCATCACTGAAATACTTACTTTCAAAATCAGTGATGTTTTGCTTGAAGCCAGGTGGAAGAATATCAAGCACCTTTTCAGGAAGTGCTTTAGCTCCAAGGCGACCAACGTCCGCACCAAACCGAGCAATTTCTCCACCAGAAGCAATCATCACAGCCCTTTTAACACCGTTAATAGGCGATACAAGGAACGGGAACAAGTCACGTCCAAAGGCAGCAACTACTGGGTTATTAGATTGACGGAGTTTGTTGATGGCCCCCTCAACGTCTTGAAGAGGTCCAGTAAGCTCTTCAGTTAGGTTTACAGCTCTGGTGAGGCCAAGGATTTGACCATCCAATACTGAGTAACCAATCGTGGTTTGATCAAAACCAACTTTGACTGGCTGGTAAAGACTATTAAATTCTTTATCTAAATACTTTGCAATTTCATCTGCACGGTCTGCAATATCCAACGTGCCTGCAGCTATCTTTTCGTCTACATCACGAATTGCTAAAGCACGAATGCGAGCATTAGCAAACAGTGATGTAACTAGTTCGTCAGCAGTAGCGGAAAGCTGTCCAAAGATAGAAAGATTTACGTTTTCACCACCAGGGTAGTAACTAGTCTTACCAAGACCCATTCCACGAAGACCTGTAGTGCTAAGCCCCAAAATGTTCTTACCGACAAAGCTTCGCTTATCCCACGCTTCACCAGGCATGAAGTAATCGTGAAACACCTTCATCAACACACGGCTCTTATTGAGGGTGTCGAAAAGTTCTGCATTTTCTTCACCACGTTCAATGACGTAGTTGAAGAACGGAGTTTTGATTTTGGTAGCAGCAAGATCCTGAGCAATAGCTTCTTCCCTGCGCAACCCAGCAGACTTCTGAAGCTCGTAAGCAGCTTCTGCAGCTTGCACAGGGTCAGTAATAGAACGACCAAACACAAAGCGGTTGTAGGTGGCGTTTAGGGCGTCTCCAATGGCGTGACGCAGCACCAACAACGTATCCATTTCAAGCTTGGCTTGCTGGAAGCTTTCAGTAGCTAATTGAGTCTGTCCAGTGAATTTGGCTAATGTACCAGTCAAAATGTTTCCAATTGCTTGACCAGTGATTTGACCTGCACCTTCAGGGATACCTTGAAGAGGAATCGAGAAAATGGTTGCAGGGTTAGACAGTGGAGAGCCGACTTGAAGGCGAGCAAGAACTGCATCACCAGTGAGTTCAAGTTCCTTGATCTTGGTAAGGTCACCTTGCGTTTCATAAACCTTTTCTACAAGACGCTCTAGACCTTGCATTTCTTCATCAGTTAAATCTTCACCAGATTCAATCTTTTTAAAGAAATTACCAAAGGTGTTGTTTAGTTCAGCTTTAGCTTCACGAGCGGCTTTGCTTACATCTTCAGCAAAATCAGCTGAATCTCCAAAGCTGGCTAGTTGACGGTTTGCTTCACTAAACAGCTCTTTGGGATCAGTTGTGGAGAACCCAAGACGGTTACGACGATCAAACAACCGAAGACCGTTACCAAAGGCCTCAAACAAAGATTTAAGTGCTCTTGCGTTGGCAATTAGAACTGTAAAGTTGTCCTTAAAATTTACAAGAGCAGTAACACGATCAAGTCCATCTACCTCTTGACCTTTCAAAATCCTTCTAAGATCTCGTGCTGATTTCAACGCTGCTTGAGCGCTGTCATCCATCATCGCTTGTGGCTCCATTAATTTGTGGAAATTACTAGAGATGTATTTTCCGTATGCCTCGCTTTCAGCAAGTAGTGCCAGTTTTCTTAGTGTTGAGTTACCACCAAGAAGAGTGGAAAGCCTTCTAATAGCAATTGCGTATTGCTGAGGAAGGATATTTTTACGTTCATCAAGCAGGTCTATAGCAGCTTTAACAGCAGCAGCGTTTTCAAGATCTGAAGTGTATTTAATTGCGTTAGTGCTGTAGATGGCTGTTGCATCCTCAGCTAGATCAGTACCATTTTCAAGATCAGATTTAATCAGTTCTTGTTGCTTGGTAATAGTCTGATCAACACCGGCCAAGAAGTTATCAAGATCTTCTTTAGTAGCAGTTGGATCTTGATACTCACCACGATCCCTATTGATCTCTTGAACAGTCTCACGAATCGTAACAGCTGGTTCATCACCAGGAGTTTCGTTAGCTACACGACGGACAGCTAGTTCATCAGTATCAATCTTGATCTCACCAGCTTCATCGACTGTTACAGGTACCTGATTCTGGATAGGAGCTTCCTGCCTAGGAATTGCTACAGCCTCGTCTACAGCCTCTACAGGAGGCATCTGAACGCCCTCAGGCATCTCAGGGACCGTAGGTGCTAGACCGCCGTTCTCAATGACTTTGTTTTGAACAGCTTCAACACGCTGAACAAAGGTCCGCATGAACTCAGGGTTCAGGTTCTCAGAAGCAACAGCAGCTTCAGCAGCGTTCAGAATGTCTTTGAGTTCACCGTAAGCTTCACCAAAAGCATCGTTCAAAGAAAAATCACTATTGATTTCATCTAGACGGTTCTCAGCAAACAGTTGATTGTTACGAGCAGTAAGAAGTGCAATACGCTCTGCATCTAGCTCATCGAGAGCATCGACAAGGATGCGAGCATCGGTAAGAGCGTTCTTGAAACCAATAGAGGCATCAAAAGCGCTTTCAGTAACTCGACCCAGCTCAGCAAGACGTTCAAGCTGACCGAGTTGTGCTTGCTCTACTTCAGCCCGACGAGCGACCAGTGAATCCAGCTCATCCAGCTTTTGAATGGCATCTACAACCCGACGAACCTTAGTAGCGTTCTTGCTGGCACGTTTACCAGTACCAGTGCTCCTATTGATCCAATCAGGATCCTCAGTCATCACCCGCTCATACTCAGCAAGACGAGCTTGAAGGTTTGCTCGCTTACCTTGGACTTGATCAGGTGTTGTAACAGCAAGATCAGAGCGGAGTTTACTGATTGCGTTATCTAGTTCTGTTGCATCAGCAGGGGTAGCAGCGAAACCTTCATCAATCTTTTGGATCAGGTTTTCTGTTTCAAGAGCTGCTTCCTGTTGCTTAGTCAGGAACGTCTCAGCACCGCTACGAGCAGCTTGAGAGATCTTCCCAACGTTCTCATCGATCTTGCGGTACAGCTCAGCCGTAACGGTACCGAGACGCTCTTCACGCAGTTCATAAGCCCGCTGGAAACCTTCAGCTTCCAGCTCTTGCTTAGCCAGAGGTACAGCATCGTTAAGAGCCTCCTCCATGGCTTGCTGAGCAGGGATACCACTTGTCGCTTTACTCATAAAGCGGTTAGCAGCCCAGAACGCTCCACGAAGACCAGTAAGAGCTACAGCACCACCAGCAGCGTTTTTGAGTTGTTCAAAGGCGTAGTTAAACTCTTCCTTCGATGTAGCCCGAACAACCTTTGCAGCAGCAATACGCTCTTCAGGTGTTTGAAGTTGTTGAACACGCTCAAACTCCTTTTGCAGCTTTGCAGGAGGTTGAGGCATAAAGAACATTGCATCCTGAATGGCGTTAGGCAGGATGTCGTTGATCAGGAACCGAGCAGTGGTTTCTAGACCAGCTTTGATGTCTTTAGTTTTCCAAATTTCTTGAAGACCTTTACCAGTCGTTGAGATGGCAGAAGGTCCTTTAACCAGAGTGCTTACACCTTTATCAAACAGCATTGCAGCTGCTGTAGATGCTGCTAGCTGACCCAGAGCAGTAGCTGGTTTGACATAGCGCTTAACGAAACCGCTGTCATCACTGAATACAGGACCCAGGAGGGGCACAGAAGGCTTGATACCGTAGCTAAAACCTTCAGGCGTCCTACCAGTCTTTTGGAGGGCTTCTATAGCTGCTACAGCGTTGTTTTGACGTTGCTCTACCAGCTGAGGGTTAGTCTCTACAGACGGACCACCGCCCATAGGACCACCAGCCAAAGCACTACCAAGATCTACACCTTGAGTCAAGGCACCGATCTGTTCAGCAGCAGCAATAGGAGCGTTTACAGCTTGACGTACTGTTTCTGCTCCAACACGACGCAGCTCACCACCAACAGTTGCTTTGGTACCAGGAATTTTTGTTTGACCTAGTTGCGTAGCCTGCTGCCCAAGCTGCACAAACGGTGCAAGAGGACCAGCAAGGAAATTAGTAGCACCAGCTTTTACAGCTCTTTTAACGCCTTCAACAGCTTGTCCGCCTGCTTGCTGGATAAAACGACCCAGATCAAAACCACGTTGAGGTTGTTTCGGTTTTGCTTGGGCTTTAGGTTTTGCAGCTGATTTCGGGGCAGCGGCTACTTTTTGCTGAGGTTGACCGCCACCCCACTCCTGTTGATAACGCTGTTGTGCCTCGTTAGGGTCCTGGATAAAGACAGATTGACCGTTCTTAAGAGGGATGTAAGGCATTTACAGCAATTTCTAGTTCGCTTCCTCCAAACTAATGGATATAACTAGAAATTGCTATTTAGCGTCTGAACAGTGGAACCAAGTTTTGCTGCACAAATTGTGACTGACGCTCTTGGCTGTATTGGAAAGCTTGGGTAGGAACACCAGAACCAGGCTTATACACCTGAATATGAACGTGTCCAGGATCCCCTGCACCAGTACCAGAACGTCCTGGAACGCTGTCGTGAGGGCTGTCATCACCACTCTTACCAACAGGACGACCACGAGTGATTTGATCACCAGCCTTCCAGTACAACTGAGCTAGGTGAGCAATACGCACCCGATCACCTTTGTTGTAACCAGGACCAGCACTAGCAGCTTCAATAATGATGCTGTTACCAAAACCACCGTCACGACCAGCAAAGATCACACGACCGCTAATAGGTGCTGGAACGTTGTTTGCAATCTGACCGTTTTGACGGACAAGGGTGAAATCAATAGCTCGGTTTTGACTATGACCGTGGTGCCAGTTAGTAACACGAATACCTACATCGCTAGGTTGCGTACCAGTAGCAGCACTTACAGGCCGTACAGAAGCTTCAATCTGCTTTGCACGCTGCTTTAGGTTTGGAGGTAGAAACTCATTACCGTAATAAGTCTTAAGCTGACGTTCGACAATCTCAGACACAGGGATCTTACCTTGGAACGCAGTGCGGCTGAGGTTGTTAAGAGACTGTCTAACAGCCTGACTGAGGCTACTCAAATCACCAGTAATAGCAGCTTTATTCAGCTCACCAATCTCAACGTCGTTAAAGAACATCTGACTGTTGAGAGCGCTGCGAGCAAGGTTAGGATTTCTGCCGTAGGTGCTAGAAGCAGCAGCAGACCAAGCAGCACGGTTATCGGTATCTTTAATGTCGATTACCCAACGACCGTTTGAGTCTTTACGGGAGCTACCAAGAGCTGGTGCAGAAGCTTTAGTACCAAGCTTGCCGTACTCAGTAACGTTGTAATAACGGTCAACGTCGTTGTACTCAGGACGAGCGTAAAAATCTGTTTGAGCCCTTTTAAGGATCTCAAGCTGCACTGTGGGGTCGTTGATATCTTTACCAGCAGCACGAGCACGGTTGATCTCACGAGTTAGGTAAGGACCAGCTTCTGCGTTAAGACGTTGCTTAGCTTCAAGAACGGCTTGATTAAGGAAAGCTTTCTTTTGTTTAGGTACTTCACCTTTCTCCTTATCCATTGCTTTGATCTGAGGATCCTGCATAAAGGACCCTTTAAGACCTTTTGTTAGCTCTTCAAGTAGTGTCTTTTGAACACGACTACCAGCAGCACGATCAGCAGCGTTGTCCTTGCGGCGAGCGTTATCAAATAGTTCAAGAGCAGTTACATACAGATTGGTGCCTTGAAGTTGCTCACGAAGATCAGCAGGCATCTCCGTTACACCTCCTTCAATAAGATCCTTTGCTCGGCCTAATAGTATTGAACCTTGTTCAGGAGTTAGCTGTCGTTGAGAGAACTTGTATTGATCCCTAATCAGATCCACAGCGCCTTGGTACGACATACCTTGAGGCAGGTAGCCACGGCGAGATTGCTCAAGAGCAAAAGCTTCCTCTTCCCTAATACGCTGAATGATCTGAGCGTCAGTAGCGTTAGGGTTTTCTATCCACCACAGCGTTGAACGGTCTTTAATAGTACGAGTGAACTCACGCTGCTGACGTTGGATACCACGTTCAATAGAACCTTCACGCAGCTCCTCACGTTTGGTAGCTCGGTCTACAGCACCCTCGATAACAGAGCGGAGATTACGACCTTTACTATCACGCAAATCTGTCAGCTTGACTCCATCTACAGTCAGCTCTCCAAGACTGCGGAGCATATTGTATGCGTTGTAGGTAGAGCCAATATCGTTCAGCTGATCGCCATTTACATCAAGGAAAACAGCGTCTTTATCAAACAGCTCAAACAACGCATCAGTGGCTTGCTGTTTGCCGTATCCATTCTTATTGATTAGCCAATCCCGCATATCCAGCACACCTGCTTTGAGCAGATCAGAACTGAACTCAGTAGTACCTTCTGCTTTATTGAACTGAGCACCAAGCCTCCACCTACCAAGAAGGATCTCAGCACCAGTTTGTTTGATGGTACGTTCTTTACGCTCAAATACTTTGTTGGCTACATCAGCTTTGATATCAGCTTGAGTAGCAGCCATCAAAGGATCAATCTTGGCTGCTTTAAAAGCTTCAGGAATATCTGAATACTGAGCCAGGATCTGTTGAGCTTTCCTAGTCAGTACAGCAGCACGCTCTGCAGGATCATCAATCTCAGCAATTGTTCCAGCTTGAGATTTAGCCCAAGCGGCTAGTTCAACAGCAGCTTGCTGTCCAGCGTTAGTTGCTTTGGTGTCGTAATAGAAGAAGTTAACCCAAGGGTTACTAAGGCGTGTCTGACGGGCTAGTTCTTCATCACCCTTAGCCTGGAGAACCTTGATATCCTTAGCGTTCTCTTCAGTATCAAATAGTGCTGTAGCTTCTTGCTCCAGCAGTTGTTTTGCTTGACGCCGCTTGTCTTCCTTATAGCGTTCAAACAATAAACCTTGAACGCCTTGGAATAACCCCTTCTCACCAAGGAACGCTTCAATGCTTTTAAGGCCTTGTTCAGTTTTGGTATCTGGCTGGAACTGACGGCTATACATCAGCTGTCCGCCAAGCTGTTGAGGCTCTTGAGCAGGCTGTGCAGGTGCTGCAGGGCGTACAGGAGCCTCAGGAGTAGCGACTAGATCACGGACCTGACGCTGAGGGGTAATACCAAAACTACTTGTCATTATTCTTGAGGAGTTTGAAAGGTGTTGCCAAGGTCTGCGTTAAAAACTGATTGACCAGCTGCTTTAGCTGATGAGTAGAACGATTTTGGAACTACTTCTTTAGGAGCTTCAGGAAGCATTGACTTGTAGTTCTGATACGCATTAAACGCTGATGTTGCTATCTGCATCGTAAGCGCTGTAGGTGAAGGCCCACTAATAGCAGCAGGCTGTACCGCAGTAATAGGCAGCGGAGCCAGCGGTTTAATCGGATCAGCAATCGGTTGAGGAGTGTAATACTGAACCTGATTTGAAGTGTTCTCCCGAGCTACGTTGGCAGCCTCAGCCATCCGTAACTTGTCTGCAACTCTGAAATTACGAGTGATTTGACGGTTACTTAGGTTAGCTAGGTACTGCTGGTTGTATTGGTTTTGAAGGCGTTGAACAGTTCTACCAACCTGACCGCCAGCTGCTTTCTTAGCTCCAGCAGCAATGGTCTGAGCACGAATGTTTTCAAGATCAATCGTGTCCTTTGCTTCCTCTTCGTAGAACCGACCCTCAATATCAGCAAGCTGCCGTTCAAAGTTTTTAGTAGCAGCAGTAGCTACAGCACCTTTGTAAGTGGCTTGTTGTTCGGCTAGTTGTTGTTCGTACTGACGACGCTTCTCAACGTAATCAGTTTCCCGATACCAAGCGTTTAGTTGGTATTCGTAGTTCCTGTAGTTTTCTTGGTTTTGAGCTGCATACTGAGTCCAGAACTGCCTCTGAGCTTCTGCTGTTGCACGTTTGGCTTCAGCAGCTTGGAATTGATAGCCAGCATAAGCAGTGAAGCTTTCTGCAGCAAACTGACCAATACTCGCAATCGCAGGGAAAGAAAAGATACTTTCTTTAGGTTGAACCATTAGCCGTACTTCCTAGCAACATCAAAGTACAGACCAGTCCATTCAAGAGCGATGAACTTAGCCTGGTCTATGCTGTCGTTCACTAGCTCCACTGTAACTTGGTCGTTCTTGCTTTGAATATAAGCACGGAATTTAGCTTCTTCAAAAGCTTCCTCCTCGCTAACCACAATGTTTCCGTTTAGCGGATCCCTACGATCAAACTCATAGGTAATCGTGTCTCGATGCTTAGGAGTCACTTCAATCGTGAAATACCTTGCATCGTTGTAATAAACATCAACATATCGAAGCTGCAAGCGGCCAGTACGATTACCAATAAAAGTGTTATCCGTTGCTGTTCTGCTGTAAGGCATGAGCTGAGGCGGCTGAAACTTGAACGTAAACTTCTCGCCAAAAACCCAAGAGCTACCTGAGAAATCCCCAAGGCTATCGCAAACAAAACTAGTAACACCAGCTGGAACGTTGTTAGCCACGATCCAACGCTTTTCTGATTCAGAGGCATCTGTACTGTCCTGTTTGATGATTACAAGCTGACTAGGGTTAACAGTGCGGTAAGGCAGCGTAACTGTAGTTTTGTTAGTACCAGCGTCATAGCTAAAGCTTGCAGTACCAACGTCAGTCGTAATAGAACTAGAGATCTGACGATCCAGCAGGAACAGATCAAGACTGTCCTGAGGAGGTCTAGAGGCGTTTACACCTTCGATGTAATACTCAGTGTTAGCACCGTTTACATAGCTCACCAGCTTGAACAGAGTACCCTCTACAAAGTCACACCAGTAAATCTGCTTGTTAGGGAAGACCCATTTATGCCAAGCATTTTGACGGTTGGTTAAAGAGCCTCCAGAAGCCTCCCAGAAGAACTGATACACATACAGAGCTGTGGGCTCATCGCTGCTAAGGGCAACTAGATACTGGTCTGTACGGCTTACAGCAAGGGAATCAATGTTTTTAGGAATGTACTTAGGTACAGTTTCAGTAATTACAGCTGTTTGACCGAGGTTAATACCAACCGTTCTGTCAGTCGTAATGAACGTATGGAAACCAGTGAAGTCACCCTCTTTAACAGGGAACAGCACCTGAGGTCCAACCTGTTCAGGCTTGACGTTTGGCTCCATACTGATGGAGCTGATACGACCTACAGAAGCTGTGTCAGGACTGAACGTTACGTTGTCACCAGAGTACAGACGGAACTGGTTTTCACTAGAGAACAGAACAAGTTCATCCTGCTGCTGCAAGGCGTAGTTAAGAACAGCAACATCGTTACTGACAGCGGTCAAGTCAATAGGATCGCTATCGAGAACTTGAAGAGCTGATTGCTGCCAGAAGTTGTAATACGAACCAGATTCACTCAGGATGACATTTTCACCAGATATGAAACCTAGGCGGTTCTTGAAAAACACAATGTCGTTAATGGTGTAGCCAACAAACGACGGACCAGGAAGTTCATCCTCATCACCAGCCAAACGACGTTCCCACCCTGGAAGATCAATCGAAACAGCACCATCTGTATAGGTAGTTCCACTAAAAGGTTGGAACGTAAACCGCACAAGACCACTAGCGTTTCTGTAATAGATAAACGCATGAGGCATTGTGTTGTCGTCTAGAAGCCCTCTAGTACCCCAACCAGCTGTTTCTTCCCACACACCACGACCAAACGTACCTGCTGTGGTGGTGTTCTCAGCGTTAAAGGTCAGGTAATACGAGCTTTGATCTGAAGACCCATCAGGAGCTACAAGCACCGTATAGCCTTCCCAAGAGGCGCTAGGTAGCTCTGTGATACTGGTTACCTGATTAGAGAACGCAGACATCAAAGTGTTACCACGGGCATCCGAAGCAATGATGCTTTTGATATAGCGAGAAGAGCTGACAAGACCAATCAGGATCTGAGAGCCTTTAACTTCAAACGTCAGCTTGTTGTTGATATCAGTGTTATCAAGACCATCCCCAAGGGTCAGCGTAATAGTACCGTTATTTGTTGCGTTAACTAAAGTTCCAGCTTCGTTAACCAACGTAAAGGACAAAGCAGTTGTATTTACAGTTCCAACAAAAGTGTTTGCTGGGATATGTGTTCCAGTAACCAGTTCACCTGGAAAGACCCTTTTGATGTCAGCAGCAGTGACACTAGTAACTGTTGAGCTACCTGTTGTAGTTGTGCCAGTAATAGTTTCAGTAAAATTAACCAGACGAGCAGCAATATCCTCTGAACTAACAACGTTTGCGTTGCCACTGCTGTCAGTAAGAGATGGCGTCAAATAATGACCAACGATTACATCACCATCGTCTAGCTCAACACGAACCTCATACATCGTGTCGTAATCAACCAGTTTCACCCATACCTGAGCTTTGGTTGGTTGATACGCAGAGCTAATTACCCCGACGTTATAACTAGTCAGCGTTTCAGAAGCGTCGTAAGCAGTGTCTTTTTGGGTATTAGTGATAAATACATAATCCTGAAACGAGGTAGCCCTAAAGCGGTCACGAGCTCTTCCGCTACCACGCAGGTATTCAAGATTTGTAGAAGTGATGTTTGCAAACACCTGTTCAACAGGGACCACTTCAGGCAGGATCCCACTGATTGGTTCAACGTTTGCAATGCCAGTTACAAAGGTTTGACTGGCTTGGATCGTAAGGGTTACGCCAGTAGTAGTGGCTGTAGCGTTCTTACTTAAAGTAATCTGACTGGCACTGACGTTGTAATCAACAATTGTCGTACCAGCAGGGATACCAGCACCAGTTACACCAGCTCCAATAAAGATATCTGTCATGGAGCTGACAGATGTAACTACTGCTGAGCCGTTAGTAATGTTGCCAGTACGACTAACGGTACGGCTATCGTCAGCAACAATGATGATAAAACGCTCTGTACTACTGCGGTTGTAAACAAAGAGCCAAGCTTCATTCCACTTGATCGGATTAACAAGAGTCAAACCACCAGCGTTCTTGGTAAGCGTATCAATACGCTTTACAGGCACAGAACCAAGACGCTTTTTAAGACCCTCTACAAGGTCACAGTTGCCGTTCTCAAGAACTTTTGCAAAACCAGGCAGCACAAAACTAGTAGCTTGCTGGTTTACACCTTTATTCAGTGGGCCAATAATTTGGCTAAAAAGTTCTCGTGACATCAGCGATCAAGGATATCAGGACCAAAAGTAGTAATCACACGACCGCCATACATATCATCAGGACCGCTGATGAAGTTGTAGTTACCAGCCATGTCCTCAGTACGCTTCAAAATTTGAAGAGCGTTTTGTTCGTCTTGTGATGTATAAGCTTCAAGACTAGAGGAAGTCACAGCACGGTTAGCAAACATCCTACCGGCTCGGATCATAATGTACCGTTTGCCAGTTTCTGGGATGCTGTCCCAATCCAACTCTTCGACAATCTCAGCAACTAGATCGCTGGTATTACCAACCGTAGCTACACCCAGACTGCCCCTCAAATCGTATGTATTCTTAGCGCGATCAAAAAGCCGCAGACCACGAAGAACAAACCTTTGAGACGGATACAGCAGCGGATTAAACCGTACAGCCAGGGTGTTGCTAGGAAGTTGTGATTGACCTGTAGAAGCGTCCAGAGGAATGGAGTCATACAGCATCGTGTTCCAAGACCAACCAGCACCTTGAACCTCTCGGCTCACTTCATCCAAGGTGCGTTCTGCGAGAGCTACATCGCCCACTAGAGGGGGGTTAAGGGAGTTAACAGGAGCTTCGCCAATGATTGCTAGCAGCGTATTAACTGCACTGAGCTTTGAAGTCGCCAAGGAATTCCTCCATTTTTAAACGGCGACGCTCGCCCATATATGGCAGTAGAGCGTCCACAATTTCTTTCACTTTAGCTTGACGGCTTACTTGAGCTACATATAAGTCTTTCCACTTTGGATTTTTGTGAGCACGAGGTTTGAATTTAACTTGAAGATCAAAGATATTTGCAAAACGTTCGACAATATCTTTGTCTGTCATTTCAATACCAATTCGCCATGAATTGTTTTTGTAACCTCCATGTCCAGCTTTACCAGCAATGCAAATGTAACCTTCGCCTTCAAACAAACCAGCAGCCCAAGTAAGTTCGCAATAAGACATAAAAAAGGGGCCATAAGACCCCTTTAATATATCCTTATTAATAAGGATTATACTCAGTACGGGTTACCGTCACTCAGCAAGCTGACGCAGCACTCAGGACGCAGGATACCGTGACCCACGGCATAGCTAGCAACCATCATGGTGCTTTGGGTCATGGCCTTGTACTCCGAACCAGTCATCTGCATCGAGACATCCTTCAGAGCCACAGTACCCACAGCTTCCTTGGTGAAGCACAGACCGAAGCAGTTAGCGATGGAGCTGGTGTTACCCTGCTCATCCTGGTAGTAATCGTAGGTACCAGCAGCAGCCTGACCGTCAGAGCCATCGCGGCCATTGACGTAGTTAGGACGCTCACCACGGGTCACAGCCGACTGGTTGCTAAGACCAGCATAGGTTTGACCGTTGGTGTAACCGTTGATGCCCAGGTGGTTGGAGGTCATCAGACGGAAACCAGCCACAGAAGCAACACGGTTGCCATTGACGGTGCCGTTGACACCAGTACCGCCGTTCCAATCGGTGTTGATAGCACGGTCGCTATTCAGCACGTCATAGTAAGCACCAGGGGTCAGGACAACCACACGGCCTTCCTTAGGAGCATCCTTCTCGTCCAGGGCTTGGCAAGCCTTGTAGAGGTTCTCAACGATCAGATCACCGCGAGCGTTACGGTCAGCAGCACCGTTCAGGTCAATACCGGTGAACGAGGTACCACCAGGCAGAGCGTTCAGAACGAACAGGCGCTCACCCACAGTGAACTGAGCGTTAGTACCAGTACCAATAGCACCCAGGGGGTTGATACCGAAGGTAGCTGCACCGTTGGTAGGAGCAGTGGTGATCACACCGTAAGCACCGGAGGTCTCACCGTACACCACTTCACCCACTGCCCAGTAAGCCAGTTCAGCGGTCTGGAAGTTGGCGCTCAGAGTCACCACACCAGAGGTAGCCGAAGCGTAGGTACCGCCGTTCAGTTGGAATCGCTTGGAATCCCAATCCTTCACGCGACCGTCAGACTCAGAAGCAGCCAACAGAGTACGAGCAAGGCGCTGATCGTAAGCACGGGCCAGAGCGCGACCAAGTTCAGTCGAGTAAATAGAACGCACGTCCCAGTGCAGTTTTGCTTCATCCAGGTCGTAGATGGAAGCATCAGCAATGAGCAGGTCATCAATGGTGATGATCTTTTCACCGATCATGCCTTTGTTACCTTGACCCGTGATGAAATCACCAGGACGGTGGTAGCGGCTGGAGAAACGACCAGTGATCGGGAAGCTTGCGCTCTTGCCCGAAGAAATGGTGCGCTTCATGGTCAGATCCTTGAAGATCGTCTCACGGTTGAAGGTGGTAAGAACCTCACCAGAGAAGATCTTCAGGAAGTTAGCGTTTTCACGCTCGTAGTTACCGGAGGCGGAACCAGCGTTATATTGAACGCCATTAAGTCCACCCAACCGGCCTAGAGATGCAAAATCAGGCATCGTTAGTTTGGAGGTAGGAATGTTTAACTGCGCTCGCTTTCACTGTTGTTATCGCCTCAGCGGCAACAATGTTTACGTTCGCTAATGAAATACTAACCCCTTGGACCAAGAACTTCACTACGAATGAGTTTGTCTTGAACATCTTGGGTATAAGCAGGGTCTTGCAAATACCGAGGATCGCTCATGGCAGCCATCACTTCTTGGTTTGAACGGAACACATCACTGCTATTTGCAGAGAGCTTTCCACCAATTAGATCAGGCTCATAGCCAGTGTTGTCTTGGTAGGCGTAGTACAACGATTGAAGAGCGTTACGAGCACGGTAGTAGTCACCGCTATTGACTTCGCGGTTGTAAGCCTCAAGTTCTTCTTGGTTCAGGTTTTCCTTTGCCCAAGATTGAACAGCGGCAAAGTTCTCTTGACCGCCAATGCTGTCGAGAATAACTTGCTCATCCTCTTGAGACAAAACAGGAACTTCCTGCTCAACAGCTTCGTCTTCTACTTCAGAATCCTCAGCAGCTTCGTAGCCACGGGATCCAAGTTTCTTCTCAAGCTCTTGGTAAGCCTTAAGAAGATCATCAGTAGAACGAAACTTACCTGCAATCAGGTCTTGTTGTTCTTGAGTTTGTTCCTGCTGTTCAGACTCTTCAAGCATTTGAAGGTCTTGTTCAGAGTAAGGACCTGTTTGTTGGCCCAAGAAATTATCAGCGATAACTTCCATGTGATCAACCAATACGAACGGTCAGATCAGGATACACCCAAGCAGGACGACGATTCTTAATCGCAGCTACATACTGCTCATACACTTCCGGCTTTTCAGCTTTCAGTTGTTCGATCAGCGCATCCAGCTTGGACTTAGGAGCAGCTTTCTTAGGAGCTTCTTTAATCTCTTCAGAAGCCTCCAGGGGCTCCAGCGATTTCTTGGCTTGCCCGGATTGAGTCATTTTCAGCTTTTACGAGAGCGGCTTGTTTAGCAGGATCGTTATTAGGATCTTGCTGAGCCATTTGTTGCTGCATCATCATAGCTGCTTGTTGTTCTTCAGCCATGAGATCCTCGTCACTCTTAATAAGCTTGTAGGTATCAAGACCGTCAGAAGCAGCAAGACGAGTGATAAGCTCTCGACTATTAACAAACTTTGCAAGTGCTTCAGGTCCGAGAGTTCCTGCGATGGTTTGTAGGAATTCAATGAGCTTGGCTTTGTCGTTACCCCTACCGAGGGCGTCAAGACCAGTTGTGATCTGAGGTTTAACAATGTTCTTAGGCAGCTTCGGTAGACGACCTTGACGTTCCATCAAAGCCATCTTGCGGTTTACCAACGGTAGCTGCAGCTCAATACTGAGGATGCTGTAAATACCACCAAGACCTGCTTCAAGTTCCTGTGCCACCATTCGGATCTCTTCAGCTGTAACGCGGTCACGGCCAGAGGTACCAGCTTGGATGGCGCTATTCAGCAGGAACGCAAAGCTAAGACGCTGTTCGATCCGAGCGATGGTGTTCAGAGCGACTGTAAGATCAGCCTGCTTCTGCATTTGCAGAGGTGCCACATCATTTGGATTGCCAGCCACAATTGATCCATTGGCAGCCCGAGCAAGAGCGTCAGGGCGAGTCGTGCCGTTAGGGTTACAGAGGAAGATGATCTTGGCCGCTGCTGCAGAACCCTCGACGATTGCTTTGGAGAGGTACTCAAGGCTCTTCAGGTCTCCCAGAAGTTCTTCACAATATCCACGACCGTAAGCTTCGTGAGCCACACGGAACATACGAAGGGGAATCCAAGGGCTCTTATCAATAGGCACTGAACCCTTTTTACCAATGGGTTTGCCGTAAGCCTCTTGATACCACTCACAACGATCTTTCTCGTAGCTCCAAGTGACGTGGGTGTAGAGGAATACCGTCTTGTCTACAAACTTTCCATCAGAGTTCCTTGGCGCAACCTTCTCAGGCAGCACATCAGGGCTAACTTCTTCACGCACTACAACCTCAAGGATGTTTCCCTCAGGGTCCCTGTTCAGTACAAAAGACTTCAGAGGGTAAACACGAGTGCCGTTGTCAGCGACATACAGCAAAGCGTTACCACCAATGATCAGGTGTTTAAGCGCTTCAAACAGTGCTGTACGGTCTCCAGACTCTTCAATGTCCCGCATGACGGAACGTTCCATCAAAGCCAGTTGCTGATCAAACTCTGATTGGAGATCTTTGAAATTATCCAGCTCACGCTTCAGTTTCATATCGTCTACAGAGAGACGGAAGAAGCTTTGGTTAGGAGGCAGCAAAGCAATCAGCAGTTTGCTAGCCAGGTTGTTTACGCCACGAGCTCCAAGCCCTTGGTAAGTGGTTTGAATCTTGGTGTAAAGATTCTTACCAGTGCTCCTGTCGTTATCAGTAATAAGAGTCGGCAGAGTGTATTTACTACACTCAATAGCACGATCAAGATAAATCGTCTTTTCCGGCTCTAGTGCCGAATAACGAGCTTGAGCATTAGACATTCAAACCACCAGTCGCATTAGGTGTCCCCATTCCAACGCCGCCGGAAAGAGGAGATTGTATCTCCAAACTAGTACGCATTGCGGCAGGAGTGCCAACACGACGACGCACTCTTTCTGCAACAGGAGCGACAGATTGTTGACGTTGAATAGCAGCTTGTAGCTGTTGCTGCTGGATAGCCAAAGCAGATGCTTGTTTCTGCTGAGCAATTTGACGTTCGGAAGCTATTTTAGCTTGAGCTGCTTGCTGTTCAAAAACCTGAGTTTGAGATTTAGTCTGCTTAAGTTGCTTCTCAAACTGAGCAGCACGTTGGGCAGCCTCAGCTTGCATCTGTTGAATCTGAGCTCGTGCTTGAGCTTGTGATTGAGCTGCTGCACGTCTTGCTTGGTCTGCAGCTTGTTGAACAGCTTTCTGCTGGTTATACGCTGAATAAGCTGCAGCACCTGCACTTACTAAACCAATGACCGCACCAATCATTTGGAAACACCTTTAGCTAAATTTTGTTTCCTCCTGCAGGTTGTACTGATCTTTTAGATGTCGTACAACAGATACCTGACCAGCGGAGAACCAAATAAGTTTCTCTTCCATACTAAGGTCAGGTGCTTTATCTGGATAAAGCTCTTCTAAATACTTGATCAGTTCAAGATCAAAAGCAGGAATCATATATTCAAACCAGTTGGGTTGATGCGACCAGGAGCGGTACCAGAAAAACCACCGACAGTAGTTCCGGTTGAGAGTCTAGTTCTAGATACACCAGGTTGACCGATTGATGTTCTACGTTGCTGTCCAATGGTCAGTGTGGTTGGTTTTTGCTGAGTAGCTGCTGAAATCTTTTCTTGTTGAGCTAAAACTTTTTGCTGGTTTACTGCAGCTGCTGAACGGCGTTGTTGGATTTCTACTTGCGCTTTAGTTTTAGCAAGAATTTGTGAATAGATATTTTGAATTTTTTGCTGCCTAAGGCCTTCAGCCTTCATAGCAGCCTGCTGTTGTTTTACAGCTGCTTGTGCTACGGCTTCCTGTTGAGCAACTCGATTAGCAAGAAGTTGTGCCTCTTCTCTTGCAATCCTTTCTTGAAACTCTCGCTGTTGATTACCAGCGTTACTACCAAAGCTAATGCGAATGTCGTTATGTACCCCAGTAAATTCAAACGAAAGAGGATCTACAAAGAAAGTAGGCTCTACAAATTTTGAATCTTGATTGCGGAACATAACGACACTGCGGTTTTATATCAAGCGTAACTCGGAAGATCAGAGTTAGAAGTCTCGAAAAACGCTGGCATTCTGGCTCGTTGGGTTTCGATCAACCCTTCTGCTTTACCTGCGTACATCAGACTGTCGCTCTGATCCAACCAGAACTGCTTGTCTAGGTACTTGTCGCTCGACTTAGCAAGCGGCTGCATCACCCAATTAATGGTTGCCTTTCTGAGGCGATCCAAACTAGGAGAGACAGTGAGACCAAGCTCACGACATACCAAGCTATTTGTTGCGACGTGAACTTGTTCATCACGACTGATATCAGCAGAGATGGTCCTCAGTCCAGCGTCACCGTTGAACCGGAAGAATGGGAGGATAACAAAGAATATGCTTCTCTCAGCCACCAGTGCTTTGAGTACGGTGTGGTCTGGATGATCTTCCCAAGCTTTTCGTAGGCGAGCTGCTTCCGTTTCTGCTTGGCTATCTGTACCGAGCGCGTTTGCTGCGTATCCCAGGGCAAGGTCATGGTTCTCCTCGTCTTTGATGTTTGTAAGAAGAAGGTCACGAGCTGCTTCAGGTACCTCTGATTTCAGAGCATCACTGATGAACTCACCAACAGGCAGCTCAAGCTGTCGAAGGGCGAGAGCCCGGAAGATAGCCTCTTCCGAACCCTCTTTCAACTTACCTCCGGTTGTTTGAACAGGAGTCCAAGTACGCTTACGTTCAAGCAGTTTCTGATACGGGTTCATTCGGCGCAATCGCATTGAGGTTCTGAATCCCCATCAAGAATCCCGGCAAGATAAGCCTCAACATCTACATCGCTAATAGCTGCGTAGGCGTCAGTTTTATCTTGTGTATCTGACATTACCTGAAGAGAGTAATACAAACTCTTCAGAGGGGAGTTCAACCATCGTGCCATAAATTGACGGTCCATTGTTGTCATATCGGACCACCAATTCATAGAAATTGCGTGAGCCATTCCAGTGCTGTCCATGAGCTTTTGCCACTCACTGTTCAGCTCAAAGAACACGTCCCAACCAACCTCTTCAGCAGTCTCACATTTGGGATTGAACTTGTAGCTCTGCACCCCAAGAGTGGCACTATCACGATCTACCTCGCGGCTAATTGGAGGAGAGATCTCAGGGGTTGTAGTGAACCCTTCACGGTCCACATAACGGTATGCACAAGACGCTGTAGGAGCCACGGTGAACGCTCGTGACATCTTGTAGTCAGCAGCCACCTTAGCGGCCTCCATAAAGCCCGTATAGAGCGCTTGAGCGATCTCACCAGCTTTGTTATCAGCGGTGCCTAACCCAAGGTTCCTGCGACGGAGAGCGCCAACAAACTCTTCGTACTTGACGCCTTCGATAGCCAGCAGGTTTGCCAGACCAAGAACACCAAGACCAACTTGGTTATCTTTGCGGGTATAGATCCCTGATTCATCTACACCTGTACGGGTGTAAAGATCACAAAGGAACTTCATTCCATCAACGAAAGCTTGAGGGATCTCATCGATCTTGGTAAGACCCAAGTTGATGTGACTCAGCAGACAGGTATCCCGAGACTTGAGCAGGATCTCTTGGCAAACATTCGAATAAATCCGCTCACCATTTGCGTCGTACTGCTTCTTAACAATCCAGACATCACCCTTACGGGCAGCATCCATGATTGCTTTCAGCTTGTTGGGTTCATCAATGATGTCAGGATCAACATTGACACAGCGCTTGATCCAAGGAATACGAGCTCGATCGTAATTAACAAACTCAAGAATGTCAGGGTGATCTGCGTCGCAATGAGCAACGATTGCACCGTTCCGATATGTTCCCCCTCGACGGAGAATCTCGTTGAACTTGGAGTAAATCTCCATGAACCCACAAGGACCTGAAGCAACCATTCCGTGGCTGTTCTCGGTACCTTTTGCACGAAGCTTAGACAGGTGGATAGCAACGCCTGCACCGTAGCGAAGAGCTTTACTAGCAAACTGCCAAGAGCCTTCAAGACCATCAGGGTGTTCGTCCATTGTGTCTTCTACAACGAAGACAGTACAGGAGACCGGGTACCTACGAGTCGGATTCTTCAGCCAGCTCTCCACCCTCCCCGTCATTGCGATCGCTGGATTCAGAGTCTGCATCGAAAGTTCCATTGTCAAGTGAGCGTTGAAGTGAGGTGGTTACAAAATCGTCCCACTGATCGTCATCAAGTTGATTCAGTGGAGCAAGTTCAGGGTGTTCATCGGGATCCCAGAAGAACTGAAGAGACCCGTTACCCTCGTCATCTTCCTGGTATTCAGCTTCGACGTACTGCCAAGCTTCAGCAGGAATCTGTTTCAGCAGTTCAGTGTAATCCTTCATAAGTCCGAGAGATCGGCGGGTTTGTAGTTAGGTCCTTTTTGTACCTTTCCGTTGACTTTGGTGAAAGGAAACTTAGACCAGTTGGAAAGATAAACTCGTCCAAAAGCATCGTCAGGGTCCACACCATGAAGATGGAGAAGGCCATATGTGACCCAAATGAGGTCGCAAGCTTCCTTGATGATCTGCGGGCGCTTCTCGTTGCGGAAGGCGTACATGAGTTCGTAGAACTCCTCCTCGACATAGGTGAGTTGTTTCTCAAGCGCCTCGATGTAGTCATCAGAATCAGGACTGATTAGTTGGTCCGCTTTTTGCATCCAAGCTTGTACTAGTTCCGCATTGGAAGTCAGCATCATCTGCGTCAAGGATCGAATCGTAAAGGTTTGCTTGGCGTTGAGCCCACTTGGTGTCCCACTCTTCTGATCGTTTGATCAGTCGGTCAAGATACCAACGAGCTTTCTTGAGATCTTCGGTACCGTTCTTGTGTTGGTACCTAGTCACATACTTGATGATGTTGCCTTCAATGAAGTCAAAGCAGTGACTCTCGATGTAATCAATACATTCAATTACCCCCTCGTCGAACGCGTAGTGGTGGGGTCGTATTGGATCGTTGGTGGTGTCCATAGTTGAATCTCATTGAGGGTGTACTCAGTGTCACGAAGGATGCGAGCGAGGCGTGCTTGGTTCAAGGCGTAGTCAGCACTTAAACCTTTCTTTGCGTACTGCTGAACTACAGTTCGCCATGCGGAGGCTTCTGAGAAGTCTTCTGCTGGGATGAGCTTCTCTGCTGTCTTCGGGCCAATCCCAGGGCAACCAGGATAGCCGTCAACGGAATCGCCGGTAAGAGTCTGACGATAGTAAAAGACATCAGCTTCAAGTTGAGAGATGGTAAAGATGTTTCCGTCGTTATCAAGGTGGGTACCAGGGATCTGTTTTAGATCCTTGTCACCAGACCACATAACGACTTGATCTTCATGGCGAGTGGTGAGAATGCCTAGAACATCATCGGCTTCCAACCTGTGCCAACACTCAGAAGGAAACTGTTGCTCAGCCCACCGTCGAATTGCCAAGTACCCAACTGGTTTCCGACGATGGTTTCCAGCACGGTTTCCTTTGTAGGACGGTTCAATGTCCTTTCGGAAGTTTTGATCAGCAGTCCAACAAAGCGTGAATCGATCTGATTGTGCTTGGTTGCGCTTGATATCCAAAAGCTCATTGAACATCAACTGGGCTTCTTTGACTGGTAAGTGAGTCGTGATGATGTCAGGACACCATTCGATTTCAACTTCGCAAGCGGCCACTGTTTGATACAGCAGCATATCTGCGTCAAGCAGTAGCCACGTCATCAGCACCTCCTTGATGGGTCCCTAGCTTATTAACCCTGGCTAGGTAGTCCACTGCTTTTAGGACGCCTTCAAGATTGTCACCAAGCTTTCCGATGCCAGTGTTGCAATTGTTACAAAGCCAACCTCTGTGTTCATGGCTGTCGTGGCAGTGATCCCAATGCAACTTTTGTTCGGTAAGACCGCAACATTCACAAGGTGTGCCTAGCTCAGGAGCCTGCTGCTTGCGTCGTAGCTTTTGGTAGTGACTCATCTGGCGGCAGTTACAAGAGAGACATTCAGGGCGTCTCCAAGTACCGTTCCTACCGAATAGCTCTACCGGCTTGGTTTGTTTACAGATCTTGCAGGTCTTAGTGGCACTCTGCCCAGTTGGATCCAACCTTGTATTCCGCACCGATTTCAATACGGACTCCAAGTGCTTCTCCTGCCAAGGCAGCAGATCTGACAGCGATTCCTCCGAGCTCTTCTGCTCGTTCAGCTGCGACTGAGAATTGGATTTCATCTTGGCAGTGGACAAGAAAAGCAAAGTCTTTGTCGTAGGTAAACCCTGCCTCCACCAGTTGGTCATAGCAGATGTTGTACCAGAGCTTGCTAATTATGGCTCCAGCGCTCTGGAGTAGGAAGTTCAAAGAGCTATGTGAGGACCGGATCTTTATCTGTCTACCGTCTAAAGCTTTAATGAATCCTTCAGAATCTGCTTTCTCTGTGACTCGCTTTGTCAGCTCAGCAAGCGCTGGCATATTGCGGAAATACTTTCTCTTGAGCTTTGCTCCGTCTTGCCCTGTAATAAGTCCTAGCTTCTCGGCTCCAGCGCCGTACATCAGGGCATAGAAGAACGTCTTGGCTTGGTCTCTGGTAGCCAGGCCAGCAGCCTTCTGATTGACTGTGTGGATATCACCGTTCAATACTTCATCGGCAAACTTGCCGTCGTCAAAGGGCCACAAATAGTGGGCTAGACAACGGGCTTCAATGCCGCTGAGGTCCACGCCAACCTGCTTGGTGCTTCTACCTTCCCCAAGGTAGCCAGGTCCAAACAGAGCTCGGCACTCCGGTCCCAGGACTGACCTGACAGCAGGAACCTGGGCCATATTGGGGTTGACGTGGGCGCAGCGAGCGGTGGCACAACCAACAGTAATCACACTGCCGTGAATCCTGTTGTCGCTTTCCACCAGTTTCAACCAGGCGTTGTTACCTGTGCTGAGTTGACCCAAACGTTTTTGGAGCGTGAGGTGTGAAACAAAATCCTCAGCCCCAGGGATCTTTGCCAGAACTGTTTCATCTACTTTGGGTTTCCCCGTTTCGGTGAAGTCCTTTGGCTTCCACTCCAAAGAGTTCTGGAGCACCCAAGCGATGTGATCACGAGAGTTCGGGTTGAGGTCCACGAGGCGGCACATCTCTGCACCGGCTACATAACCTCTTGAACTGTCGTTGCGCTTAGGAGTAAAGAGCCCTCCGTCAACGAACGGGAACCGTTGTCTCAATCGCTCGTTGAGAGTATTCAGTTGTTGATTGATCTCAGCTTCTAGCTCCAAAGCCCCTTGAACATTGAAGCCAAAGCCAGACCGTTCCTGCAGGGCGATGAGACTCGCAAATCTCATCTCAAGGTCAACGGCACAAGGGATGCTGTCGGCCTTAGGTTGCAACCTGTGCCAAAGCTTAACATTTAATTCAACATCGCAGACGCATCGATCAGCTAGCTCCTCTGTGAGCACACTGAAATCCTTTAGGTCTGCGTGTCGTTTGCTGTGACCCAGACGAAACCCATAAGCCTCAAGAGAGTGCCGACCATAAAGCTGAATCGGCATACCCTCCCACTTCTTCTTCAGATCCGTGTCAAAGATATTTGGATACAACATCCGACACAGGATTAACGTATCAACGACCTTTCCCTTCGGCTTGAACTGAGGGTAGACCTGTTGGATGGCTGGGATATCGTACTGAATGATGTTGTGACCAATCAATACATCAGCATCCTCAAGGATCTGTAACCACTCTTTGGGATTCTTATACAGCTGCGTCTGGTTCTCCTTGTGGATGACGCAACAGTGAATCGTAGTTACGTTCCTCGTCTTCAGAGCATTGGTCTCCACGTCGAACGTTACCGTCGATAAAGACTTGGAGGTTTCTGCTGTAGCAGAAGTCAAGGAAGTCTTCAAGCTTGTCGTAGGTGAGCTGGTGGTAGGAGTCATTGGACTTGAAGAAGGACTGAAGATACCTCTTCGCTTTCTCAGTAGCAGCTAGTGCTGTTACCTTCAGCGGATTCATCTCAGAGATGTGAACGTCAAAAGTCGGCTTCAAAAGAATCATCGAAACTTGCGGTTGATTTTGTTCCGCCATTTTTAAGCTCCAACATTCTGCCTGTACTC